>Ga0105237_10000606_pt1 | contig 50017 bp, 52 predicted proteins | sample KBSC24metaG_FD_81520 | JGI IMG/M metagenome (GOLD analysis project Ga0105237, IMG submission 81520) | Corn rhizosphere microbial communities from Kellogg Biological Station, Michigan, USA - KBS C2-4 metaG | ecosystem: Host-associated > Plants > Roots > Rhizosphere > Soil | place: Michigan, USA... | reverse complement strand
TTCGTAACATTGCACAAATTTTTACGAATTGACTGCCGCTGCCCGAAAAATATTCTCCTACCTGCTAAAAGCTTCCATATTGGTTTTAGCGGGTATTTTTATTTACCACCGTGTAAACAATAATAAAAACCTAAAGCAATTTGAAGACCTGATCGCCAATATCAGTCATAACCAGGTGGTGGTCACCATGTCGTTTGTGTTGCTGCTAATGATAGTGAATTGGGTGCTCGAGTCACTTAAATGGAAATATCTTACCCTGGAATTATCCGAAATGACCACCTGGCAGGCTATTGAAGCAGTTTTTTGCGGGTTGACCTGGGCCATCTTCACACCCAACCGCATCGGCGAATACGGTGGCCGGGTAATGTTTCTACCAAATCGCAAACGTATACACGGGGTATTTGCCATGGCGGTGGGGGCTTTTGGGCAGAACGTGATCACAAATGTTTTAGGGTTGACCGCGCTGATCTGGTTCGCGTTTACCTTTCACCCTATCGGTGTAGGCTTGACGATGGGCTTATCGGTGATTGCTTTAGGGGTGATTGCTTTGTTCCTGCTGCTTTATTTTAACATCGGCTGGCTGGTCATGCTATTGAACAGCATTAGTTTCCTCAAAAAATATCACCGCTTTTTTGACATCATGGGCAGGTATAAAAGCGAACAGTTGCTTGACATCATGTGGTTTTGCCTCGCCCGGTTTTTTGTTTTTTCATTCCAGTATTACCTGGTCATTCATTTACTCATGCCATCTTTAGCCATTTTCCCGGTGATGATGATGGTATTCATCCTGTTCTTCATTCAATCGGCCCTGCCATCGCTCGACCTGCTCGACATCGGCGTCCGCAATTTTACGGCATCCATCTTTTTTAATTATATTACCGATCAGAAGATAGCGGTAATGGCTGCGGTGTCATCCATCTGGCTGATCAACCTCATCATTCCTGCTATATTAGGCTCTGTATTTGTTTTAAAACTCCGATTCTTTGATCGCACTTCATAGCAGCATATCGTTATTGCTTACGGGCATCTACCTTTTAGTCGTCGCTTACCTTATAAAAGGATGGGCCGGTTTGAAGCGCCCCAGACTGACGCCGCGCGATTTTACGACCAAAGTAACAGTACTAATAGCCGCCCGCAACGAGGAATCAAGGATCATCTATACCATCGATGATATCCTGGCCCAGGATTATCCAAAACACCTGACCGAGATCATCATCGTTGACGACCATTCCACCGATCGTACTGCCGAGATCATCCAAAGCTATGCCGACAGGGGTGTTCAACTGCTGCAATTAAAAGAAGATAAGCCCCTAAACTCCTACAAGAAAAAAGCGATCGCTAAGGCCATCGGCCTATCCACTGGTGAACTTATGGTTTGTACAGACGCCGACTGCCGCATGGGAGCTTCCTGGCTTTCATCCATTGTGAATTATTATGAAACCCATGACCTGGTGATGATCTCCTCGCCGGTGGCTTATTTCGAAGAGCGCAGCCTGTTCGAATACATGCAAACGCTGGAGTTTGCTTACCTCATCGGTATCGGGGCGTCGTTCATTGGCAATGGGCGGGCATCCACCTGCAACGGTGCCAATTTCGCTTACCGGAAAGATGTATTTTACGAGGTCGGTGGTTTTACCGGGATCGATGAGCTGGCATCCGGCGATGATGAATTGCTCCTGCAAAAAGTAGCTGTTCGCTATTCAAATCGCATCGGTTTTTTGAAAAGACGCGAGGCCATCGTGCACACTCACGCCAAACACACCCTCGGCGAGTTTTTACAACAACGCCGCCGCTGGGCCTCCAAGTCAACCAAATACAAGGACAAAAAAATAGTAGCGCTGGCAGTGGCCATCTGGCTGTTCAACCTGTCACTATTGGTTAACGCAGGTTTAGGTTTTTACAATATCTACTTTTTTAAGCTTTTCCTCCTGCAGTTTTTCCTGAAGTATATTATTGAAGCCATCTTTCTCATTCCAATAACCACTTTCCTGAAACGCCCTGTTCTGGTTGCCCTGTTAATATTTATGATACCCCTGCACGTAATTTATTTTGTGTACATCGGTTTATTGGGCAACACCGGTAAATATGTTTGGAAGGGAAGGCTGGTAAAATAAGGGCTCGCTTTATCATTAATCGCCCAATGACAAGCTAAAATTTTTAGCATTCCATTAAACCTTTTGATCCGGCCGTCATCTATAATTATGTAAACCAAATACATAAAGTCATGAACCTTATCAAAAAATTATTAATAGCCGGTTGCTGCGCAGCCGTATTAAGCGGGTGTAAAAAAGACGACCCAGCCCCCGATAGTAATCTCTCTTACAAAGTAGATGGTATTTTAAAAAGCACCAAAGCCGAGGGTACCTACTTTATCTACAATTCTACCATTATGATAGTCGGTACAAAAGGATCAGAAGACTTTACACTTTTCATCGATACCGTTCTCACCCCCGGTACTTATAATATGGACACCATGCATGAAACAGTAGCGGTGATATACGTTAACTGGGATAATGCTATCATCTACTACGGTTCCAGCGGTACACTGACTATCGATTCATACGACGGGCGGCAGATATCCGGGACATTTCGCGCCAATGTAAAGGCCGGCCATGAGGTTAGAAATATAAGCGAAGGAAAGTTCACTGCCCATTTGGAAGATAGCACCAATAGCTATGGTGATGATAGTCCTCCCGACTGCCCTGATTCCACATATGAGGTAATGAAGCATCAAAAGCTATTATTGCTTCATAAGCCCCAAAATAAGCAGTAGCTTCAGGGTTAAGATCAATATCTTGTTTAGGTAAAATTTTTGTGAGCAGCTATTTTTTGATGGGAAGAAAAGTACATTTGAAATCGAGGCAATGCCTGTTTAAAATGATAAATCTAAATTCTACCATATGAATGCATCTGAATTAAAAGATCTGCAAGCTCCTTTAAAAGAGAAATATAAAGAACAACCCGACTCAGCGATCATCACCCTGAAAGCACAGGGCAATATCGGCGAAGGAATATCCTGTAAAGTAGATACCGGCCGTGCATTGGTTGAAGCCGGCCTGCACCCGGCAACCGGAGGCGATGGTATGCTGGCATGTTCAGGTGATATGCTGCTGGAAGCCCTGGTAGCCTGCGCAGGCGTTACTTTAACTGCGGTAGCTACCGCCATCGGGGTCGACGTCAAAAGCGGCCAGGTCAAAGCTGAAGGGGACCTCGATTTTCGCGGAACACTCGGGGTTTCAAAAGAAGCTTCGGTGGGTTTCAAACAGATACGTCTTAGCTTTCATTTGGAATCCGATGCAACAGAAGAGCAAATGGCAAGCCTGTCCAAACTGACCGAAAGATACTGCGTGGTTTACCAAACCATTGCCGGTGGCACCAATGTGGAAACCAGCTATCATTTGCAGTAATAAGCTGAGGTGCTCAGTTTAATACCGAATTTATAAAATCCCGCAATACCAGGGCATGGTTATGCTGCTCATCGTGTGCCGCGTACAGCAGTGTAACCGTTTCATTTTTTCCGACCAGGTCAAGCAACTCGTTCATCGCACCATTTTTCTTCAATTCAAACTGGTACCTGGCGATGAATTCCGGCCATGTAGCTGGATTCTGATGAAACCATTTCCGCAATTCGGTAGTTGGAGCAATGGCTTTCATCCAGTTATCGATATGTGCCGATTCCTTTTTAACACCGCGCGGCCATAAGCGATCGATCAATATGCGCACCCCGTCGTCTTTCCCGGCAGGTTCGTAAATTCGTTTTATTTGTACTTTGCCCATTTATTAAAATTAATACTTTTATATTTCATAACAGCTTTCTGTCAGGCATATCAAATCCCCTCAATTGGTATTCCCGATCTGTTTACTTTATAAACCAACCATGAAAAATATAGTTTCCGGGATATTGATCGCAGCCCTTTACATCAGCCCGGTTGCATTCATCCCAAAACAATCACCCACCCCGAAGTCTGAAATAGAAAAAGCGGCTGAACTTGTACTGAAAAAGCAAATCATGACCGAAGCGGCCTGGGCCATGAAACAGTCACCCATAACAGTCACCGCATCTTTTTCTCCGCGCAGCGCAGGAGGCAAACATGATTTCTTTTCCGAAGCCGATTATTTTTGGCCCGATCCTAAAAATCCCGACGGCCCTTACATCGATCGCGATGGCATGACCAACCCTGATAATTTCGTGGAACATCGCAAAGCCATGATCCGCTTCAGTAAGATCATCGGTGCGCTGGCTTCCGCCTATAAAATAACGGGGGACGAAAAATATGTAAAACAAGCGATTATCCACCTAAAGGCCTGGTTTATCAACCCGGAAACTTTGATGAACCCCAACCTGCTTTACGCGCAGGCGGTGAAAGGCAAATTCACAGGCCGTAATTATGGCATTATCGACAGCATCCATTTGATGGAAGTGGCGCAAGGCATCATCGTGATGGAAAAGGCTATCGATCCCGAAACCACCGCGGCCTTAAAACACTGGTTTGCCGAATACACCAACTGGCTCATGACCAGTAAACCCGGCATACAGGAAAAGCTGACCAAAAACAACCATTCCACCTGCTGGGCCATGCAGGTAGCGTCCTTCGCTAAGCTATGCGAAAACAAGGCGGTCCTTGATTCTTTGAGGATTGAATACAAAACCATACTGCTGCCCAATCAAATGGGGGCTGACGGAAGTTTCCCGCTGGAAATGGCGCGCACCAAGCCCTACGGCTACTCCATCTTTAACCTGGATGCCATGACCATGCTCTGCCAGATCCTCTCGACCCCTCAGGATAACCTATGGGATTTTGAAACACCTGATGGCAAGTCGATAAAAAAGGGTCTCAATTACCTGTACCCCTTTGTAGCCGATAAAAGCAAATGGACGTTAAAGCCGGATGTGATGTATTGGGCCAACTGGCCGGTCGCACAGCCATTTCTCCTGTTCGGCGCAAACACCTATCACCAGGATGCGTGGTTCCAAACCTGGAAAAAACTGGATCATAACCCGCAGGTCGAAGAAGTGATCCGGAATCTGCCGATACGCCATCCCCTGATCTGGCTGTAGTTCCTGAACGAGTTGACGGTCTGAAAAAATAAAAAAGATTTGTTTTTGCTAATTTTTTTAGCTATCTTAGTAGTTCATATTTACCTGTTCTGAATTTTAATTTCCGCACCCGGAAAAGATATCAGCAGGAATACATTGTTTTTCTTGACATCAACATGCCACAGCCTTATCGGCTCCCCGGCATTCCATCATATAACTAATTATTCGTGACGAATAATTAACATCGTTCTTTGACGTATTTTTAAATGAAACCAATTTCCGCTCGCAGAAAGCAGTGCAGGTTATTACGCTTGTTTCAGGTGTTATCCCTCCTTTTGCCAAAATAGCAAAGCATCCACGTTCCATCTATCCCATCGACCCGGTATCAACAATATCGTGATCAATAAAATAGCCCTTGGTATCACATGCTGAAGGTCCCATATCGGCTCCATGAGGCCATGACCATAGGATACGATCAGCAGGTCGAGAGCCAAAAAACATAGCGCGTATCGCCTGAACAAACCGATGATAAGCAAAAACCCGCAGATCATTTCAACATAAGAGGTATAGTAGGCAGTACCCCATATCAGCCAATTGGGCAGGAATGTCTTCTCAAAATCCCGGAAGAACATCGCATAAACTTTCGGCACCGTGAGCGTAAATATCTTACCATAACCTTGCATCATAAAGATGATACCGAGTAATGCCCGGGCAAATAACGCCGCTGCGGCTCTTGATGTCTTGTCGCTCATGAACTTTAAAGTATTTTCACCATAAATAATATGCGACAGTAATATTAATCATTTGCTTTAAAACTTTAGCCTATTGATCTTATGATAGTTAAGTTTTTAGCTTTTAAAAGAAACCAAAATTTAAAACCGGTTGTTAATTGCAAAAAAACAGTTATGAAATCGACAATAGCAGTAATTTGTGTAACCATCTATTTGATGGTTTTCAGTTTTCTATGTGCCACGGAGATAGCAGTCAGCGTAATTCCTTACCTTTTTGTTCTGTCCCCTTTTTTGGTAATTACCATGGTTCTAACAATCCTAAAGGACACCGCCCGCAGTTACCCGGAATTAGGTGCCGATGAAGAATGGGGTTATGCGGATAAGGCTAAGGATCAATTGGGTATTTTATAACGGGTACGCCAAGGTATTTTAATTTGCTGACGAGAATTATAACCCGGCATCAGAAAGAAAATACTGAGTAAAGCACGCTGCATTATCGCCGCGCCTTCCCTGGTGACTTGTCGTTTATGGATTCTTAAAGTGCTGCCACCTGGGATGAGGTACGATATTAAGATCAATCATCTGCATTTTGTAAACTTTTACTCAAATGACACAAGCCTGTTAATAATAATTTAAAGGTGCCTTAACTTTATCTTTTTGATCGACCCGTTTCCCATGTATAAGGCATTTTTTATCTCCCTCTTTTTATTGATCGCCCAGGCTGATGTTTTCGCACAAAGTGCGTGGAAATTAAGTACCGACAAGGAAGGGATAAAAATTTATACTTCAGAAGTACCCAATTCAAAGGTCAAGGCTGTTAGGGTCGAATGCGAAATTAATGCTACAATGGCCCAGCTTGTGGCGGTTTTGATGGATGTGAATCGGAGCGCCGAATGGATATATCATACCAAATCCTGCGAGCTGATCAAACGCGTTTCAGTTGATGAGCTTTATTATTATTCCGAAATAGACCTGCCCTGGCCCGCATCCAACCGGGATTTTGTGGCCCATTTAACTGTTACCCACAACCCGGTAACCAACGTAGTGGTTATTGATGGCCCTGCGGTTGCAGGCATGGTGCCGGTAAAAGAAGGCATCGTGCGCATCGCCAACTCAACAGGCAGATGGATCCTTACACCCGACGGCCCCGACAAGGTAAAAATTAACTATACCCTCCACGCAGATCCGGGCGGCAACATCCCCGGCTGGATAACAAACATGTTTGCCACCAACGGCCCCTTGCAAATATTCCGCAAGCTAAAAATACAGGTGCAAAAGCCGGCCTACAAAAATGCCGCGATCCCAGCTATGGAAGGCGACCAATACGCCACGGATACAAAATATTGAGTTTTTTAATCATTCCATTATTGGGGCGTTTCCCCGATTTTATCAGGGCCTGGCTTTCCATGGCTCCGCTGTCGCTGCGGCCCCTCCTTCGTCGCGGCTGAAACCCTTCCAATCCCTAACGTGGGTTACCTGCGCATTTGTTACTTTTCGGCTCCCGGCCAAAATACTAACCGAACAAATCAAAGTAGATCCCGGTGCCGCCGTCGACATCATGGCCTGAGCCTGCTGGGCCGTACCGCTGTCGATAGCTGAGCCATTTTTGCAATTATATAACATAAGGAAAGGAAATGCGATGCGCGCGGGTGTTATTAAGCTGTCGGAATAAGCTTGTATAATAAAATTCGGATGAATACGCCTGTAGTCTGCGACTAAAAAACAAAAGCCCTCAGAAATTAATCTGAAGGCTTTGTGGGAGTTACTGGGTTCGAACCAGTGACCCTCTGCTTGTAAGGTGGAAGCCTTATATTCGTTTCTACCTTTATTAAGCATATTTTAAACCACTTATGTGCTGTCGTACTAACTATGTACTATCAAGGTAACCTTGTAAATAAATTAATGAACTGTGTAGCTAATCTAAGCTATTTCCTGTAATGATGCAATTTGTTTTAAGATGTATTTTCCATATTGATCTTTGATTAAGTGAATAAATAATTATAAGCTATTACTTAGGTTTGGTGCGATAAAGCAAGAAAGGAAACGGAATAAATAGGCAGTGCATCGATTGTGGGTTTATGCCGTAGTCTTTCTTGCGCTTCAGAAGCACCAGTCCTAACTTTGCTGGTTAATTATGCATTCCTCATACTCCATTCCTAATCCAACATTTTCAAGATTTCTTACTTTATAGGGGTATTGGTAATCTTGGATTGGCGAGTTTGAGTGTGCTACACTTTCTTTGAAAAAGGGGTTATTAAGACCCCTTTTATCAACTGTCGCAAAATAAGAGAATTGGATGTAAGTGGGGATTGATGCCTTACCCTCTGTTTTATAAGGTAAGATTCTAAAATATGTGTTAAGAACGCAATTCGCCAAGTTGCTCCTTCAATTTGGCAATCTCCAATTTTAACTGTTCATTCTCTTTTGAGACTTGATAGGCGGCGTAACTGCCAAACCTGCCTAATTCCTCCATGAGAGGCAATATTTGATGGTGCATTAACTCTTCTAAAGGGTATAATGGTACTGGCAGATGGAATACGTACTCTAACCGGGTTTCACACAGAGTAACTTCCACAAAGTGTTGTTTGGTTATTTGATCATAATGCCTTGGCCCAATATCCAAAAGCTGAAAGCCACCCACAGTGAGTATCCGTAACTCGCCTTTTACATCGATTAGCATTACCTCAGTAACAAAATGATATCCACCGCTGTTGACGCCTTCATCAATCTTCAATATGTACTTCACTAATGGATTCTGTGCTAATGTGGTTAGTTCATATCGGTGATCTATGACGCCGTTCTGATAAATACCTATGTACCTCATATCATATTTAAGTGAGACTAAGATACAAGATTTCAATTCATGAATGTTGAAGTTTTAAAGTCTATAGAGGTTGTCTAAACTGTGAATTGAGTGGTAAGAGTTTAGAATTTAATGCTTCCTAGTACCTCCAACATGCTTAACTGTCCCGGATGGTGTACTTCGTTTAACATACGTCTTATTACCATTCTTGTTAATGTAATACTTCCCACCTCGAGGGCCAGTTTGAATAGTAGCATCATAACTCGAATTAGAAGTATTGGGTCTTGCAGTATTTGGTGTAGATGTGTTAGTTGAAGCAACTTTATATTGCTGTGCAAGGTCTGATTCGATTACGGCATAGGTTTGTTCGTAATATTTAGGATTAGCATTAGGGACTAACGCTAGATTAGCTGTCGGTACATAATACCAGGTTGGGGAATAATGGTACCTCACTTTAGCATAACCATATATATGACTCGGTTTCATCAAAAGAGCTGAACCTATAGGAATTGAGAGCCCTACAACAGAAGCACCTTGATCTTCATAAAGATCAATGGGAGTCGTATTGGATGCAACGTAATAAGTGCTACAACTTGATAGAAGGCTCGCTGATACCACAGCGACGGTAAGCATTCTTAGAAGCTTTCTCATGATATTTTGGTTAGGTTGTTGTAAAGATAGCACTTCTGCTTATAAATCAATGCCTTAGGAGGGAAATTTATAATAAGTCTTAATTCACAGGTTCCAAAATATTATTGTTTATAGAGGATGCTCGACTTGTGAATTGACAAACCTGGTATTCTATGATTTCTTACAAACTTGTATGTGTATAGGCGATTACAAACTTTTCAAAGTTCTTAGAATGGCAAGGATGCTTTGAATCTGTTCCCAAACCTTTGCCTTATAAGGTACTTTTCGAGTAGGCCACTGACCCGACTTAAGCAATGAAGATATTGAATAGAATTCTTATATTAGCGGAAACCAATCCCTTAACAATGAAATTGATCCTATGCCTTCTACTGAGCATTAGTACTACACTCAGTCATAAAACTATGCTTTCATCACATCCAGCCGATAAAGCCCCAACCCAAGAAGAAGTTCGCCAATACTTCTTTAAAGAGGCCAAAGCTAGTGCAGACTTCTACCATCACAACAACGTTAAAGTTGCATTTACAAAATACAAACAAGCTGCTCCTGCTCCCTATAAATTTTCTGTAGGTACCAAGACTTGCTACGCTGTAAAGTTTGATATGGTATCCAGCAATGACTTTGAGGGCACAACCTTTGTATCTACGGTTACTGATGATTTATATCGCTTTTACCGTAACGAGTTTGGCGAATTAGAGGTAGGTAATCATATTCCTGGAAACCTCGTAAGCACTACCCATCCTACTAAATAGTATGAATGCGTTAATGTAGTTCCAAACTTCTACTTTAAGATACGTTTCGCAGTTTTAGCCTCATCGATTATTAATGTACCTCATAAAGAAAGTGTTTCGAGTTTGTCATTCTAAAATATACAATTGATCCGGGTTAAGTCGACTGGATATAAATCATAAGGACTTAGCGCTAAACATGGCGCGAAAAAAAAGAAATGAAAATGCCGTATCAATCTTACCTGATACGGCATATAGGACTACCTTTTAATGACTTGGTAAACACTAATTAATCTGATTGCCACATCGAGTGTAATACTGTTTTAAACAGTGGCACTGCCCCTTCTCAAGAATCCAACGATAATAGAGATGATTGCGATTACTAACAAAATGTGAATTAATCCGCTTGCTGCGTAAGCGAAGGTCCCGATAGCCCATCCGATAATTAGGATTACTGCTAAGATGTACAAAATTGAACTCATGGTGAATGTTTTTAATGGTAAATGATATGACACCATTACAAATGCAATACCAATCCTAAACCATTACATATCAAGTATGATAATTCTGTAAATTGCAGTAATTAGTACTAAATAAAAGTCATTTAAAATAGTATTACAGACAACAGATAACATAGCTAGAATCCGATAGGTATGTCCCTAGAATGAAAAGATTTAACTGCCCAACCATCTACAGAATTCCTCCATCATTGATATTTAGATTTAGTCAAGCTAATCAAATACCCCTAGAATCATGGACCTAAATGACCACATCAAATCAACTATTGAGGCAATGTCTTGCCCTGTTCACAATCAAAACCCCAAGGTTATAATAACTGCTAAACAGGTGGATATACTGTCATGCTGTACCGATTTTAAAATCGTTTGTCTGCGGAAAATGACTCTTATACTCGTCAATCATAGAGATAAAACATTCAGCTTATCGACCAAAAAGAGGAAATAAGTACAATCTAATAAATCCGATATACCTATCAACGGCTTTGGGAAAGCTGGAATATTATTAATGTTATATATGACAATGTATCAAATACTATAGATGCTACTACGTCAGCTGCTGTTAAGGGTTGGGTTGAAAGGTGATGCTAATAAGTATTTCGCTGATAACTATACTGCGGGTTAATTATTGTGCAAATAAATTCTTCATTGCCCTAAGAATGGAAAGGCGAACACATTCAAGAACTTGGTCGCCTGGGTCGTTTTACTTTTTCGGATTTAATATCGCGGGAAACTTTTTGATAAGTTGCAACCGGTCCGGTATCGTTAGATTTAGATATAGCAGATTCAAATACTTCTTTGACTGATAGCTTATTCTTACCCATTGGCGAATCGTGTAAAGCAAACATCACTTCGTCCGCACCCTCACGTGTTTTCATTTCAACAAATGCGTACCCCTTGCAGACTCTCGTTTTTTTATCTCGTACGATCTTAAGCGTCTCAATGTCTCCATAAGGTGCTATCAGCATAGCCAGGTTTAACTCATCAATATCAAGGGGGAAGCCGCCAACAAATAACTTTACCATGACCTTTAAAATAATTGCTATAGGTGCAACTTAACAATGATGTATTCACCGCTTAAACCCTTATCGCATTCAATAGCGAACTGTCTACAGCAGTCTTCATAAATACTTTTGACAGACTCGCTGTCTGCAAGAAACCATATAACCGTTTTAAAAACCGGGGTTATTTCTGCTAATTGTGATTTAATCGCAAATTCCACCTTTTCACTACCATAAATGGTGATTAAATTCTTTAACTCGTTTTCTACGTCTTCGCTTAGTTGTCGATTCATAACAGAGCAACAAAACAACCCTTTCAATGGTTTTGAGCAACATAATTTATTTATAAGAAACAAATTATCTTATTAGTGTAGCATTTTATAAGCTTATATCGTAAAGTAATTGTGGCTTGAACACCCATACTATATATTAACTGATTTATAGGTTGTGAGGCCGGGCGTCTTTGCCCGGCTTTTTTAAGAAGTACTTGCAGACATGCTCTCCAAAATTTATCCTATTTGTGGCCTTATGTTTACGACCATGAATCCCCTTCCAAATTTCATTTTCAATTTGTTATATCATCATGGTAACGATAAGACAGATTAACTGCATTACCAGAAGACACCATTATTTCGATCCTCATGAACGAATCGAAAGTGTTGGTGGAGTATACTTAGGGCATAGATGGAACCTGACTGATTATTTAGTTATCCATTACATAAAGAATAAGATAGAGAAATATTTTGTTATGGTTAAAGGCAAAAAAGTAAAAATTGTAGTAGGCAACTTTATGGGCCATGAATATTTAAAAGGGGAAACAGATGAATATTCGCCAGATACACTTTTGAATTTGCCAATTTGTGTCAACAGGTCCCAGGGTGAGCATATTTGAGGTATTGACATGTTAACAAAAGCACAGCAATGGCAAATCGCGTTAAGTACGATTGAATCACTTTATGAAGGCGAACTAGAATATCCTTTGAAGCAATGCGTGTATGTTATGTTCGGACTATTGGTTTTTAATCCCAAAAAACCGCTTGGCGAAGATGTAAAAAAACTTATCGTTGCAACCTTCAATATCATTTATGTTAACCAGACAGCATTTTAAATCATCCTCATCGCCCAGCGCTTCGTTAATGCTTGGATAAATTTCTATGAGGCCTTATTCAAAGGATTATCCATAGTACAGACGGTAATACTGATAAGCAAAGAAGCAAAGCGTTTTGTAAGCCTCGGTATCATCATTGTCTAATGCGAAATCAGCCTGCTCGTTAAGGCTTTGAATTCTCATCTTAATTTCAATATCATTTACCTCGAAGTTCTTGCCATCTCCAATCTCCAGGGTATAATGAATTAACTCTTTAGTTAACTCATCAAATTGCTCTTGTGTCATAAATTGACTAAATAAAAATCAGATAAAAATTGTTTGTTTCGATGTATCATTAATGTAGTCTTTTCGAATGCTCAGTTTCATAAAAGAGTACTTCACGCTTTTTCTAAAACAATTTGATGCTTTAATTGGCCAATAAATATATTCCCGATTAAAGTTTTCAAAGAGATGAAAATAACGGAAGAAGAAATAGAAAAGCTGTTAGAGACAGATCATACAGCTATAGCATTCAGGAAGCGGATTGAAAAGATTGATCGCATCTTAGGCAAAACATATTCCGACCGTATCAGAGAAGAATATATGGAATATATCCGGTGTAATTACCGGTGTTAAGTATTCCTGTAGCCATACTTCATTCTATCCAAAACATTTCTTCAATAAGCGGAAAACTTTAATTCATCATAAGAGTAAGGCCATTAAGATAAGTCATGTCTGATATAGGCAAAATAGAGCAAATATGAATATTTTATGTCTTGGCAGTTGAATTACAATGTATTAAATTAGCAACATCATATTGTGCAGTGCATTTGTGATGACTGATGTAGTTAAGTTAATAGTGCCCGGCTTTAGCAACCGGGCTTTTTTTATTGCCCCTATAAACAAGAAATCCCCGCATAATTAAATGCAAGGATCGAAAGAACTTCTTAATACCCCTATTGAAAAATTCCCCTGTTACAAATGTATACTAAATCGGTGGAAATAAAGGCAACAAGTTTGTTACTTACCCTTACAACCAAAATCCAGGCGTTGCGTATAAAGACGTTCTTTTCTAATAAGTGTTTAAACTTGATTAGCAGTTGCGTGTTAAAACGTGGCTGCTTTTTGAGTAAGCGATCTGCCCTTGTTTTCCTTATTTCGATCTCAAAGAACGTTCAGTTAGAGTCTTAGTAGGATTACCTATTTCACAATTCCTATCAAACTTATGCTGTAAAATGACCTTAAAGGGGAATATAATCGGGATAGTCGCCTCAAATTATGCCGTTTAATTCACTTTTTTAATTGTCCGTTCGTTTGGGGATAGTTTTATAATTTGATAAGTAGCCAAATACTATCTTTGATAAATCCTATGGCAATTTCTCTTATCAAGATGCTATGCAAGAATGTGGTATAAAAAAGTGATTCAACCAATTTCTTTACAACTATCCCTCAATAATTCATCGAACAGACTTTCATGAACTAGATAGAACCCGTGAACGGTTAACTGTTTCGGCGTCTTTCCTTTTGGATTGTGTAGCATTTTAACCTCGGCATCCTCATGCGCTTGTCGTGTCTTATGTATACCCTCAACATATTGTTTGCGTCTGAAACAGTTAATGACTTCGAAATTCTCGAATATGCTGTTATCACGGCAGATGAAATAGACCTTCCGAAACTTGTACTTCTTGGACATGAAACAAAGATGAGAAATGCTAATTTATTTAGCAAATATTATCTTGAATTTGTATCTTTGAGTAAAGGAGATATCATGGCAGATAACAATACTGTAATAGCAATTAGTGCCTTCTCAGGCCTAGCAGGCGCAATACTCGCACAAGCAATAAGCGGAACAATCACTTACTTCAGTGATAAGAGAAAGGTTAATAATGAGGTTAAAGCGGCCTATCGAAACAAGAAGATGGAGATAGGTGAGAACTTCTATTATGTGACAAGCGAGAAGGTATCAATCATCCGTTCACACATTTACTATTGGAAGAAACGAGAGTTTATAGAGTCTGAAACCGCACTTGCGTTCCTAAACTCTGAGATGAAGAAACTTGGTGAACAACAAGACCGACTTAACGCTGACGGTTGGAGGTTTAATCTGATCAACTTGTATTTCAGGGTGTCACTTTCCAGCAATACATTAACAGAGTCCAATGCGACCTCACAGCGTTACTATTTGCAGTTCCTAGACGCTATAGACAGTTTAAAGAAAGCAAGTGAAGAAGAGAAGTTTGAAGAATTGCAAGCGAGGTATGCAATGATTCTGTTTGACATGTGTTCTCATTATGAGGATCTGTGTAAACAAATGGAACGAGATATGGATGTTGTCAAACAGGAGTTACTCTCCGAATTTTCGTTAACTTTAGACTGATTAAACTATGACGCTATACGACTTCCGCGCACTTAATGAGCCTGAACAATTCGAAGTAACATGGGCCGGTACGTTCCTTGCCGATCGCCAAGAGCCTGGGTATAATGTGCTATTGTATTGCCTCGGTGAGTTCTATGTTGAAGTTTACTTTTCAATAGTAAAGCAAGCTGCAGTAGGACTAAGAGCATTCAAAGCGTTACATCTGCTTGAACCGTACCTTAACCAAATTAACAACTCTGACCTCAATGATCTTATTTAAACTGCCCATAAAGAAAGTATTTATTCTCGCGGGTCTTGTCGTGGTGGCGATGGCACTCACCTCTTGGGGCTATAAAGGACATAACGTGGTTGCCCTGATTGCCGAAAAGCATCTCGATCCATCGACGCGTGATATCGTTAATAGCATCTTGCAAGGCGAAAGTATTGAATCTGTCAGTACCTGGGCAGACGAAGTGAAACGTAAACCAGAGTACCGAAGTACATCTTCATGGCATTACATTAACGTTCCATCGGGTTTGAGCCACGATGCTTTTATCAATGCTGTTAAGCAAGACAAGGGACCGAACATCTATACAGCCATACTGGATATGGAGCATAAGCTGTCATCACCTGGACTCACACCCGATAAGCAGCAGGAATGCTTGAAATTCCTTATTCATTTAGTTGGGGACGCTCATCAACCGTTTCATGTTGGCCGTAAGGAGGATAAAGGTGGTAACACTATCCAAGTCAGATTTGATGGCAAGGGTACTAATCTTCATGCGTTGTGGGATAGCAAATTGATTGATCATGAGGGAATGGAGGTAAAGCAAATGGCTGTGTCTTACGACAAAGCTGACGCAGGCGAGATTAAGCAATGGCAAGCAGATGAACCTATCGAATGGCTTTGGGAAAGCTATACTATGTGCAGTGCTATATACAACAGAGTGTCAAAGGGTCAAGACATGAGCAGTGATTTTACAGGCTCAATATTTTTTGTGCATCACCGATTGGAGCAGGCAGGCATCCGTTTAGCCGGTGAACTGAACAGAATTTATAAGGGCACTATAGAGAGGGTTCATGTAGCTCATGTAGTTCTTACTCCACCACCGCCGCTTAACATGGGCTACCCTAAATTGCCCCATGCAGACTTGAAAGACGTTAAAACGCTCATTGGAGAGAAGCTCTCAACTGAAGGTAAGGTATATAGCATAAAGAAACTACAGAACATGACACTAGTTAATGTTGGCGGTGATTATCCTAATCAGTTGTTAACGGTTGTGTTAAAAGGTGAAGCTCGTAAGTATTTCTCCGATGACTATATAGTAGGTAAAGTGCTCAGGGTTTCAGGTACGGTTACAAACTTTAAGGGCAAGCCTGAGATTGTAGTTAAGGACAGCAAGGACCTGGGTATCCTATCTAAGTGACAAACGCCAAGCTGTGAAGCCTGGCATTTGTTAATGTACATCTATCTTTGAGTTGCGTTAATATGTAACACCTATGTCAACGCCGTTTGATCCACCGTCTATTACCTTATGAAGATCACCTCCATCAATGTTGCAAGCATAGATGCTCCCTTTGCCTGAATTGATGGTTATCATCGAAAGAAATACAGTCTTGTGATCTGGTGATAGTGCAAAGTGATTGTCACCGATAGCTAATCCTGAGGGCACACTAATGTTTACTTTAGATGCGTTTGTGCCATCGAAGTTTGCAGTCCAAAGTTCATCTGTGTTCTCTACCGCTCCATACTTAACAAACAAGATTTTATTTTCTTGCGAATTCTGACTCAAGGCAGCAGAAATCTTACCATTTCCGTCTACTGTTATCGTTGTCCCATCAGGCATTACTCCACCTAGTCTAGTGGTTGTCGCCGTTGGCAAGACGTAGGGCGACGTTTGTGCATTAGCTTCTTTCTTACAGCTTACTTGGAATAATAGGATTGAGATGGTGAATAGCAGAAGTACAATGCTGCTCAGTAATAGCTTTTTCATACGTGACAAGTTTAAAGTTTGTCTAAGATAGCAAAACAAGCTTTGTTTTAAAACAAAGTTGTTTGTACGCCATTGACAGCGGTGTTTGCTCTTACTGGTTCGAATGGTGTATTGGTTGCCGATTTAAATGCAGTACCTTTTAAAGAATGTAGCCAGATGCTACTTTGATCTGCGTCTGTAAATTCAATGTAGAATGGAATGTGCTGCCCTGAAACAACGATTGTCTGCGTTTTATATCCTGTGTAGAAGTCATTGCTTAAGCTGTTCATGTGTGCGATCTCACCGGTAAGCGAGTTAAGCAGCATATTTACAAGTGCCATTTTGCAACATGTATTATCCAAGTCTGCACCGTAGAATCTAGCGTGTCGATTGCGCTTCGCTGCTGATAAAAGCATGCGGCCACTACCACAGGCACAGTCTATAACCTTTTCATTATTACCTAAGGCTTCATTCGTAGTTACTATCGAAAGTAAATCGCATAATGGTTCTGGAGTGAAGTATTGTCCGTTGTGACCATTGGATATGGCACGCATGTAGAGTTCGCCAAGAGGGTCGCAAAAGTCTTCTGAGAGATCACCAATTTGGGTGATTAAGGGGATAAGTTGGTCAACTTTCTTATGTTCTCTAAAAGCTTCGAAAGCATGTTGTTGTTCCTCTGCGGTGCTAAACTGTTTAAATGGCAATAACGTCCAATCAAGGAGTTCAGTAAAGGCAGAATGTAAATGTTGTCCATGGGCGAAGTGTTCAAATGCTTTTTGGAGTTTGTCAATTGATGTCATGTAAGTTGAGGGTTAAGTGAACGATGAAGTGAATTATCGAACATTAACCAAGCTGACGAACCCTCACTAAAGGCAAGGTGGAGATTGAGACAAATGCGGAGGCTCCCTGAAAGGGATACCCATTTTCGAGATACTACCTTGATGCGTAGCGACTGTGTGAGGATCTGTCAGCTAACTTTGAGAAGAAAATGCTATAAATCAATCGATAATGACGCGCTACGATGGTTCCGTTATATAGCTAATGCAGCTTTATCACCGGCGACGGCTGCTAATTCTTTGATGAAACCGCTAACTGCATCTAAATAACCCTTGACATCCTGGTGTGTAAGTGAAGGTGTAGCATCTTCGTGAACGATGTTATTACGAATGTTGTTTAATGAATTGAAGCGTACAAAGAACTGTTTAACTATGTCTAAGGCTATAAACTCTTTAAAACCAAAAGTTGCTAGCAATCGTTCAATCTCTCCCTGGCCATGTTTGCCCATTCTTAATTTGGGATCAGTACTGTATTCGGTCATCGGTCTAATCTCTTCTGAACCACATAGTTTAGCAAGCTTTGATAATGCATCCTTCTTCTTCGCCGGTTTGTTTTTTGCCAACTCTAGACTGGTAATAACGCAGTCTACAACGTGGTCATACAAACATCTGTCTACGCTATGATTGCTTGATGCACTCAGATGATAGAATGAATATTCCTCAAGGAAGTCTTCGAAGAAAGCTTCAAACTTAGCGCACAGTAATACTATAGCAGCTTTGTTGAAAGTCGCATACTTACCACTCTTGGAAGCATTTTTCTTTGAATAGCCCAACAGTAGGCGAATTTCACCACAGGCCTCGTCAAATTCGTTGACGGAGTCAAATTTGACCATCTAGTATTAAGGCTAACTCATCAAACCACCTCGTCAACCTATAGGTGATTACCTTTTTATCGGACGTCGCGATTATAATACTATCGCGAAACGGTGCATCTTTAATGGCTAATGCATTGAACCGCTTAACTATGAGGTCTTTCTTTGGTAGTAAAACCTCTTTTGAAAAGAATTTGAAAGAAACCATCAAAACATCCATAATAGAACGATTCAAACTGGATTCGTACTCACCGTGGATGTTGGTTCTTCTAAACGCTTTGTCGCCAAATATGGTAAAGACTTTATCTACTGTGTCATTGAAATCAATGATGAATCCATCGATTTCCCGCTTAGAGTCATCTTGGTGTTCAAGCATAAATTGATTTAGAAACAGCTTCATACGACCTTTATAGTTAGCAATATCTCTCTCAACCCTATCCCAACTTCTGCTGAGGGCCATATATCTGAGGATGATTTCGCAATCATTCATTCTTGCATGGGGAGCCTTCAGATTGAGCAGTGATAGAAATTGTTTGTTTTCGGACAGCGACTTTAACATTTCATTAAACTTTCCTCTGTATAGACAATTGCGTAGCTCTTGTTCCGTAAGCTTTACAGAACCTCTGTTCAACCTCATGAATACATCATATTTAATCTCCTCATTGGAATCGTGAGAGATGACGATGATTCTTAGTAATCCATTCTTCAAGATACGTAGAGCTTTGGGATTTAGCGATTTTGCGTCACTCTTGTTCAAATCGCTGAGAATCTCTAGACCTGTGAGCTTAAAGTCACGGTCAAAGAACCGTTTAAGAGAGTTTAGTCGCTGGAGGCCATCTATAACGGTCCACGAATCGTCCTCTTCTTGTGAGACATACACTACAGGTATGGGGACATTCAACACTATTGATTCAATTAGCATTGATGCTCTCTTGTTATCCCATACATAATTTCGTTGGTATTCGGGATTCAAATTGATATCTCCGTCTTCGATCATTCGAACGATGTCTGCAACACTCTTATCATATGCTTGAGTGCTTATTTTCCGAACCGCCTTTGGTATTTCGATTTCATCTTCTTCACTTCCGTACTGATCATCAAATTCATCAAGTTCATCCGTTGCCATGTGTGGTTTAGTTTAGACGATAAAGTTAATGGTTTAAATACAAATTTCCAACACATCGTCACATCTCTTCCACTCTAATACAATTCGTAATCAACCTTTTAAAGTTGCCAGTCTTAATTATAAGCCTTGCAAAGCACTATCGATATATGTTTGTTGGTTGCTGCTTCAGTGAGTAAATAAGGAAATGAGGAAGTTGAGCATATACCTTGTCAGGCATGTTCATTCTTCCATCGTTCTTCAGCTTCGATGAGTGGTCTATGCCAATCCCAAAGCTGTTGTAACGTTACAAAGTCAGAGGGGACAGGGTTCGATCTGCTTAACGCTTGTGATGGTGATTCAGATAAATAATGTTGCCGATAACTTTCGAACGTACGTCTTGGGTTTCTTGCTAACGACGATTCAAAGTAACTGGTGATGTAGTCATAGTGATGTGAGTTGATAAAGTTGTCCCAACTTTCTTTGACTGTTCGCTCATCTCTTACGTCAATCATTTCAAATTGCTCCATTACTCGTTGATCGCCAGTACCCCAAGCACTGTTAAGTAGTGATATCGCTTCTATATCAGACTTGGGCGCGCCATAGCCAAAAATTGTAACACGTGCTACGTCCCTATCTTCTAAGAATCCCATAGTCATACCCCATTGCTTATCTATGAACTCATCACTATTATAGTTCTTCTGGGTGACTGGGAACAAAAGTTTTGTCGGAACAAATTCCTCGTAAGTTTCTTTCGAAAACATACCCGCTGGCCCACTTCGTTTCCCAATATAATCGTATCCCAATGCGACGTTACCGTGTAGGAATGCGATGTAAGGTAGATCACCAACATGTCGATTTCTACACCATGCTTGATAGAGAAAGGGATCCCAATTGAAGGTAGCAATGATGTCTTTTGGCCTTAACGCCAACACCATATAGTCATATATTGTTGGTTCATTAGATAATAACATATCGCTAAAATATGACCTCACCCGGCTCTCAATTTCACGTATCTCTGCGCTGTCGGAGTCTGTTACATGTAGCTTACTATATAAATCTTCGAAGTTAAATGCTACTAAATCATCTGGCAATCTTTCTACTATATCACGCAGCCCCACAACATCGATAAAGTTATCCATAGTGGGCAAACGTTTACTATTAGCTTCGGCATTCCGAATGGTTGAAGCAATGCTCGCACCTGCTCCAAGTATTACAACATGGCCACCACCGCCATAAACTGTGTTAATCCTATCCTCAATTGTCTTTCCAGGCATATGTATATTAATCAGCTTTAAGCTTCATAGGAATCATAAACTTAACCCTACTTACCGTTTCACTAAGATTCTCAGTCTGAACCTTACCACCAAGGTGAATTCCCGCTATAGTGATACCGGCACCTCCCTCGCCTTTATCATTTTCGTTAACGGTGATGGCGATGTCGAATTCTATGAGATTTACCATATCGTCAGTTACGTAATCAATAGCAAGCGCTGAATGGGAGCCGCGAATGTTTTTAGGGCTTATACTAACCCCTGACCCTTTAATTTTTTCCGCAGCGGCGTTCGTACCCTCTACGATTTGAGTTAAGGTAGCTTCTACAAAGTCTTTTACGTTCATGGTATCTAAGATAGGAAGATTTAGAACAAGTCGTTGATAGAAGTTTTATGATGCGTGTGGATGTTGATAGGTAAGAAATTGGGCTTTGTTCAGGTTATTTAACCTTTCGTCACTATAGTTATGAAAGTATGTGTATTCCCCTCCAAAGTCAAGCAAAAACACCACTTACGTTCTTCATCGAGATATGTAGGTAAGTAGTATAAAGCTTAGCCGATGTAGTGCGAACTTGTCATTTGGTCATTCACATCATAATTACCACATGATAGTCCGTACAGAGCGTTGTAAACATCTTCCTTTGAGAACCAGCTATGGAAGTCTAAGTGAAAACATATAATGTACGGTAGGCTTTGCCTTTCAACCACCTCATCATACTTTCTCGCTTTCTGAAGTAATGCGCTGTTAGGTGAATGAAGTCGTCTGAAGTCAAGGTTAATACCACTCCCTCCTCCATTGACTATCGCATGATCATATTGCTTATCGTACCGTTCAAACGTTACTTCCATACCAGAAAATAAGGCAATGATATCACCGTTGGCCTTTGGGGTCTCCATCCATTTAGTTACTAACTTTAAACAAGTATCGAATTCGATAGAGTTATAGTCTTTAAAGTTGTCGTCATAGTCGAAATGAAGCCAACAACCAACCTTGATCGTAGCTAATGAGTCCATCATATTATTAACAAAGTTTAGTTCTTATTGATCATTCTGTGATGCGTTAAGCCTGAAAACTTTCTGCGATAAGGGTTTGACCATTCATTTCGACCAACCAATCTGGAGTTAACCCATCAATTAAAGGCTCATATGTCAGGGTTGAGCGACAATTATCGAAGAACTGACCAAATCTTATCTCACTGATTGCCGATAGAAACGATGTTTTATTAGTTTCTGTGTTAAGACTACTAAAGATATTAAAGTTATGCTTTCTCTCAAGTTTTTTTACAGCAGCGACCTGATCGTCTCTGTTCAAAAGGATTGTTCGTAGAGGTTCATTAGATTGATCTATATGTAAATGTAATAATAATTCAGGTTCCGCTCACCGTTCTTACGCGAATAGAGCCTGTCGTCCCTCAAGAGAAGCGTGTTAACGCGATTGAGGGAATGCTTCACGAAGGCTTGGCGCTGGTTTTGAGATAGAGGGCAAGTGTTGGACATCCAAAACCTGTGATCAAGGCTGAAGCGACAGGCGAGGCGTAAGGTGAGCCAAACAATATGAGCGCCTGGCTTTTTATGTGTTAAGCGTTGCAAGCTTTCCTTGGGCTGTCGCCCAAGGAAGAGCGCAGCATAAGTGAAACTTATAGAAAGACAGAGAGAGCGAGTGTGACGAGTGACTTTGCTACCGCAACGAGCATGACAGCGCGGCGATAGCCGGTAAGCGTTCAATAGGCTGAAAGCTAATTGAACCGAACGTAAGCTGGCGTGAAGGTTGCTCAGCTTAGGAACGAGGAACGCCTTATTTCCTGGTGTAGTGGCCTACGATGGCAAGGCATAAGCGCAGCTATCCTTATCCCGTTGTAAGCAACCGAATGCGGGTAAGGATAGCGTAGCTTATTGGCTTTATATTGATTCATAACTGACTTATTAACAATTTGGAGATTACTTATACAAAACGTATTTTCGTAAAAAACCTAGACTTATGAATTTAAATGAATACTATATCCTAGCGCAATCGTTTCTTGAAGTTGCAAATCAAAATTCTTTAATCGCTAATGCGACTAGCCTGAGAACAACCTTAAACAATATAATAAACGCCAAAAATCAAAATCAGCCTGGGCAAAGTCCACAACTTGTGGGTTGGCGAGATAAAATTGAAGGGCAAAAAAACATTTTATTAAATTCTATTATAAATACCCGAAATGACCTTTTTTTAAAAGGCGCATTGACTAATCTTGCTGATAAATTCACAAATGCCAATATGGTTGATTCACTTCAATCACTCAACAAAAGTACAGATATTAACTCCCCACAAGATTTAACTTACATAATTAGTTTTTTGGGCGATTTGCAACAACTAAATGTGTTTTATACAACTGTTAAAAATTACGGCGAGAACCATGCTGACATTATTGAAAATGCAGTTAATGCGTATAATAAGGATTATATAAGCCTGAAATTTGAATACGAAGCCTTTTTTGACGATTTGCAAAAACTATCGACTGTATCACGAGATTGGGGTCAAATTATAAATGTTTTTGCTAGGCTGGCAGGCACAAATAATACAAAAGGTGAAATATTAGCATTAAGAAGAGGCTCAACTATCATCGATTTAATCGCAGATCCCTCTGTGATTAAGGAGCTAATAGCATTCGCTTCAGCAGCTATGACCTTGGTGAATAGAGTATTAAAGGTTAAAGAACAGCAAGTTTCAATTGAAAAATTGAAACTTGAGAACCAAAGAGATATAATTAAATTGCTAGACAAGAGCGCCTCAATCAATACAACAGCGGAAGCAAAACGAATTTCAGACGAATTAACTGAAAAATTTTATGATGAATTGAACAATACCAATCCTAAAGAAGCGACAAGGAACGCTTTGAATATCGCTGTGAAAAAAGCATTAAAATACTTCAAGGATGGAATGAAAGTCGATCCTAAATTACTTAATCAAACTGCTGAAGATATAAAATCGATTCAACAACTACATGTACTAAACGATACTGTTAAAGAACAACAAAAATTTCTTGAGAATTCTGAAAATAAAATAATTCTTTTAGAGGAACACATCGATGAAGATATACCCTTCGACGAAACTGATAGCGGAGCGGGTGCCATTGATTGAGAACAATTCAATTTTAAAGATTGGGGTTTTTTACTGGCGATTGAACGCTAATACTTATATTTTTAGTATCGTGTTAAGTGATCCAATTTACTGCCGTTACGGTATCGTTATTATTTCGAACATTCAATTTACACTATAATTAGAAATCTCATATTCACAACCTTGATCGTTGGGACTAAAAACATCTTTGAAATTGATCTTAAATTGATGTTCGGCTGGGTAACTGTGAGCACCTACACCGTTGTAACTTGTAAATCCTTCACCACCGAGGTTGGTGTCCATGTAACTATCGAAGTCGTCCCTTGAAAAAACTAGCTTACCGTCGTAAAAGAAATTAAGATGTTTATGGGTGCGATCAACTACTAGCTTCGCGAATGCAGTACTAACTTCAGTATATTTCATGTGATTTGGTGGCATTAAGGTCATCTTGTACAGTTTACAATTACCTGAATAGATGTTTATGGCTTGCAATGTCGTTACAGAAGATGATGGTTTTGATATTACCAGTGCAACAATGATAAGAATGTACTTCATGGGATTGGGAATTAATTAACTATGACTTTCTTGGTGAAATAATATATTAGCCCTCGACTTATCCAAGTATTAATGATTTGTACTCTGAGCGCTGTATTCGATTCTTTATTGGGATTGCCTGTAGGCTCCTTGCCTGGTGCTTTCCAACCAAGATATTCAATAGGTATATCAGGCCCCATAAATCTTGAGTTAGAAACGTGATCTCCATAGGTGTCCCAGCTGAAAACACCCTTTATAATCTGGTCTTTCCATTCATTATAGGTACGAACCCATAGATCAAAATGCTTTTCACTCGTCGTTCCTCTTTGGACTAAACTATTAAAGGAGCTACCAAATAGATCGTTGAGTGATTTCTCATCAATTTGATAGTCTTGCTGGTCGATTTTAAAATTAAACATGCGTTGAGCGTAAACATTGTCACACAAGCAGATGCTTACAAGCAGTATAAAGATTGTTTTCATTGTGATAATCTTAGGCACCGATAGTCCGTGTCGGTAAATTAAAACTGGCTTACAGTGGACTTCCTGTAAACACAAAGCTACAAACACTTAGTTATAACTAAGCAAGCAATCACATATCTTTTTATTCTTTAGTGGTTGATGTCAGTCAGCCTCAAAACGGAGATAGAAGCCTATATAATCAGCAAGGTTAAAGAGAAAAGGGAGCAGCAAAAGCTTTCGCAATCAGAACTTGCAAGTTATTTAGAGGTTTCAAACGGTTTCATCGGACAGGCTGAAAGTCCTAACCATCCAACTAAATATAATCTGAATCATCTGAACAAACTGGCTGTCATCTTTAAATGTTCAATGAAGGACTTCATGCCGGACAAGCCATTCAACAAATAGAGATCCGATTGATCTCTATTTGTGAGTTTAAGCGACTGATAGTATCTGTTTTCGTTTTGAGGCAGTGACTTTGTATTTGATCTGCTTGAACGTATGATGCTTGTTACGCTCCTCGATATATTCGTACATCTCACTACAACTGTTCTTTAAAAACCAATCTGTACGAATGCAGTTTTCAATGTCGACTGGATAAGCACCATTCATCGTTACCTTATAAAGTAAGCGCAAGAATCGTGTTGTCAAATCAGATAGTTCACCTTGTTGCGTCAATTCTTCAATGCCCCAATGGATGGCATATTGGTTGTCCTGGTGGCATTCCAAACGCAGATATAACAGTGGATTCACCAGTTCATGGATGATAGAGCCAACCACTGGTTGGCCCTTATCCTGTCGTTCTAAAGTAAACCGAAGTTCTTTTTGTTCAATGCAAGCTAGCATCCCTTTCGTTTGTTTGAGGATTGTGAAATACGCTGTCTCGACACTTTCATTATAAGGTACTGCATCGTGGCCGTGTTTCGAATGTTGTTTCATGTTTATTGTGTTAGGTTAATGATTCTATACTGTATGGTTCATACTCTCTCATGCCTGCCTCAAACTCTTTCAAGGCCATTTCATACCCATTGGTGCGATGTAGTGATTCGCTGACGAAATCCTCAATATCCACCACGGTGGATGTTTTGGAAGTGTGTTTGAGGATGCAGCGCGATATGTCCAGCCATCGCTTTGCGCTTATTTGGGTGCTACCCTGGAAACGAGTGTAATCGATGTAATAGTCATGATCAGCCTTTTGCAGATGTAAGGTGACAAGTGCATGATAGAAATAACAGTCAGGATGGCCTTCAACGTTAGGCTCCTTAACTACAAGGTAGTTTCGGTACTCTGCCGGATAGTCGCGAAGCATCCCCTTTAGTTCCGCGATGATAGTGTGATAAGCTTGTTGGACAGACTTGTTGGCTAATTCAAAGTCTACTTTGTTGTCGTTCATGAATGTTGATTTTTGAGGTTAATGGATCAGTTGTAAATGGAAACAGCCTGGTCGAAAGACCAAGCTGCTGAGATGGGTTTAGGAATCATTTCTCTCGAAATGTACCTTATAAAGAATGAAGGAAGTGCGGCTCCTGAACACTGAGTACAGTATCGTAGTAGGCTCTGAAATTAGGTTTCAACTCTACTTCGACGGCCCGATGGTTCAGAGGGAACGGAGCAAACATGGCTCTGAGGTCCGCTTCGTACTGGCAGTTGTGGAATGCATATTCAACCATGTATTCATAATTTAGTAAGCATTCAAGATAGATATAGGAGGATGAAGTCATGAAGCAATGCATTGCGAGCGCGTTCTGCCTTTTGTCATGTTTGTGATCACGTTCATAATAAACCTCGCCAGGCTTTAGATACAGCTTGACAGCATCGATGATTCGATGGTAGGACGTTTCGGTGCACCGGTTTATACCGCTGCGCATTTCATTGTCTTTTCGTGCCTCGGCTACCGCCCAAGACTTCCGCATTTGATGCTGTTTCGGTAACGGATAGTGCTCCGTGATGATGGACGTTTGAGTAGGTGTGCTTAACTCCTTCATGTTGATGATGGTTGATTAAGATGATAGGTTGTGTTTTCTGACTTTGGCGAAGTGTTCCAAAGCGATTTGAGGCAGTAGTTTTAGAGGACGAGATGCACTGTTTTAGGACTTGTTCCTATCAGAAAGGAAATCGAAGCTTTGAGACACACTTCTTGCCAGAAAGACAGAAAACGTAAAGGTTTTTATATCGTCAACAGGAGAGGGGATGATATCTAGCTGCTAATCTGTGCTCAACACAGACAACAATTCTATGGAAAAGTGTAGCTATATATAGCGAACGATTCTGTCTGTGGAGTGGGGGCGCTGAAATTTGAGGCCCAAGGGGCAGTTTGAAGGAGATGGCTATAGAACTTAAGGCGATGGTAGTTACTGAAAAATTATGTTTCCTTGTATTTCGCTATATAGAAGCAACAATGATAGAAATATCAGAAAGGCAGAAGCATCTTAGTTGTGCTAGATTGACAACTTGTTGTATAATAGCATTACCTAACCAATGCACATGAAGTATAGAGTGTTCAGTTACAGTTTCAAGGTATGGCTAACAAGTGCATTGATCACCCCGGTGGTCGTTACGCCCTTCATGCTCCTGAGAGGCAGAGTTTTATTTTGGTCTGCCGAGGCGCCGAAAATACCGTTATCAGTCCTATTGGAGAGTTACATTATAGTAGCTGGTATACTATTACTATCATCACTATTGCCATGGATAATAAATTTGATGCTCCTACGACGTCTGGTCAAGTCCAGTTTTTCTAAGATAGCGGTACGATGTATCTTACTCGCTATAGTCAGCACTCTACCTGGTGTAATTCTGTACATCGGTCAGTTGAAGTCGGATTTCGCCCAATGGCAAACAGTTGTCTTAGGATGGATCGCATTTCTGATCTCTACTTACCTGTGCCTTTGGGTCTTCAAACTTAAACCAGTTAGGACATGATACTGATATGAACACCACAATGCTAAATGTTTATGCATATCGAACTTTATGTGGCATAACTGCATTAATATGTATAGTCGCAGGCATAGAGTTTATAGCAGATAGTCGGACGGCGCTAGGTATCTTGTATTTGACAATGGGGATTGTATCATCAGCGATATTCTTTGTGCAAAAGCCATCAGCGATGGCATGGCTCCTTATAGTCATAATTGTGATTGCCTCAATGTCGATGATTGGGCCATTAACGAATCACTAGACCCATAATTTCTAATCAGCATAACTTCAGCAAAGTACCGTTTAAGACGAAGGTTGTGCAAAAGGATTTGTTTAGCATCAAATGAGCAAAAAGGCTGCTTAAGCAAGAGGTTATTTATCGTTCTACTACAAAACAAAAAAAGCTGCACTAAGGCAGCTTTTAAGGGGAGAGGACTTATTCATCATCCTCTAACTCCACAGTTAATTCAGATGAGCCTTTAAGGAGGTTTGTAATATTTATAGAGTTGGTGATATTAGTTTCTAAATGATCAATGATGTGATTAGTCACTTTTTGAAACAGAGCCATGTGTGCCGGAAAGCCGTCTTCCATGGTTAGTTCTTTTACTTCTACACGTATATCCTTTTTGAATCGATCGTCAGCGCTCATATTGTTAGTTGCTCGTATGCACTTTTTGATATTGGTCATAAGGTATTTAGCCATTTCTGGAAACTGTGCTAATTTCAGCGCTACGTCTTGATCTTGTCTTGTTAATTTATCTAAAAGTGTTTTTGTGTTTGTTAAGTTAATGTTCTTATTCATTTCCGTATTGTTTGTTATTAATCATAAAGTATCTTGGGGTGAATCTAAAATCGTCAGGAATCTTGAAATAAATAGCTGATAGAAAATCAATAAATTAGAAATAAGTAACATGTCAAACGCCTGTCTATCAGCTATTTATTGACATAAAGATACGAAAAATAGCTGTATCTCGCAAGTTAAAGTTCACTTTACTTATAGTTAAATCCATAACAGATTTCTATCGAAGATCATTCTGGCCTGCTTTTTTATAAGGTAACCTTTTAAAAGTAAAGCTTGAGAAATACACAAAAAAAAACAACCTACCGATTAAGGTAGATTGTTCGTTATAATCCAGGATAATGCATACCCCTATAAAAGATGAAAATGGCAAAATGTTGGATTGATAGATTGAGATTAGTAGGTGCTAATCCAACTTTCCCAACACCCCTATAAAAGCTAAAAGTGGCACTTTTTGGGATTGGTTAATCAAACGGCGTTAGCTTACTCAAATCGATTTTACTTCGCAGTCGATGAATGTGTTTTCCGCCTTTTGTGCTTCTACTACCTTCAAAGAACTGCAATATAAGAGAAATCGTCGGTGTAAGGGTGATATTGGCTTTGTCGCACAATTCAACCATAATGCGTTTTATTTCTTTGTCTTCTGGTTCCGAATGTTCATCAAACATTGCATTGACAAACGGCTCCAACTTTCGCAACTCTTTTAACTCTTTTGCACGTGCTTTAACAGGGTTAAGCTTAGATGCTGATAGACCTGTTTTTTTGATACCATCAAGGCCAATGAGATCATATGCCTCGGTTAACCATGGGAACAGCGAGCGTAAGTTATTGACAAGGGTGTACGAGTTGTGTAGAATGAATACACCAGGTTTCGGAGCAAAACGGTCGATCTGCCTTAATGTTTCCCACTGTTGCTCACGAACGCTTGACTTTGATTGGCGTTTAACACGATCTTCGTCACTTACTACATATTCTTCAGTGATGTACTCAGGTGTGAAATGTTTTGCTTGGTCAGCGTATGCTAACTTCAAATTTTCAATGCTTTGATAATAACCTTGGACGCGTTGTTGATAATGGTAATTATCAACCATAAACGGATTAAGTTTACCATCTGTATAGTATTCGGCAACTGGTGAATGCTGGACAAAGAATTTCAGTGTATCCCTACTGCCTTCATCCTTTGATTTTTTCAGCTGCTCCACAATATTTTCAAAAGTATCAAAGCACCCTTTTAGGTATTGGTTACCTTCTTCTCTGGATTTTGATTCAATTGATGAATCGAAGTTTGTTATGTGGGTGAGACTATTTACACCATTGCGAAACCTACCAGCGATTTGAATTATTTCTGTATGTGGGTCAAGAACACTGTGCTTAGCAGTAAACACATCAGTTATCAAAATGACATCGGGTTTGTAATCAAGTTTGATATCCAAAGCTGAGTAATACCTGCTGGTTAGGAAATTGTATTTTTTCAAGTTTTGAAGATCAAGTTTACTGTAACTCGTTCTGAACTTCTTACTTGTAAGTTTAGCCACGCTTGTATCAGCACAGTAAGCATTACTTTGTGGTATGAGTTTTAAGATATCAGCGATATCGAAAATAGCCCTTGTAGAGTTCACAAAGAACAAAATTGGATTTGTTCCATCTACCGTTGACAACTTAGCTTCTAATGATGATACAACGTTGTTTGTATTAATCACTTCAATGGCTTTACTGTAATCAAAAGTTGGCTCAATGGCATAATGGTCAAAGTCAGCAAAATCCTTGTGGCTGAACGCCAAAGTTGTAGCTGATACCATTGCTTTTTGTTTGAACCTAAAGAACCATTCAATCGGGGCTGCGATCTGCCCTCTGTAGCTTACATCAGTTACGATACGCTCACATTCATCAAAGAGAAGGAAGTAGTCATTAATCATCGAATCGATATCGTTTTCAAACGCAACTAAGACTTTAGATAGAAAGCCTTCGGGCGTAGTAAGAATTTTTTTATAGGTAGCCTCAGAATTGAGGTAATCCTCAATATGCCCAACATCAATGGATTGATAAACTCCAAGGATTTGTTCCTCTTTTGGGTATTTTTTATTATGCTCCGACACCTTATCTTCAATAACTGGAACATTCGGTACAATGATAATGCTGTTGCGCTTGGTATGCTTAATTTCTAACGTAGTTGCACCGCAACCGGGGATAACTTTGTGTATGATAGTATCGGTAGGTATGCCTTTCGTTTTAAAAGGTTCTACTTCGTTGAGGTATTGGCCCTCGTTTAATTTAACTGTTATTTGTTTCATAATTTTTGTTAATAATTAACCGATCAGCGTCATAACTGATAGATATTTTTTGAGCAAATAATTTTTGTAAAACCTGGCAGCGTTTGCCACCAGGTTGGAATTTTGATTAGCCGTTCATAGCCTCTTCCACTAGTTGTTCTAGTGTAAAGTCAATGACAAATTTGCCATCTACGTAATCTTTGAGAAATGGTATTGTTCCTCCTTCGAGGATATACTTTCCTCCGGTGTTTGCGTTAGTTCGGTTCACCGTTACAAAGGCATATTTGCGGCCTCCTCTATCGGTTCGAGCAGCGATACTGCCACCAATGCGAAGACCTTCGGCCATACCTGTAAATACCTCTTGTAATTCGGAGATTTCCTTGGGTCTTAAGCTTTTTGCAAACTGCACAAAAGCTTCAGGCTTGAAGTAAGAGGGGCCTTCTTCTTTGCCTAAAAATTGTTTAGCAGTTAAAGTGGGCCGCCCACCATTGAGCGCTTCCACTAAAGTTTTAAAAAATCCATCCATAATAGTATATTTGCCTGTTAATGAGAAGATTGCATTACCGCCTCATAGCTAAGGCAAAAATATTGATGGCATTGCAAGTAGGCCCAAACAAAGAGTGTCACCCTTACTTGCGTTTGGCAATGTTTTATTGGCGTCTCAATAACTCACCTAAACGATTCTCCGCTTCGTCAATCCTGGGATTAGACCTAGTTGGTAACCGATGTAGAACTGAAAAGTCATCCATGTGGAACGCTTTTAATATGTTATGATAAATTCTTATTCTTTTACCACTATAGGTATCGGTAGGTAACCCAAGATAATGGGAGAATATTTTGTGTATATCCAGACAGTAGTCACGAACTACCTTTCGTTTTACATCAACCAGATCATTAGCCTTAAGCTGGGTGAATTGATTTAACTGAAGAAGAAATTCGTCAATTTCCATGCTGTGTCTGTTCTTTAGCAGCTTACTCAGCGGTTTTCCAATATAATCCATGGATGCCGGTAAGCTACCTTCTGTTATCAGATTAATCAACCATCCAATTAATACGTCATCATCTGTAATGTGAGACCGTCCTCCAGCTTCAATAATTACTTTTTTCTGTGCGTGTGGCTTTTTGAAGTAATCATATAGAAGATTGCTAACAAAATGGATTTGTTGGACTGCACGATACTGATGGGGCCATGCCTTAGGGAGTAGTTCGTTTATCGTGTAATCCACTATCGGTCCGTTGAACGATTCACCAAAGGTGTCCCAATAAAGATTGTAAAATGAAATACATATGAAGAATAATGTTTTTATATGCGGTTTAAGCGCTTTCTCAACGTTCTTGTTTACAAATACAGCCTCTTCAAAGGCTTGCATAAAATCTTCACTAATCCTCGACGACAATTTCCTTATATCTTCATTGTACTGTTTTTGAACAACAGCATTAACAACACGGTTGTCGCTTTTTAGCTTGTGAGTAAGGTTTTGAAACAGCTCATTATATTTATCAAACTCTGGATGATAGATGATTAATGCAGAGCTTAACTTTATTCGGCACTGTAGTGCTGAGAGTTTATTTTCAGGAAGAACCATTATTTGAGCTTTTAACTCATCTGAAAGTCTGTCAGGATAAAGTTTATAGAGAATTCCAACATTAATATTGTCAATATCGAAATTATGTGATGGATCAATCATTGTATAGAAGTATGTATTGCTAAGATAAAAAAAGCAGAATAGTTACCTATCCTGCTTCCTAGGTTTAAACATAATTATGATTTGCTATCAATCTTCGGAAAGACTGATAATGGAGTTTTATATAATTTGTATCTACTTAAAGCACTCGAAGGCCGAAAAGTAAACCTAAATGTCTGTTTTAGTACTTGTGAGCATGGCATGACGCTTATAATAACCTTGTCGTTCATGAAATCTACTAACTTTTGATCAAAGTCGTCGAGGTAGATATTAGTTATTTTGTTGCCATGTTCATGACCCATACCCTCGGCAATCATTTCATTGCTAAACCCCAGTCTTTTGGCGGTAGTCGCCCAAGAATGTCGGGTGACGTAAGTGGTTATTAAGGCATCAATTCTACAAAACGTTGCTAACCGATCAAGATATTTGTTAGTGGTTTTAATCCATTGTGCAATTATCTTTTTCGACGTTTTGCTTCCTGCTTCGATACCAGAAGGTAGTACCGGTAGTAGAAATTCAGTTTGCGATTTAGAAAATGAGTCAAGTAGCTTTAATATATTTGGTTGAAGCTTAATATCCAGTTCCTGACCTGTCTTCTGACGTCGATAGACCAACCGGCCCTTACTAATGTTCTTGTGTTTTAAATACGCCAAATCTGTGAAAGATGAGCCCATCAGGGTGAGGCTTAGCAGAAAATAATTCCTGGCTTGCCAAAGTGGTGTACTGGGTTTAAGTTCAATAGTAGCAATTGTTTTAAGGTCAGCTACTCCCAAGGCACGTTTAGCTGTCCGTTCCGTTTTAATCGTAATATCAAGGAAGGGATAATGTGAGCGTTCAACCAATTTTGCTTTGATGGCTTTGTTATATATCGCCCTGAGCGTGCGAAAATAGTTGCTGATACTGTTCTGTTTAACATTGTCGTTAATCAGATGTCGTTTGAACCCTTCAAGGAATGTGTAAGTAATCTCTGTGAATTTTAGACAAGAATTGGCGGCATATCCCATCAACCTATTGGTTGCTGTTTGATATATTATAGCGTTGCCGGCCTTGTTGATTGAGAACATCTCTGTTATCAATTGGTCGGCATAAGTCTTGAAGTCGATTGCTGGGTTAACATTTGGGGTTTGATAACTTTCGCTTAAACGCTCCTTGAGTTCGTCGAAGGAAAAGAGTTGTTCTTCTATTAGCTTTAGTGCTGCATTTTGCACTTTGTTGTAGAAATCAGAAATGGTTTTGTTGAGCATTTGAGCATTCGAGTGAGTGTGTTTGATTTTAAAAGCTGTATTATCCCAATGGTTGCTGTTAACCCTAATTCCTGTAGTGAACGTTGTGTTGTTACGATTGTAAGTCACCCTAACGACAATAGGGTAGATGTTGTCAGATTTTAGCCTCTTATCATTAAGAAGCAATTTAAAGTAAACCATAATTTGGAGTTTATGGTCACCTTGATGTACTATCAGCGTACTAACAGTGTACTAACACAGCTATCGAATACTATTAGTGTAGTATGTGCTGAAATGCACAAACAAGAAAAAACCCCTTAGATATTCTCTAAGAGGCTTCCCTTTTATGTGGGAGTTACTGGGTTCGAACCAGTGACCCTCTGCTTGTAAGGCAGATGCTCTGAACCAGCTGAGCTAAACTCCCGTTTTGGGACTGCAAATATAGGATGTAGGTTCAATTACCCCAAAAATAATTTACATTTTTTACATAAAAAATTAATAGTCTGATTTTTAGCACCTTACAAACGATCAAGATGCTAATAAAGTTCGAATCCTCTATAAAAAAGAAGAGTTCCTGATGGGCAGGAACTCTTACAACCAATTATAAAACCTAAATTATTGAGAGAGAGGGCGCAGGGGGTGGAATTGAACCACCAATATGCTACCATGCAAGCACCCCACACAATATTCAATAGCCAGCAAACATTTTGTTAACTATCAACAGCACAAATATAGATATATATTTTATTTATCCTATAAAATCTATAGAAATTATATAATTTATATGAAAGAAGCTCATTGTCTGCTGAATAATGAGAGTTTTACGATTTCTGAGACCACTTATATGGCAGGTTTTTCAAATCCCAATTATTTCCCAACTGTCTTTAAAGCGAAATATGGGGTTACCCCAGGTGAGTTTAAGAAGAATAATATTAATCAGAGTTGATCCTGTGCAATAAAAAATAGGCTGTCTCTTCGTAACTGGTAGTTTGGTTGGTGACGTTGGGCAGGAGATACACCCGGATATATACTTTCATTATTATCATTGCACCAGCATAAACCAGCCATTTACTTTCCCCCGAGGATATGGTGTCGAGGCAGAGGGGAATGCTCTCTATTATGCAAGAGCAGGGTTTTATGATGCAGCAAGCGGGAGGTCATTAAGCAAGCGTAGTTATCGTGCGGATTTGTCTAATCCGCAAAGCAAATGGCAGCGGGCCCCGATACCTATTTGCTTGAAAAACTGCAACGCCGTAATGTATAAAACGCGCGCTATATCACTGAGAAAAAATTAAACGGAGCTGAAGTGATCATTGGCTTTGATGATCAGCTATTTATTCCGTCGCCCAGTTTTGAGCTGATACCTGCAATTGAGACCAGCATTTGATATTTATTAATTCGTTTCAAACTTTTGTATGGTACTATAAGCGGTTACAGACGGTTGATACATACACTGTAACGTGGCAGGGCCACTCGTAAACAGTCCATCCATTGCCACAACAAGTTCATAGTTAATTTCGGAAATCCCTCGCGGCACCGACTCCGTGAATAGTTCTAACCCCGTATCTTTTACAGACCGATAATAGCTAAACCCATTAGCGTATTGATAACCGCTGTTATTATCTTTGGGTTCGAACGCCGCTGCACGCGGATCACTGATATGGACGAACTTTAGCCGGGAGGATGTTTCTATAGTTAATTTGACACGCACATTATCGCCCACCTTTAGTACTGCGCCCGGTGCCAGTTCCACCCAGCCTCTAATTTTATCCTCTCTGAAAAACTGCTTACGGATACTTATCGCCTTACTTAACGTATCTAATTGCTTAGGCTCCGTAAAATAGTACCAGGTTAAGGCACCGTTAGCATCCCGCCCCTGTTGCTGCAAGTTAATTGTTCCGGGTAGTTGGTCGACCGCAGCAAACGCTGTTGGTATGCCATCCAGCAATCCATCGGAAACAGACAGATGCTGTCCTGAAAGTTCTGCTGTAAAAGCTTTGGTATCACCAAATGTAGAACCCTTCTGTTTTTGAAGCATACCTATGGCGGCGGCGGTAGCTTTGGTTGTTTGCCAATGCTGATCCTGCCTTGTGGCCAGCACCCATTTTAGCATCCCTGGATTTACATCTTTATATTTCCCGCTCAGATCAAAGGCTTCAGATAACAGCGCCATCGTTTCTTCTGCCGAGCCGCTAAGCTCTTCGGAATCTGATATATCTTTCCAGCGCAATCCATTCTCCGCATCATTTATCGCCAATTGTTTTATGTTCTCCAATAGCATTTGCGCTTTTCTATTTAAAGCATCTCCATCTTTTGTAAATCTGAATGTATTGATGATCAATAATGCCTGCTGTTCCAGGTCCAGTTTATCCTGGTTTTGCCAGGCCCGGTTCACCCAGCCATTCACCTTCTCATGCAGAGCCCTTGATTCGTCCTGGGAATCTCTCCAGTAACAAAGCGCATATAGCTGGAACAAATCCGGACTTTCACTATACTGCTCCAGAATTTGCTCTTGATTATATTTATATAATTTATCAATAAATTGTTTTTGACGATCAGCATTTCGTGCGCCTGCAACCCCTCCTCCTTTTTTAAGCTGGCCAAATCCAGATAAAACGTAGGCTGAAATGTAAGCATTGCTTTTCCCGCCTTCAAACCAGGCCAATCCGCCGTCAGCCTGTTGCATTTTATAGAGTTTTTCCAGCCGCTTATCAATATCGTTCTTCGTATCATTAGTATCCAGCAAATGGAATAGCTGTTTTTGCTGATCAGCCGCCTGGTTTCCGATACTTAACCAGGGCATTGCTTCTGCAGCCAATTCGTCCGGCAACGTTTCATCTTTCGGCTTATCTTTCTTAGCGGATAATGATGCCTTCTTAAATGCTGCCTGTGCAATGGTATCATTCTGCATCAACCTCAAAGCTATGGCCCTCGCCCTTAACTTATTAAACGTCTGTTCAGCACAATCATAAGAGTAACCGGCCAGCCAGGGCAATGCATTAATAAGTGCTGCCTGCGGCTTTTGGTCGATAGAAATACTGATACCATATAACTGCGCATCTTTAGGCAAATTGACAGCCGGGATGGTAATTGACTGACTATTTTTAAAATGCACAGGGATACTTTGCCGGACAAATACTTTTGATGATAAAATCGGTATGGTGTGTTCTTCAGCATCGGAGGCATTTCCTCCGGTCACAGTAATTACAATTTTTAGTGGGTTGGATTGTTTAGCGGGTACTGTCACCAGGAAGTACTCAGCTCCGGAACTTTTCCTGTTCAGGCTAAAGTTTTGTGTGCTGTTATTTACCATCAACGCAGTGATATCCTGCCCCGTAACGGCGTCTTCTATTTTACAGGATATTTTCCCTGTTACGCTGGTGGTGTCCAGGTTACTTATCCTGCTTTGCAGCTTTATTTGATCGCCCTGGTATAATAACCGGGGCATATTGGGTTGAACCATCAGGTTTAGTTGCGTTTGCAATTTTTTCTCCAGGTAAGCAAATTGTGCGTTCCGGGTATGTGCCAGTATTTTCCAGTTCCATTCGGTTGCGGTTTCGGGCATGGTAAAGCTGAGGTGATAATATCCGTCCGTACCGGCATGTACTTGCGGAAAGAAAAACGCGGTTTCGTTAAAGTTCTTCCTGATCTTAATTACGGGCTCTTCCATTCCCGGTAAAATTATCGGCCCTTTTGTGCTGATGATCAGCACGCCTTCGCTTGCCCTCGAACCATATATCGCGCTGGCATCCGCGCCCTTGAGTACCATGGCCTGGGTTATACCTGCGACAGGGATATTGTTCAAGTCGCCTGCATAAATTTCGCCATCAAGCACTATTAAAGGTTGCTTGTAATCAAGAATACTACTTGCTCCTCTTATATAAACAGTAGCTACACTACCAGTAATATCCCGCCTTCGCTCCGCTCCGTAACCAACCACTACCACTTCATTCAGTCCGCTGCCGTCTGTAATGTTAACTCCGGCAGCTTTACCCTGCAATAATGACAGGCTTTTCTCTGCTGGTGATCTGCCTAAGTCATTTATTACCAAGTATTGCGGCTCACTCTGCCCATAATCACCTGATGATTTTGTTGTCGAAAGCGAATAATCCCAGGACGTCTGAAGATAAAGCCGTTCACCGTCTGAATTAGGCAAATTCCAATGATGCTCCTGCAATTTGTCCAGCGAGGCATCATACATCGTGGTCATTAATTCGGCGGCCACATTATCATTTTTTGTTTTAATGGATACAGTAAAGGTTTCCTCTGCGCCCGGGGCCATCACCTTGCGGTATTTTTCGACTATGATCTCTGGTGGCTCCGCTGCGGTTTTAACCAGGAATACTCTTTTTTCATGCCGGGATATCTGGTTATTCCATACCGAAACGCGGTTAAGCAATACGGTTCCCGTCGCATTGGTTGGTATTTGGTAGGTCCAGCGGCGCAGGCCTTTTTTCTCATCAAATTCCTGGTATATGTTTTTTACCACACGGTGTTTACCGGCTGCTTCATAAAGCACCTGGTATATCGTATAGTTATCATTTTTGTCGGAGCTGTACCAGGTAACTGTTTCACCCGGTTTTACAGCGTTGGTGGGGAGATAGTCTATATCCTTAACAGGGCTTTCACCGGATTTGCTGTCAAAAACTTTAAAATTATATTCAGACTGGCCTATGACCTTATGATCTTCTTCACAAGTTGCTTCAAGCTCAAAAAAATCAGCAGTTAGTTTTTCTTTGGGCAGAGTGAGCTTTTGGTATGAACCTGTTTTGATGAGCGTGTCTAATACCAGTGTACGTGTTTTGCCTGCCTGCATAGCGGGTGCTGCTAATCGAGGGAACCATTTATTCCATTCTGTTTGCGGGTAGAACCATTGGTCAACTTCCTTCCTGACAGTACCGGTTGCATCAGGATCTGTTACGCGATAAAGTTTTACCGCGACCTGCCGACCCACTGTGCCTTCAAAATCGGCAGTTGTAGTCACGTTTAGAGATGGCAGGAACTGACGATCATATGTCTTATCCATAGCAATATGGATCTTTACCGGCCTGGTGGATATGTTCAGGTTCTCACTTATAGCTGAGCTTTCGCCTGTTGCATCAACTGCTGTCGCACTTAGTTCGTAGGTGTAATTAAGTATGTCTTCATTGGTAAATTTATACCGGGAAAGCAGCGTGTCATTTACAGCGATCAGCAGCTCCCCGTTTTTATCAGTATGACCGGTGGTGTCTGTAAGCTTTACATTTTGATAATCATTTGCATAACTTGAACTACTTTTTTTATGGGGTAACGCTCCGTAACGGCCCAGGGTGTAATTTATCGGGATATCGTTCAGATCAGCCCCGCTAAATGAGCGTAGTTTCAGCTTGATTGTAAACGGCTCACCCGGCCTGAGCATTTTCTTCGGTTTTTCCATGCTCAGCTCAATGGTCGGCCTTTTATATTCTTCCACTTTAAATTCCCCGCTGTTGCGGTTATCTTCATCAGGTTCCCCTTTTATAGCCCAGTCGCCTGTCGCAGCCGTTTTGGGCAGAATAAAAGATCCCGCGAAGCTTCCGAACTCATTGATCTTTACTTTAGCAGAATCAGTCTTTCGATTAAACGGATCTTCCAGCACGATCAGATCCTGTTTATCTTTTATCCATTTGTTGAGCTTGTTTTTAAAAAAACTGTTCCCTACATTTTCACTGTTAAACAGAATCGGGGTGCCGGTTTTCGGGTCCCTGGTTAGAAAGATGATCTTGTAATGAACCGTTTGTCCGGGCCTGTATATACTTCGATCGGTAAAAACATGCATGGTAAGTTTATCGTCATAAAAGTCGCTGAGACCGTCATACATATCTTTATCATATACATCGTCTGGCAGGCTGTTAAGATGTGCTGTAAATGACTGGCCTAAAGTATCAGCTTTATAGAACACAATAATGCTGTCTGCCTTGTCTCCGGGAATGGTAATATATCCCCTTTGCCCTGTTTTGGCGGGTAGACCTTCCATTATCTCAGCACCCTTTTTGAATGACCGGACAACTGCCCCAACTAATGGCAATCCGGTTGTTCTATCCAGAACATATACTCTTTCGTCTGAATTGATGGCGGCTATTCCTGTCACCCGGAATGCGATACTATTAACGGTATCCGGGTTGTCTTTTAGATTTCTGTTGCTGAAAAGCAGGCAATAATTTCCTTTTTCCAACGGTGGTAGTTTTAGATAAGCAGCATGGTTATTATGATCATCCGGCAGTGGCAAGGTGAACTTATCTTCAGAAACAGCGGTCCGGGTCAATAAAGCGGGCGGAGCCATTCTCTTTTTGTTGCTGACTGTTTCCCCGGGATTTACTCTTATAACCCTGTAAAATAAGGTGCCCGTATTCTTATATATTGCTTTTACAGGAATCGCTTCACCGGGAATAAATTTATCCTCCATCTCTATGCGCAAACCTGATTTAAGTATCTGCTGTGCCATCAATTCAAGCACCCTGTCGAACAATGAATATTTGCTTATCAATTCTTTGTGCTGCCTATACAATTGCAATGCCTTCAACGGCGCATACTGGTACCTTTCATCAAAGTTATTGCCTGTTATAAACTGGTACCTGTTATAAAAATTCACATATCTATTGCCATCCTCATTCCATATCAAACAAAGTTGGTAAACGGCATGAGCTTTGAAAGCCGGATAAGGTGAGTTGATGCTTTCGAACAAAAAATTAATATAAGATGCGCGGCTTACCGAATCCTGGGAGAAAGACAGGTAAATATATTTGCGCGCCAGTGATTCAATAAACATTGCCACAGCCTGATCGCTCTTGTTGAACGATAGCCACCGCTCATAACTGCCCAATACTGTTGATCTTCCTTCTTTATTCTTCATCAGGCTATCAAGCATCTGTCTGAACTTTACCGACGGCAGTGAAGCCCACCGGCCTACCGGGGACCTTTCCAGGTCATAGTCATAATATCGTCTTGCAACCAGGTTTATCCGCTCTGATAGTACGATATCCTGAAATTTTGGCTCAAACAGAAAAACGTCGGGGTTAGAAGAGAGCCAGAGCAAGCTGCTTATGTCGCCCTTGAATGGATGATTATTTAGTGCCGCTTCCAGATCTTCGACTACTATACTATCACGTTGTGGAGCTGTAAGTGCGGCATAGTTATACTTAAGGTTTTTTGTACGATAGGCAGCGGCATTAAACCTTAAAGGGCGGTGATCAAAGTTATTCAATCGTTGTGCATGCAGGATATAAATGATCGCCTTTAACGCTGCAGAAGCATTGGGATTATCCAGGATGGTATCCATAAAAGCGCTGTTGCGGAAGTACAGGGTGTCTTCTGTTCGTAAATCGCGAATCTTCATCAGGTTGTTCAGGCTACGGGCAAGCGTAATATTATCCCGGGATTTTATGGCCAACTGTTTCCGGCGCTCCAGTTCAGCATCAAGCTCTGTAAGCAGCCCTTTCCTGTTAATCGAGGACTCTATCTTTTCCCAACTATTAGTATCATCTTTAAGAAGCGTTTGGGAACTTACCGCTACCAGGGAATCTGCCTTAATTCTGTTCGCACTATTCTTTTTTTGGCAGTTGCCTATTGAGGCATGGAACAAAAGGACTACCGCGAAGAGGTACTGAAACATTTTAAATTTTGCCAGGCGCATATTTTTAGGTTTAGATCATTACCAAGATTATTTACCTAAGGATGCGGCACACACATCGTTTCCATAAATAATCTGAAAATTTATTCAGGACTGTTGCTTTGTTGCTCCACCGTATAATTCTGCAGCGTTTTATACAATTGAGCTTTGATCTGCTTCACTAATATCCTTGGGCTCAAAACCCGAAGCTTTGCCCCGAAGCCCAGCAACTCGCGCTCCAGCTCAAAATTCAGGATCACCCTAATGCTGAATATTTTACCATCAGCTTCTTCCCTCAACAATTTTTGGGTGTGGTGCAGCGGCTTGGTAATTACATATGGCGCATTGGCAGCGTCTATCCAAAACACTACTTCCGCATCGCGCTGGCCGGGTGATTTGGTTACGCCTATTACGTCGTTATAATAACTTGAAAAATCAATGGTGGTGTTTTCAATATAATCATCCTCATGTTCAGTAATGGATTGTATCCTGTCCAGCGCCAGGTTAAGCAACGGTTTATGGCGCTGGTGCGATATCCCCAATACAAACCACCGGTTGCGATACTCTTTCAATAAGTATCCGCTAAAGCAAAACGTACTGGCTTCCCTTGCTTTAAACGACTGGTAGGTTACGCACATCGTCTTTTTCGCCACAATGGCCTTACGGATCACTTCTATCCATTCCAAACCTTTCAGGTTATCGTTCTTCTCGAAGTCAATTACGGGGGTGCTTTGTGTTTTCTGCGAATAGATCTTGTCTTCCAGCTTACTTACCATTTCGTTCAGGTCGGTAAAATGGTTAAAGCCTTTAAACTGTTTTAACAGGCCCGAAACCTCGCTCAGTACCTGCATATCCTGCTGGTTTAGCGGGCTGTTGGTAATACTATAGTTCTTATCGCTATAGGTATAATATTTTTTATCAACCACCACAATAGGCGCTTCGTAACCCAGCTTATTGCTGCGCATCATTTCCATATCGGCCTGCACGGTGCGCCTGCTAACTCCGGTATCAATGCCCTGGTATTCGTAAATGGCATCGCTGCAGGCATCTATCAGGTCATCCAGCGTCCATTTGCGGCGGCGATTTTGCAGGCAGCTATCGATGGTGCGGTAACGGATAAGGGCATTGCGGTTAACGGGCATGGGGTTTTGATTTCGGATGTCGGACGTTCGATGTCGGATTTATTTTTGAAATTTATTAAATTATTTTTTACTGCGCAAATAGATTGCGCACTTGATGTTTCTCTTTGTACTGTCGAAAGGCTGAACGCGTTCACGAACGCCCCCTCTCCCGATCCGGGGAGAGGGGTTTTGGCCCGGAGAAATTAAATTGTAAATGATACGATAATTTGTCATGGAAAAGGAAAAGATCAGCAATAATGAATTATACGCCTTAGGCATTGAGGACGTGGAGGTATTGGTAAATTTTAGCCGCGTGGCGAATGGTTTGCTGAAACACAACGTGATGGACAAGGCGCAGATACTGGCCAATATAGAAGCGTTGATAGACGACCCGATGCCTTATGCCTTAAAGAAAGGCGGCAAGTTTAAGAACCTGGCTGAGGACGTGATCGCCATGCGTAAGGAGGGGAAGTTTGTAAAGCAGTCGCGCAGCAACTTTAAGCTGAAGGAAGAAATAGCCGAGTTCCCGGTATGGGGATTGGAACATATTGAGGTTGGCGCTTTAGCACAGATGAGAACGGCAATACAATTACCTATCGCCGTTGCCGGGGCTTTAATGCCCGATGCGCACCAGGGTTATGGCCTGCCTATTGGCGGGGTGCTGGCTACCACGGCCAATACCATTATCCCCTTTGCTGTTGGAGTGGATATTGCCTGCCGTATGTGTTTAAGCATTTTCGACCTGCCCGCCGGAGCCATTGATACCGAAACCGACAAGCTGAAAAATATATTGGTTGATAATACCTACTTCGGAATCGGGTGTACCACCAAATCGTACTTTGACAGCAGCTTGTTTGACAGCGCTGAGTGGAACGAAACCAAGGTGATCCGCGGGTTAAAGGATAAGGCCTACGCGCAGTTGGGTACCAGCGGAACCGGCAACCATTTTGTGGAATGGGGCGAATTAACGGTGGCGGCTGGCGTGTTGCCTGACGTGCCTGCGGGTAGCTACCTGGCGTTGCTTTCCCACTCGGGCTCACGCGGGTTTGGGGGAAGCGTGGCCGATTATTACAGCAAAATTGCCATGACCAAAACCAAGCTCCCCGCCGAAGCCAAACATTTGGCCTGGCTCGACCTGGATAAAGACGAGGGACAGGAATACTGGATAGCCATGAACCTGGCCGGCGAATACGCCAGCGCCAACCACCACGAGATACATGGCAAAATAGCCCGCGCGCTTAACCTGAAGCCGCTGATGATGATAGAGAATCACCACAACTTTGCCTGGAAAGAACAACTGGCCGACGGCACCGAAGTGATGGTGCACCGTAAAGGTGCTACTCCTGCCGGCAAGGGTGTATTGGGTATTATTCCCGGCAGCATGAGCACGCCCGGTTTTGTGGTGCGCGGTAAGGGCGATGCCAGCAGCATTAACTCTGCCAGCCACGGTGCGGGGCGGTTAATGAGCCGAAGCGCCGCTTTTAAAACATTGGACAAAGCTGCGATTGCCGCCAACCTGCTTGATAAGCGCATTACCCTGATGGGCAGCGATATGGATGAAGCGCCCATGGCCTACAAGGATATCCATACGGTTATGGCGGCGCAGACGGATCTCGTGGAAGTATTGGCGAAGTTTGAGCCGAGGATTGTGAGGATGGCGGATGCGCGAGAGAAGCCGGAGGATTGAATTTTTGAGTCTTAAGTCGAAAGTTCTAGGTCGGAAGTCGGGTAAATAACTTAAGACTTGTAACTCAAGACCCAGGACTTTACAAAAAGGAGTGGTAGTTCAATGGTAGAACGCATGCTTGTCGCGCATGAGGTTGCGGGTTCGGGTCCCGTCTATTCCGCGGATGCCGGTTTAAGTGTCTACACTTAAACCGGCAGGGGGCTTTAAATTAAAGCAGTATAGTAGTTATTAATGTAGATTTGTAAATCAATTAAATATGAGAAGATTGCCCGAAATTGAAGAAAAATCTTTTAAAGGCTCCTTTTTTTCGCCAAACTGTCCTGACGAAATAATCACGGGTACTCTAGTTATTTTTACAGATGGTTCTGCGAATCTTGAAATTCTAGGAGCGTTTAAAAATGATGGATTTTTACAGAAACGTTCATTGATTACCTTGTTGGGTATTTTATTCAATGGTGACAAAGTTAGTCTGTTGGATAGCTATCGGGGGAAAGGCGTTTATGCCTCTGACGGTGCATTGGTAAACTATTCGGTTGGAACAACATTCATAGGAACACATATTCTTTCTCGGAATGATGAAATTTTCAAGACAATATCAGCGGAAATTGACTATTTACAGGAATGGGTTGATATAGATGGTGGTGATTTGCAGATTTCTTTAGATTTAAAAGAAGCAACTTACAGATACAGACAGCCTGAGGACATCAATTTTATAATCGATGATAATATATCAGGGGCTATTTACTTTAGAAATGAATTTTGGGGACACTCGGAATTCGGAAATGAATTTAAGCAAAGGACACGCTTACATTTGGAAGCAAAGGCGGACGTCAGCGCAAGTGAGTTGATTAAAAACCTTCTGAACTTCCGAAAACTAGTTTCCATTTTCATCGGACAAAAGGTGCGTATTTTAAAGATTGTAATGGAATCTGAGCATGAAAAAATAAAGGTTTTAAGCCCTAATCCGAGTCGTCGATTGCCTCTTAAGGAGATTCAAGTCTATTTTAATGATAAACAACTTTATACTCCTCTTCCAGATCATCCAATAGTCTTTGTTAAGTATGCAGATATTTCCGACGACTTTGCTGTAATTGTAAAGAATTGGTACCAGATGCTGGAAACGCAACTGTTGCCGGTGACGTACATTTTATTAGATGCCTTAGCAAATCACCACGTATTCGACGAAAGCGATTTTATTAGGACTTGGCAAGGAGTGGAAGCATTTCATCGATTAATTTTACAAGACACCACTACGTTGAAAGCTGCGTACAAGAAAAAAATGGCGAAATTAAAGTTAATGATAATTGATGATGATCTGAAGGAATGGGTGATAAAAGCCTTAGCCTTCGCCTATGAACCACCGGCAAAAGAACGGCTATCCGAGATTATTCATAATTACAAACATTTACTTCCGTTTCCTATTACTGACAATGAAATTGAAGTTTGGGTCAAAGAAATGGGCAACACCCGGAATTATTTAACTCATTTCGACCCAGCTGGTGCCAATAAAAAGGTTAGTGGGAAGCGACTGTATAACTATACTTGTTTGTTAAAATTATTACTTTTATTATCAATGCTCACACGTCTCGGAGTTAGGGAGGAATTGCTTAAAGACTTGAGTAGTCATCAAAACCTAAGTATCAATAATCTGGCGAATGATAAGCTAAAGCAGATTCACAAATAACAGTTTTTCTAGTCCTTGCTGTCGATAATTTCCTTGTCTTTGTTGGCAATCCTCTCATGTTGGCCGGGATTTGTAATCCATGGCCTAAACGAAATAAAACTGCTCCCCAACTAGCGCGAGTATGCAGCGCCGGCTAAAGCATGGCGTACTCGTGATTGGACAGCCAAGTAGATGTCTCTTGAGAGTTCGAGTCTCTCTTTGGACACTTTTCAAAAAAAATCAACTTTTTTCAAAATAACTCCACCTGCGCAAATACACTGCGCAGTACCTCAATTTCTTTGTATCAACATTAAGAAATAAAGGAGGTTCACAATGAAATTCAACCTGTTAAGCAAAGTAAAAAACCAGGCCGTTAACTATGCGGGTGCCAAAGCGTTTACGCTGTCGCCAGAAATGGAACTGTATACCGCTGTAGTTACCTGGAGCTTAAACGACTCTTTTTATGAAAAGGACGAGGCGCGTTTAGTGCGCCTGCAAAAATTGATCACCGCGTGCGACCCTGTTTTTGTGGGTAAGCTGGCCGTATATGCCCGTACCAAAATGTATATGCGTTCGGTACCGCTGGTGCTGGTTACCGAATTGGCTAAGCTGCACTCGGGCGACGATCTGGTCGCCCGGGTTACCGATGGCGTAATCGGCCGTGCCGATGAGATCACCGAGTTGCTGGCTTGTTATGAGCTGATGAACAAACGTACCGGTACCAAAAAGCTGAACCGCCTGAGCAAGCAATTGCAAAAAGGTTTGAGCACCGCGTTCAACCGTTTCGACGAGTACCAGTTTGGTAAATACAACCGCGATGGCGCCATTAAACTGCGCGATGCCTTGTTTTTGGTTCACCCGAAAGCAAAGGACGAATTGCAGCAGGTACTGTTCAACAAAATTGTGAACAATACTTTGCAAACGCCTTATACCTGGGAAACCGAGCTATCGGCATTAGGTCAGCTGAATTTTGACAGCGACGAGGCCAAAGCCGAAGCGTTCCGCGCCAAATGGGAGGAACTGATAGACAGTGGTAAACTGGGCTACATGGCCCTGCTACGTAACCTGCGCAACATACAGGAAGCGGGAGTAAGCTATGCACATTTTGAAAAAGTGTGCGCACGTTTAGCCAATGCGGATGAAGTTGCCAGGGCAAAACAGTTTCCGTTCCGTTACCTGGCGGCTTATCGCGAGCTGATCAACCCGGTAGTAACTAAATTGCCTGCGGAAAGCCTGGTAAAAAAGCTGACTGCTTTAATGCAGGGCCAAAACAAAGGCTATACCGGCGAGTTGCTGGATGCTTTGGAGAAAGCTGTGCAGGCAAGCGCTGCCAATATTAAAGGTTTCGACTACGAAACCCGCGTACTGTTAGCGTGCGATGTTTCAGGATCGATGCAGACACCGGTATCGGCAAAATCAAAGATCTTGCTGTACGATGTGGGCTTAATGCTGGCCATGCTGTTGCAGTCGCGTTGTAAAAACGTGGAGGTGGGTATGTTTGGTGATAGCTGGAAAACCATTGCGGTACCACGCAATAACATCTTAGGTAATGTGCAGGAGTTTTATCGCCGCGAGGGCGAGGTGGGTTACAGCACCAATGGCTTCCTGGTTATCAAGGATCTGTTATTACGTAAAGCAAAGATGGATAAGGTGTTTTTGTTTACCGATGCCCAGTTGTGGAACAGCTCGTCAACCACAGGTGACCATATACAGCCTTTATGGCTGCGCTACAAGGCTGAGGTATCGCCAAACGCCAGGCTCTACCTGTTCGACCTGAAAGGGTATGGACAAGCGCCATTGCAAATATTACGCAATGATGTGTACCTGGTGGCCGGCTGGAGCGATAAAGTTTTTGAGGTGTTAGCTGCCTTAGAAAACGGAGGCTCGGCTTTGGATGCTATCAATAATATAGAACTGTAAAACCAGTATGGGGAAGCTAACGCCCCATACTTTTAAAAAGAAATTAAAATATAAGGATGCCGTAGAAACGGGTTACTTCGCTCATGAAGGGGGTGGGCAGTGTAGTGCAAACTATGCTGGAGGTTCGAGTCCTCACAAGCGGGCCCCCGTCCCGCGTTCGCCTGTTGCTCCTTATAAAAAATAAAGAAGGTGTCGTAAATAAGTCTTACTTCGATTGGACGCTGGGGTTGGCGGTTCGAATCCGTCCCCGCAGGGGTAGCTCAACTGGATAGAGCACAGCGCAGATTGGCTTATTGCTTTTTACCCTTCTTTTTAAGAAACATCAAAATATTAAGGTGCCGTAAATATGCGCTACTTCGTGTCGCCGGTTCGACCCCGGCCCCGGGAGCATTTCCGGGTAGCTCAGTTGGGTAGAGCAGTAAATTGCGCATATTGACCATTGCCCTTAAGAATTAGAAGATGCCGTTAGGTAAGCGTTACTTCGAAACCTGTCACGTTTGATTACATAGTCGTTTGCCGCCTGTCGCTCTTCTTTTTAAAGTACCTAAACCTAAAAAGGTGCCGTAAACTGGTGATACTTCGGTATGACGTCCGCCAACTGGTGGAAGGTGCAGATTCAAGTTCTGCCTGCAATTTATTGCAGTAGTCTAAAATCTAAAAAAATCTCATCGGTTGTTTTTTGCCCTTTTTAAAAACATAATGAAAGATGCCGTAGATGGGTGATACTTCGTTGGTTGAAAACATGTAGCAATACATGAATACAGGTTCGAATCCTGGCTACACCTGCCGACTGTCGCTCTTTCATTTTTATTTTGTGAACTTTGTATAGGTATTACAGGATTTAATCACAAATCTGTATAGCTATTTCAGGACTGGTCAAGCAACCTAATTATGGTTACACCCTGTAACAACTAAATAGTTGATTATCAAATAGTTAAGTAGAAAAATAGCCAAAATGTGTTAACCATGTTAACCCTACTGGCAATATTTGATAATTACTGACTTGATTTGATCCTGCTTTTATTGGCGGTAACCCTGGCAGTAAAAACAAAACACCCTTGCAAGTATCTCACTTACAAGGGTGTTTTGATAATCTAAGTAGCCCGTAGGGGAATCGAACCCCTGTTTCTAGAATGAAAATCTAACGTCCTAACCCCTAGACGAACGGGCCTTTCCTGCTGAAGAATTCAGAGCTTCCGGCGTTATGCTGTCTGCTTAAAATCCCTCATTTTGGGATGGCAAAGATATAGCTTTAAAAGAAGTTTTAAAATTAATTTTCAAAAAAATTACAATAAGCTATACTGGCGAATGTGATATATAAGTCATAAAAACAAAAACAGGGCTTTTTCCATTATAAATCTTTGACCGATTGCCTACTTTTATGTTAAATAAGAACCTGGGACAAATTGTAAGGTTTTATTATCAATACCGACTAAAGGGCAATTGTTCAAAGACTATTGTAAGACCTGACAATCAAAATTCAATCTCAAAATAACCTATGAAAGCTGTATGGAATAACCAGGTCATTGCGGAAAGCAATGACACCATTGTTGTCGAAAACAATCACTATTTCCCTAAAGAAAGTGTAAATCCTGAATATCTCAAGCCTTGTGATAATCATAGTGTCTGCCCATGGAAGGGCCTGGCATCTTATCATACCCTATCAGTTGACGGGCAGGATAACAATGCCGCTGCGTGGTATTATCCTGAACCGAAAGATGCTGCCAAACACATTAAGGATTACGTCGCTTTCTGGAAGGGTGTAAAAATAACCGAATGAAAAGTTATGATGCGATAGTGATCGGTGCTGGTCAGGCGGGCGGGCCTTTAGCTAAAAAACTCGCTCTTGCCGGAAAGAAAACCGCCCTTATTGAAAGAAGATATGTGGGCGGTACCTGCATAAACGATGGCTGCACGCCTACTAAAACCTGGGTGGGCTCGGCAAAGGCTGCGTATATGGCCGCCAATAGCAAACATCTCGGCATCAATATCAAAGATTATAAGGTTGATATGAAGCAGATCAAAAAGCGTAAGGATGATATCGTATCGCTCTTTCGTAACAGCGGCCAGCATGGGCTGGAAAAAACTAAGGGGCTTGATCTGATCTTCGGTG
>Ga0105237_10000605_pt1 | contig 50037 bp, 41 predicted proteins | sample KBSC24metaG_FD_81520 | JGI IMG/M metagenome (GOLD analysis project Ga0105237, IMG submission 81520) | Corn rhizosphere microbial communities from Kellogg Biological Station, Michigan, USA - KBS C2-4 metaG | ecosystem: Host-associated > Plants > Roots > Rhizosphere > Soil | place: Michigan, USA... | reverse complement strand
CTCGACCGCCACGTGCCAGAACCAGGCCGGCGCGCCCTGCGCCAGCACCAGGCTCAGCCGATAGCGGATCGTGCCGCAGGCACCCGCGCCATCGAGCCGGCCATTCGACGCGGCGGCAAAGCGCGTCGCGCTGCGCGGACCGAGCAGCGGCACGCCGTCACCCTCGCCCACGCGCAGATAAAGATTCGCCGGCCCGCCTTCGAGTTCGTTGCCGACGAAGAGGTTGACGACGATGTCGCGATGGTCGATGCGGCGGACCGATCCGTTTTCATTGACCACCACGCTCAAGCCCGCAGGGCTGGTGAGCCGGAATACTGCCGAGTCGAGCGCCGCGAGTGTGAGCACGGGTTACCTTCCTGAGTGCGGCGCAGCCGATGCCATGCCGGGGCGGCTGATTCTGCCGCGCGTGCTCCAGGCGCGAATACCCTGCCGGGCGCCACGGTCAAGGCCGATGCCGGCGCGGCGCTAGCATGGCGTCATGCCGAACACCACCGACCCCGATACCGAAGCCATCCACGAACCCCGCCTCTGGCGCGACAACGGCTGGACCGCCCGCGTCATCAAGAACGAAGACGACGAAGGCTGGGCGGTCGCGATGATCAAGCAGGGCGAGGCCGAGCCGGCGCTGGTCGGCCCGTGGACCATGGGCCGCGACAAGAAGAACCCGAAGCCGCTCGATACCGCCGCGTTCAACACGCTGGTGAAGACCGCGGTCGAAGTCTTGCGGCGCCACGAGCAGCAGCTGCATGCCTCGCTGAACAAGAGCCTGAAGCTCGACACGCCCGCCGGCCGCCTGCTGGTCAGCCTCGAGATCGTGCCGGATGAAGACGATGCCCATGCGCTGCTGAGCGCGCACGATGCGCTCGGCGAACAGCTCGCCCGCGTGCGTGTCGCGGCGGGGTTCAAGCTGAATGCGGCGAGCGCGGCGGCCTGGGTCGACAGCGGGTTTTGCAAGCCGGCTGCAGCGGAGCGCGCTTGACCGGCTCGCGCCGTTTTGACCGCGCGATGAAGCCCCTCGCCGCGGCGAGGATGTTCTATGATCAACGCGGGGAGATGCTTGTCGCGGCAAAGGGCCAACGCGTCTGACGACTCGAGGCAGCCCTGTGCGACGTCCACTGCGTTGGGGAAAGATGGATGCAGTACAGGCGCGCTTGTTCGGTGATGACGCGATCTACGCGCGCACGCCGGCGGGGCAGCGCGAAGTGGTCTTCGACGAGCGAAAGCTTTCCGGTCTCGAACGTCGTTTCCTGCTGATGGTCAACGGCAACACGCCGTTGCGCGCGCTGCTCGATCTGATCGGCGCCGAAGGCAATGTCGCCGCATCCATCCGCCGGCTTGTCGATCTCGGCTTGCTCGACTTGAAAGAGCAGGACCGGCAGTAGCACCGACACCAGCCGTCACGGCAAGTCATGCGGCTGTCACGACACTGTCAGTGTCATGTCGCGTTACGGCATCAGCATGTGTCCGATGCCAACCCATGACGATCTCCGCCCGACCGGTCATCCTGGTGTCAGCCCACTGCAGCGGAGCCTCGGCTCGACTCGTTCATGCCGACCGGCTTTCTGCTGCTGATCTCGGCGCAATTCGCGTCGGCACTGGCGGACAACGCACTGCTCATCGTCACCATCGCACTGCTGCAACAACAGCAGCTGCCCGGCTGGTGGGCGCCGCTGCTGAAGTTCGGCTTCACGGTGTCGTACGTGGTTTTTGCGCCCTTCGTCGGTCCGCTGGCGGATGCCTTTCCGAAGGCGCGCCTGATGGCTTGCATGAACGGCGTGAAAGTCATCGGCGTGACGGCGCTGCTCTTCGGCCTGCACCCGGTGGCGGCGTTTGCCGTCGTCGGCTTCGGCGCCGCGGCCTATGCGCCGGCCAAGTACGGCCTGGTCACCGAACTGGTCGGCCCCGGCCGGCTGGTGGCCGCCAATGGATGGCTCGAAGTGTCGGTCGTGTGCGCCGTGCTGCTCGGCACCGTGCTCGGAGGCGCGCTGGTGAGCCCGTGGATGCTCGACCGATCGCCACCTGGTGCAGGTCAATGGCTGGCCAGCCTCGGCATCCCCGGCGCGGGCGTGCTGAACGACTCCTTGCTCGTCCTGCTGGCGGTCTATGCCGTGGCTGCGCTGCTGAACATGCGCGTCCCCGACAGCGGGGTCCGCTACGCGGCCAGCCGGGTCCATCCGATCCTCCTCGCGCGCGAGTTCCTGCAGGCCAATCGGACGCTATGGCGTGACCGCGATGGCGGGCTCTCGCTCGCGGTCACGACGATCTTCTGGGGCGTCGGCGCCACCTTGCAGTTCGCGGTGCTGCGCTGGGCGGCGGACGTGCTGCGGCTGCCGCTGAACCAGGCGGCCTACCTGCAGGCTGCCGTGGCGGTGGGAGTGATCGCCGGCGCCTCCGCGGCCGCTCGCTGGGTGCCGCTGGCCAATGCCAAGCGAGTGCTGGTCGCCGGGGTCGCGCTCGGCCTGATGATGCCGCTGATCGCCTCGACCACCGAACTGGCCTGGGCCGTGCCGTGGCTGGCTTTGGTGGGCGCCGTCGGCGGCATCCTCGTGGTGCCGCTGAATGCCTTGCTGCAGCACCGCGGCTATACCTTGTTCAGCGCCGGGCGCTCGATCGCGATCCAAGGCTTCAACGAAAACGCCAGCGTGCTGGGCATGCTCGCGATCTACGCCGCGCTGATCGCGCTCGACGTGCCGATCGTCGTCGTGATGTGGGGTTTCGGACTCAGCATCGCCGCCGCGATCGCGCTGCTGATCCATAGCGACCGGGCGCGTGACCGCCGCGAGTCCACGGCGGCATCGGCACCCGTGGTCTGATTATGAGAATCAGCCGCCGGAGTGCACCGCGCTGGCGCGAGTCGTGGCGGCAGGGGCCGAGCCGTTGCCGACCAGTCCCGCCAGCACCGCCTCGAACCGCGCGACCACGCCTTCCCAGTCGAGCTTGGCTGCGGCCTCGCGCGCCCGGTGACCCATCGCGCGGAGACCCATGCGATTGCCGGCCAGTTCGATGGCATGTCGCACGAAGGCCTGCGTGTCGGCAAACGGGACGAGCACGCCGCCTTCGGTCGAGCGGATGAGCTGCGACGCGGCGGCGTAGTCGAAAGCAAGCACCGGCAGCCCGCTCGCCATCGCTTCGGCGGTCACGTTGCCGAAGGTCTCGGTCAGGCTCGGAAAGAGGAACAGGTCGGCCGAGGCATAGTGCGCCGCCAGGTCCCCGCCGCTGCGCTGGCCGGCGAAGCACACGGCCGGATGGCGCGCCTGCAACTCGGCACGCAGCGGACCATCGCCGACGATCACCACCCGCGCACGCGCATCGATGCGCCGGATCGCCTCGAAGGCCGCGATCAGCGTTTCCAGATTCTTTTCCGCCGCGACCCGTCCGACGCAGGCGACGACGAGGTCGTCCGGTCCCGCGCCCCATCCGGCGCGCAACGCTTCGCTGCGGTGAGCCGGCGAGAACGCTCGCGTGTCCACGCCGCGCGAGACCACGCTCAGGTTGCGGAAGCCGCATGATGAGAGCTCGCGCCGCAGCGATTCGGTCGGCACCATCGTGCACTGGGTGCGGTTGTGGAAGTGGCGCAGGTAGGCCCGGATCGGCCGGTGCAGCCAGCCGATGCCGTAGTGCCGGCTGTAGGCGTGGAAGTTGGTCCTGAAGTCGGAAGACACCGGCAGCCCGAGCCGCCGTGCCGCCTGCAGCGCCGACCAGCAGAGCGGCCCCTCGGTCGCGACGTGGACCACGTCGGGCCGCTGCGCAGACCACATGCGCACCAGCAACTGCCTGGCAGGCAGGCCGGCACGCAGGTTCGGATAGCGCGGAATGGGCACGCCGCGCGTCAACACCTGGTCCAGCCGTGGACTGCATTCGGCACCATCGCCGTCGCCCTGCCGCGGGCGGATCAGCTGCAAGTCATGATGGCGCCGGTGCAGCCCTTCGACGACGCGGGCCATCGACATCGCCGCCCCATTGACTTCGGGCGCATAGGTCTCGGTGACGAATGCGATGCGCAACGACTGCCGCGAACCGGGGTAGTTGCCGACGATGATCTCCTGCGGTAGCGCAATGCCCATGCGTCCTAGTCTGCGCGACTTGCGCAACAGTTCGATGACAGCGCATTCGGTTTGCGTGACGCTGCTTCGTCACGGCGGTTTCATGCAGCGTGGTCACTATCGCGTCACGTTCGTCCGGGACGGACCCGGCTCAGCACGAAGGACCACCATGACAGAATTCTTGCAAGCTCTCGAGATTCAGCGTTGGGACGACCATCGCTTCTATCACCACAGCCGCATCAATCAGACTCTGCATCTGATCAGCGCGATGTGTTTCGTCTGCGCCTACGCATTGCTGTTCGTCGATCCGGCGCTGGCCGCGATCCTCGCCTGGTGCGTCTCGATGACCTTCCGGCAGGCCGGCCACTTCTTCTTCGAGCCGCGCGGCTATGACGACGTCAACCAGGTCAGCGACGAGTACAAGGAGGACGTCAAGATCGGCTACAACATCCGCCGCAAGATCGTGCTGATGGGCTTGTGGGTGATGATTCCGGTGGTGCTGTGGCTGGCGCCCTCGGTCGGCGGACTGATCGCGCCGGCGACCTCATTTCCGGAATTCGTGCATGACGTGGGCATTGCCTGGCTCGCGCTCGGCATCGCCGGACTGCTGTTTCGAGTCGTCCAGTTGTGGATTCAGAGCGGACTCGTCACCGGACTGGTGTGGATGACGAAGATCCTCACCGATCCGTTCCACGACATCAAGCTCTACCACGCGGCACCGCTGCACCTGCTGCGGGGCGAGCTGATCGACCCGATGCAGCACGTGCGGCATCACTGAGTTGTCGCATCCACTGGGCAATGATCTCGCGCAGAATGCCGTGCCGGATCGACCGGTTGCTGAGCGCAGCATCTTCGCGCCACCAGCCGTCGGACTGCATGGCCAGCGCGGCGGCGACGAAGCGCTGCGCCACGGCCTCGAACTCGGCATCGCCATAGTCGAGGCTGAAGATCAGCCGGCCGCTGCCGACCCAGCTCAGCGCCAGGCCTTCGGCGCGCAGATAGAACTGCAGCATCCAGTTGTAGCGCGAGGGTCGGGTGTAGAGCACGGTCCAGATCGTCGACAGGTTCGCCACCTGGACCGGCACGCCGGCCGCCTGCAGCCGCTGGTTGAGCTGCGCGGCGCGCTCGTTCCAGCGGGTGTCCAGCCCGTCGTAGAGCGCCTTGATCTCGGGGCGCTCCAGCCGGTCGAGGAAAGCCTGCATCGCCCCCATCACGTAGGGATGCGAATTGAAGGTGCCGCGGGCGAAGCAGATGTCGGCCGGGCGCTCTTCGCGGAAGCGCCGCATCAGGCCGGCACGGCCGCAGACCACGCCGACCGGCAGGCCGCCGCCGAGCGTCTTGCCATAGGTCACCATGTCGGCGCGCACGCCGAAGTATTCCTGGGCGCCGCCGGGCGCGAGCCGGAAGCCGACGAAGACCTCGTCGAAGATCAGCACGATGCCGCGTTCGCTGCAGACCTCGCGCAATTGCTCCAGCCACGCGCCGTAGGCCGCGCGGTCGAAGGCGGCGCGCCGGCCGCTGTCGACCAGCGTGGAGTCGCCGGGGGCGGCGGCATTCGGATGCAGCGCCTGCAGCGGATTCACCAGCACGCAGGCGATGTCGCTGCGCGTGCGCAGCACCTGCAGCGTGCGCTCGTCCATGTCCTTCAGCGTATAGGTCTCGCGCGGCGGCAGCGGGTTGCCCGGGCCGGGCTGCACGTCTTCCCACCAGCCGTGGTAGGCGCCGCAGAAGCGCACCAGATGGCTCTTGCGCGTGTGATAGCGCGCGAGGCGCACCGCCTGCATCACCGCCTCGGTGCCGGACATGTGGAACGAAACTTCGTCCAGTCCGGAAATCCGCTTCAGCCGCTCGACGTTGGCGAGCAGGCAGGGGTGGTAGGCGCCGAGCACCGGGCCGAGCTCGGCCACGCGTGCGGAGCCTTCGGCGATGCAGTCCTTGTAGAAGTCGTAGCCGAACAGGTTGACGCCGTACGAGCCGCTCAGGTCGTAGAAGCGGTTGCCGTCCAGGTCCTCGACCGTGACGCCGGCGGTGGCGCGCACGAAGCTGCCCATCTTCAGGTGCCGGCGCAGATAGGGGCTGAACTGGAACGGCACGCGGTAGCGGCCGGTGAACTGCAGATCGGAGATGTGGCCGCCGGCCTCGGCCGTCATCGCCGCGCTGCGCGGGAAACGTTCGGCATACAGCGCCTCGAGGCGCTGGAAGCCCGCGCGGCGCTGCGCCACCACCTCGGCGGGGGCTGCATCCGCGGCGAAGAAGCGCGCTTCGTCGTATTCGAATCCGGGCAGCAGGCCGGCGATGCGCTTGGCCATGCGCGAATGCCCGCCGAGCGAGCGGTGCTTGGCACGCGAGAGTTGAAGGCGGCGCACGGCACGCGGTGCGAACAGAGCGGCGGCGCCGAGCGCCAGCGCGGAGACAGTCGTCAGAGGTTCCATGGTTTCCCGATATACCCACTTCGATTGACAGCCTGATGAATATGCAAACCTTGCGTGACCGAGTCCTGCTTCAGGAAGACCTCAACTTCCTGCTCACCAACCGGGTGCCGCGCCTGCTGCTGACCCGCTTCATGGGCTGGTTCAGCCAGATCCGTCATCCCTGGGTCTGCGCACTCTCGATCGCGGTGTGGCGGCTGTTCACCGACCTGGATCTGAGCGATGCGCGCCGCCGCCGTTTCGACAGCCTGCACGAGTGCTTCACGCGCGAGCTGGTCGAGGGCGCGCGGCCGATCGACCCGCGCGGCGAGGTGCTGACCAGCCCCTGCGATGCAATCGTCGGCGCCTGCGGCCGGGTCGAAGGCGGGCAGGTGTTCCAGGCGAAGGGCTTCCCGTACTCGATGGAGGAGCTCTTCGGTCCGTCGCAGGACACGCGGCCGTTCGCCGACGGAACCTACGTCACGCTGCGCCTCACCTCGGCGATGTACCACCGCTTCCACGCGCCGCACGATTGCGAGGTCGAGCATCTCAGCTACCTGAGCGGCGACACCTGGAACGTCAACCCGATCGCGCTCGAACGCGTCGAGCGCCTGTTCTGCCGCAACGAACGCGCGGTGCTGCGGACGCGCCTGAAAGGCAGCGGCCATCCGATCGCACTGGTGCCGGTGGCCGCGATCCTGGTGGCGAGCATCCGGCTGCACTTCCTCGACGTGCTGCTGCACCTGCGCTATCGCGGCCCGCACGAGATCCCGTGCAGCGCGCGCTTCGCCAAAGGCGAGGAGATGGGCTGGTTCCAGCACGGCTCGACCGTCATCGTGTTCGCGCCGAAGGGCTTCGCGCTGAGCGAAGGCATCGCCGCCGGCCGGCGCATCCGCATGGGCCAGGCGCTGATGCAGTTGCCTTCCTCCGTCGCTGCGCCGGACGGCCTCAGCGGCCGGCCAGCCACGCCGGCAAGCCAGTCGCCAGCCCCGGAATGAACGCGATCAGCAGCGTGCCGATGAAGATCGCGAGCATCGCCGGCAGCACCGAGCGCGCGACATAGCGTATCGATTTGCCGAACATCGCCGAGGCGAAATAGATGTTCATGCCGGCCGGCGGGCACAGGAAGCCTGCCTCCATCGCGGCGAGGAAGATGATGCCGAAATGCGGCGGCTCGATGCCGTACCTGCGCGCCAGCGGCAGCAGCAGCGGCACCAGCACCGCGAGGGCGGCATAGATCTCCATCAGCGCCGCTGCGGCGAAGAGGAAGACGCACAGGGCCAGCAGGAAGACGTGGCGGTTCGGAATGACGTGGCGCACCCATTCGACGGCGATGTCCGGAATGCCGGCGTCGACCATGAAGTTGGTCAGCGCCAGCGCCATGCCGAGGATCAGCATCACGCCGCCGATCAGCTGCGCACATTCGGCCAGGCACTTGCCCAGCAGGCGCAGGCTCAGCTCGCGGTGCCCCGCGGCCTGCGTCACGATCGCATAGGCGGCGGTCAGCGCGGCGCTCTCGGTCGGCGTGGCGAGACCGCCGACGAGCGAGGCGATGGCCACCAGCGGCGCCGCGATCTCCCACTTCGCGGCCCAGGCCGCTGCGCCGGCCTGCCGCAGGTTCGGCGCCGCGGCCGGCTCGCGGCTCGCCGCAGCGCCGCTCGCATCGCGCCGCAGGTAGCCGCCCACGAGCAGCAGGCAGGCCACCATCACCGCGGCCGGCACCAGGCCGGCCAGCAGCATGTCCCTGATCGGCACGCGCGCGATCACGGCATACATGATCAGCGGCACCGACGGCGCGAGCAGCACGCCGAGCGCGCTCGCGCTGGTGACGAGGCCGATGCCGCGCTGCTCGGGGTAGCCCGTGTCGCGCAGCAGCGGCAGCAGCAGGCCGCCGAGCGCGAGGATGGTCACGCCGCTGCCGCCGGTGAAGGCGGTGAAGGCCGAGCACAGCACCGCCACCGCCAGCACCGTGCCGCGCACGCCGCCGCCGAACAGCGCCAGGAACAGCGTGCCGAGCCGCCGTGCCGCGCCGGTGCGGGCGAAGATCAGCCCCGCCAGCGTGAAGAGCGGCAGCGCCGGCAGCGAGGGGTTGACGGTGATCTGGTAGTGCGACAGCGCGATCGATGCGAGCGGCAGCGCATCGCTCCAGAACAGCGCCAAGGCCAGGCCGCCGAGCGCGGCGAAGATCGGCGCGCCGGCAAGCAAGGCGGCAAGCAGCCACACGAGCGCCGGCCACAGCGGCATCGGCGTGCCGTCGAACCTCGCCGCCAGCGCCCAGCCCGCGAGCGGCAGCGCAACGGCGCATGCCAGCCTCGCCGCGGGCGCCGCGGCGCAGCGCGAACCCAGCCGCAGGCCCAGCAGCACGAAGCCGAGCGGCATCGCGGCCTGCACCCACCACAGCGGCAGGCCGTAGGCGAGGCGCTGCGGCGAGCTCATCTCGCTGGCCACGAAGCGCCAGCTGGCCAGCGCCAGCAGGCCGCAGAGCACGGCGGCGCTGCCGCTGGCGAAGGCCTTCACCGCCGCCCGGGTGTGCGCATCGCCCCCGCCGGCCAGCGCCCGGCCGTTCCGAACCGGCCGGCGACCCGCTCGGCGGGTGGCGACGGTATTCCGGCGCCGGGTGACCCATCCCGCCAGGCTGCTGCCCAGCGTGGTCAGGTGACCGTGCCGCTCGGCGGCCACCGCGCCGAACATCGCCAGCACCAGCCCGAGGTGCTGCACCAGCACCGGCGCGTTGTCGATGCCTCGGCCGAGCAACGGCCGCAGCGCCATCTCGAGCAGCGGGATCAGCGTCATCAGCAGCAGCGCCAGCAACGACAGCGCTTCGTCGAAACGCGCGCCGTCGCGCAGCCACGCGGCGAGCGGGCGGGCCAAGCCTATTTGCTCCGGCCCGAACGGTAGGCCGCGAGATGCGCGAACACTTCGTCAAAGGTCTCCACCGGCACCATCGTGCCGCGGATGCGCGGATAAAGCCGCTCGGCCAGCCCGTTCCACTCGCGCATCTGGTCGGGCGTCGGGCGGTTGACGACCAGGCCGCGTCTTTTCATCGCGTCCACCGCCTCGTCCACCTCCTGCCGAGCGCGCGTGCGCATCGCGATGCCGGCACGCTCGCCCGCGGTGCGCAGCGCCTGCTGCGCCGTGGGCAGCATGCCGTCCCAGGCCTTCGCCGTGACCACCAGCGCGCCCACCATCGGCGCCCAGTTGATGTCGAGCATGTTCGGCGCGGTGCCGAAGATCTGGCTGACCAGCGCGAAGTACGGCGTGGACGGCACCACGTTGATCATGCCGGTCTCGATCGCCGGCAGGATGTCGCCGGTCTCCAGCGGCACCGGCGTGTAGCCCAGGCTCTTCATGATCGCCTGCTGCTCCGGCTCCGAGCCCCAGGCGAAGAACTTCATGTGCTTGTAGTCGTCGGGCCGCAGGGCCGGCTCCTTCGAGAAGAAGCGCACCCAGCCCGCGTCGCCCCAGCCGATGACGACGAAGCCCTTGTCGCGGAAGCGCTGCTCCATCGCCGGGCGCATCTTCTCGCGCACGTAGTCCACCTCCTCCCAGCTGCGAAAGAGCAGCGGCAGGCTCTGCAGCGCGCTGATGGTCGGCTCTATCTCGCGCAGCCCGACCACCGAGATCAGCCCGCCCTGCAGCTGGCCGATGCGCATGCGGCGCACGATCTCGGCCTCGCCGCCCTGGCTGCCGTCGGTGAACACCACGAAGCGGGCGCCCCCGCCTTGCGCCGCGCGCCAGGTCTCGCCGAGCTCCATCAGCTGCACGTGATAGAGCGAGTTCTTAGGCACCACGGTGCCGATGCGCAGCTGCGCCATCTGGGCCCAGGCGGGCAGCGGCAGCGGGAGACAGGCGAGCGACAGGGCAGTGAGTCGGCGAGTGGGATTCATGCGGGCGGGCGTCCTGGACGAGAGTGAGTCGATTCAGAAACGGTCGTCGGCCGTGTCGAGCAGCCACTGGGCCCGTTCGCTCATCACGGCATTGCCCAGGTCGCGCCGCGCCGCGCCGGCCACCAGCGCCTGGTGCAGCAAGGCATCGTAGGCGCCACGGTCGCCGGCGGGCAAGGCCAGCGACTCGGCCTTGGCGACGTAGACCGCGGCATGGCGGCCGGCGCCGGCGGCGATCGCGCGGTCGAAATAGGCCTCCGCCTGGCGGCGGCTGCCGCCGGGCCGGGCGAGCTCGAACGTGCCCATCAACGAAGCGAGCGCGCCGTTGCCGTGATCGGGCTGGACCGCCCACGCCAGCCCGGCGAGCCGGATCGCCAGCGGCAGGTCGGCCACGACCTCGGGATCGTCCTTGGACAACGAGATGCAGGCGCCCCATGACGCGGCGGCCCAATACGCCACGCCAACCTCGTCCGGCGACAGCTGCAAGGCCGACCCGCCGGCTGCCGTCGACGGGCTCGCGAGCGCCTGGGCGAAGCCCGGCTGGTGCTGCTCCAGCGCGGCCATCGCGTGGCGATGCGCACGCCGGTAAAGTCGGGCCGCGCGCTCGCGCAGGCGCCGTGCGGCGCGTGTGTCCTGCGCTTCGAGGCGCTCGGCTTCGCTGCCGACGAACGCATAGGCATAACGCGTGAAGCCGCCGGCCACGGCCTCGGCCAGCGGCAGATGGCCCGGATCCTGGCGCAGCACCGATTCGGAGAACTCGAGATAGAACGCCGCGGCGTCGCGCGCCAGCAGCAGATTGTCTTCCTCGGATCGGCCTTGCGTCGCGAGCTGGTCGGCCACGTTCCTGACGATCAGCAGGCGCGGCGAAGGCGCCAAGCAGCAGCGCCAGCGCGGCCACGCCCGCCCGGGCGATGGCGGAGTACCTCAGGGCCTCACCGGCCCCGCGCTTCATCGACAGCGTGAGCGTGAGGGACTTCGAGCCAGTGGTGCCGCTTCCTGTTCATCGTCGCGAATCTAGCGAGCGACCATGAAACTGCAGTGACATTCCAGCCAGGTTCGACAGGCCCCTCAGATCGATTGCTGGTCAGCGCGGTCGTGCCGGACGACGGCGCTGCCCATGCGCCGCCGAGCGCACGTTACGGCCAGCGATCGACTCGCCGGTCACGCCCTGCGCTGCCGAGCACGCGCGACGACCACCGCCAGACCCATCACCAGCATCGCCACCGTGCCCGGCTCCGGCACCGGCGCCAGCACACCGAAGAGACCGTGCGCCTCGTCGCCCGGCCCGGCGGTGAAATAGAGGCTCAGGCTGCTGCCGGCCTTGCCGTCATTGCCCACGGCCAGCGCCCACAGCCCGTCGATGCTCAACGGCGAGCCGCCTGCGCCGGCGATCTGGCCGGCGAACGAGTGTGTCTGCAGATCGTATGCATTGATCCGGCCATCGCCGAAATTGCCGACCAGCAGGTCCCCAGCCAGGCTGCCGAACGACGACGGGGCAATCGCCAGGCCCCACGGGGCATTCAACGGCCCGCCCGTCGCGACGCGATTGATCAGCTGGCCCTGCAGATCGAAACGATCGACGATGCCGAGGCCCGGACCGGCCATCTCGTCGGACGAGTTCGGTTGCTGCTTCGCATAGGTCACGTACAGGGAGCCGCCCAGATTCTGCACATTGAACGGCGCATAGCCCGACGGCAAGTTGGGGTCGCTGAAGCTGCCGGTAAGGTTTTGCGACGCTGCGCTGCCCTTGATCACATCGACCGCGCCGGTGCCGAAGTTCGCGGCGTAGAGGTAGGCGCTGCTGCCGATGTTCGCGTAGGCCGCCCCCTTGTAAAGGTTCGTTGGCGAGGCTACCGCCAGTGTTTCCGCCGTGCTGCCGAGTGCGCCTCGCCAACCGGATACCGTGCCGTCCTCGCTGACGAAGAGGAAGGCGTTGCCGTTGAAATTGCCGCTGCTCTGGCTGTTGAACACCTGCCCCGTGACGTTGCCGGCCCCGGGGATCGTCACCGTGAGGGGGACCTTCGTCGTGGCCTGTGATGCGGGATCCACGCTGTACAGCTGCGAGGTGCCCGAGCCGTTGGCCGAGATCCAGAAGGGCCCCGTGGGCGCATAGGACAGCCCCCAGGCGTTCGTGAGGCCCGGGTCGGTCAACTGAGCCGGGTTCGCGGACTGGCTGTCGGTGACCAGTCCGACGGCACGGTAGTCGATGGCCGACGCCGGATTCGTCAAAGCAATGAGGAACGCGCCGACGGCCGAGGCCGTGGCCGAAACAGGCTTGCTTTTCATGCTTGCTCCTTGTTGGCGAGCGGCCCTGCCGGTCAATACCTGGCTCAGCCGCCGAGGTTCAAAGACTTACCGCCATTCGCTCAGCCTCGCTGCGCCCGCACCGGCGCGCTCGAACTGCCAAGGCTGCGGCGGTGAGTGCCTGCAATCCGAAAAAGGGTTGGAGGCCCGATGGGTCGCTTCATCTGCAGTTCGCACACCGATGACTCGCTGCCGATGAACCCCATGGGCCATCGAACAGCAGACCGCATCAGTCGGCGGCGAGACCGGATGGCCAGTCCAACAGCGCCAGCCCCGGAACTCTGCTGAAGGCCCGATCGGCGCTGGCGAGCATGCAGCGCTCGCTCAGCGCATGCGCCGCGATCAACAGGTCCATCGCCGAGAGGCTCGCGCCCACTACGGCCATCTGCGCCCGCAAAGGCCCGTAGACGGCCGCAGTGGCCGAGGTCCACGGCAGCACACGCACGGTCTGCAAAAAGGCCAGCACGGTTGCCGACAAGCGGGCAGCTTCGGGTTTGCGCGCGAGACCGAAGCGCAGTTCGGCCTCGGTGATCACGGAAATGCACACATCCGCACCCAACAGCCGCTGCAGCGACGTGGCGGCCGCTCCACCTCGGATCAACAGCGAAGCGGCGTTGGTATCCAGCATGGTCGGCCGGGTGGGATTCACGGCCACTCGCGATCGACGGGCGGCGCCGGATCGCGATCGAGATCGAAGGCCTCGAACTCAGCGGGCGCTTCGGCGATCAAGCGATCGCGCAAGGCGACCCAGTCCTCGAAATGCCTGTTGCGCGCGCTCAGCACGACGTCGCCGGTCAGCGGATCGCGGCGGATCAGCACCTCGTCGCCTTCAAAGCGAAATTCCGCAGGCAAGCGCACGGCCTGGCTGCGCCCGTTCTTGAAAAGCTTTGCGGTTTGCATCGGCTTCTCCTCGGTTCGCCGTTGATATATACCGCAGTATATACCAACGCCGCCAAGGAGGTCCTCAGACCTGCATGTTCATGATGTCCGAATACGCCTGCACCAGCTTGTTGCGCACCTGCAAGGTCGCCTGGAACCCGATCTGCGCCTTCTGCATCGAGATCATCGTCTCTTCGATGCTGACGTTCGGGTTGTCCAGCTGCACCTCGCGCTGCAGGCTGGTGGCCTCGTTCTGTTGGGCACTGACCGATTTCAGCGCCTGCGTCAGCGCGCCCTGGAAGCTCGTGCCGCCGACCGCGCTCTTGCCGCCGACCAGCGGCTGGCCGTTCGTGCCGAGCCCGGCGCGGGCCGCGGCCTGGGCGAAATCGAAGGGTTTGAGGCGCATGTCCATGGCAGTGGATGCTACGGGCCCGGAGCCGGCGCGATGACGCGAACTGGTGCGGCTTTCCAAGGCTGTTCCGGCCATCCGGCGGGCGGGCTTTCCGAATAATTCGTTGCAATTCGGCGGCACCCTGGCGCGGCCGGAGAGCACCCCCGCCCCCAAGCCGCATCGGACCCCATGGACCAACCCCTCGTGCCCGTCAACAACCAGCTCGTGCCCGCGCCGACCGGTATCTTCGCGGGTTTCGCGACGATGCCGGCACGCAGCAAGATGATGCTGGGCGTGGGCATCGCCGGGCTCGCCGCCGTCGCGCTGGCGCTGTCGCTGTGGGGCAGCCAGGGCGATTACAAGGTGCTGTACGCGAACCTGTCGGACAAGGACGGCGGCGCCATCATCGCGCAGCTCTCGCAGCTCAACATTCCCTACAAACACGCCGACGGCGGCGCCGCCATTTTGGTGCCGGCCTCGATGGTCTACGACGCGCGGCTCAAGCTCGCTTCGGCCGGCCTGCCCAAGGGCAGCGTGCTCGGCTTCGAGCTGATGGACAACGCGCGCTTCGGCCAGACCCAGTTCCAGGAACGCCTGACCTTCCAGCGCGGCCTCGAAGGCGAGCTGACGCGCAGCATCACCGCGCTCTCGGCCGTCGAGGCGGCGCGGGTGCACCTCGCGCTGCCGAACCAGAACGGCTTCTTCCGCGAACAGCAGAAGCCCAGCGCCTCGGTGATGCTGACCCTGCACGCCGGCCGCACGCTCGACCGCGCGCAGATCGCCGGCATCGTGCACCTGGTCTCGTCGAGCGTGCCCGAGCTCGCGCCGGGCGCGGTCAGCGTGCTGGACCAGAGCGGCACCTTGCTCACCGCCTCGCCCGACGGCCCCGCGAACGCCGGGCTCGACGCGCAGCAGCTGCAGTACGTGGCGCAGGTCGAGAACGGCTATTCGAAGCGCATCCTCGACATCCTCGAGCCGGTGGTCGGCCGCGACAATCTGCGCGCCCAGGTCACCGCCGAGATCGATTTCTCGCAGATCGAATCGACCTCGGAAGAGTTCGCGCCGAATCAGGGCGCCGGCAACAACGGCAAGCCGGTGCCGGCCGCGGTGCGCAGCCAGCAGACCAACGAATCCAGCGGCGGCAGCGGCGCGCAGCCGAGCGGCGTGCCGGGCGCGACCACGAACCAGCCGCCGGTCCCCGCGACCGCCCCGCTGACCGGCGCCGCGCAGCCGCTGCAGACGGCGCAGAACGGCGCCGCCGGCGGCACCAGCAGCACCCGCCGCGACGCCGTCGTCAACTACGAGGTCGACAAGACGGTGCGTGTCACGCGCAACGCCAGCGGCACCGTGAAGCGTCTCAACACCGCGGTCGTCGTGAACCACCGCGCGGCCACCGATGCCAAGGGCAAGACGACGTATGCGCCGCTCTCGCCCGAGGAGCTGGAGAAGCTGACCACGCTGGTGCGCGAGACCGTCGGCTACGACGAGAAGCGCGGCGATTCGGTCAAGGTCATCAACGCGCCGTTCAAGGTCGAGAAGATCGAGACGCCGGTGATACCGCTGTGGAAGCAGCCCGAGGTGCTCGACATGCTGCGCGGCTTCGCCGTGCCCGCCGCGCTGGCGCTGGTCGCCTTGCTGGTGATGTTCGGCATGGTCCGCCCGGCGTTGAAGGCCGCGATGACGCCGCCGCCCCCGCCGCCGCGCCTCGATGCCGTGGTCGACGATGACGAATCCCTGCCCGCCCCGGCCACGCCGCCGGCCCTCGCCGCCCCGAAGAACGACGACCGCCTGGCCCATGCCCGCACGCTCGCCAAGCAGAATCCCGCGGTGGTCGCCGCGGTGGTGCGCAACTGGGTTTCCGGTGAGACGAGCTGAGATGAAGAACATCGAAGCGCGGAGCCCGAGCGTCCGGCCGCCCGAAGCCGGGCTCCGCCCCCTCGGGGGGCCGATCGGCGTACCCGCCGAGCGGGGGGCACCATGAGCAGCGGATCACTCGACGACGAAGGCCTGCAGAACGCAGCCATCCTGCTGATGTCCCTCGGCGAGGAGGAGGCGTCGGAGGTCTTCAAGCATCTCGCGCCGAAGGAGGTGCAGCGCCTCGGCGAGACCATCGCGAAGATGCGCTCGGTCTCGCGCGACCGGGTCGACAGCGTGATCGAGCAGTTCACCAACGAAGCCCAGGACCAGAGCCTGCTCGTCGCCGACAACGACGAATACGTCAAGGCCGTGCTGCGCCGCGCGCTCGGCGACGACAAGGCGAACCTGCTGATCGACCGCATCCTGCAAGGCAGCGACGTCAGCGGCATCGAGAGCCTGAAGTGGATGGATGCCGGCTCGGTGGCCGAGCTGCTGCGCAACGAACACCCGCAGATCGTCGCGGCGATCCTGGTGCACCTCGATTTCGACCAGGCCTCGTCGGTGCTGAAGTGCTTCACCGAACGCCAGCGCAACGAGGTGCTGGTGCGCATCGCGACGCTCGACGGCATCCAGCCCGCGGCGCTGAAGGACCTGAACGAAGTCATGTCCAAGGTGCTGGCCGGCGGCGACCGCATGAAGAAGGCCTCGCTCGGCGGCGTGAAGGCCGCGGCCGAGATCCTGAACATGCTCGGCGGCAGCGTCGAGACCTCGGTGCTCGACTACATCCGCGAAGCCGACAACGATCTCGCGCAGAAGATCATGGACAACATGTTCACCTTCGACGATCTGGAGAAGATCGACGACAAGGGCATCCAGGCGCTGATGAAGGAAGTGCAGAGCGAATCGCTGGTGGTCGCGCTGAAGGGCGCCTCGCCGGAGCTGCGCGAGAAGATCTTCCGCAACATGTCGACCCGCGCCGCCGAGACCCTGCGCGAAGACCTGGATTCGCGCGGGCCGGTGCGGCTCTCGGAAGTCGAGGCCGAGCAGAAGGAAATGCTGAAGGTGGTGCGCCGCCTGGCGGATGAAGGCCAGATCGTGCTGGGAGGCAACGCCGATGACGAATTCGTCTAAGCCCAAGCCACGCAACGTGCCGCCGCCACCCGGCACCAAGCCGGCGTCGGCGCACACCCGATTCATCCCGCGCGAGGAAGTGCATTCCTTCGCCGCCTGGGAGCCGGGCTCGTTCAGCGGACGGCCCGAGTCCGCCGCCACGCCGAAGCCGCCCGCTCCGCCGACCATCGAGGAGATCCGCGCGCGCATGCACGCCGCGCGCCAGGGCGGCTACCAGGACGGCTACCGCGACGGCCTGGCCGCGCTGGAAGGTTTCAAGCAGAGCTTCGCGCAGCAGATGAGCACGCAGATCGGCACCTTGCTGAAGAACTTCGACGCCCAGCTCGCCGGGCTCGAACAGCAGATGGCGCAGGCGCTGGCGCACGCGGCGACGCAGCTGGCGCGCCAGGTGGTGCGCGACGAACTGGTGACCCATCCGGAGCTGGTGGCCGCGGTCGCGCGCGAGGCGCTCGCCAGCCTGCTGCACAGCGCGCGCCACGTCACCTTGCTGGTGCATCCGGACGACATCCCGCTGGTCGCGCAAGGCGCGGCCGACGACATCGAACGCAGAGGCGCGCGCCTGATGGCGAGCCTGCAGGTGGCGCGCGGCGGCTGCCGGGTGGAGAGCGACGTCGGCGTGATCGATGCCGAGATCGAGACCCGCTGGCGCCGCGCCGCGAGCGCGCTCGGCGACGGCTCCGAACTCGGCGATGCGCATGGCGAGACCGGTACCTTGGTCCTGCGCAACGAGGAAGGTCAATGAGAATCTGCGTGTCAAGCGCGCGGGCCGCCGCGCCGGGCCGCCCCAAGCAAGGCCCGACCCTCCGGGAGGGTCGATCGCCGTACTCGGCGAGCGGGGTGCCCCAATGAGTCCGAGGAGCGACGAGAAGTGGCTGCGCTACCTGGCCGATCTGCAGGCCTTCGCCGCGACGCCGGTGCCGCTCGAAGCCCAGGGCACGCTGGTGCGAGTCGCCGGCCTGGTGCTCGAAGCCGCCGGCATCCGCGTGCCGGTCGGCTCGGTCTGCGAGGTGCGCATGGAAGGCCAGCCGCCGGTGACGGCCGAGGTCGTCGGCTTCTCCGGCGACCGCGCCTACCTGATGCCCACCGGCGACATCCAGGGTTTGGCGAGCGGCGCGCGTGTCGTGCCGCGGCCTTCGCCGGCGATCCCGCCGCGTTTCGGCGAAGTGAATCACCTGTGGCGGCGCAGCGAAGACCGCGGCCTGCACCTGCCGATGGGCGACGGCCTGCTCGGCCGCGTCGTCGATTCGCACGGCCTGCCGATGGATCGCCACGGCCGGCTCGAATTCGTCGACAACGAACCGATGATCCGGCGCCCGATCAACGCGATGGAACGCGACCCGGTGCGCGAGCCGCTGGATACCGGGGTGCGTGCAATCAACGCGATGCTGACGGTCGGCCGCGGCCAGCGCATCGGTCTCTTCGCCGGCTCCGGCGTCGGCAAGAGCGTGCTGCTCGGCATGATGGCGCGCTACACCGCGGCCGACGTGATCGTGGTCGGGCTGATCGGCGAGCGCGGCCGCGAAGTGAAGGAGTTCATCGAGGACATCCTCGGCGACGAGGGGCTGGAACGTTCGGTCGTCGTCGCCGCGCCGGCCGATGCGCCGCCCCTGGTGCGCATGCAGGGCGCGAGCTACGCGACCGCGATCGCCGAACACTTTCGCGACCGCGGCCGCCATGTGCTGCTGCTGATGGATTCGCTGACCCGCTACGCGATGGCGCAGCGCGAGATCGCGCTGGCGATCGGCGAGCCGCCGGCGACCAAGGGCTACCCGCCGAGCTGCTTCGCGAAGCTGCCGCAGCTGGTCGAGCGCAGCGGCAACGGGCTCAACGGCGTCGGCTCGATCACCGCGTTCTACACCGTGCTCAGCGAGGGCGACGACCAGCAGGACCCGATCGCCGACGCGGCGCGCGCGATCCTCGACGGCCACATCGTGCTGTCGCGCGAGCTGGCCGAAGCCGGCCACTACCCGGCGATCGACATCGAACGTTCGGCCTCGCGCGTGATGGCCAACGTCGCCGGCCGAGACCACATCGAGGCGGCGCGGCGCTTCCGCCAGCTCTATGCCAAGCACAACAAGGCGAAGGACCTGATCCAGCTCGGCGCCTATGTGCCCGGCCACGACGCCGAGCTCGACCTCGCGGTGCGCGCCCACAACCCGATGACCCATCTGCTGCAGCAGGACATGTTCCTGCCGGCCTCGCTGGACGCCAGCATCGATCTCCTGAAGAAAGTGGTGAATCCATGAATCGGATGCATGCTTTGCTCACGCTGCTGCAACAGGCCGAATCGGCACGCGACGCCGCCCAGCTGGCGCACCAGCGCACGCAAGCCGACCTGCAGGCCGCGCGGGCTCAGCAGACGCAGCTGCTGGACTACCGCCGCGACAACGAGCAGCGCTACCGCACCCAGTTCTCGCAGGGCAGCAGCATCGAGATCGTGCGCCACTACCAGAGCTTCATGCAGCGGCTGACGCAGGCGATCGAACAGCAGGAGCGCATCGTGGCGCAGCAGCAAAGACGCGTCGACACTGCGCGCGAAACCTTGCAGCAGCACGAACTGCAGGTCGCCTCGATCCGCAAGCTGATCGAGCGCCGCACGCGCGAGAAGCAGCAGCGCGACGACAAGCGCGACCAGCGCCAGACCGACGAGGCCGCCTCGCGCGCCGCGACGCACAAACCCTCGATGTTCGCCAACGCCTACTGAACCGCGCCGCGCCGTCATGAAGATCAACGCCTTCAGCACCGCCCCCGCCCCCGCTCCGGGCAGCAGCGCCAGCCCGGCGCCGCACGCTGCGCATGCGAAACACGGTGGCGACAACAGCTTCGCGCGTTTGCTGAGCCGGCAGCACGAGGCGGCACCGGCGCCAGCCACGAGCGCGGCCAAGGAGACGGCTGCGGCGTCGGCGCAGAAAACCCGCGCGACCAGCGCCAAAGCGCCCGCACCGGCTCCCGCCGGGCCGCGCAACGAAGTGCGCAAGCCGGCCGAAACATCGAACAGCGAAGCCAAGGCCGCCGGCAAGATCGCCGGCGATGGCGAGGCGAATGCAGCGGCCAAGGCGACCGATCCCGTTGTCGCATCGACCAGCGGCGACGAAACGACGAAGACGCCATCGAGCGACGCCCCGCCGCCGCCCGACGGGCTGAATCCGTGGATGGCCTTGATGCAATCGCTGGCCGCAGCCCCGTCCGCCGCCGCGGGGCCGAATGCCGCCGATACCGCCGCAGCGGCCCTGGCCTCGGCCGCGGCCGGCGGCAAGGCGGCGGGGGTGTACGACGCGGCCACGACCGCGACCGCGACCGCGACCGCGACCGAAGCCTCGTCGACACCGCCACCGGGCGGTGCCGACACTCGCGCCGCCGCCGTGACGACCAGCGCCGCGGCACTTGCGACCAGCGAAGCCGCCCAGCCGGAAGGCAGCGCCGCGCACTTCGGCAATGCACTCGCCGCCAGCCTCGCCGCGGCGCCGGAAGCAGGCGCAGTCGGCAGCGAACTGCGTGCGCGTGAGCGCGATGCCGCCAGCACCGCGCTGCCGGCAGACGCCGCCCCGAGCGCCTCTTTCGCGAACCTGGTGGCGAACGCGCCAACCCCCTCGCACAGCGCGATGAGCGCCGAAGCCGCGGCCGCGATCACGCTGCCGACCCCCGTGCACTCGCCCGAGTTCGCGCCCAGCCTGGCCGCCTCGGTCAGCGTGCTGGCGCGCGAGGGCGTGCAGGAGGCGAAGATCAACCTGCACCCGGCCGAGATGGGCCCGATCACGGTGCAGATCGCGGTCGACGGCAACCAGGCCCGCGTCGATTTCTCCGCCGACATGGCGGCCACGCGCCAGGCCCTCGAAGCCGGCCTGCCCGAGCTCGCCAGCGCCTTGCGCGATGCCGGCCTGACGCTCAGCGGCGGCGGCGTGTTCGATCAGGCGCGCGAACGCCCCGGCGCGAGCGGCGAAGCCGAGGGCGGCCGGCGCAGCCGGGCCGGCGCGCGCGCGGACGACGGCGTGACGTCCGTAGCCGCCGCCCCAGCCGCGCCGCGCCGCGTCTCGCTCAGCGGGCTCGACGAATACGCCTGAAGGGGCGCTCGGTCCGCTTCGGACGGCCCGAAAAGTCGCCTGCGCGCCACACCGAAAAGCCGTCTTTGACGCCGCTTTTCCACCCATCGCCAGAGGACCCTGCTCCGAATAATGGGCGTCATTGCAGCCGCCGGCATGGGCCTCTTGCCCGCGCCGGTCGCGCCGCCCAGGAGCCTCGATGTCCACTGCCGCCGCCGATGCGGGCGCCGCCCCGAAGAAGAAGGGCCTGCCCAAGAAACTGATGATCATGCTGCTCGCGGCAGTGCTGGTCATCGCCGCCGGCGGAGGCGCGGCCATCTACTTTATGAAGAAGAAGGCGGCGGACGCCGCGGCCGCCGAAGAAGCCGACGCCGGCGGCGAACACGTCGCCGCGAAGAAACACGACGACCACAAGACGCCGCCGACCTTCGTGCCGCTCGACGCCTTCACCGTCAACCTCGCCGACCGCGACGCCGAGCGCTTCGCCCAGGTCGGGGTGACCTTGGAGGTCGAGGACGCGCACATGGCCGAAACGTTGAAGACCTACATGCCGGCGATCCGCGACAGCATCCTGATGCTGCTGTCGCACAAGACCTCGGCCGAACTGGTCGAGCGTGCCGGCAAGGAGAAGCTGGCGCACGACATCGGCGTGCAGAGCGCGCGCGCGATGGGCTACGACATCGTCGATGACGACGAGGCCGATGCCGCGCCGGCGCACAAGGCCAAGGCCGCGGATGGCGACGAAGAGGAAGACCCGAAGCCGAAAAAGAAGAAGAAGAAAAAGCCGGCCGGCGACGCGAACCCGATCAAGCATGTGCTTTTCTCGAACTTCATCATCCAGTAGCACCCCGGCATGAATCAGCAGATTCTTTCGCAGGACGAAGTCGACGCGCTGCTGCAGGGCATCACCGGCGAAAGCCAGAAGCTCGAGCAGGACGAGGCGCCCACCGGGGCGATCCGCGACTACAACCTGGCGAGCCAGGAGCGCATCGTCCGCGGGCGCATGCCGACGATGGAAATCGTCAACGAGCGCTTCGCCCGCAACATCCGCATCGGCCTGTTCAACTTCATCCGCAAGAGCCCGGAAGTCTCGCTCTCGGGCATCAAGGTGCAGAAGTACAGCGCCTTCCTGCGCGAGATCGTGGTGCCGACGAATTTCAACATCGTCTCGGTCAAGCCCTTGCGCGGCAACGGCCTGATCGTCTGCGACCCGACCTTGGTGTTCGCGGTGATCGATTCGCTCTTCGGCGGCGCCGGCAAGTACCACACGCGCATCGAAGGCCGGGACTTCTCGCCCACCGAGCAGCGCATCATCCTGCGCCTGGTCGAGGTGGTGATCGCCGAGTACAAGAAGGCCTGGGTCGGCGTCTATCCGCTGGAGCTCGAATACCAGCGCTCCGAGATGCAGCCGCAGTTCGCGAACATCGCGACGCCGAGCGAGATCGTCGTCGCCTCGTCCTTCACGCTGGAGATCGGCGACACCACCGGCACGCTGCACTTCTGCGTGCCGTATGCGACGCTCGAACCGATCCGCGACACGCTGTATTCGACCGTGCAAGGCGATTCGGTCGAGCCCGACCGGCGCTGGGTCAACCTGCTGAAGCAGCAGATCCAGTCGGCCGAGGTCGAACTCGTCGCCGAACTCGCGACCGCGCCGGCCACCGTCGAACAGCTGCTGAGCTTCAAGCCCGGCGATTTCATCGAGCTGGACCTGAACCCGTCGATCGAAGCCAAGGTCGACGGCGTGCCGGTGCTGGCCTGCCATTACGGGACTTCCAAGGGCAAGTACGCCTTGAAGGTCGATCATTTGTTGACCAGCTCGAACGCGGGCTGGCTGGGAGCATCGAATGTCTGAGAACTCGTCGCAATCCGAAGAAGACGCGATGGCCGCCGAGTGGGCCGCAGCGCTGGCGGAGAGCAAGCCCGAGAACGAGGTGCAGACCGACACGGTCGCGCCGGCCGCGTTCCAGAACTTCTCGCCGACCACCGGCGGCGGCGCCGGCAACGACATCAACATGATCCTCGACATCCCGGTGCAGCTCACCGTGGAGCTGGGCCGCACGCGCATTCCGATCAAGCACATCCTGCAGCTGGCGCAGGGCTCGGTGGTCGAGCTGGATGCGCTCGCCGGCGAGCCGATGGACGTGCTGGTCAACGGCTACCTGATCGCGCAGGGCGAGGTCGTGGTCGTCAACGACAAGTTCGGCATCCGGCTGACCGACATCGTCACGCCGAGCGAGCGCATGCGCCGTCTCAGCAAGGCGAACTAGAACGATGCCGAACGGTGCGACATCGCTGCTGTGGTTCATCGCGGTCATCGCGCTGATCCCGCTCGCCTTGTGGCTGCTGAAGCGCACGCGGCTGGCCGGCAGCACGGGCGGCGGCGGCGCGATGCGCATGATCTCGGTGCTGCCGCTCGCGCCCGGCCAGCGGCTGGTGACGGTCGAGGTCGGCAGCGGCGAGGAGCGGCGCTGGCTGGTGCTGGGCGTCACCGCGCAGAACATCAACACCTTGCACAGCATGCTGCCGCAAGCCGCGCCGGAACCCGGCGCACCGGCGGCGCCCGCCTTCGCGCAACTGCTGGGTGGCTTGCGCAAGAACGGGGACGAGCGATGAAGCCTGAACGCTGGCTGGCCGCGGCGCTGCTCGCCGCGGCGCCGATGGCCGTGTTCGCGCAGGCCGCGCCGGGCGCCAACGGCGGCCTGCCGCTGCTGATCGGGCAGGGGGCAGGCGGCACCAGCTATTCGGTGCCGATCCAGACGCTGCTCTTCTTCACCGCGCTCTCCTTCCTGCCGGCCGTGCTGCTGATGATGACGGGCTTCACGCGCATCGTCATCGTCCTCAGCCTGATGCGCCAGGCGCTGGGCACGCAGTCCACGCCGCCGAACCAGGTCGTGGTCGGCCTGAGCCTCTTCCTGACCTTCTTCGTGATGAGCCCGACGATCGACAAGGTCTACACCGAGGCCTACCAGCCTTATGCCGCGAACCAGATCCCCTTCGACGAAGCGCTGAAGCGCGGCGAATTGCCGATGCGCCAGTTCATGCTGAAGCAGACGCGCCAGTCCGACGTGATGCTGTTCAGCCGGCTCGCCAAGCTCGGACCCGAGGTCAAGGCCGAGCAGGTGCCCTTCATGGTGCTGGTGCCGGCCTTCGTCACCAGCGAGTTGAAAAGCGCCTTCCAGATCGGCTTTCTCATCTTCATCCCGTTCCTGATCATCGACATGATCGTCGCCAGCGTGCTGATGAGCCTGGGGATGATGATGCTGAGCCCGGTGCTGGTCGCGCTGCCTTTCAAGCTGATGCTCTTCGTGCTGGCGGACGGCTGGAACCTGCTGCTCGGCTCGCTGGCGGCGAGCTTCGCCACCTGACGACGACAACGACAACTCCTCATGGATTCACAACAAGTCTTCACCTACGGCCAGCAGGGCATGATCATGCTGCTGACGGTCTCCGCCCCGGTGCTGCTGGTGGTGCTGATCGTCGGCCTGGTGGTCAGCATCCTGCAGGCGGCGACGCAGATCCATGAAGCAACGCTGTCCTTCGTGCCGAAGATCGTCGCCGTCGTCGCCACGCTGGCCTTCGCCGGGCCATGGATGGTGACCACGCTGGTCGAGTACATCCAGCGCACCTTGCAGGCGATACCGACCGTGGTTGGATAGATGGAGCCCCCCAGCTTGCGGCTTCGCCTAGAGGCGGCTCGCCGGCGGGCCGGCGCTCGATGCTGACCTTCGACGAAGCCCAGGTCCTCGCCTGGATCAGCCCGCTGCTGTGGCCCTTCCTGCGCGTGCTCGCGCTCTTCTCGGCGCTGCCCATCCTCGGCCAGCGGCCGGTGCCGGCACGGGTGCGCGTCGGCCTCGCGATGCTGATCGCGCTCGCGGCGCAGGCGGTGCTGCCGGCGATGCCGGTGATCCCGCTCGATTCGCCGCTCGCGTTCAGTGCCGTCGCGCAGCAGCTGGTGGTCGGGCTGTCGCTCGGCTTCTCGGTGCGGGTGGTGTTCGGTGCGCTCGAATTCGCCGGCGAGCTGATCGGCCTGCAGATGGGGCTCAACTTCGCCGCCTTCTTCGATCCGATGAGCGGCGGCGAGTCGACCGCGGTCAGCCGCCTGTTCGGCACCACGGTGGCCTTTCTGTTCATCGTCATCAACGGCCACCTGCTGGTGATCGCCGCGGTGATCCAGAGCTTCCAGGTATTCCCGATCGGCAGCGAACCCTTCGCCTTCATCCGCAGCGTGCAGCCCCAGGTCTGGGGCGCGGAGATCTTCCGCCTCGGCCTGTGGATCGCGCTGCCGGTGCTGGCGATGCTGATCTTCGTCAACCTCGTGCTCGGCGTGGTCTCGAGGGTCGCGCAGCAGCTGAACATCTTCGCGGTGGGCTTTCCGATCACCATCGGCGTCGGCCTGGTCGGCGTGCTGTTCACCTTGCCGATGATGCAGGGTCCGTTCACGATGGCGCTCGAGCGCATGCTGAGTTTTTTCCAATGACGCGCTCGCAACAGCGGTACGATTCTTCGACATTCGTGGCGTGCTGACGGGCCGCGCCGGCCAGCCCGGCAGGCGTTCCGAAAACAATGCGCGCAACGCCGGGGCGAGCGCCACCCCCGCCGTTGTCCAGGGGAGTATCGATGTTCACTCTGCCGCATCACCGCGTGACGGCCCTGCTGCACGAGGACGACGAAACCCGCGTCTACCGCGGCATCGACGAGCGCAGCCAGCTGCCGGTCGTCCTGAAGACCCCTCGCTCCGACTTACCCACGCGCAGCGCGCTGGAACGGCTGCGCCATGAATACGAAGTGCTTGGTGATATCCGCTGCAGCTGCGTGCCGCTGCCGTATGAGCTGATCGAGCATGAGCGCTCGCTGGTGCTGGTCCATGAGGACATCGGCGGCGAGCCGCTGGCCGAGGCGCTGCGCACGCAGCAGGGCGACCTCGACAGGTTCTTCCCGATCGCGCTGGCGCTGGTCGACGCGCTCACCTGCATCCATCGCCTGAGCCTGATCCACCGCGGCATCAAGCCGCAGAACATCGTCGTCAATCCGGACACCGGACGCGTGCAGCTGGTCGACTTCGCCCTCGCCTCGCGGCTCACGCGCGAGCACGTGCCGCTGCTGCCGCCGGATCGCATCGAAGGCACGCTGTCCTATATCGCGCCGGAGCAGACCGGCCGCATGAACCGCACGGTGGATTACCGCGCCGATTTCTACGCGCTCGGCGTCACCTTGTACGAGCTGCTGACCGGCCGCACGCCGTGGAACGCGCAGGACGCGCTGGAGCTGCTGCATTGCCACATGGCGCGCGAGCCGCGGGCGCCGGCCGAGCTGGTGGCAAGCCTGCCGCCGGCGCTGTCCGACATCGTGATGAAGCTGCTGAGCAAGCTCGCGGAAGACCGCTACCAGAGCGCGACCGGCCTGCTCGCGGACCTCGAGGAATGCCGCCGCCAATGGCAGGCGACGCGGCACATCGAGCGCTTCCCGCTCGGCCGCGCCGATGTCTCCGACAGCTTCCAGCTGCCGCAAAAACTTTACGGCCGCGAAGCCGAGGTCGCGACCTTGCTCGCGGCCTTCGGCGGTGTCGCCGGCAGCGGCCGGGCCGAGATGGTGCTGGTGGCCGGCTATTCGGGCATCGGCAAATCGGCGCTGGTGGCCGAGCTGCACAAGCCCATCGTCGCGCAGCGCGGCTACTTCATCACCGGCAAGTTCGACCAGTACCGGCGCGGCATCCCCTATGCGACGCTGGCGCAGGCCTTCCAGTCGCTGGTGCAGCAGCTGCTGGCGGAAAGCGCCGAGCGCGTCGCGCACTGGCGCCAGCGCATGGCCGAAGCCGTCGGCGACAACGGCCAGCTGGTGGTCGATCTAGTGCCGCAGGTGCGCCTGCTGATCGGCAACCCGCCGCCGGTCGCCATGCTGCCGCCCGACCAGGCTCAGCACCGTCTGCAGCGGGTGTTCGAGCGCTTCGTCAGCGTCTTCACCTCGGCCGAGCATCCGCTGGTGATCTTCCTCGACGATCTGCAGTGGGTCGATTCGGCGAGCCTGCAGCTGCTGTCCCAGCTCTGCGCGCACCCGCATGTGCACCATCTGATGGTGATCGGCGCCTATCGCGACAACGAGGTCAGCCTCGCCCATCCACTGATGCTGATGCTGGCCGAGCTGCGCACGATCGCCTTCCCGATCCGCACGCTGAGCCTGGCGCCGTTGAGCGAGCAGCACGTGCTGGCGATCATCGCCGACACGCTGCACTGCGAGGCCTCCGCCGCCGAGCCGCTGTCGCAGCTGGTCTATGCGAAGACGCGCGGCAATCCATTCTTCTGCTTCCAGTTCCTGACCATGCTCCACCAGGACGGCCTGCTCGCCTTCGATGCGCCGGAGCGCCGCTGGCACTGGGACCTGGCCGAGATCGAAGCGCGCAACTTCACCGACAACGTCGTCGCGCTGATGCTCGACGAGCTGCGGCGCCTGCCGAAGGCGACGCAGCAGGTGCTGGCGATGGCGGGCTTCCTCGGCAACCATTTCGAGATCTCGCTGCTCGCCATGGTGATGAGCCAGCGCGTCGAAACCACGCTCGCCAACCTGATGCCGGCGCTGCGCGTCGGCCTGGTGGTGCGCAGCGAGGGTCACTGCCGCTTCCTGCACGACCGGGTGCAGGAAGCGGCCTACCTGCTGGAGTCTTCCGCCGAGCGCGCCACGGTGCACGCGCACATCGGCCGGCTGAAGCTGCAGCGCACGCTGCCGGCCGAGCTCGACGATCAGGTGTTCGACATCGTGACGCACCTGAACGCAGGCGCCGAGGCGATCCACGATCCGGCCGAGCGCCAGCGGCTGGCGCAGCTGAACAGCCGCGCCGGCGCCAAGGCCCGCGCCGCGACGGTCTATGCCGATGCCGCGCGCTATTTCGCGGCCGGCATCGCGATGCTGCCGCCGGATCACTGGCAAGGCGATTTCGAACTGGCGTACGCGATGCATCTCTCGCGCGCCGAATGCGAGTACCTGGCGGGCAACCCGGCCGAGGCCGAGCGCCTGCTGGACATCGCCGAGCAGGTCGCCCGCCACGGGCTCGACCGCGCCGCGGCCGGCCTGATCCGCATCCGCCTGCTGATGAATCGCAGCGAACACGCCAGCGCCCGCGGCGTCGCGCTGGCGCGCCTGCGCGAGTTCGGCATCCACATCGCCGAGCAGCCCGAGGCCGCCGACGTTCAGCAGGCCTATGCCGACATCGAGGCCCTGCTCGGGGGCCGCACGATCGAATCGCTGATCGATCTTGCGCCGGCCACCGATCCCGAGATGCAGATGGCGATCCACCTGATGATGGCCACGACGACGCCGGCGTATTTCGGCGGGCCGCTGGTCTGGGCCCTGCACACCCCGGCCACGGTGCGGCTGATCCTGCAGCACGGCACCACCGACGAAGCGGCGATGGCCTACACCTTCTTCGGCTTCGAGCTGGCCGGTGGCCGCGAGCGCCCGGACGACGGCTACCGCTACTGCGAGATGGCCCATGCGTTGATGCAGCGGCAGCGGCACTGCCCCTTCCGCGGCAACCTGCTGTACCACCGCGCGATGGCCTGCTGCTGGGTCAAGCCGCTGGACGAGGTGCTGCTGCTGCTGCGCGAGGCGATTCCATTGACGCTCGAGGACGGCGACTTCATCGCCCTCGCGACCGGCAGCTTCCACCTGGTGCTCGAATCGCTGGCGCGCGGCATGCCGCTGGAGGCGCTCGCCGACGAGGCCGACCGGGCGATCAGCCTGGCCGCCACCGCGCGCTACCGGCTGATCCAGACCAGCCTGCGGCCGAAGCGCCAGCTCGTCGCGCTGCTGCGCGGCAAGACCACGACCCCGCAGAGTCTGTCGGACGACGGCTTCGACGAGAGCGCGTTCGAGCAGGCGCTGGCCGGCGAGCTCGAGATGGGCGCTTGCTGCTACCACCTGGCACGCCTGTTGGGCCACGTGATCCTCGGCGACCTGGCGCTGGCCGAACGCGCGGCGCGCCTCGCCGAGCCCCTGCTGTGGTCGGTCACCGGCATTCTCGAGCTCCATCACTACGTTTTCTTCGACGCGCTGACACAAGCCGGCCGATGCGACCCGAAAGCGCCGCCCGAGACCGTGCTGCAGCGCCTTCATCAGCACCGCCAGCAGCTCGGCCGCTGGGCCGCCAGCAACCCGGCCACCTTCGACAGCAGCCACCTGCTGGTCTCGGCCGAGATCGCGCGGCTCGAAGGCCGCACGCTCGCCGCGATGAGCGGCTATGAAGAAGCCGTCGCCGCGGCGCGCCAGCACGGCCTGCTGCATCACGAACGCCTGGCCAACGAACGCGCGGCGCGCTTCTACGAGCAGCGGTCGGTGCCCTCGGTCGCGCTCGGCTACCTGCGCGCAGCGCACGACGCCTACGGGCGCTGGGGCGCCACCGCCAAGCTGCGCCAGCTCGAAGGACTCTATCCGGCGCTGGCCGTCCGCGCGGCCGAGCACGGCGCGGACAACCCCTCCGGCACGCACAGCGTGGCGCAGATCGACGCCCAGGCCGTGGCGCGCGCAACGCAGGCGATCTCGAGCCAGATCTTTCGCGAGGATCTGCTGCGCAAGCTGCTCGAGGTGATGCTCGAACAGGCAGGAGCGCAATTCGGCGCCCTGCTCACCGACGCCGACGACGGCCTTTCCGCCGCCGCGGTGGCGCGTGTCGACGGCCAGGAGATCCGCATCGAGATCGGCGCGGCGATCCCCGCCACCGCCCGCGAACTGCCGCAGAGCGTGCTGGCCTATGTGCGCCGCAGCCTGGAGGCGGTGTCGATCGAGGATGCCGCCGGCGCGCACCGTTTCAGCAGCGACCCGTACTTCGCGTCGGGCAGCCGGCGCTCGGTGCTGTGCCTGCCGATCCTGCGGCAGAGCACGCTGGCCGCGGTGCTCTACCTCGAGCATCGTTCGCTCAGCCACGTCTTCACCGCGGCGCGGCGCGAGGTACTGGAGCAGCTCGCCGCTCAGGCCGCGATCTCGCTCGAAAGCGCCCAGCTCTACGAGCAGCTGGCCGAGCACAAGCGCACGCTGGAGCGCAAGGTCGAGGCGCGCACCGAAGAGCTGCAGCGCAGCCAGGCGCTGCTGCAGACCATCCTCGACAGCTCGGCCGCGCTGGTCTCGCTGAAGGGCCGCGACGGCCGCTACCTGCTGCACAACAAGCGCTTCGCCGAATTCTTCGGCCGCGCCGGCCAGAGCCTGGTCGGGCTGCGCATCGAGGACATCGCCGAGCCCGAGGTCGCCCAGCGCATGAACGCGCAGGACCGGCAGGTCTTCGACGACAACGTCGCGCTGCGCTTCGACGACGACCGCCCGGTCGGCGGCGCGATCCACAGCCTGCAGCTCGACAAGTTCCCGATCCAGGGCAGCGATGGCCGCCCCTATGCCATCGGCTCGATCGCGGTCGACGTCACCGAGCTGCGCCAGGCGCGCCGCAGCGCGGAGGACGCGACCCGCGCGAAGAGCGATTTCCTCGCCAACATGAGCCACGAGATCCGCACCCCGATGAACGCGATCCTCGGCATGTCCCACCTCGCGCTGAAAAGCGGGTTGACGCCGCAGCAGCACAACTACGTCGAGAAGGTCGAACGCTCGGCGCAATCGCTGCTCGGCCTGATCAACGACATCCTCGACTTCTCGAAGATCGAGGCCGGCAAGCTCGACGTGGAGCGGGTCGACTTCCAGCTCGGCGACGTGATGGAGCAGCTCGCCAACCTGATCCGGCTGCAGGCCGAGAGCAAGGGGCTGGAGCTGGTGTTCGCCATCGACCGGGCGGTGCCGATGGCGCTGGTCGGCGACCCGCTGCGCCTCGGCCAGGTGCTGGTCAACCTGGGCAACAACGCGGTCAAGTTCACCGCGTCGGGCGAGGTGCTGGTGAGCGTCGCGGCGGCCGAGCACACGTCCGATTCGGTGCTGCTGCAGTTCGCGGTGCAGGACACCGGCGTGGGCATGGACGAGGAGCACCTGCAGCGACTCTTCAAGCCCTTCGAGCAGGCCGACAACTCGACTTCGCGCCGCTTCGGCGGCAGCGGCCTGGGCCTCGCGATCAGCCACTACCTGGTCGACCTGATGGGCGGTTCGATCTCGGTCGAGAGCACGCCCGGCATCGGCAGCTGCTTCCGTTTCAGTGCGCGCCTCGGGCTGCAGGGCGGCGTCGCCAACGCGGCGGCGGCCCCGAGCGAACAACTCGCCGGGGTGCGCGTGCTGGTGGTCGACGACAACAAGAGCTCGCGCACCATCCTCGGGACGATGGCGCAGTCGCTCGGCATGAAGGTCGAGCTGGCGGAGGACGGCTGGGCCGCGATGCGCTCGGCCGCGCTGGCCGCGCAGCGCGGCGCGCCCTTCGAGCTGGTATTGATCGACTGGAAGATGCCGGGCATGGACGGCGTCGACTGTGCGCATCAGCTCAGGCAGAACGCCGCCGGCCGCCAGCCGACGGTGCTGCTGACCACCGCCTTCGATCGCGAAGCCGTGATGCAGCGCCTGCAGCAGCGAGGCCTGCTGGTGCCGTCGGTGCTGATCAAGCCGGTGACGCCGTCGGCCCTGCTCGACAGCTGCGTTTCCGCGCTCGGCATCGCCGCGCTGGGCGAAACGCGGGTCACGGTGCGCGAGGAATCGCTGAACGCGCAGCGCAACCAGCTGCGCGGGGCGCGCCTGCTGCTGGTCGAGGACAACCTGATCAACCAGGAACTCGCGGTCGAGCTGCTTGCCGGCGCAGGGGTGTCGGTCGCGGTCGCGGAGAACGGCGAGCAGGCGCTCGCGGTGCTGGCGCAGGAGCGCTTCGACGGCGTGCTGATGGATTGCCAGATGCCGGTGATGGACGGCTACGCCGCGACCCGCGCGATCCGCGGCTGGCCGGGCGCGGAGCGGCTGCCCATCATCGCGATGACCGCCAACGCGATGACCGGCGACCGCGACAAGGCGCTCGCCGCCGGCATGAACGACCACATCGCCAAGCCGATCGCGGTCGAATCGATGTTCGCGACCATCGCGCGCTGGGTGCGGCCGGGCTCGGCTCTCGCCGCGACGCGCCCGTCGCCGGCGCCTGCGCAGGCCGCGGCCGCCACCCCGCCGTCGGCGGGAATGCGGCCGGACGCACCAGCGCCGCCGGCATCGGACACGCTGCCGGAATCCATCCCCGGCATCGACATGTCCGCCGGCCGCACGGTGACCTTGAACAACAACAAGCTGCTGCGCAAGCTGCTGGCGATGTACTGCGAGCGCCAGGCGGACGTGGCCGAAAAGATCCGCGCCGCGCGCCGCGCGGGCGACGACGGCGGTGCGCTGCGCCTCGCGCATGACCTGGGATCGGCCTCGGGGAGCCTGGGCATGCACGGCGTCGCGGCGAGCGGCCGCGCGATCGAAGCCGCGCTCGGCAGCGGCACGGACGATGCCGCGCTGGAAGCCCTGCTGGCCGAGCTGACACTGCAGCTCGACCCGGTGATCGCGCAACTGCGCGCGGCAGGCATCGGCAAGGCGCCCTGAGCCACAATCGGCAGCGCCCGCTTCCGGGCGCCGAGCCACGAGAGGGGAACCAGCGCATGCGCCATGTCGTGTTCAACCAGAAAGGCGGCGTGGGCAAGTCCACGATCACCTGCAATCTCGCGGCGATCAGCGCCTCGCAGGGCTTCAGCACCCTGGTCGTCGATCTCGATCCGCAAGGCAATTCCACGCACTACCTGCTGGGGGAAACGGCGGGGGAAGACGGCGAGACCTTGGCCGGCTTCTTCGAGCAGCAGCTCAAGTTCGTGGTGCGGCCGAAGCCGGCGGCGGATTTCGTCGCCCTGACGCCGTTCGAGAACCTGCATCTGATGCCTTCGAGCCCGTTGCTCGAAGAACTGCAGAGCAAGCTCGAATCGCGGCACAAGATCTACAAGCTGCGCGATGCGCTGCTGGAGCTGGACGGCCGGTACGACCGCATCTACATCGACACGCCGCCGGCGATGAACTTCTACACCCGCTCGGCGCTGATCGCGGCCGAGGGCTGCCTGATCCCGTTCGACTGCGACGACTTCTCGCGCCGCGCGATCTATGCGCTGCTCGAGAACGTCAACGAGATCCAGGCCGACCACAACGCCCAGCTGGTGGTGGCCGGCATCGTCGTGAACCAGTTCCAGGCGCGCGCCAACCTGCCGCAGCGCATGGTCGACGAGCTGATCGCCGAAGGCCTGCCGGTGCTGCAGCCCTACCTGAGCAGCAGCGTGCGCATGAAGGAATCGCACGAGCAGGCCACGCCGATGATCTACCTCGATGCGCGGCACAAGCTGACGCAGGAGTTCGTGGCCCTGCACGAAGTGCTGGCGGGGTAGGCCATTAAGGATCGAGGGACACCGCAGTAGACTGAAATTTTCGGAGGTCGACCATGCAACCCGATCTGATCAGCCGCGATCCGGATGTCATGAGCGGCGCCCTATGTTTCACCGGAACACGGGTGCCTGTGAAGAACCTGTTCGACTACCTGGAAGGAAGCTCCTCGCTGGAAGACTTCATCGAGGATTTTCCAAGCGTCGGCCGCGAGCGAGCGGTGGCGGTGCTCGAAGCGGCCCGTCACAGCCTGTCTGTCGATGCGACTGCTTCTTGATGAGTCGATGCCGCGAAGGCTGCGCAATTCACTGCCGAATCACTTCGTCAAGACGGTCGTCGAGATGGGCTGGGGAGGAGTGAAGAACGGCAAGCTTTTGGCACTGGCCTCTTGAGACTTCGACGCCTTTCTGACTGTCGATAAGAACCTGCCGTACCAGCAGAACCTCGCGGCACTGCCGATCTCCGTCATCGTGCTCGCAGCCAATTCGGTCGAGCTGCCGGCATTGCTGCCTTTGATTCCGAAGCTGGAAGCAGCGCTCGCGAGTCTCGGCCCCAAGAGCTACGCCCTGATCGAGTCCTGACTCGCGGATCGCGATTCGCTGCTCAAGACCGCCGCGCTCGCGGCGTGCCTGCCCCGTGCGTGCACGGGGTCGAGAGTGCAGAGCGCGAAGACGCTGGCGGCCACGACGGTCAGCACGTAGCGGTACATGCCGCGCGAAACGAAGGTCGATGGGCTCATGGCGGACTCCTGTCGTCGTCGTTGCTGGAGCGAGGCTTTCCGGGCCTCGGACATAGAATCGATCGCCGCCGTTGAAACGACGGTTGGAGCCAGCGTGGAAACGCGAAGTCCGGCCCCGCCCAGTGATCTGCGCATCCGGCTGCTCGGCGAATTGCGCGTCGAACGGCAAGGGCTTCCCTTGTCCTTGCCGGCCTCCAAGCGCACGCGCGCGCTGATCGGCTACCTGGTCGCCAACGCGAGCGCACAGTCCCGCCAGGCGCTCTGCGATCTGTTGTGGGACGGGCCGGACGATCCGCGTGCCGAGTTGCGCTGGTGCCTGACCAAGCTGCGCCCGGTGCTCGACGGCGACGGCACTCGCCGCATCCATGCGGACCGTGAGCGGGTCGCCTTCGTTGCCGCCGGCGCGGCCGTCGACACGATCGATCTGCAGCGGCTGCTGGCACCCGGCCTGCCCCAGCTCGGGACCGAGCAGCTGGAGCAGGCGGCGGCGCTGTTCGGCGGGGAGTTTCTCGACGGTCTCGATCTGCCCGCCTGCTACCGATTCCATCAATGGTGCATGACCGAGCGTGAGCGTTATGCGTCACAACGGCGCCGGCTGCTCGCGGCGCTCGTCGAGCGCCTGGCCGCCGACCCGGCGCGCGCGTTGGCGCCGGCACGCGCGCTGGCCGCCGCGGATGCGCTGTCGGAGAGCGCACAGGCCTCGCTGGTGCTGACCCTCGCGGCGCTCGGGCGCTCGCGCGACGCGGAGGCGCACGCGCGGCAGGCCGAGGCCATGTTCCAGCGCGAGCTCGGCTTGTTGCCGAGCGGCCCGCTGCGCGATGCGGCACGGCGGGTGCGCACCGAGTTGCGCGCCCGGCCGCCGGCGGCACGCATGCCGCAGGAGGCGCCTGCGCGGCCGGCCGGTCCGGCCCGGCCGGCGGCCGATCCAGCCGCCGGCGATACGTGTGGCGCGGGCCACGCGCCGCTGCAGCCACCGCTCGTCGCCCGGGCCGCACAAACGGCGGTCATCGACGCCGCGATCGGCACGCTCGGCGCGCCGGCGACGAGGCCGATGCTCGTCTTCGTCGGCGAACCCGGCATCGGCAAGACGCGCCTGCTCGAGCTGCTGGCCGAACGTGCGCAGGCCGCGGCGTGCCAGCTGCTGCATGCGCGCTGCTTCGAGGCCGAAATGGCGCGCCCGTATGGCTGCTGGATCGATGCGCTGCGCGGCGTCGCGGCGGCCCAGGTGCCCGCACCGCTGCAGGCTGACCTGTCGCCGTTGATGCGGTTGCCGCAAACTCCTGCGGCCGAGACCGGCGACCGGTCGCGGCTCTTCGAAGCGGCGGCGACCTGGCTGCTCGGCTTCGCCGAGACGCACGGGCTGGTTCTGATCCTCGACGACCTGCAGTGGCTGGACGAGGCCTCGTGCTCGCTGCTGCATTACGTCGTGCGCAGTTCGGCGCGGCCCTCGCGGCTGCTGATCGCCGGCGCCGCGCGGCAGGGCGAGATCGACGACAACCCCTGGGCGCGCGGCCTGTTCCATTCGCTGACGCGGCTGCAGCGCCTGGCGCAGCACGGCCTGGCGCCGCTGACCGGCGCGGAGCTCGCGCAGCTGCTGGCCCGAACCGCCCCGCAGGCCGATGCCGCCGCGGTGCACCGCTCGAGCGGCGGCAATCCGCTGTACGCATTGACCCTCGCGCGCGGGCAGGACGAGGGCGGCGGCCCGGGCGCTTCCTGGGATGCAGTGATCACCGGCGAACTTCAGCGGCTGGAGGAAGGCAGCCGCGAACTCGTGACCTGGGCCGCGGCATTCGGCCGCGAATGCCGCCTGGACCTGCTCGCCGCGGTATCCAACCTGCCGGAACTGGCCTTGCTGCCGATGCTGGAGCGGCTCGAGCGGCGCGGCCTGCTGAAGCCTGCGGGCGACGGCGCCTATGACTTCGCCCACGACCTGGTGCGCGAGGTCGTGCTGCAGGCCTTGTCGTCGCCGCGCCGCCGGGCAGTGCACCGTCGCATCGCGGCTGTCCTGGAAGCCGCGGCCGCACGGGACGCCAGCCTCTACGCCGACCTGGTGCAGCAGGCGAGCCAGGCCGAGGACTTCGCGCTCACCGCACGCGCCTGCATCGCCGCGTCCGAGCACTGCCTGCGCGTCTTTGCCAATGCACAGGCAGCCGAGGTGGCCGGCCGCGGGCTGGCGAGCCTCGAGCGCGTGCCAGCCGGCGTCGAACGCGCCGGCTGGCACATCGCGCTGCTGCGGCAGCGCATCCTGGCACTGGCGTTTCCGGCAGGGGCCCGCTTGCCGGCGCTGGCCGCGGAGCTGCGGCAGGCGATCGAGACCGCGCGCCTGATGGGGCTGGATGCCGATGCGGCGAGCGGCCTGCACATGCTGTCCTGGCTCACGCAGGCGGGCAACGATACCGAGGCGACCCAGGTCGCCACCTTGCATGCCGAGCGCCTGAGCCGCAGTGCCGACCCCGAGACGCACTGCCGGCAGCTGGCCAACACCGGCCGCTGCCTGCTCGAAGTCGAGGTCGATGTGGCACAGGCGCGGCGGCTCGTCGCCGCGGCCTCGAGCCAGGCTGCGGACCTGGGGCTGAACATGATCGAACTCGACTGGGCGCTGGGGCTGATCGCCCGCCGCGATGGCGATCTCGGCGCGGCAGAGGCCGCGCTGCGGCGCGCGATCGGGCTGGCGCGGCTGCACGAGGACCGCTGGCGCGAATACGAATGCCTGCTCTGGATCGCGACGGTGCAGCTGGAGCGCGAGGACCATGCCGCGGTCGAAACCTCGTGCGCGGAAGTCGGCGCCGCCCTGGTTCGCATGGGCAGCATGCAGGCGCCGATGAACGACGCCCTGCGCGCGCTCTCGCGCCTGGCGCGCGCCCCGACCGAGCAGGAGGCCGAGACCGCGCAGCGCGAGATCGATGCCGCGCTGCAGGCGCTGCGAAAGGTGGACGACAAGGCGCATCTGGCGTACGCGCTGAACCAGGCGGCACTGATCGCGCTGCGGCGCGGCAACCCGGAACGCGCCGAGTCGGCCGCGGCCGAAGCGCTGGCAGCGGCGGAGGCCGTGCGGCGCGGCACCGAGATCGTCTCGGCACGCGCGCTGCGGGCGATGGCCGGATGCGCTGCCGGCCGGCTGGAAGAGGCGGCCGACGGCCTGCGCGAAAGCCGCTACACGCCCGGCATCGAAGCGCCGCTGAGCGCACGCGCTCTGGCCCTGCTGGAGTGCGCGGACGAGGCGCTGCATTCCAACGCCCGCTCCAACGCGGGTCATGCAGACTGCGTTGCCGCGGTCAGTTCGGCCAGTTCATCGACTCATCCCTGAAAGGAGCCTGCCATGACGCGCATCATCGTCGAGCGCCATTTCGAAACCCCGCCGAGCGACGCCGACATGGCCGCCGTTGCCGATCGCGAGCGGCCCTGCCTGGCGATCTACAACGTGCAGTGGAAGCGCAGCTTGCTGTCGTCGGACCGGCTGCGCATGATCTGCGAGTACGAAGCCGCCGATGCCGAGACGGTGCGCAAGGTTCAGCGCCAGGCGGAGGCGCAGTTCGACCGGGTCTGGGGCGCGGAAGTGATCGAGTAGGCCGCGCTCACAGAAAATCCGGCCCCATCGCCGCCTGCAGCACCACCTGCTTGACCTTGCCCTCCGGCCCCTCGCGCTCGCGCTGGCGCAGCCACCAGGCGGCGCCCTTCTTCATCTGCAGCAGGCGTTCGGAATCCGCGAGCAACTGCGCGGCGACGAAGCCGAGCGTCGGCTGATGGCCGACCACCAGCACCGGCTCGGAGCCGCCCGGCCAGCGCGCGGCGCGCAGCACCGCGGTCACGTCCGCGCCCGGCGCGAGCTCGGCGAGGGTCTTGAAGGGACGATCGAGCGCGCGCGCCGTCTGCTGGCAGCGCTTCGCCGGGCTGACCAGCACCCGCGTCGATTGCGCCAGCCGCTGGTTCAGCCACTCGGCCATGCGCTGCGCCTGGCGCTCGCCCTTGGTCGTCAGGCTGCGCTCGAGATCGTCCTGCCCCTCGCGGATCACGTGGGCTTCGGCGTGGCGCCAGAGGATCAGGTCCATGGCCGTTCCCTTCAGCTCGCCGGGGCGAAGTAGTTCATCAGCACCTGCTGCGCGCTGGTGCCGGGCGGCACGCCGTCGGCACCCGGCCGGGTGGTCTTGGCGCGCTGGTAAGTGCCGTCGACCTGCTGCACCCAGGCATCCACATTGTCGTGCAGGTAGGGCACCAGGCACTCGTCGATCACGCGCTGGCGCAGGCGCACGTCGCGCACCGGCCAGGCGACCTCGATGCGGCGGAACATGTTGCGGCCCATCCAGTCGGCGCTCGACAGGAACATCGCTTCTTCCTCGTCGCTCTCGCCCCAGCGGAAATAGATGATGCGCGAATGTTCGAGGTAGCGGCCGACCACCGAGCGCACGCGGATGCGCTCGGTCACGCCGGGCACGCCGGCCGGCAGCATGCAGGCGCCGCGCACGACCAGGTCGATGCTCGCGCCGGCGAGGTTGGCCGCGACCAGCGCATCGATCAAGGGGCCGTCGGTCAGCGCGTTCATCTTGCCGACGATGCGCGCCGGCTTGCCGGCCTTCGCGGCCTGCGCCACCAGATCGATATGGCGCAGCATCTGCCGGTGCAGGCGGAACGGCGCGGTCAGCAGGAGCCGCGGCGCCTTGACCCGCGCCAGGCTCGCGAGCTGCTCGAAGACGCTGTCGGCATCGGCGGTCAGGTCCGCGTCGGCGGTCAGGTAGCCGACGTCGGTGTAGAGCTTCGAGGTCTTCGGGTTGTAGTTGCCGGTGGAGAGATGCGCGTAGCGGCGCAGCTGGCCGTCTTCGCGGCGCGTGATGACCATCAGCTTGGCATGCGTCTTCAGGCCGACGATGCCGTACACCACCTGGGCGCCGACCGCTTCAAGCCGCTCGGCCCAGTTGATGTTGGCTTCTTCGTCGAAACGCGCCTTCAGCTCGACCACCACCAGCACTTCCTTGCCGCGGCGCGCGGCTTCGATCAGCAGGTCCATCAGCGCCGATTCGCTGCCGGTGCGGTAGATCGTCTGCTTGATCGCCAGCACCTCGGGGTCGTCGACCGCCTCGCGCAGGAACTGCACCACCGGCTCGAAGGATTCGAACGGATGGTGCAGCAGCACGTCGCCTTCGCGCAGCCGGTCGAACATCGGCTGGCCGCGCGGCAGGCGGCCTTGCGGCCAGGCCGGCTCGTAGGGCGCGAAACGCAGCTTCGGCGCATCGGCCTGGTCGATCAGCTGGTTCAGCCGCACCAGGTTGACCGGACCGTTGACCCGGTGCAGCGCGGCCAGAGGCAGGTCGAACTGCGTCAACAGGAACTGCCACAGCTCGGGCGGGCAGGTGTTGACGACCTCGAGCCGCACCGCCTGGCCGAAATGGCGCGTCGTCAGTCCGGAACGCAAGGCCTGGCGCAGGTTCTTCACGTCCTGCTCGTCGACCGTGAGGTCCGAATCGCGGGTCACGCGGAACTGCGAGAACGACTCGACCTTGCGCCCGGAGAAGAGTTCGCTCAGGTGCGCGCGGATCACGCTCGAGAGCAGCACGAAGGCCTGTTTGCCTTTCGGCGCCAGCGCATCCGGCATCTTGATCACGCGCGCCAGCACGCGCGGCACCTTGACGATCGCGATCGCGTTGTCGCGGCCGAAGGCATCCTTGCCGCCGAGCTGCACGATGAAGTTCAGCGACTTGTTCGCGACCTGCGGAAAAGGGTGCGACGGGTCCAGCCCCATCGGCACCAGCAACGGCCGCACCTGGGTGCGGAAGAACTCGTCGACCCATTGCCGCTGCTCCGGGCTGCGCTCGGAGTGGTTGACGATGACGATGCCCTCGCGCTTCAGCGCCGGCATGATCTCGTCGTTGAAGGCGGCGTACTGATCGTCGATCAGCGCATGCGCATCCGCGGCGACCAGCTCCGAATCGCTGCGCGAGACGCCGGTGCCCGGCTGGCGCGCGGCCTGGATGTAGTCCGCGAAGCGCACTTCGAAGAACTCGTCGAGGTTGGACGAGACGATGCAGATGTAGCGCAGGCGCTCCAGCAGGGGCACGTCGCTGCGCCGGGCCTGGGCCAGGACACGGCGGTTGAAGTCGAGGATCGCGCGTTCGCGGTTCAGCAGCTGCAGGCCCGACGGCGGCTGGACGGGGACGACCGAGGCGGCGCTCTTGGTTTCCACCGGTGGCGCTTCGAGGGGGGCTGCGATCGTGTCTTGGTCCGTGTCTGGCATGGGCCGAGTTTATGAAGGTTTTAAGTCAGCGGCGTGACCGGCCTCCTCCAGCGCGCCCTCTCAATGCGCCTCGTCCCAGTTCGGCCCGATGCCGACCTCCGCCAGCAACGGCACCTCGAGCGCCGCCACGCCGGCCATGATGCGCGGCACCGCCTCGCGCGCCCACTCGACCTCGGCCTCGGGCACTTCGAAGACGAGTTCGTCGTGCACCTGCATGATCATCTTCGTCGCGCGCGCTTCCTCGTCGAGCGCCTTCTGCACCGCGATCATCGCGAGCTTGATCAGGTCGGCCGCGGTGCCCTGCATCGGCGCGTTGATCGCCTGGCGCTCGGCGCCGGCGCGGCGCGGGCCGTTGCCGCCCATGATCTCGGGCAGGTAGATGCGGCGGCCGAACAGGGTTTCGACGTAGCCCTTCGCGCGCGCCGAGATCTTGGTCTCGTCCATGTAGCGCTTGACGCCGGCAAAGCGCTGGAAGTAGCGGTCGATGTAGTCGCGCGCCGCCTTCTGCTCGATGCCCAGGCTGCTCGCCAGGCCGAAGGCGCCCATGCCGTAGATCAGCCCGAAGTTGATGGTCTTGGCATAGCGCCGCTGCTCGCTGCTGACCTCGGCCACCGCCGCGCCGAAGACTTCGCTCGCGGTCGCGCGGTGCACGTCGATGCCTTCGGAGAACGCCTTCAGCAGGCCCGGGTCCCCGCTCATGTGGGCCATGATGCGCAGCTCGATCTGCGAATAGTCGGCGCTGAGGATCACGTGCCCCGCCGGCGCGATGAAGGCCTCGCGCACGCGCCGGCCCTCGGCGGTGCGGATCGGGATGTTCTGCAGGTTCGGGTCGTTGCTCGACAGCCGCCCGGTCACCGCCACCGCCTGCGCGTAGTTGGTGTGCACCCGGCCGGTCTCGGGGTTGACCATCAGCGGCAGCTTGTCGGTGTAGGTGCCCTTCAGCTTCGACAGGCTGCGGTGCTCCAGCAGCTTGGCCGGCAGCGGGTAGTCGTTGGCGAGTTCGGCCAGCACCTCTTCGTCGGTGGAGGGCGTGCCGCTCGCGGTCTTCTTCTTCACCGGCAGGCCGAGCTTGGTGAAGAGGATCTCGCCGATCTGTTTCGGGCTGCCGAGGTTGAACGGCTGGCCGGCAAGCTCGTGCACCTCGCGTTCGAGCCCCATCATGCGCTCGCCGATCTGCTGGCTCTGCCGGGCGAGCAGCGCGGCGTCGATCAGCACGCCGTTGCGCTCGACGCGCGCCAGCACCTCGCCGACCGGTATCTCGATGCCTTCATAGATCTCGCGCAGCTTCGGCACGGCTTCGAGCTGCGGCCACAGCTTGGCATGCACGTCGAGGCACATCTCGCTGTCCTCGCCGGAATACTTCGCCGCGCGGTCGATCTCGACCTGCGCAAACGGGATCTGGTTCGCGCCCTTGCCGCAAACGTCTTCGTAGCTCAGGCCCTGCCGCTCCAGGTGGCGCGCCGCGAGGCTCTCCAGGTTGTGCGGCTTGTGCGCCTCGAGCACATAGCTCTCCAGCATCGTGTCGTGCGCATAGCCGCGCACCGCGATGCCGGCGTTGCCGAGCACGTGGGTGTCGTACTTGATGTGCTGGCCGAGCTTCAGCTTCGCCGGGTTTTCCAGCCAGGGTTTCAGGCGCGCCAGCACCACGTCGGGATCGAGCTGCTCCGGTGCGCCGGCATAGTCGTGGCGCAGCGGGATGTAGCAGGCTTCGCCCGAGGTCACCGAGAGCGAGATGCCGACGATGCGCGCGCGCATCGCATCGAGCGAATCGGTCTCGGTATCGATCGCGGTCAGCGGCGCGGCCTCGATCTTCGCGAGCCATCGTTCGAACGCCTCCATCGTCAGCACGGTGTCATAGCTCACCGCGGCGGCCGGCTGTCCCGGCTCGGCCAGCACCTCGTCGAGCACGGTCTGCTCGCCGGCGGCGACCGCGTCCGGCGCGTTGAGCGTCACCGCCTCTTCCAATTCCTTGCGCCAGGCCTTGAAGCCGAAGCGGATGTAGAAATCGAGCAAGGCCGGCCGGTCGACCGCCTTCAGCGCCAGCGCATCGATCGCCGGCCAGCCGGCGACGTGCTCGGCCAGGTCGCAATCCAGCCGCACCGTGACGAGGCGCTTGCCCATCGGCAGCCAGTCGAGCGCCTTGCGCAGGTTCTCGCCGGCCACGCCCTTGATGCTGCCGGCGGCGGCCATCACGCCGTCGAGCGAGCCGTATTCGGAGATCCATTTCGCGGCCGTCTTCGGGCCGACCTTCTCGACGCCTGGCACGTTGTCGACCGTGTCGCCCATCAGGCTCAGGTAGTCGATGATGCGCTCGGGCGGCACGCCGAACTTGGCCTTCACGCCTTCGACGTCGAGCGACTCGTTGCTCATCGTGTTGATCAGCACCACGCGCTCGTTGACGAGCTGGGCCATGTCCTTGTCGCCGGTGGAGACGATGACCTTGTGGCCGGCTTCGGCGGCGACCCTGCAGAGCGTGCCGATCGCGTCGTCCGCCTCGATGCCGGGCACCATCAGGATCGGCCAGCCGAGCAGGCGCACCACCTCGTGGATCGGCTCGATCTGCTCGGCCAGCGGCTCGGGCATGGCCGAACGTGTCGCCTTGTACTCGGGATACCAGTCGTCGCGGAAGGTCTTGCCTTTGGCATCGAAGACGCAGGCCGCGTGCTCGGACGGGAACTGCTCGCGCAGCCGCCGCATCATCGCGATGAAGCCGTGGATCGCGCCGGTCGGCACGCCCTCCGGGCCGCGCAGGTCGGGCAGCGCGTGGTAGGCGCGGTAGAGGTAGCTGGAGCCGTCGACCAGCAGCAGGGTGCCGGGAGTGTGCGTAGCGGTATCGGTCATCCGGCGATTCTCTCAGCCGCGCGCGGCCGTGCAAGGCATTGCCCGGCAGTCGGCCAAAGCGGGCGCTCTAGAATGGAACGATGCTGCGCCACACCATCACCGCCCTCGCCCTGAGCCCGGCCGTCGCCCTGCTGTTGACCACGGGCGCGGGCGCGCAGGACACGGCCAAGCCCCAGCGCTACCCGGAGCCCGAGGTGCGCAAGATCGTGGTCGAGGACGACAACGCGCGCATCGACGAGCTGCGTGTGCGCGGCGTCACGCGCAACATCACGGTGCACCCGAAGAAGGGCGGCCCGAACTATCAGATCGAGCCGATCGACCCCGCCGCCAACCCGGCCAACTCGGTCGGCGGCGCGCGCCTGGAGGGTCGGCGGGTCTGGAACGTCCTCGCTTTCTAGAAATGGCCGTCTTCACCGAGGTCTCGTTCGAAGAGGCCGGCAGCCTCGCGGCCCGGCTCGGACTGGGCCGGCTGCTGGCGCTGAAGGGCATCGTCTCGGGCATCGAGAACACCAACTACTTCGCCGATACCGAGAAGGGCCGCTACGTGCTGACGCTGTTCGAGCGGCTCACGTTCGAACAGCTGCCGTTCTACCTTCACTTGATGAAACATCTGGCCGAGCGCGGCATCGAAGTGCCCGATCCGCAGGCCGATGCGTCCGGCGAGATCCTGCACGAGGTGCAGGGCAAGCCCGCCGCGGTGGTGAACCGGCTGCGCGGCGCGCATGAGCTGAGCCCGGGCCCGGCGCATTGCGCGAAGGTCGGCGAGATGCTGGCGCGCATGCATCTGGCCGGCCTCGACTTCCCGCGCCATCAACCCAATCTGCGAGGGCTGGGCTGGTGGTGCGAGACTGCGCCGCTGATCCTGCCCTTCCTCGACGAGGCGCAACGCGAGCTGCTGCAAGGCGAGCTCGCCTTCCAGTGCGCGCTCGCCGAGTCGCCTGCCTACGCCCGAATGCCGAGCGGCCCGATCCACGCCGACCTGTTCCGCGACAACGTGATGTTCGAGAACGGCGCGCTGACGGGCTTCTTCGATTTCTATTTCGCCGGCGTCGACCACTTCGCCTACGACATCGCGATCTGCCTGAACGACTGGTGCATCACGCCCGCCAGCGGCGTGCTCGATGCCGACCGCGCCGCGGCCTTCGTCACCGCCTACGCCGCGGTGCGCCCGCTGAACGAGGACGAGTACGCGCTGCTGCCCGCGATGATGCGCGCCGGCGCGCTGCGCTTCTGGGTCTCGCGTCTGTGGGACCTGCACCTGCCGCGCGACGCGGCGATGCTCACCGCCCACGACCCCGGCCACTTCGAGCGCGTGCTGCGCGAGCGCATCGCCAACCCCTGGCAGGCGGCTTCGGCATGACGACGCCGGGCAGTACCCCGCTGCGCCTGAACCAGGTGCCGGCCAGCCGCGGCGTGCTGTGGATGCGCCAGGGCTTCCAGGTGTTCCTGCGCAAGCCCTTCGCGTTCACCGGCCTGCTCGCGACGGTGCTGGTCGCGACCATGCTGCTGTCGCTGATCCCGGCGCTCGGCGTGCTGGCGATGCTGGTCTTCCTGCCGACCTTGACCCTGGTCTTCATGATGGCCACGCAGCTGGTGCTGAAAGGCGGCACGCCGATGCCGGTACAGCTGATCGTGCCGCTGCGGGCCGATCCTCTGCGGCGCAACATGCTGCTGAAGCTCGGCGCTGCGTATGCGGTCGCGACCCTCCTCATCGTCGTGCTCTCGGCCTGGGCCGACGGCGGCGCGATGGGGGCACTGGAGAGTGCGATCATCGGCGGCACCGATCCGAGCGCCGCGCTCGACGATCCGCGGCTGCAATACGGCCTGATGCTGCGCATGGGCCTGACCGCCCTGCTCTCGGTGCCGTTCTGGCATGCGCCGGCACTGGTCTGGTGGGGCGGCCAGGGCGTGGGCCAGTCCCTTTTCTCGAGCACCCTGGCCTGCTGGCGCGCACGCGGCGCCTTCCTCGTCTATGGCCTCGCCTGGGCCGCGGTGTTCACCGTGATGGCGACCTTGATGGCCTTGATCTTCGGTCTGCTCGGCAGCCGCGAGCTGCTCGCGGTGGCGGCCATCCCGACCGGGCTGATCTTCTCGACGGCCTTCTACACCTCGCTCTACTTCACGTTCGTCGACAGCTTCTCGGCCGCCGCGGCCGAAGCACCGCCGTCGGACGCCTGAGCTTCCCGCCCACAGCGGGCTCAGCGTGTAGCCGCTGCAGCCTTGGACGGCGCCGGCTGCAAGTCGGCGTCGGTCAAGGTCTGCAGGAAGGCGATCACGTCGCGGATCTCCGCGTCGTTCAGCGCCGGCTTGCCGCCGGCTTGGCGGTCGAAGGGCGGATCGGTGTTCAGGTTCGCCTGGTAGGCCGCGGGCAGGTCGTCGAACTTGAGCACCTTGCCCTTGCCGTCCTTCGGATAGAAACGCGCGGGGTTGGTATCGCGCTGCACATAGAAGCGCAGCACCTCGTCGAGCGTGTGGAACACGCCGTTGTGGAAGAAGCTCTGGCGCAGCGCGACGTTGCGCAGGCTGGGCGTGCGGAACAGGCCGCAATAGTCGACCCGGTCCTTGAAGTCGCTGCGCAGCGGGCCGCACAGCCCGAGGTCGTGGTACTTCGGATCGGCGTTCGCCGGGATCTTCATGTTGCGCGGCACGCCGATCGCGATGTGGCCGTAGTCGGTGAAGAGCGGGAAGGCGCCCTCGGGCGTCGGCGCGCTCAGATGGCAGGAGGCGCAGTTGCCCTTGGCCTCGTCGTTGAAGAGCGCCAGCCCGCGCATCTCCTGCGTGTTCAGCTTCACCTGGCCGCGCAGGTAGGCGTCATACCGGCTGGTATAAGGATAGAAGTCCCGCGGGCTTTCCTGGAAGACTTCGAAGGCCATCAAGGCCGAGTTGAAGGCGAGGCGCGGGTCCTTGAAGATGTCGTCGCCGAAAGCGTGCCTGAACTGCGCCGCGACCGGGCTGCGCTCCAGCTTCGCCACCACCGCCTCGGGCGTGCCGTTGCCCATCTCCATGCCCGACAGCAGCGGCAGCCGGGCCTGTTCGTGGGCCGAGCCGGCGCGGCCGTCCCAGGTGTGGCCGCCGGTCGGGCCGGCATCGATGCTGTCGTCGCCGTCGTTGTCGAAGTGATGTTCGGAGAACGGCGGCACCGTCTGCAGATAGCGCAGCGACGGTGCGGCGCGCACGCCCGCGGTCTTGCCGTCGGGGCCGGCGAGCTGCACCGAGAGCGCGTTCGGCGGGCCGAAGGCGCGCGCCGGATCGTGGCAGCTGGCGCACGAGACCTTGCCCGAGGCCGACAGCGAAGCGTCGAAGAACAGCGCGCGGCCGAGCGCCGTCAGCTCGGCGAAGGGCGGGCGCTTGCGGCCCGGCAGCGGCGCATAGGCCGCCCCTTCGTAAGCCGGGCGCGACGCCGCGGCGTCGGCCGGCGTGGCTGCCGCGGCATCAGCGCAAGCCGACAACCACCCGCACGAAGATATGACTGCAAATGACATCAGCAAAGCCATCAGCACACGCCGGCAAGGACGGTCACGAGGATCGATGGAACCGGACATGATTCAGAGGCAAATCGAGGTGGCGGCGAGCATAACGAAGGGGCGTCCGCGACATCATGACAATGCCTCGAGAGAAGCCGGGCGGCGGCGGCCGCGGCGCGCGACTGACATGGTGCTGTCATCGATGTCTTCGAACAATCGGTTTTCAGCCGATCGTCAACCGCCTCGCGCTCCAGCAAAACATGACTCGCCGCCGCTCCTTCTTTGCCCTTCTGCCGATCGCGGCAGCCGCCGCCGCCCTGCTGGCCGCCTGCAGTGATGACGACGGCAATCCCTCGCCGACGCCCATCGCCGGCACCAGCGGCGTGGTCACCGGCAGCTACTGGCGCAATGCCAGGGTGTGCCTGGACGCGAACAACAACGGCCGCTGCGACAGCGGCGAAGCCAGCACGACGACCGATGCGAACGGCGCCTTCTCCGTCGCCGGCCAGGGGGCGATCACGGTCGAAGTCGGCACCGATGCCAAGCGCTTCGACCCGGCGACCGGCGCCGAGAGCGCCGTCACGCAGCCGCTGGTGTTCCGCGCGCCGCAAGCGGCGAATGCCGTCGTCAGCCCGATCAGCACCGAGCTGGTCGCGCTGATGGACGAAAACGGCGGCGACCTGAACGCCGCCGAAACCACGCTGGCGAACCGCCTGGGCGTGAGCGCCGCGGACCTGCTCGCCGACCACAACAAGGCCGGCGATGCCACCGTCAAGGCCACGCTGCAGGCGGAGATCGACCAGCTCGTCGCGCGCATCGGCAGCGCGGTCGCCGACGCCGGCAGCGACGGCGACGTGGGCAAGGCGCTGCGCAACCGCATCGCACTCGACCCGATCACCAACGTCGTCGTGATCTACGCGGAGAACCGCGGCTTCGACAACCTCTACGGCCTGTTCCCGAACGCCGACGGCATCCCCGGCGTGAACCCGAGCTCGTCGGTCTCCTCGGTCGAGCCGCAGAAGGATTTCGACGGCGCGACGCTGCCGACGCTGCCGCCGGTATGGGGCGGCGTGACGGCGGGCGGCCAGCTGGTCACGATCCCGCAGGCCACCACGGTCGGCATGCCGAACGGGATGTTCCAGATCGACGCGTCGACCGGCTTCGGCGCCACCGGCATCAACATCGACCAGACCACGATCACGCGCGACCTGGTGCACCGCTTCTACAACAACCAGATGCAGATCGACGGCGGAAAGAACGACAAGTTCAGCGCCTACTCCGACGCGGGCGGCCTGAGCATGGGCTACTTCGACGGCAGCAAGATGGCGATGTGGAAGATCGCCCAGCAGTACGTGCTGGCCGACCACTTCTTCATGGGCGCCTTCGGCGGCTCGTTCCTGAACCACCAGTACCTGATCTGCGCCTGCGCGCCCGAGTATCCGAACGCCGACGCGGACGCGTCGCCGGCCAAAAAGTCGATCAGTGCGATCGACGTCGACGCGAACGGCAACTTCCTGCGCCTCACGCCGGCGGCCAACGCCGCGAGTTCGGTGCTGGCCGGCGCCCCGACCTACGTCAACGACAGCACGCTGACGCCCAAGGATGCCGCCGGCAAGTTCTACGCGGTCAACACGATGCAGCCGGCGTACCAGCCGAGCAGCAATGCACCGGCCGCAAACGACGCGAGCAAGCTCTACGCCGACCCGAGCAAGGCCAACACCTTGCCGCCGCAAACCGCGCAGACCATCGGCGACCTGCTGACGGCCAAGAAGGTCGATTGGGCCTGGTATGGAGGCGCCTGGGCCAGCACCACGGCCCTGGCCGAGAGCACTCGCGCATTCCCGGCCGCAGTGCCGCCGGCAGCACAGACTCCGAATTTCCAGTTCCACCACCAGCCCTTCAACTACTACAGCCGCTTCGACCCGGTCGCGCATGCCGACGAGCGCGCCGCCCACCTGAAGGACTTCGACACCCAGTTCCTGACCGACGTGGCCAGCGGCACGCTGCCGCCGGTGGCCTTCTACAAGCCGCAGGGCAACCTGAACCAGCACAACGGCTATGCCAACGTGAGCGACGGCGACCAGCACATCGCCGGCCTGATCGCCAAGCTGCAGGCCGGCCCGCAGTGGCCGCACATGCTGGTGGTCGTGACCTACGACGAAAACGGCGGCTTCTACGATCACGCGGCCGTGCCCAAGGGCGACCGCTGGGGCCCCGGCACGCGCATCCCGGCGATCATCGTCTCGCCGTATGCGAAGAAGGGCTTCGTCGACAAGACGCCTTACGACACCGCGTCGATCCTGCGCTTCATCACGCATCGCTGGTCGCTGCCGACCCTGCCCGGCCTGACGCAGCGCGACCAGGCGCTGGTCGCCAACGGCGGCCAGCCAATGGGCGACCTGAGCAGCGCGCTCGACTTCAGCCAATGAACCTCGCAAGCACATAACTCGAATCCGCCAGCAGGCGGCGGGCCGGCCTTGCAGAGGCTGGTTCTTCATCACGGGCAAGCCTTCGCGCTTGCCCGAATTTTTTGTCCGGGAGCTTGCGCCGGCACCGCGTCCGACATAGCCTCACGCCCCATGAAAAAAACCTTCGTTGCGACCCTTCCCGTCCTGCTGCTCGGCGCCTGCGCCGGCCCGGTCGGCACCAACGCCGATGCGAGCGCGGCGCCGATCGACAAGATCGACACCGTCGTCGTGATCTACGCCGAGAACCGCGGCTTCGATACCCTGTACGGCCTCTTTCCCGGCGCCAACGGCATCCCCGGCGTGAACCCGACGGCGGTCGGCAGCGTCGTGCCGCAGAAGGATTTCGACGGCAGCGTGCTGCCGGTGCTGCCGCCGGTCTGGGGCGGTGTCACCGCCGGCGGCCAGCCGGTGACGATGACGCAGGCGCAGAGCACCGGCCTGCCGAACAAGCCCTTCCGCATCGACGACCCGGCCGGGCTCAACGGCAGCGGCGCCGTGATCGCGCAAAACGTCATCACGCGCGACCTGGTGCACCGCTACTACAGCAACATCATGCAGATCAACGGCGGCGGCAACGACAAGTTCGCCGCCTACTCCGACGCCGGCGGCCTGAGCATGGGCTACTACGACGGCAGCGGCATGAAGCTGTGGAAGCTGGCGCAGCAATACGTGCTCGCCGACAACCTGTTCATGGGCGCTTTCGGCGGCTCCTTCCTGAACCACCAGTACCTGATCTGCGCCTGCGTACCGACCTACCCGAACGCCGACACCTCGCCGGCGAAGGACACGATCTCCGCGATCGACGTCGATGCACAGGGCCGTTTCGTGCGCATGACGCCCGCCGCCACGATGCCGAAGACCGTCCTCGACGGCCCGCCACGCTATCTGCGCGACACGATGCTGACGCCGAAGGACGCGCAGGGCATGTTCTACGCGGTCAACACCGCGCAGCCGGCCTACCAGCCGAGCGGCGTCGTGCCCGCCCCGGGCGGCGACCCGCGCTATGCCGACCCGGGCAAGGCGCCGACCCTGCCGCCGCAGACGCAGGCGACGATCGGCGACCGG
>Ga0105237_10000602_pt1 | contig 50128 bp, 44 predicted proteins | sample KBSC24metaG_FD_81520 | JGI IMG/M metagenome (GOLD analysis project Ga0105237, IMG submission 81520) | Corn rhizosphere microbial communities from Kellogg Biological Station, Michigan, USA - KBS C2-4 metaG | ecosystem: Host-associated > Plants > Roots > Rhizosphere > Soil | place: Michigan, USA... | reverse complement strand
GGCGCGTGTGCTGCGCGAGCGCGGCTTCGGGCCCAGCCGCTTCGTGGTGATGGAGCAGCTCGGCGGCGACGCCGAGCGGATCGTGGACACGAGCGCCGACGCGTGGGGTGACTCGCAGGCCGACCCACTGCACTCGGTGGCGATCGAGTGTCGAGTTGAGCCGGGTGCGCGGGTGCTCGCCCGCAGCCCAGGGCTGCCCGACTGCGCCTACGAGAGCGACGGGCAGCTGACCAAGTGGGCGGTACGGGCCGTCAGCCTTGCCGCGTTGCGGCCCGGGCCCGACATGCTGCTTTGGGACGTCGGCGCCGGCAGCGGGTCGATCGGTATCGAGTGGCTACGCGCGGAGCCGCGTGCGCGCGCGATCGCGATCGAGTCGAACCCGCAACGGGCCGAGAGGATCGCGGCCAACGCGCTGCGCCTCGGAGTGCCAGCGCTGAGCATCCACGAAGATCAAGCGCCCGCCGCGCTTGACGGGCTCGAGCAGCCCGACGCGATTTTCGTCGGCGGCGGCGTGAGCGCCCCAGGGCTGCTGGCCGCCTGCTGGGAGGCGCTTCGCCACGGCGGGCGGATCGTGGCAAACGCCGTGACGCTCGAGGGCGAGCAGGCGCTGCAGGACGCCCGCGCCGACCACGGCGGCTCACTGATACGCCTCGAGGTGAGCCACGCTGAGCCCATCGGAGGGTTCCAGGCGTGGCGCGCGCAGCGTCCGGTCACCCAGTGGAGCACGGAAAAGTGACCGTGCACTTCATCGGCGCGGGCCCGGGCGCCCCCGATCTGCTCACGCTGCGCGCTCACAAGCTGATCGCCGAGTCGTCGGTGTGCATCTACGCCGGCTCGCTCATCCCGGCCGAGGTGCTCGCCCACGCCCCAAAGGACGCGCGCGTGATCGACACGCAGCACCTCGACCTCGACCAGATCGTCGCCGAGTACGCGCGAGCCCACGAGCGCGGCCACGACGTGGCCCGGCTGCACTCCGGCGACCTCTCGATCCACAGCGCGGCCGCCGAGCAGATGCGCCGGCTCGACGCGCTCGGCATCCCCTGGGATGTGACGCCCGGCGTACCCGCATTTGCCGCCGCCGCCGCCGCGCTGCGGCGCGAGCTGACCGTGCCCGGTGTGGCGCAAACGGTGATCGTCACCCGTCACGGCCGGCGCGCATCGCCGATGCCCGATGGCGAGGACCTCGCCGGGCTCGCCGAGCACGGTGCCACGCTGGTGGTGCACTTGGGCGCACAGGCGATCGACGAGATCGCGGCCACGCTCGAGCCCCACTATGGCGGCGACTGTCCGGCGGCGGCGGTCGCGCGCGCGAGCTGGCCCGACGAGCTGGTGCTCCGCGGCACGCTCGCGACGATCGCAAACGCCGTGCGCGAGGCGGGCGTGAAGCGCACCGCCACGATCCTGGTCGGCCCGGCCCTGGCGGCCGAGGGCTTCCGCGACAGCCACCTGTACTCGCACACCCGCGAGCGGCCGGTCAGCTCCGCGGCGGGCGGCGCAGCAGGTAGGTGTCCATGACCCAGCCCTTGCGCTCGCGCGCATCACTGCGCAGCCGCCGGATCTCCTCGACCACCTCGCCGACGCGCCCCGAGACCAAGATCTCGTCCTCGGTGCCCAGGTACGCGCCCCAGTAGATGTCCACCTCCTCGCCAGCGAAGCGGGTGAAGGCGCAGTCGGGGTCGAGCATCACGATCAGGTCGTCTGCGCCCTCGGGCCACCCGGTCGCGAGCCGCCGCCCGGTGGTGATCTGCACCGCGCCCCCCACGCGGTTGAACGCGATCCGCTGCCGTGCGGCCAGCGCCTGCGGGCTGCTGATGCCGGGGATCACCTCGTGAGCGAGCTCCACGATCCCGCGCGCGAGGATCCGATCGATAACCGCCAGTGTGCTGTCGTAGATCGCGGGGTCGCCCCAGACGAGAAACGCGCCGCATCCGTCGTCACCGAGCTCCCTGGCGATCGCCTGCTCCCACAGCTCCGCGCGCTCGGCGCGCCACTTCTCCACGGCCTGGCGATAGGCCGGCGAGCAGCGGTCACGCGGAGGGTCGGGCAGCGCCACCGTGCGTGGACTCCCCTCCACGTAGCGCTCGAGGATCTCGTGGCGCAGGCGCACCAGCTCGTCGGTCTCGGCCCGCTTCTCGACCACGAACACCACCTCGGCACGGTTCAGCGCCTTGATCGCCTGTACGGTCACGTGCTCGGGATCGCCCGCCCCGACACCTACCACGAGCACGGTCCTCACCGGTGATCCTGGTCCTGGGAGGCACGGCCGAGGCGCGCGAGCTGGCCACCGCGCTCGACAAGGCAGGAATCGCCGTGACCTCGTCGCTGGCCGGTCGCGTGTCGAAACCAAAGCTGCCCGCGGGCATCGTACGCAGCGGCGGGTTCGGCGGTCCGGCCGCGATGGCTGACTGGTTGCGCGGCAACGACGTGATCGCGACTGTGGACGCCACCCACCCGTTCGCCGAGCGCATCTCGGCCTCCGTCGCACAGGCGTGCCCCGCCACAGGGGTGCCGCTGCTGCGGCTCGAGCGGCCGAGCTGGAGCGAGCGGCCGGGCGACGACTGGAGACGGGTGCCCGACCTCCCGTCCGCCGCTGCGCTGATCGCGCCGCTCGGGAAGCGCGTGCTGCTGACAACCGGCCGGCAAGGGCTGGCCGCGTTCGCGGACGTGGACCAGGCGTGGTTCCTCGTGCGCTGCGTCGAGCCGTCGGCGCCGCCGCTCCCGCCGCGCCACGAGTTGCTGCTCGACCGCGGCCCCTACACCCTCGAAGGGGAGCTCGGACTGATCGACCGGCACCGGATCGACCTGGTGGTGACGAAGGACAGCGGCGGCAGCCACACTGCGGCGAAGCTCGACGCCGCACGCGAGCGCGGGCTGACGGTGATCGTCGTCGATCGCCCGCCGCGTCCCGCCGTGGACTCGGTCGCGACGGTCGCCGAGGCGTTCGCCTGGGCTCGCGGGCACGCTCAGCCCGGGTAGCGCCGCGGGGTGTACACGAGCCGAGGCTCGCCGGGCACGATCCGCGTAGTCGAGGAGCCGACGATCAGCAGCGTGCGCATGTCCACCACGTCGGACTCGAGCTGCTCGAGCGTGGTCACAGTCACCGACTCGGCCTCGCTGCCCACCGCTCGCGCCACCACCACCGGCGTGGACGGTGCCCGTTGCTCGCTGACCACCTCGATCGCGTGCCCGAGCTGCTCGCGGCGCGTGCGCGATGCCGGGTTGTAGAGCGCCAACACCATGTCCGCCTCGCACGCGGCGCGCAGCCGCCGCTCCACGATCGACCACGGCTTGAGGTGGTCCGAGAGCGAGACCACGCAGAAATCGTGCCCGAGCGGCGCCCCCACGCGCGCCGCGGCGGCCTGCATCGCCGAGAGCCCCGGCACCACGCGCACCTCCAAGCCCGCGTATTGCCCGTTGCCATCCTCCAGGGCCTCGAGCACGGCGGAGGCCATCGCGAAGATCCCGGGGTCGCCCGAGGACACCACCGCCACGCGGGACCCGCCGGCGGCGAGCTCCAGCGCATGGCGCGCGCGCTCGGCCTCCACCCGGTTCTCGCTCGAGTGCCGGCGCTGGCCGCGCCGGTGGGGCACGCGCGCGAGATAGGCCTCATACCCCACCAGCTCGTCCGCCGAGGCCAGCTCCGCCTGCGCTTCCGGCGTGAGCCACTGCGGCCCCGCCGGCCCAAGTCCGACCACCGACACGCTGCCGCCACGCCCGTCCGAGCAAGCCTGGCCGGTCGCGGTCGCGGTCGGAACGAGGACAAGGGACATGTACGGCACCGAGCCCTCGACCTCGATCAGCGGTGCGATCCGCTGGCCGGGGCCGCTGGCGCGCTCCACGTAGATCCCGCGCCGCTCCACCCCTGCCCGCTTGGCCGCTTCGCGCACGCCGTCGAAGGTTCGGCCGAGCTTCATCACCACCGCGGCGTCGCTCCCCTGCAGCCGCGCCGCCAGGACGTCGGGTGCCAGCGTGCCCGGCAGCACCATGAGCACGTCGTCGCGCTTGGCCAACGGCGCCCCTGCCGCGGCGGCCGCGGCGCAGAACCCGGTCACCCCCGCCACGACCTCGGTCTCATAGCGTGACGCCAGTCGCTCGTGCAGGTACATGTAGGAGCCGTAGAAAAACGGGTCTCCCTCGCAGAGCACAGCAACGTCTCGGCCCGCGTCGAGCTGCTCGGCCACGCGCGCGGACGACTCGTCGTAGAAGTCGCGCAGCGCGCCCTCATACCCCTCAGGGTGGTCGGTCTCCTCGGTGGTCACCGGGTAGCTCATCGCCAACTCGAGCTGCTCAGCGCGCAGGTAGGGCGCAGCCGCGGCACGGGCGATGCTGCGGCCATGGCGGGCCACGGGATAGGCGACCACGTTTGCCTCCTCGACCACGCGTCGCGCCTTGACCGTGATCAGTTCAGGGTCGCCCGGTCCCACGCCGACGCCGAACAGCCGCCCGCTCATCTCACTCGACCTCGCAAGCGAGCGCGTTGACCGCGGCGGCGGCGATCGCGCTGCCGCCGCGGCGGCCACGCACGATCAGGTACTCGACGCCGAACGGGTCGGCCGCCAAAGCGTCCTTCGACTCCGCCGCTCCCACGAAGCCCACCGGCACACCGATCACAGCAGCCGGCTGCCCTGCGAGCTCGGCGATCAGCTCGAGCAGCCGGAACAACGCGGTGGGGGCGTTGCCCACCACCACCAGCGAGCCGTCGAGACGCCCGCGCCACAGCTCGAGCGCAGCGGCAGTGCGGGTCGTGCCGAGCTCGGCCGCGAGCCCTGGGACCGCCGGGTCATCCAGTGTGCACACCACGTCGTTGTTCGCCGGCAGCCGCTTGCGGGTCACCCCCGAGGCCACCATCCGTGTGTCGCACAGCACAGGAGCGCCCCGCCGCAGCGCCGCGCGGGCCACCGCACCGAAGCCGTCGGAGGCCTCGATGTCGTCCACCAGGTCCGGCATCCCGCAGGCGTGGATCATGCGCACCACGGTGCGAGACAGCACCGGATCGAGCCCGTCGAGGTCCACCTCGGCACGGATCGTGGCGAACGACTGCCTGTAGATCTCGCCGCCGTCGCGGATGTAGGTGCTCATGCGAGCACCGCCAGCGCATCGCGCAGGTCGTGTGCGATGCGCTCGTCCGCGCCGTTGCGCACCGACAGGGCGCCGCCGTCCAACGCGGCAACGGCGATCGGCTGCCGCGGGGGCTCGCCGCAGCGCCGCCCGCAGGCGGCCCAGTGCTCGGCCGGCGATCCGGGTCCGCGCGTCTGCGCGCGGACCGCCCCCGCCGCCCGCACGTCAACGCGGGCCTTCGGGCAGCGGCCGAGCCCGGCACACGCCGTGAGGGCCACCCAACCGGAGTGGCTCTCGAGCACGAGCCCGAGCGAGGCGAGGCGATCCTCGATATCCGCGATCTCCGCCGGCTGCACATCGACAACCGTCACGGTGCGGCTCGTGGCGATGCGCAGCTCCTGGCCGATCGCGGCGAGCACCTCGCCATCGAGGCGGCCGAGCGGTGCGAGCGCGGTCACCGCCGCGAGCCCGTTGCGCTGGCGCAGCATGCCCGGCAGAAGAGGCGTGCACGCTGGCGCCGCCAAGGGCCCGGCGAGCGTGCGCCCGAGCTGGCGCGCGACCGCGGCCGGTCCGTCCGGTAGCTCCCAGATACGCCACGCGCGACCGCCGGCCAGGGACAAAAAGGCCGAGGCGGCAGCGAGCGCGTCGTGCGCGTCCCCGACCCCCGCCGCCCAGCCCCCCAGCGCGAGCTCGAACTCTTCCGCGCCGCGCGCCACCAGCGTCACGTCAGCGGGCCGGTCCAGACCCAGCCCGCTCCCGTCGTCGACCGCGAACAGGAAGCGCCCGGGCAGCGACGCCAGCGCGGGATCGGCGCACAGCAGCGCGTCGATCTCCTCGACGACCGAGTCGGTGAAAGCGACCGCGGCAGCGTGCCGTCCCCCGAGCGGGCTCGCCAGCACGTTGCGCACGCGGTCGTGCGCGGGCGAGGGCAGCAGGCCGCCGCGCCAGAGCAGATCGGCGAGCTCCTCTCTCGCCTCGGATGGCAGCCCCCGTAGCTGCACGTTCGCGCGCGACGTGAGGTCCACCAGCCCGTTGCCGAGCGCGGCCGCACGCGCGAGCGCCGAAAGCTGTGGCGCTCGCAGCCGCCCGCCCGGCACGCGGACGCGCGCCAGCCAGCCGTCCTGCGCCTCGTGCAGCGCGAGGCTGCCAGGGCAACGGTCCGTGCGGGCGCGCGCGTCCGACGCGCAGAGCGCGGCCATCACTCCGCCGGCAGCGCGCCGCGCGGCGCCCGCCGGGCGAAGATCGGCTGCCCGTTCAGCACCCGTTGCGCCGCTGGAGCGAACACCAGCCCGATCGTCAGCCACAGCACCGCCTGCGTCCCGACCGACGCCTCCCGGAAACGCCACAGCACCGTGGCCGGAAAGTCCCTCGGGATCTCGTGCACGCCCGGCATGGCAAGCCCCCCGGCCACGACCACGACCAGGAACGCGAGAGCGGTCGCGAGGTTCGCGTTCTGGGAGCCGAATCGCCGTGCCAGCGCCGGGCGCAGTCGTGCGGCGAACACCGCGGCGAACACCGAGATGGCGATCATCGTCACGTACAGGGCGGTGCGCTTTCCGATCGTGCTCGCGTCCGTGGCGCCCGGCGGGCTGGCCGGGTACTTCACGAACGGCACGAGGTAGACCACCGTGAACGCCGCGGCCGCCAGCAGGTAAGCGGACCTCCGCGGCGACGCGCGCCCCACCCGCCCGTAAGCGAACGCGAAAGCCAGCGCGAAGATGCCCCCGAACGACAATCCGTACACCGTCGCGGCCGTGAGCAGGCCGGCGCTGTTCTGAAGCGAGCGCGAGACGAGGTCCGGCGCCACCGCTTCGTGGTGCATTTCGGCCGTGCTCGCGGCCTTCCCGTGGGCGTGCGCCTCTTCGTAGGCGATCGACTTGTCGATCGCCGGCTCGCCCGCGAGCTTGGCGAAGCCGGTTGCCAGCAGCCCGCCGCAGACACCGGCGAGCAGGCCGCAAATCAGCAGCTTTCTAAGCATCTCGCCCCTCCTAGTGGCAGGGGAAGCCGAGCAGGTGGCGACCGTCGTGCATCCACTCGTGGATCGCGGTGCCGGAGAACAGCGACGTCGCTCCCTGGTCCGCGCCGACCATGTAGATCAGCAGGATGAACGCGAACGCGAACAGGGCCCAAGGCCAGATCTCGCGGGGCGAGATCACCGGCGGGTGGACTGCTTCCGGAAGAGCCGGGGTCGACAGGCTCATGTCGGACATTGAGAACCTCCTTGGGGATTGCGCGTCCCCGCTAGGTGTGTCAGCGAACCTGAGTTCCTGGCTTCCGGGACCACTTCGCCCCGGTCACAGTGGCGCGACCGCGCCGGACTTAAACCGGCTTCCTCGAGACTTCGCTCTCGTGCGGGCGAGTGTAACCGTTCCCGAGGAGCTCCGTGGCCCGGGCGGCGCGCGCGTCACAGGCAGTAGCGGGCATCACGAGATCACCACGAAACGCTCGCCGTTATTTCAGGCACCGGGTCCTGAAATGCGGTTCGATGGCCGCGGATGACGCTCGATCGTCGGCGCGTGATGTCCTGATGATCGGGGTCCACGCCGGATGATCGGGGTCCACGCCGCCGCGCCCACGGTCCCACGGCGTGGGGAGCCAGTCGCCATGCCGATCTGCACCGACGCGCCGAGAGCGCTGGAGGTCCCCCACGCGCGGAGAACGCTGAGATGGTTCAAGCATGGGCAGTTGGGGTATTAGGCATCGCGGTGATCAGGCTGGCTGGTTTCATGCACCCCTCGACTCCTGGAGGTCTTATCTTGTCTCGCTTCGACGCGTACCGGCGCCCCGCGACCCTCGGGCTGCTGCTCGCAGCGCTACTCGCGATCGCACCGGCAGCGTCCGCAGGGGCCGAAACGGCGGGACTCTTCTCCTTCGGAGAGCTCGAGGCCGGCACGGTCGGCGACACCGGCTGCGGCAGCAACGAAGCCGGTGAGCCCGCGATCCACGTCTCGCGCGCTGGCGACGTGTTCCTAGCATCCGAGCTCGGGCTTGGCGGCGGCAGTGAGCTGTGGCGAGGGCTCGGAGCGAGCGGGGGCACGGGCGCGAGTGGATGTGGTCTCGAGTTCCGCGGCCAGCCGAACGCGGTCTCGGGGCTTGGCGCGAGTGGCGGCGACGTCGATGTCGCGATCGCCAATGCGACCAACCCGGCAGGTAACTACAACGTCTACGTCTCGAGCCTCAACCTCGCTTCGGTGAACGTGGCGCACTCCACCGACAACGGCACGACCTTCACCCAGAGCCCGGTGCAGGGCGGCCTGCCGGTCGACGACCGTGAGTGGATCGCGGCGTTCGGCGCCGAAACGTCGCTGCTCAGCTTTCACCAGATCGCGACGAACAACATCGAAATCCTCCGGTCGGACAACGGCGGCGCCCTGTACACGAAAATCGCGACCGCGATACCCGTCGGCGACTATAAGGAAGCCCGGAACGAGCTTGGCAACCTGGCGGTCGACCATCGCAACCTCCCCGACGCGGCGGGCGACTTCTACGCCTATCAGGCGTTCGTGGCGCCGTCCAGCGAATCCGGCGAACACAACAACGAGGCCTTCCTCGCGGTGTCGGCCGACGGCGGTCACACATGGTCAGATCAGCCGATACCGTGCAGCACCGCCCCCGCGTCGACTGATCTCGACCACAACTTCCCGAACGTATCGGTGGGACCGTCCGGGGACGTCTGGTACGCGTGGTCGGACGACCACGAGATCACGACCGCCCAGTCGACCGATCACGGCAAGACGTGGAAGTGCTCGAAACCCGTCAGCACAGGCTCCGCACGAGCGATCTTCCCCTGGCTTGCCGCGACGTCCAAGGGCGTCGACCTCGTCTACTACGGCGAGCCGAGCGAAACCGAACAGCTCTGGTACGTCGACTTCGTCCAGAACCTCAAAGACAAGGCCACCTCGTGGGCCACGCCTCACCAGCTCTTCCCCGTTCACAAGGGCGAAGTCTGCGAGGGCGGCATCGAATGCACCAGCGGGCGCCAGCTGTTCGACGACTTCGGCGTAGACACCGACTCGCACGGATGGGCTCACATCGCCTATTCCCACGACAGGCCCGAACTCGGCGACGAAGGGACCTACACCGGCTACGCCGTGCAGACGCGCGGAACGCCGGTCGGAGAACCCAACGACTAGAGGCGCCGCTTAGCGCCAGCCCGGCCATGTCCTCGGCCGAGCGCGCGGCGCCGAGAGCACCCCTCGTGCTGCGTCGACGCCGATCGCCCTCGGCGGTGGGGCAACATGGCCTTGCGCCGGTGCGTTAGGCGCGCGACGGCTCCGCGGAGGGTGGTGCCGCCGGCGGTCCGCTGTCGTGTAGCGCTATGCGGTCGTGCAGTCGCCGTAGCGGTTTAGGCGCCCACCAGTTCCACTTTCCGAGTAGCTCCATCAGCGAGGGAACGAGCAGCGCGCGGATGATCGAGGCGTCGATTAGCACTGCGAGCGCTGCCCCGAGTCCGAGCTCCTTGATGAACACGAGCTTGGACGTCGCGAACGCTCCGATCGCGATTGCGAACAGGACGGCGGCGGCTGTGACGATGCGTCCGGTTCGCTCGAGTCCGATGGCGACGGCCTCTGAGTCGGTAGCGCCGTTGTCGCGTGCCTCTTTGATCCGGGAGAGCAGGAAGACGCCGTAGTCGGTGGCCAGGCCGAAGCCGATCGCGGCGAGGAAGATCGGCTGCGTGGCGTCCAGTGCCCCTTGGCTGGTGAACGACAGCGGCCCCTGGAGGTTGCCGTCCTGGAAGATCAGGACGAGGATCCCGAGCACGGCGCTCAAGCTGAGCACGTTCATCAGCACGGCCTTGAGCGGCAGCACGACCGATCCGGTGAAGAGGAACAGGATGATCAACGTCGCGGCGACGATCAGCGTGAGCACGATCGGCAGGTGCGCGCCGAGGCTGTGCTCGAGGTCGAGCAGTTCCGCGGTCTGCCCCGCCACGCCGACGTACACGGGCGCGCGGATTGCGCGTACGTTGCGCACCAGCCGCTTGGTCGCTTCGCTGAGCGGCCGCTGGACCGGCGCGACGGCGAGCAGCGAATTGCTCGGGCCGGCCGGCTCGGCGGGCGCGATCGCAGATACGTCCGCCAGACGGCTGATCCGAGCGGCCAGGGCCTTGACCTGCGGTGAGCCCGCGGGTGCTCCCACGACGACCTGCAGCGGGGAGGTCCTGTTCGGCGGGTATTCACGCGCCAGCGCGTCGTCGACCTGTCTGGCGCTCGCACTGGCGGGCAGCGCGCCGGCAGTGACGCTGATCAGCTTGATGCCGGTGAAGGGAATCCCGAGCGCGATCAGCACCGTCGCACTGAGGATGGCGACGCGCGCGGGGCGGCGCATCACGAACCGCGACAGCCGGTACCACGCGCCGCTTTGGGCGGGCCGGGCGTCGCGATCGGCGGCGCGCTGCAGCCGTTTCGGCGCGAGCGCGTTGATCCGCGGGCCGAGCAGCGCCAACAGCGCCGGCAGCACCACGAGCGCCAGTGCGGCCGCGACGAGCGCGACCACCGCGCCGGAGACCCCCATCGAGTAGAGGAACCGCTGCGGGAAGATCGCCAGCGACGCGACGGCGACGGCGACGGTCAGCGAGCTGAACAGAATCGACCGTCCGGCTGTCTGGAGCGTGCGCTGCAGTGCCTGCGCGCCGTAGCCCGACCTGGCGGCCTCCTCTCGGTAGCGCGAGACCATGAACAGGCTGTAGTCGATCGCGAGTCCGAGGCCCATCCCCGTCGCGAAGTTCAGAGAGAACACCGACAGGTCGGTGAAGCTCGAGATGATTCGCAGGGCGAAGAACGTCATCACGATCGCCACCGCGCCGATGAGCGGCGGCAGCAGCGACGCGACGAGCGAGCGGAAGAACAGCAGCGACAGCAAAAAGATGAACGGGAACGCCAGCATCTCGGCGTGCTTGAGATCCTGGCCCACCTGCGTGTTTGCCTGCGCGCTTGCGATCTGTTGCCCACCGAGTCGCACGTCGCGCTGTCCGGCGAAGTCGTGTTCGATGCGCTGGGCGGCGTTCTTGAGCTGCAGGTCAGACCGCGGCTCGAAATAGGCGACGACGTAGGTCGAGCGGCCTTCGCGCGAGACCATCGCGGGGTCATGCGTGTCGTAGAAGCTCGCGACGCTCGACACGTCAGGCTCGCCACGAAGCTGGTCGACGACCTGCCCAACCCGCCGCTCGACCGCAGGGCTTCTGACGGCGCCCGCGCTGACGATCGCCACGATCCCCGGGTCGATCTTGCGACCGGCCGCGGCTTGGAACCGGCGTTCAGCTTGCACCGACCGGGTAGCCGGGTCACTCGCCCCGTAGGGGCTCATGTGCTTTTCCACGCCGGCGCCGAACACGCCTGCGACCGCCGCGCCGATCACGGCTACGAACAGCACGCGGCGGCGGTTTTCGTGCGCGAGCTTCGCAAGTTGCCCGAACATGCCCTACGCCCTCGCTTTCTCCGCGCCGACGCGACGCTCGTTCGGCTCGCGATCGGCGGGCAGGACGGACTCGACCAGGCCGGTCGTCACGTCGTAGACGTGCCCGGACACGGTGACGCGCGAGGAGATCGAGGGCGCGGAGCGAAGGCGCCCGACGTCCTGCGCGACGGTCGCCGCGGGGTCGAGGACGGCGTGCTCGCGCAGCGTCGACTCTTCGACGCCGATCCGCTCGGCGTAGCGCCGGCGGAACGTATCGTCAGCGAGCGCGCCGGTTCCGCACTGGTTGTGGTGGATCACGGCGACCTCGAACAGCGGGCCGTCGGGGATGACGGCCTCGGTGATCTGGCTGATGAACGCGACGTCGTTGATCACCTCCCGCGTGACGCGCCCGCCGATGTTGCGCACGATCATCGCGTCGCCGAGGCCGAGGCCGAGAAAATGGGCCGGGTCGACGCGGGGATCCAGGCACGTGATCACGAGCAGGCGCAGATTGGGAAAGACGACGGCGCCCTCGTGGCCGCCGGCGGCAGCGAAGGCGCGGTTGTGCTCGAGCGCCGGATCGACGTTGGCGGTGGTCATGGCTCTGCTCCTTCGTGGTCGCTTCGATACGTGATGCGAAGGATGCGGATGACCAGGGTGAGTTTTCATCACCCCGACCAAACTCACCCCGGAGGTGAGCAGTGACGGGCGCTCAGAGCAGTCCCAGCTCGCGGGCGCGCGAGACGGCGTCGCGCCGGCTCGAGGCGCCCAGCTTCCGGTAGATGCTCTTGGTATGCGTCTTGATCGTGTCGCGCGAGATACCGAGCTCACCTCCCATCTCCCTGGCAGAGAGGCCGCTGGGCAGAAGGAGCAGCACTGCCTGCTCGCGCGCGGTCAGCTCGTCGATCGCAACCGAGCGCGCCCCCGAGGAATGCAGTACCAGCCGGAGCCTGCCTTCCGCCTGTGCGACGAGTCGCGGCAGTAGCGTGCCGGGTTCGGGGGCGCTCGAGAGCAGCCCGCGCGCCTCCAGCACGAACTCGCGCGCGGCGCGGCGATCGCCCAGCTCCCGCAGCAGCTCAGCGAGCGTGACGAGAACGTAAGCCAGCTCGACCAGCCCCACGCCGCGACGGGCCAGCGCGGCCGCTCTCTCGAGCTCCGAGCGGGCCTCGCCGATACGACGATCGTGATGCAGCAGTCGCCCCTGCGCGGCGTGCACCAAACAGCACTGCCAGTACTGCTCCAGACCGCACGTGCGGACCAGGTCGAATCCGGCCTCGACGTGGGCAGCGCATGCGCGCCAGTCTCCGCCGTCCGCCGCGATCAGGGCGAGCTGACCGAGCACGAATACCGAGACCATCGCGATTTGGTCGCGGTTGAGCGCGAGCGCGGTATCGAGGAGCTTCACGGCCTCCGTGCTGTCGTCGAGCCAGTACGCCGCCGCACCCAGGTTCCTTGCCGCGAGCGAGTGCCAGAACGAGCTCCCGTCCAGCGGCGCGAGTTGGGCTGCCAGCTGCTTGCTTGTACGCATGTCGCCGAGCAGCTCCCACGCCGTCGAGCGCAGGACGGTCGCTTGCTCGCTGAGGAACACGTCGTCGTTCGGGTTGTGCCTCGGCGCCTGCTCGGCGAGGTCCAACCACGTGAGGATGCCGTGCCGGTCGCCCACGACCGTTGCAGTTCGTGCCCGCGCGAGGCACAAACGGCCGTCGCTCAGAATGTGGTCTCGGGGCAGCGCCTCGAGCCACCGCACGACCGTTGCTCGCTGCCCTACGTTCGTGAACGGCAGCCAGTGAGTCGCGATCAGCTCGGATACCTCCTCGAGCTCGCCCGCCGCCGTCAGGTGTCCGATTGCATCAGACACGAGTCCGGCGTCGAGGAACCAGCGACCGGCTCGGCTGTGGAGCTCGACCACGGACCCCGGTTGCCTTCGCTCGAGCTCGTGACGCAGCAGCTCGCCGAACAGGTGGTGATACCGATACCAGTCATGACTCGCATCGAGGGGAATCAAAAAGTAGTTCGAGCGCTCGATCCGGTCCAGCATCGCCCTGCCGTCTTGGGCGCCCGTGACGGCATCGCAAAGCGGTGCGCAAAACCTGTCGAGCACGCCCGTGCGAAGCAGGAAGGCAACCTCCTCGTCGGGCTGCTCGGCGAGCACCTCCGCGCCAAGGTAGTCGACGACCAGTCGGTCGCTGCCCGCGAACGACTCGACGAACGCGCTGACGTCCTCGCGCCCGCGCATTGACAGCACGGCCAGGTAGAGGCCGGCCGCCCAGCCCTCCGTTCGCCGGTGCAGACGCCCGACCATGTCGGCGGGCAAGCCGAGACCGTGCACGTCGTTGAGAAGGGACTCGGCTTGCGAGAGCGAGAAGCGCAGCCGCGCTGCGTCGATCTCGTTGAGCTGCCCCCGCGCGCGCAGCGTCCCGATTCCCAGCGGAGGCTGCGCTCGTGATGCGATCACGATGCGAAGCGTGTTGGGTAGATGTTCCAGCAGGTAGGCCATTCCCCCGTGGATCCGCTCGTCGTCGATCGCGTGATAGTCGTCCAGCACCAGAGCCGCCTGTCCGGCGACGTCGACGAGCTCGTTGATCAGCTCCGGGAGGGCGCTGTCGACGAGGGCGATACCGGGCGCGCGCAGCGTCGCGAGCGCCGCCTCGCCGAATCCCGGAAGGACCGAGCGCAGGGCCTCGATCACGTAGGTCCAGAATCGTGCCGGATCGTTGTCGTCGGCGTCCAACGAGAGCCAGGCCACCGGCAGCTCATCCTGTGCGGACGCCCGCCATTGCGCTACGAGCATCGTCTTCCCGCTCCCGGCGGGGCCGTAGACAAGCGTGAGCGACTGGCCCTCCGAGAGCGCCTCGATCAAGTTCTCGCGGACGACGAGGCGGGGGTAGCCGGGGGCTTGGAGCTTCGTCTTCAGGAGCGGAACGACCAGATCGGCCCCACCGACCTCGGCACCGGATTTCATGCAGACGAGCCTAGCCGCGCCTCAGCGGCTTGCTGGGCGCCCTGCGCGAGCTTCAGCGCCGCCGACCGGCGGGCTTTCAGGAACCGTCGTTCACGAATGCCCGATACGGGCGGCAGGGCTCGTTGCGCAGGCTCGGGCACGCGGGCAGGCCCGTGGGCACGCTGACGCCCGGCACGATCGGGAGGATCAGGCTCGAGGGCATCGTGGGCGAGAAGGCGATCGACTCCGACGCCGTGCCGCCCGACGGCTGCGTGTGCGAGAACGACCAGATCGGCTGCGCTCCGTTCGGCGCAGAGATCGTCACCCTGACGCGCGAGCCCGCGCGGTAGGCGTGTCCCTGGAAGTACAGCGGGATGACGACCGGGACGAATTCGTTCGCCGGCATCGGTTCCACGTCGGCTGGCAGCATCGTCGGGATCGGCTGCAGCAGCGTCGGTTTCTGCTTGAAGATGTTTTTCGAGTCGGTGGCCAGCTTGCGCTCGCTCGCCCGGATCCAGCCGCCTTGCACGAAGGTCTCGTTGCCGTCGGGACGCACCTCGCTGACCGTCGCCTGGAGATCGACGTCCGGTGTCGAGGACTTGACCCACAGGTGGACCGCGCCGCCGCCGACGGCGGTCGTGTTGGTCGCGAGCGGCGCCGACACATAGGACACGGCGTCGCCCGCGGGCGGCTGCACCCAGTTGTATTCCCACTCCGAGGCGTTGCCCCAGAGACCGCCCGTGCCGGTGTTGGCCCCGTAGTCCGTCAGCGGCACGGCACTCGCATCCGAGGTGTACGTGTCGGTGCCTTCCGCGGTCGGCTGCTGTTCGTTCAGCGTGCCGCCCGCGCCGAGATACCAGGTGCGGGCCTTCGTGCCGGGGATCGGGAAGCTGGAAAACGACTGTTCGAACCCCGGGTAGGGATCGCCGGCCGTCGTGCTGCCAGTCGGCGAGGTGCCTGCGCCGTTGTCGAAGAGCACCCGGATCGCCGGCAGCGCTTCGAATTCCGCCAGCGCCGATTCGTAGCTCGGCTGGAGCTGGATCGGATCTGGCGGAAGGGTCACGAGATCGCCTTCGGGAAGCCCCATCGCTTCCTTGTAGACGACCGGCGCTGCGGCTTTCACCACGGGCGAGTTGACGATCGGCGCCTGTTTGGCGACGTACAGCTCGAGGAAGTCGTACATCCGGTTGTAGGTCTCCGGATCGAGCGAGTCGATGTGGGCGCCGTTGGTGAACGTGAACCACTTATGTTCCGTACCGGTCATGTGCTGGGCGAGGTCGGCGCAATGTCCGCCGGTCTGCTCGTCCTCGAACTGGCAGGCCATGAACGTCGGCACATTGATTTTCTTGACGAACGTGACCGGATCGAGCGGGTCGGCGACGGCCGGGTTATAGGTCGAGTTCGCTTCGATCTTTTCCATCAGGTTCGCCGCCTCGCCGTGCAGCGCCTGGTTGGCCGCGCACGTCTGATCGCCTTCTTCGATCCGCGTCGTCGCCCATGCCTGGCCGTGGCCCGGGCTCGCCGGTTCGGCGTTCTGCTGGCGCTGTTCTGCCCAGGCCACCGCGAAGCCGTCGTTGCGGATGCCGCCGGGGTAGAGCGTCGTCGCCGTCGCGTCGATCACCGACAGCGGCGCGATCGCCGCGAGGTCGGGCGGGCGCTCCTGCGCCGTGAACAGCTGGCTGATCCCGCCGTAGGAGATGCCGAGCATGCCGACCTTGTTGCCGAGCACCCACGGCTGGTGGGCGATCGTCTCGATCACGTCGTAGCCGTCGAGGTTCTGCAGCGGTTCGAAGAAGTCGAAGGCGCCGCCCGAGCAGCCGGTGCCACGCATGTTCACGTCGACCACCGCGAAACCCATCAGGTTTGCGAGCACGGCGATGCCGTTTTCGGGGCCTGCCGGGTTGGCATAGCCGTAGCCCGAATACTCGATCAGCGTGGGATACGGCGCGGTGTAGCTCGGCGTCGGCACACCGGGTATCGGAGCGGTCGGGAAATGGAACATGGACGGCACACCCGGCTCGCCCGCCGGACTGGTCGGCGGGTGCACGTCGATCGACAACTGGATGCCGTCACGCGTCGTCAGATACGTGTAGCCGTTGTCCGGGATCGACTGTTCGTAGATGCTCGGATCCCACGGCGCCGCGGCATCCGAGTGGACCTTGATCGGGCCCGACGTTTCGCCGGTGGAGTCCAAACGAACCCGGTAGCCGGTCCCCGGCGCGACGTTGCGAAACAGCAGCCCTCCGAGCGAGTCGGCGTTCTGCGTGCTGACGGGCGCGCCGCTCCTCAGCAGCGACATCTGCGCGTTCGCCGCCGCGCCGGTGACGTACACCTGCTTCGCGCTCCCCTGCGCGGTGAAGGCGGACGCGCTCGCGGCCGCCACCAGGCATACAGCGAACGCCACGAGCGTAGAGACGACGACGATCCGCCTACGACGGCGATGCGCAGGCCCAGCCACCGAGCGCCCCTCTGTGGCACGGCTCACGACCCGACGACCTCCGCTCGCGCGATTGCCACGCAGCATCTCTCTCCCTCCCCGCGCGTACGCGCAGTCCCTTGACCCCGGCCGGTCCCTGCTCCGGCACCAACTCGAACGCAGGCCTATCTACCCATGTACGCGCGTTCTAAACGTGCTAGCGCCCGTGTCGCTGCGATGAGTTTGGCGTCAGGCTGCCGTCTAGATGTTGGTGGGCGAGGACAGGCCGACGAGGATTCACGACCATCGGCCTCGCCGACACGGCAAACGCGAAGCCAAAGGAGATCACGATGCCAGACCATGCGATTGGAACCCGCGAGGAGTGGCAGGCGGCCCGCGCGGAGCTAGCCAGGCTCGAGGCCGAGCAAGCCGAGCTCGGCCAGAAGGTGACCGAGCAGCGCCGACAGCTCCCCTGGGTTGCGGTGGAGAAGGAGTACCGGTTCGACACCGAGGACGGCAAGAAGACGCTCGCCGAGCTGTTCTCCGGGCGCTCGCAGCTGCTGGCGTACAACATCATGTTCGGGCCCGACTACGAGCTCGGCGCCTGCCCCGGCTGTACGAGCCTGGGGGACGGACTCGACGGCGGGCTCGTCCATCTGAACCACCGCGACGTAACCCTGATCTGCTTCTCGCGGGCGCCTATCGACCGGCTCATCGCGTACAAGCAGCGGATGGGCTGGCAGTTCCCCTATGTCTCCACCTACGGCAGTGACTTCCCCTTCGACTTCGGGCTTGCCCTCACCCCCGAGCAGGCGCAGGACGTCCCCGAGGTGAAGGCGATGATCGACAGCCCGCCGGCCTGGCTCGAGGAGTGGTCGCGCCAGATCGGCGCCGAGCTCGAGGATGGCCTGCGCGAGGGCCCGGGCTGGATCGCCTTCGCCCGCGAGAACGGAACCGTCTACCACACCTACACCGTGATGGCGCCCGACCCGTTCGTCGCTCCATACCATTCATTCCTGCTGCAGCGGACGCCGAAGGCTCCGTCGGAGGAGCCGCGCGCCTGGCGCAAGGACGAGTATCCGGACTGATCGGTCGTTTGCGCGATGTGTCCATGGCGATCCAGGTTCACGTTTTGATCGCCGAGCACCGGGAACCCAGACAGGAGGTGGCACGTTGATGCCAGAGCACAGGATCGCCACGCAAGAGGAGTGGCAGGCCGAGCGCGACGAGCTGCTGAAGGAGGAGAAGGAGCTCACCCGCCGCGGCGACGAGCTGGCCCGCAAGAGACGCGAGCTGCCCTGGGTCGCGGTCGAGCAGGCCTACCGCTTCGAGACCGAAGCGGGCGCGAAGACCCTGGCCGATCTCTTCGACGGCCGCTCGCAGCTGCTCGTCTACCACTTCATGTTCGGGCCGCCCTACGAGACGGGCTGCCCGGTCTGCTCCTCGATCGCCGACACGCTCGATCCCCAGGTTGCCCACCTGCGGGCCAGGGACGCCACGCTGCTGCTCGCCTCCCGCGCGCCGCTGCAGAAGCTCCTCGCCTTCAGGGCGCGGATGGGCTGGGCCATCGAGTGGGTCTCCAGCGCCGGCAGCGACTTCAACCGCGACCTCGGCTTCCTGAACACCGAGGAGCAGCTCGAGCCGTTCCTGGACGGTGAGATACCGCCCACCGTCGAGCAGAACGCGCGCCTGTGCGGCACGGACGCCAAGGGCTATGTCTCCGAGCGGCCGGGCCTGAGCGTGTTCGCGCTCTCGGGCGGGACCATCTACCGCACCTACGTGACGACCGCGCGCGGCCTCGAGCCCGCCATGGCCTACTACGGCCTGCTGGACCGGACGCCCAAGGGTCGCGACGAGAGCGCCACGGCGCCGTTGTGGGTGCGGCGTCACGACGAATACGAGCAGAATCCCGACCGGGCAGACGGCGCATGACGCCGCGTCAAGCCGTGCGCGAGCGCCCGGAAGTGGCCGTGGCGGTGCTGGCCGCCGCCGCGCTGGCCTGGTGGTGGACGATCCAACGGATGGCCGGAATGGACGCCGGCCCCGGCACCGACTTGGGCACGCTCGGCTGGTTCACGGGCGTGTGGGTGGTGATGATGGCGGCGATGATGCTGCCGTCGCTCGCGCCGACCGCTGCCGTCTACGCCGCGTTGGTGCGTCGTGAGCCCAGCCGGGTGCTCTCGTTCGCCGCCGGCTACTTGTTCGTCTGGAGCGTCGCGGGAGTCCTCGCCTACGGCCTGCTCGAGCTCGGCAGGAGCCTGTTCGCCGACGCCCTGGCCTGGCGCAGCGGCGGGCGTTGGCTCGGGGCGGGTGTGCTGGTGCTCGCCGCCGCGTATCAGCTGACGCCGTACAAGCGAGCCTTCCTGCGGAGGTGCCGAGGCCCGTTGCATTTCCTGCGCACCGAATGGCGCGAAAGCCGATCAGGGGCATTCGCGATGGGCCTGCGCAGCGGCAGATGGTGCCTGGGATGCTCGTGGGCCCTGATGGCCGTGCTCTTTGCGCTGGGCGTCATGAGCCTCACCTGGATGGCGCTGATCGCTGGACTGGTGGCGGTCGAAAAGGTCGGACCGTGGGCAGGCGTGGCCAAGTGGGCGACGGCAGTCGTCCTCGTTGTGCTCGCCGTCGCCATCCTCGCCCTGCCCCACGACGTGCCCGGATTCGTCGTTCCGGCGCCCGGCGCGATGCGGACCATGGCGGCGATGGTGATCGGCGCCGGCTGACCCGGACCGGCCGAAGGAGCGCGATGTCGCTGCGCTCAGCAGTCGACGCGCAGCGCAGGAAGCCTGTCGGGGCTGATCCCTTTCTCGATGCACGCCAGATATGCGATGCCGCGATGTATTCCGTCAACGATCAGCACCGCAGCGTCGAACACGCCTATGCGCATGACCACGTCGGCGGTCCACCTGCCGCTTGCCATGTCGTCGATGAACCGGTCTACTCTCAGGTCTTCCGCGTCGGCCTCGGCCGCGCGGAGCGCGGTGCTGCGTTCCCGATATATCGCCCGCAACTGGCCCAGCGTCTTGTAGCTCGTATCGCCATGGCCCATGAAGCTGGCGAACAGCGTCGGCGTCTGGGCCAGTTCGTTCGCCGAAAGCGGTCTCAGCGCCATGGCGAGCATCGTCGCTGCGGGGTTCGCGCGGGCATATGGACATCCGGCCAAAGATGCCGGGCCCGAGGTGTCTCATCCGTCGGTGGCGGTCAGTCCGATTGCGCTGTCGAACCGCCTGATCGCCGGCCCGAGCACGCCGAATCGACCGCAGTTCGCGCGGCAATTTGCGATTAGCGGGCGCCTGGCGGGGTATAACCAGGTGGTTCTGACTGGCGTGCAGTGCTGGGTCGCGCCGGCAACTCGGGAAGGGGATAGGGAGACATGAAGCATTTTCGAGCCCTCGGGCTCAGCCTCGCGATCGCGCTGACGCTTGGTGCGCTGATCGCGTCCAGCGCCTCTGCAACGGCCCCAGAATTCGGCCGCTGCCTGAAAACCGCGGGCGGTAAATTCAAAAACAGCAAATGCACCATCGCGTCGGTGCCGGGCGAAGAAAAATACGAATGGTTCTCCGGTGTCATAAAAAACAAATTTACGACGAAAATCAAAGAAGGAACCATCGCCACGCTCGAAACCGTCGGTGGAACAAAAATCACGTGCACCGGTGAGACGAGCACCGGCGAATTCCTCAACCCAAAAGAAGTCGGTCACATGCCGGTGAAATTCACCGGTTGCGAAACCTCGGGCTTCAAATGCGAATCGGCAGGAGCCGGGGCCGGCAACATCGTGACGGCGCCGCTCGGGGGCCCAATCGGCTTTGAAACGGAAGTCGAACCGCCGACGAAAAATCACATCGCCAACGAACTTCACTCCGAATCCGGCAACATCGCAGAATTCACCTGCGTGGGAATAAAAGTCGTCGTCAGGGGCTCAGTGCTGCATAAAATCACGGCGAACGCGATGAAAATCACCGCAACCGAAAAATTCACGGCCGCCAAAGGCAAACAGAAACCAGAACACTTCGCGGGCGGCGTTCCCAAAGAACACGTCCTGGAAACGAGCACCAACGGCGGCCCGTTCGAACAGTCCGGTCAGACGATCACCGGAATCATCACCGGCGAAGAAAAGGTGGAGGCCTCCACGATCAACTAACGCAGCGAAAGTCGCCGTGAGCCCAGCCCGTGCACGGCATGGCGTTGGCCAACGGCGCTCGCCGGACCCGAGCCCTCTGAGCAGCGATGCTCAGAGGGCTCGTCTGTCGGCGCCCGCAAGTCTTCGTGCAGCCGCTGCGCAGCGCGACGGGCAGCCTTCTGAGCCCGCCGCGAGACGCGCCCGAATCGCCGGCGCACGTTTGCCTCGACACGACAGGGGTAGCCGAAACCCATGATCGGGCGTCCGGCGTGCGGCGCGGGACTGATCGGCGTCTTTGCCATCTGGGCGCTGTCGACAGCGGGCGATCGGGCTCAGGCGGCGCTGTACGACCTTCGGGGCGCGCCACAGGCAGCATTCGTGTGGACGCCGCAGCTGCCGCACATCGGCGAGCCGATCACCCTGACGTCGACCTCCAGCGAGCCAGGCGGCCAAATCGCGAGGTATGCGTGGGACTTCCACGACAACGGACCATTCGGCGCCTTCGAAGAGGGGGGCCCGGTGGCCAGCGCGTCGTTCGCGACCCCCGCGCCCCACGTGATCAGGCTGCGGGTGACCGATCAGCACGGGCTTTCGAGCATTGACGCCGAGACCATCCACATGACTGCTCCCCCGCCGTCGGTCCACATCATGAATCCATTTCCCATCGTGCGCATCACGGGTCGGACCTTCGCCAAGCGGGTCCGAATCAGGCAACTCGCCGTCAAGGCGCCTGCGGGCGCACGGATCAGGGTCCGCTGCCGCGGGCGCTGTCCGCTCAAGTCCGCGAGCCTGCCTTCGGCGTCGAGGGCGGACCGCTTGAAATGGGTCAGGGTTCGACGGTTCGAGCGCAGCTTCTCAGCCGGCGCCGCCCTGGAGATTCGCGTCTCGGGCAACGGAGAGATCGGGGCGTTCACACGCTTTGCCGTACGCTGGCGCAAGCTGCCGGTGCGCAGCGACTCCTGCCTGGATGCGGCGGGGATCAGGCCGATCTCCTGCCCTGCCTCCTGACGGCCGAATCGGACGTCGCGGAGCCGGACGCCGCGGTCGCTGAGCTGGGGCCCCAGCCAACGCGCAGGCGCTCGGCATCTGCCTGGCGACACGCGGTCGGCCCGCGAGCGCACGCCGCACACTTGCGAAAACCTCCCAAGACCTAGCCGTAGGTCTAGGCCAGATAACGGACTTCTCCCGTAGAGAGATACAGCGACCTGCGCCGGACGACGGCGCGGCGGCCCTGGGCCGCCCCAAGCTCAACAGACTGGGAGAAACTCCATGAAACGCGTTTCGATGCGCACCAGGACACGCGCCAGCGCGCTGTTCACCCTCCTCGCCACGGCGCTGATGCTCGGCGCGCTGACACCGGCGAGCACGTTCGCCGCAGGCAACGCCGCATATACGACCTTCGACCCCTCCATCCAAGACGGCGGCTTCACGGGCGGCTGCGCACACGGCAGCGAAGTCAACTGCAACACCTACGTGAGCAAGCCCGACGTGTACGTCAACGGCGGCCCGACGGGTGGCAACGGGCTCGCGGATGGCGAATACTTCTTCGCCGTGCTCGCGCCAGGCTGCCAGAACGGCGGCTTCCTCGACGGCGCCAAGGGCAACCTCAGCGACACGACCGCGGGCACCGGCGAAAGCGGCTGCAGCGACGACGGCAGCGGCGGCGGCGACCCGGTCGCCAACCGCACGTTCAGCGTCAGCGGCGGCGTGATCTCCGCCTACGGCGGCACGCACACCACCGCGACCGCCCAAAACGGCAACGAGATCATCTCGGCGTTCCCCTACGACGACACGCCCAACCCGGGCGGCGTCTACATCCTGGCGATCTGCCCCGTCGGAGCGACGAGCCCGGCGCCGTGCAAGTTCGATGCCTTCAAGGTGAAGGGCTCCGAAACTATCTGCACCGAAAACTGCCACGGATCGCCGCTGAACGTCGTCAAGGACGCCAATCCGGCGTTCACGCGCGAGTTCAACTGGTCGATCGAAAAGAGCGTCGACGCCTGCCAGGTGACGCTGCTCTACCCCAACGGCTGCCAGACGACGCACTCCGAAAAGACGCTCAAATACACGGTCACGGTGACCAAGGACAAAGGCACCGACGGTGGCTGGCAGGTGAGCGGCACGATCACGATTCTCAACCCGAACGAAGCCGAAGCGACCGGCGTCTCGGTGTCGGATGTCGTGACCGATCCGGCGAGCAAAGCGGCCGGTTCGTGCGACATCGACAGCTCGGGCGGCTCGCCCTACACGGTCGGCGGACTGGCCGCCGAAGAATCGCTGGAACTGCCGTACCTCTGCACGTTCTCCAGCGCACCGACCTACGACCAGGACTACACCAACACAGCGACCGTCCAATGGGATCCGGAAAGCGTGCACTCAGAAGCGAGCAGCGAAAGCTTCAACGTGCCGTTCCAGTTCACGACGCCCACGACGGTCGTGCACGACAGCGTCTCACTGTCGGACCTGACCACGGTGACGCCGCTGCCGGCCGGTTCGGCGACGCTCGAAGGCACGCCCCCGTCGGGCACGATCTCGAGCTCGCAGACGTTCAAATACTCATACGTCGTGAAAGTGCCGCACGACTGCGTGAAGCTCGAAAACACGGCCAGCTTCGCGGTCACCGACGAAGACAACGACGCGGACGACACCGGCAGCGCTTCCGTCACCGCGAAGGTCTGTCGCACCCCGGCCAACAGCGGTGCGCTGACGATGGGCTTCTGGCAGAACAAGAACGGCCAGGGGATCATCGGCGGCCAGGCGAAAACGGGAACCTGCGCGTCTGCGACATGGCTGCGGCAGTTCCACCCGTTCTCGGACCTCGCTGCAAGCTCCACCTGCTCGCAGGTGGCGACATACGTCTACAACGTGATCAAGGCGGCGACCTGCACGAGCACGAGCAAAACGTGCAACGCGATGCTCAAGGCGCAGATGCTGGCTACGGCGCTCGACGTGTACTTCAGCGATCCGGCGTTGGGCGGCAACAAGATTGGCGCCTTCAACGGGCTTGGCTCCAGCCAGCCTGCGATCGGCTCCGTCACGATCGACCTGACGCAGATCTGTCAGATGATCGACGGGTCGGGCGGCTCGAGCTGCACGGGCGCCTACGAGAACGTCAGCTCGGCGTTCGGCGGTGCGACAAGCCTGACGGTGCTGGGCATGCTGACCTACCAGAACACGTCCGATCCGGCCGCGGACGCGGGCGCCAACTGGTACGGGCAGGTCAAGGTCACGCAGGTGCTGGCCAAGGACGGCTTCGACGCCATCAACAATGGCGTGGCGTTCTCGGTCTGAGCGCTGCCGCGATGTCACGACCACGAGGGGCTCCCGCCGGCGCGGGGCCCCTCGTGGGCATTGCGTCGATACCGGCCGACAGCACGAACTAGACATAGGTAGGTGGCGCCGCGCGCGGCCACGCAGGAGCATTGGCCGCGATGAAGTCTTCGACTCAGCAAATGTGCGTGGCTCGCGGCGGCCGGCCGGCGGCTGGCCGTGCAGGGGCACAGGCGCCCCGGCAGGCCGCGGGGGGATAGCCGAATGGGCGCGCAGGCGCATTCCTTCAGGGTCTCCGCACAGGAGCTGGCGGTGCGCCCCGGCCTGCTCGGAGACGAGCGGCTCGCACGGGCCGTGCAACGCGGAAACGAGCGCGCATTCGCGACCATCTACGACCGCTACCACCAGCGGCTCTACCGCTACTGCTATTCGCTCTTGCGCGATCGCGACGACGCATACGACGCGCTGCAATCGACGCTCGCGAACGCCTTCGCGGCGCTGCGGGCCGGGCGCCGCGACGCCCCCTTGCGCCCTTGGCTGTTTCGCATCGCGCACAACGAGGCGATCACGGTCGTCCGCCTGCGCGGACGCGACCTGACGCCGGGCGACGCCGTCGAGTCGTGCGTGCCCTCGGCCGAGGATCGCGCCGGAGAGCGAGCGCGACTTGCACTGCTCGTCAGAGACCTGCACGAGCTCCCCGAGCGCCAGCGCAGTGCGCTGCTGATGCGCGAGCTCAACGGCCTGTCCTATCGAGACATCGCGATCGCCCTGGGGATCTCCGCGCACACGGTCAAGCACACGCTCCTCGCGGCGCGACGCTCGCTTGGTGAATTCGAGGAAGGCCGGGCGCAGGTCTGCGAGGACGTTCGCCGGTCGATCTCGCACAACGAGGGGCGCGTGCTGCCTCGCGCTCGCGCGCACCTGCGCGACTGCGCTCACTGCGCCGCGTTCGCCGCGGCGATTTCAGAACGCCGCGCCGATCTGCGGCTGCTGGCCCCGCCGTTGGCGCCGATCCTCGCCACCGGGCTGCTGTCCGGACTCGGCGCGACCGCTTCGGCTCCCGGCGCCGGCGGCGGCCTGGGCGCAGCGGTGGCCGGCCAGGCGACGAGCGCGGCCTTCGCCGCCAAGGCACTGGTGGGCATCGCGATCGTCGCCAGCGCGAGCGCAGGCGTAGCCGGCGCCGTTGGCTATGTCGAGGGCGCTCACGCGCAGCAGGCCAGGCGAGCCGCACCGGCGACTCACGCACGCCGCCCCTCCCTGCATCAAGGCGGGACAAGCGGACTTTCGCAAGCGATCGTTCGCGCCGCTGCCGCGCAGGCATATGGCGCCGCACCGGACAGCGCCGCACCCGATGCCGGCTCGCCCCAGGGCGCCGGCGAGCCGCGCGCCTCGCAAATCACCGACGCACCCGCGATGACGGTAGCCGCGCGCGCCCACGCCGCTCGAGAAGGCGCCAAGGGTGTGACGGGAGGCAAGGGCCCGCAGGGGGGCAGCGAACGATCCAAAGAAGTCAGAAGCCCGTGGACGCACGATCGCAGATCGCTTGCCGGCGTCGAGCACGGCTACCACCCGCGCGAGGGGTCCAACGCTGCAGAGCCCGGGCGTGGATCGAATGGAAGTCCGCTCGCCGCCGCACATCGCCAGAGCACCGGCTCGGGCACGGCGACCACCGATGCCAGCCACAGCGGCGAGCGCACCGGCGCCGCGACAGACCAGGGCGATTCACATGCGCCGGCCAGCTCCGAAGGGCGCCGCAGCGAAGAATCGGCGCCGGCGCCCGAAGCGCCGCCCGTGCCCGTTCACGAAGCCACTGAGCACATCCCGGCAGGCCATCCCGCCGGCGAAAGCAGCGCGGAAGCGAGCTCAGCGCTGCCGATCCCCGACCGCTGATGCAGAGCGCGACGGCAGGTTAGACACGGCAATACCGCGGTTATGCGTTTTGCCCAATCCGCTCGGAAGCCGTTGCCGGGGAGAGGCTTGACTGATAGTTTCGCGCAAGCGTGCAATCGTCTGGACTCACACGTCGTGATCTGCTACGCGCGGGGGCTGCGGCGGGTGCCTTGGCGAGCATCGAGTCACTTGCCGCTCCCGCCAGGGTGCTCGAGCGGGCGCTGGCCGCCCCGACGGCCTGCGGCGCGCTTTCGGACATCGAACACGTCGTCATCTTCATCAACGAGAACCGTTCGTTCGACAGTTACTTCGGCACCTATCGCGGCGTCCGGGGCTTTAACGACCGCAACGCCCTGACGCTCTCCGACGGAAGCGGAAAACCGATCTTCTATCAGCCGTTCCCGGGCGCCGCCGGCGAACCGTACGGCGGCTATCTGCTGCCGTATCACTTCGACACGAACAAAGGCGGCGAGTGCGTCAACGACATCTCCCACGAGTGGGCCGCGCTGCACGAATGCTGGAACGGCGGCGCGATGGACCGGTTCGTGTCGACCCACCTCCAGGCCAACGGCTTGCGCGACGGTCCCAACACGATGGGCTACTACACCCGCGAAGACCTGCCGTTCTTCCATGCGCTCGCCGACGCCTTCACCATCTGCGACCACTACCACTGCTCGGTGATCGGCCCGACCGATCCCAACCGGATGTACACGATGAGCGCGTCCATCGACCCCGACGGCATGCACGGGGGTCCATCGCTGCAGACGCTGGTCACCAACCGCGAGGAACAGTTCGGCAAGTTCACCTGGCGCACATATCCAGAGCAACTGCAGGACGCGGGCATCAGCTGGAAGATCTACTCGACGCCCGACGGCGACTACGGCGACAACGTGCTGCCCTACTTCAAGGCCTACCAGGAAGACGCGGCGCTCGCCGCGAACGCGTTTTCACCTCAGTTCCCGACCGATTTCCTGATCGACTGCGCCGCCGGAACGCTGCCCAAGGTCTCCTGGATTTTGGCCTCGCTGGTGCAGAGCGAGCATCCGCCCGCACCCGTGTCCTACGGCGAGGTGGCGCTGTCGCAGGTGCTCGAAGCGCTCGTCGCGAACCCCGCGGTGTGGGAGAAGACAGCGCTGTTCGCCACCTACGACGAGAACGGTGGATTCTTCGATCATGTGCCTCCGCCCGTTCCCCCGCCCGGGACTCCCGGCGAGTACCTGACAGTCGATCCGCTGCCCAGCATCGCGGGCGGCATTCGCGGGCCGATCGGCCTGGGCTTCCGCGTGCCCATGCTCGTGATCTCGCCCTTCTCGCGCGGCGGCTTCGTCTGCGGCAAGCACTTCGACCACACCTCGCTGCTGCGTTTCCTGGAAAGGCGCTTCGGTCCGGAGGTTCCGAACCTCAGCCGCTGGCGGCGCAACCACACCGGCGACATGACCCAGGCGTTCAACTTCGCTGCTGTGGCCGACCCTTCGGTTCCCTCGCTGCCTGCGACGACCCTTGCCGACCCACGCGTCCTGGCAAGCGACTGCCCGACGCAGGCGCCCGACACGGGCAGCGCCGAATTTCCCACCGTCGAAGGCTATCCGCTGCCCGCGCCCCCGCAGACGCTTCCCACGCAGGAACGCGGACGCCGGCGTCCTCCGAGCGGCTGCTGACGAGCTTTCCGATCTCCCGCCGTGGCCCGCGAGCCGTCCGGCGCGAATGCCAACGTGCGGCGCGCCCGGGGTGTGGATGGAGACCCGGCATCCCAGGCGCGCCACGACGTTCATCGGGCCCTGCGCTCGGGCCGCTTGAGTCCTGCGACGCCTGCGCCAGCTGCTCGGTTGACCGGGGTGGCGCGGGGGCGTAGGGTCCACGGCGTCGTGAGGGACAAAGGGTCTTTGCAGAGGGGTCGGCGGGTTGGCGCGCTTTCGCTCGCGCTGGGCGCTATCGCCGCGAGCGCTGCGCCCTGTGCCGCCGCGAGCGCGGCCACGTCGCCGCCAATCCAGATACGCCCCAACATCAGTGGCCTGCAGATCAAGCCCTCGACGCTGGTCGCAGCCGCCCGCGGACCGTCCGCGCTCGCGCTCGAGTCGGCCGCCAGGGGCGCCATCGTGAGCTACGGGGCCTTCGCCGCCGCGACCACGACCTTCACCGTCCAGCGGGCGCTCCCCGGGCGGCGCCGGGGCCACAGCTGCGTGAGGCCTGCCGCAGCCGCGCGCAAGGCCAAGCGCTGCACGCGCCACGTGAGGGTTGGAAGCTTCCAACATGCAGACACGATCTCCCTTGGCGTCGTGCGTTTCCGCTTCACCGGGCGCATCGGGGGTCGAGCCTTGAAGCCGGGCTCCTACAGGATGCAGGCGGTCCCCAGGAGCGCCACCGGACTGACGGGCCCGCCCGCGTTCGCGACCTTCAGCGTCACGCGCTGAGCGCTGAGCGCTGCTGGGAGCGTCCGGCTGCGCACACGCCGGCCGACGCCCGCGCCCCAAGTGTCGCCATTTTGATGTTTGTCGTCGTCGCTTGTGGGCACTTGATTACGCATGCACCGTGAAAATCTGCGCCAGATCGGTCACAATCCAGCGATGCGGATCGTCGGGTATCGCGGGCTTTGCTCCAGAGCAGCTTTTCTCGCGATGCTCTGCTCGCTGGCCATGACCGCCAGCGCATCCGCCGAAGCGCCTGCCGGACCGATCGGCGAAGGGTCCGAAGCGCCAATCGAACAGGGCGTCGAAGGAGTCCCCGGCGGGTCCTCCGGCCCGGGCCCGGGCACGGAACCGGAAACCGCCGAAGGCGAAGTCGCCGGCGAAAGCCCGGAAGGCTCGACAGAAACCGGCGGCGGCCCGGAAACCGAAGGCGCCTCTGAAGGAAGCTCCGAAAACACCAGCGGCGGCGGCGAAGAAGGCGCCGATAGCACGCCCCCGGCCGAAGAGGTCAGCGTGGAAGTTCCAGCCACGACGATCCCACAGGAAACGTCCGAACCGGTGCCGGTCGCCATCGAACAAGGGTCGCTCGAAGTCGTCACGACGCCCCTCGCCGGGTCCGGCGAAGAAGATCTGACGGGCGCCTCCTCGACATCCGCGCGCGCCTCCTCGGATACGGGCTCCTCCGGGGGATCGACATCACGCCCCGACAGCACGAGCACGGCCACGCAGGGGTCGACGGCTGCGCTTGCCGTTGGGCTCGCACTGCCGCCCGCCGGACCCACGGCGGACCGCGCGGAGGCGCAGGCGTCTGCTGCTGTCTCCCCCACCGCGACCCGTGCCCGGCACGCGCAAGGCGCGATGACGGTATCGCAGCGCGCCGGTGGCCTGAGTTGCGAGCTGGCGACCCTCGGTGGGAGCACGACGGACAACTGCGCCGCCGGCTGGCTCGGCGGCAAGCGCTTCCTCGCCGCGGACGCCACCGACTTCGATCCCGCCAGCGATTCGCTGGCGACGACGACGTCCGGCGGGCCGCCCGGCGAAGGCCACGGCGGCGCCGCGGCCGGCGGCGCCCCGATCAGCCCGGCCCCCGGACCGGCTCCAAGCGGAGCCTCGGGAGCGGCCGTGGGCGGAGCTTCGGGCGTCGCTCCCTCGGCCTTCCTCTCGCTCGCCGGGCTGCTGCTGCTGGCCGCGCCGCGCGCACTGCGCCGCCTGCGACTTTCCTGCCGGCCATGGCTGCCGGCCTGCTTCGTGCTGATTCCCGAGCGCCCGGGCTAGCTCCTCCCGGTTCGCTCCACCCGGCGTGGATCGTCGATCCACGCCGTTTTCGAGTAGTTACGAGGCCTTCTGGAAGGGAGCTGTATTTCGATGAAACGCCATCACATAGCGATGGCCGCGAGTGTCGATGAACACTCAGACGGCGCTGTCGCAGCCGTCGCAGATCAACCACAGCAGGAGACGCAAAGCAAGGCCCGCTGGACCAAGCCCGTGCTCACTCGCGCGGGGTTCCCGCCGGCCGGCGTGGCCGCGCGCGAGCACACGCTGATCCTGATCGGCGAGCTGGACAGCGGCTCGGCGCACGAGCTCGAAGCGGAGATCGAGCGTCTGTGCGAGGAACGCGTGACCAGCATCACGCTGGACCTGCGCCAGCTGACCTACATCGACCAGGTGGGCGTCGCCGTGATCGCGTTCCGTTGTCGCCTGTGCCAGCGGCGCGGCTACGAGTTTGCGCTGATCTCCGGCGGGCGCAGGATCCATCGCGCGTTCGAACAGGCCGGCGTCGCAAGCCTGCTGCCGTTCCTCGATGGGGAAGCGGAGCCCGTTGCGCCGCAGGACGCTTCTCGCGCTCGGCCGGAGAGGGAGGGCGTCGCGCCGACCCGCCTGGAGAGGAAAGACGCGCTGGCGACGGGCCGTGCGCCCGCGCTGGCTTTCAGCCACGGTGCTCAGAGCGGGGGCGGCCAGTGAGCGGCCGTCGAGCGCCGGCCGTCGGCCATCGGGCGTGAGCTGCCTCGTGCCCGATGGCCGCGGCGGCAGCGTCGCGCGGCGTCAGCGCATCATCGCTGCGCCAGCCGGTAGACGGGGCCGTCCAGTGACGCGATGTAGACGTGCCCTGCAGCGTCCTGGCCGAAGGAGGACAGCGCGGTCACTTCCAGACCCGTTTCGCGCAGGCCGGCAGCTCGCCCGCGCGTGAGCCTCACCGACTCGATCTTCGCCCGGCAGTAGTCGCCGAACAGGTATCGACCGTAAAGGGTCGACAGCGACCTGTCGCGGACGACGTATCCGCCGACGATCGCGCAGTAGCCCTTGCTGTGCGCGGCCGTCAGGACCGGAAAGACCGCGTCCGGCGCGCGACCGGGCTTCAAGCGGCTGTCGCCCTCCCACACGCTCCAGCCGTAGTTGGCCCCCGAGCCCTTCCCGGCGGGCACGAAGTCGAGCTCCTCCTCGCGATCCTGCCCGACGTCGCCGAGGACCATGCTGCCCGTCGCCCGGTCGAAGGAGAAGCGCCACGGGTTGCGCAGGCCATAGGCCCAGATCTCCGGACGCCTGCCGGCTCGGCCGGCGAACGGGTTGCCCGCGGGAATCGTGTAGCCGCCGGCCGCCGTCGGCGCGATGCGCAGGATCTTCGCCAGCAGCGTGTCCGTGTTCTGCCCGTTGCCGTTTGGATCTTCCTCGCTGCCGCCGTCGCCCACGCCGATGTACAGATCGCCTTCGCGTCCGAACGCCAGCTGTCCGCCGTTGTGGTTGTCGTAGGCGTGGTGATCGATCGTCAGCAGCGTGCGCTCGCTCGCCGGCGCCGCGAGGTTCGCGTTGCCCGGCGCACGGCGGTACTGCGCGATCCTGATGTCGTTGTCGGCCGTCGTGTAGTCGACGTAGAACAGGCCGCTCTTGGCGTAGTCGGCGGGAAACGCGATGCCGAGCAGCCCCTGCTCGCTGCCCTGCGCATTGACCGCGCCGGCGATGTCCAGGAACGGCCGCGACTGCTTGTGACCGTGGCGCAGCAGCATCACCTGACCCGCGCGCTGCAGCACGAAGACGCGGCTGGGGTCGCCGGGAGCGCCCGTGACATACGTCGGTTCGCTGAAGTCGCCCACGCGAACCAGCCGCAGGCTCCGCGCCTTGGCCGTCGTGCGCGCCGTCACGACGGGACGCGCCGCTTCGCCCGCGCCGCACGCCGCCAGCGCCAGAGTCGTGAGCGCACCGGTCACCAGGAGCGCTTGCCTGCTCACACCGCAATCCTTACACGCCGCGCACGATGCGCGCGACGGTGGGCGAGACCGATCGGCCATGACGAGACCCGCAGACGCCCGGACCCCCGTTGTGGCCCCAGCGCCATCGTCGTCGTAGCCTGGGGACATGCCCGAGCGCGCGCGCCACAGGATCGTCCTCGTCGGTGGCGGCTTCGCCGGCCTGCAGGCCGCGCTGAAGCTGTCCAAGGGCCCGTTCGATGTCACGCTCGTCGACCGGCGCAACTTCCACCTGTTTCAGCCGCTGGCCTATCAGGTGGCCACGGGCGCGCTTTCGCCGAGCGAGATCTGCTATCCGCTGCGCACGATCTTCCGGGGCCGGCGCAACGTCGAGGTGGTGCTCGCCGAAGCCGCCGGCTTCGACCTGACGGCGCGGCGCGTGCAGCTGCGCCCGGTGGCCGGTGGCGTCCCCGCGCCGGGCGCTCTCGACTACGACAGCCTGATCGTCGCCGGCGGGTCGCGCTACTCCTACTTCGGCCACGACGACTGGCACGCCCACGCGCCCGAGCTGAAGTCGCTGGAGGGCGCGCTGGACATCCGCAGTCGCATCCTCACGGCGCTGGAGGCGGCCGAGTGGGAGCCCGATCCCGAGCGCCGGCGGGCGTGGCTGACGTTCGTCGTCGTCGGCGCCGGGCCGACCGGCGTGGAGATGGCCGGCCAGATCGCCGAGATCGCGCGCGACAGCGTTCGCGACTTTCGTCGCGCCGACACGGCCACAGCACGCGTGCTGCTGGTCGAGGTCGCCGACCGCGTGCTGACCGGCTTTCCACCGTCGCTCAGCGCCAGCGCCGCGCGGGCGCTTGCGAAGCTCGGCGTGACGCCGCTGCTGGCACACACGGTGACGCACATCGACGGCGAAGGCGTGGCGACCCGCAGCCCGAACGGCGAGTCCACGCGCTACGGCGCGCGGACGGTCGTGTGGGCGGCCGGCGTTGCGCCGTCGGGCCTCGCGCGCGCGCTGGCCGATGCCGGCGCGGGCGAGCTCGATCGCGCCGGCCGCCTGATCGTCGAGCAGGACCTCACGCTGCGCGGGCACCCCGAGGTGTTCGCGCTGGGCGACATGATCGCGATCCGCAGGGAGGGCGAGGTGCAGGCGCTTCCCGGGCTCGCCCCCGTGGCGATGCAGCAGGGCCGCCACGCCGCCCGCTCGATCCTCGGCGCGCTGTCGGGCAAGCCGCACGAGCCGTTTCACTACAACGACAAGGGCAATCTCGCGACGATCGGGCGCGCGCGCGCCGTCGCCGACATCAAAGGCCTTCACCTCAGCGGCCCGCTCGCCTGGATGACCTGGCTGGCCGTCCACCTGTGGTACCTGATCGGCTTTCAGAACCGCCTGCTCGTGTTCACGCGCTGGGCGTTCAGCTTCCTCACGCACGGGCGCGGCGCACGATTGATCAGCGGCCCGGGCCAGCCGCAGCCATAGCCGGTCAGCCAGGAGCGAGCCGTGCGACGATCGCGGCCGTGTCCGCCGCGCCCGACCCCCGCGAAGCGCGGGCCACGCATGGCCCCGGCGAGAGCCGCTCAGGCCGCTGCGCCGGCGGCGGCTGCCGTCGGGCGCAGGATGCCCGTGTCGCGCGTCAGGCGCCGCGCGAGCGCCACCGGGATCAGGCTGACGAGGATCACGAACAGCACGACCACGTTGACCTGCGGCAGCTGCTGGCCGAGGCGGATGTTGCCGAAGATCCAGATCGGCAGGGTGTTCTGAGCTCCGGCCGTGAACGTCGTCACGACGATCTCGTCGAAAGACAGCGCGAAGGCCAGCAGCCCGCCGGCGACCAGCGACGAGGCGATCATCGGCAGCGTGACGAAGCGAAACGTCTGCCAGCCGTCCGCGCCGAGGTCCATCGATGCCTCCACCAGCGAGGCTTGCGTGCGGCGCAGGCGCGCGAGCACGTTGTTGTAGACGGTCACGATGCAGAACGTCGCGTGGCCGACGATGATCGTCGTCAGCGAGAAGCCGATGCCGCTGAAGTTGATGAACGAGTTCAGCGCCATGCCCGTGATGATCCCCGGCAGCGCGATCGGCAGCACCAGCAGGAAGGAGATCGCTTCGCGCCCGAAGAAGCGGAAGCGGTGGACGGCGAACGCGGCCAGCGACCCGAGCAGCAGCGCGATCGCCGTCGATATCAGCCCGGCGCGCACCGACAGCCAGAAGGCGTGGCGCATTTCCGCGTTGTGCCACGTCGAGCTGAACCACTTCGTCGACAGCCCGTCCAGCGGCCAGCTCTGCACGTTGGAGGGATTGAACGCGTAGACCACGATCAGCGCGATCGGCACGAACAGGAACAGCAGGATCAGCACCGTCCACACGGCGAAGGCGATGCGGCTGAAGCGGCTCGTCCCGATCACAGCGCCTCGAACGCCCCCATCCGCCTGGCGATCAGCAGGTAGACGCCCATCACGACGAGCGGCGCGGTCGCGAACGCCGCCGCGAACGGCACGTTGCTGGCGACGCCGACGTTCTGGTAGACGACGTTGCCGATGAAGTCCGAGCCTGCGCCGCCGACGAGCGTCGGCGTGATGTAGTCGCCCAGCGTCAGCGAGAAAGTGAAGATCGACCCCGCGGCGATGCCCGGCAGGATCAGCGGGAACAGCACCGTGCGAAACGTGCGCCAGCCGCGCGCGCCGAGGTCGGCCGACGCCTCGATGTAGGAGTCCGGCACGCGTTCGATCGCCGACCAGATCGGCAGGATCATGAACGGCAGCCAGATGTAGCTGAACACGATCCACATCGCCCAGTTGGAGTAGCCGATGTTCAGCGAGCCCAGGCCGACCTGCCCGAGCGCCCAGTTGAGCACGCCGTCCTTGGCGAGGATCAGCCGCCACACGTAGACGCGCACCAGATAGCTCGACCACAGCGGGATCAGCACCGCCACGAACAGCACGCCCTGCAGGCGCTTGGGCGCGATGCGCACGGCGAAGAACGCGAACGGCAGCGCGAGGATCGCGTCGGTCACCGTCACCGCCGCGGCGATGCCGATCGTGCGCAGGGCGATCGTGCGGTACGTGTCGACTTCGACCAGCGTCTTGAAGTTGTCCAGCGTCCACGTGTGGACGAGGTTGCCGGTGAACGAGTCGACGCTCCACAGCGAGGAGATGAACAGGACGACCAGCGCGGCCAGGTAGATCAGCACGAACCACGCCAGAGGCCCTGACAGCAGCAGCCCGCCGCGCAGCCACGGCCGGCGGAACAAGGCCGCCGACACGCGGATGCGAGCGTTGCTGCCCGCGGCGAAGCCGGCTGTGCTCACCGGCTGCGCCGCCGCTCGCCGTCGCGCCCGCCGGCGCCGGGGCGCGATCCCCGGCGCCGCGCGCGACGGCCCTGCGCTACCCGGTTACTTCGGTCCACTTCTGCTGCCATTTGCTGTAGTCCATGCAGTCGTTCTGGCCGTTGCCGCATTCGGCGACCGGCGTCTTCCAGAACTTGATGCTGTCGAAGTAGCTCGCCGGAGCGTTGGCGTGATAGACCGAGCAGGAGCCCTTTTCGATCTTTTCCATTTCGCCGCAGGCCTTCTCGTTGACGGGCGTCTCGCCGTAGGTGGTCGCCTGCTCGGCCTGCACTTTCGGGCTCGACACCCAGTTCACCCACTCGTAGGCGCAGTTCGGGTGCTTCGCGTGCGCCGAGAGCATCCACGTGTCGGCCCAGCCCGTAGCGCCCTCCTTCGGGATGATCTGTTCGACCGGCTCCTTGTCGCCCTTCAGCTGGCTGTACTGGTACGGCCATGCGGCGCCGATCACCGTGTCGCCGTTCTTGAACAGTTCGATCTCATCGGAGGCCAGCGCCCAGTACTTCTTGATCAGCGGCTTTTGCTGTTTGAGCAGTTCTCCGGCCGCGTTCAGCTGCGCTTCGGTCAGCTCGTAGGGGTCTGAGATGCCGAGGCTCGGCTTGGTTCTTGACAGATACAGCGCCGCATCTGCGATCTGGATCGGGTTGGCCGGCACCGTCACCTGGCCCTTGTACTGGCCGCTGTAGATCACCGACCAGCTCGTCGGCGCGGGCGTCACCGACTTGGCGTTGTAAAGCAGCGTGTTCGGCCCCCACTGCAGCGAGATCCCGTAGTGCTTGCCGTCGACCGTGTTGTGCGATGGCGACTGCAGTTGCGGGAAGAAGTTCTTCCATTCCGGGACCAGGTCGACGTTCATCGGCGCCACCTCGCCGCCGCGAATCAGACGCAGGCTGGCGTCGCCCGAGGCCGAGACCATGTCGTACTGCCCGCCGCCGCCCTGGCGCATCAGCGTGACCATTTCGTCGGAGGAGCCCGCGTACTTGGCGTGAACCTTGCAGCCGGTTTTCGCTTCGTAGGGCTTCACCCACTTGGGTTCGGCATAGCCTTCCCAAGCCACGAGGTTCAGCTGGCCCTCGCCCGCCCCGATTTTCGTCGGCAGGTTCGCCGAGGACGAGCTGCTTGATGAGCTGCCGCAGGCCGACACCGCGACGACCATCGCCGCGAGCACCACCCCGAGCACCCAGTCGATCTTTGCCAGTCTCATCTGCTCTGTGCCTCCTCTTGGTTTGTATGCAACGGCGAAGCGTCGTCCGGTCTCCAGGCGATCCTCACGCGCCGGCCCCGCTGCGCCAGCGCCTGTGCCGCCGATGTGTCCAGGTTCTGCCTGACCACGACGATGCTCTCGCCGTCGTCTGACTCGACGTCGTAACGGGTGACCGAGCCCAGGTAGGCGACCTCGCGCACCGTCGCGCCGACGGCGTCTGGCTCGCCCTCTGCATCTGTCAGCAGGCGGATCTTCTCCGGGCGCACGGTGTAGAGGCGGCCGTCGCGGCGGATCAGGTTCGACGTGCCGACGAACGTCGCGACGAACTCGTTGGCCGGGCGCTCGTAGATCTCGCCCGGCGTGCCCACCTGCTCGATGCGCCCGTCGCAGAAGACCGCGATGCGATCGCTCATCGTCAACGCCTCGTCCTGGTCGTGCGTGACGTAGATGAACGTGATCCGCTCCGAGAGCTCGCGCTGGATCGACTTCAGCTCCAGCTGCATCTCCTGGCGCAGCTTCAAATCCAGCGCGCCGAGCGGCTCGTCGAGCAGCAGCACGCGGGGGCGGTTGACCAGCGCGCGCGCCAGCGCCACACGCTGGCGCTGGCCGCCGGAGAGCTGGATCGGGCGGCGCTCGCCGATGTCGGGAAGGCGCACCATCGCCAGAGCCTCGGCGGCGCGGCGGCGGCGCTCGCGCTTGCCCACGCCCTTGACGCGCAGGCCGTATGCGACGTTCTCGCCGACGCTCATGTGCGGAAACAGCGCGTAGTCCTGAAAGACGGTGTTCAGCGGCCGCTCATACGGCGGGCTGGTCGTCACGTCGACGCCGTGCAGCTGAACGCGCCCGGAGTCGGCCAGCTCGAAGCCGGCGATCACGCGCAACGTCGTCGTCTTGCCCGAGCCGGACGGCCCGAGCATCGTGAAGAACTCCCCCGCACGCACGTCCAGCGTCAGGCGCTCGACCGCGACGACCTCGCCGAAGGTCTTGCGCACGTCGGTCATGCGCACTGCCGGCTCGCCCGGCTGCTCTGCGCCCGGCGAAGGGTCAGAGCTCGGCACGTCGATCGTGGTGCCCCCGCCGGTGACCATCCGCCAGCCAGTCTAATCCTCAACTCAGACGCGGACAACTGCGCCATTGGACAATCTGGCCAGCGTGCGCTGGCCGCTTTGGCCATGCACATTGGGCCAATGACGGCGTCTCGCGTCCGCCTGCTCGACGGCCGCCGCCGGCTCTACGCCGATCCGGCCAACGTGAGCTTGCGCTTGCGCCGAGCTCGCTCGGCGCGGACGCGCTCGGCTACGGCGCGTCGGAGCGTGGGTAGGGCAGTGGCTTCAGGACGCCCTGCAGGCGCTCGCGCAGCGGCTCGAAGCGCGGCGGCAGCGACAGGCGCTCGCCCAGGTGCTCGGCGTCCTCGTCCACGGCGAAGCCCGGCCCGATCGTGGCGATCTCGAAAAGCACGCCGCTGGGCTCGCGAAAGTAGACAGAGCGGAAGTAGAAGCGGTCGATCACCGGCGTCGGGTGCGCTCCGGCCTCGGCCGCGCGCGTGCGCCAGCGCTCGTGATCGTCCATCGTCGACGCGAACGCCACATGGTGCACCGTGCCGGCGCCCTGGCTGGCGACCGCCTCCGGCGGCGCGGCGTCATAGGAGTAGCGGCCGCCGCGGCGATCGCCGCGCACCTCCCAGCTCGTCCCGTCCGAGGTCTCGAAGCCGAGCCCGTCGAGCAGCAGCCCGGCGCTGGCGCTCGGGTCGGCGCTGTAGGCGCGCACGCCGTCGAATCCCTGCAGCGCGTGCTCGGCGGGAACTCCCGGCGACGTCGCGCGCAGCGGCGCGTCGGCGACCGATGCGGGCACGAGCTCGTGTTCGAGGCCCTCCGGATCGGCGAACAGCAGGCTCTCGCCGTCGAGCTCCGCGACCACGCCGTGCTGCTGCAGGCGCTCGTTCCAGAACTGCAGCGAGTCGCCCGAGGCGACGCGCCAGACGATGCGATGCACCATGCCCGCACCGGGCCTGCCACGCGCGGCGCCGGGATACTCGAAGAACGTCAGGTCCATCCCCGGCGAGCCGTCGTCGTCGCCGTAGAACAGGTGATAGACGGTCGGATCGTCCTGGTTGACGGTCTGCTTGACCATGCGCAGGCCGAGCACGCCCGTGTAGAACTCGACGTTGCCCGGCGCGTCGGCGGTGATCGCGGTGACGTGGTGGATGCCCTCGAGCTTCATCTGAGAACTGCCATTATCGCCTAGTGCAAGAGGGATCGCTCATTCCGCGCTTCGGGCGCGCGCGGCGCGATTCCACGCTGGCGGTCCTCGAAGGCTTTCACGCGCTCAAGCACGCGCTGCGCTTCGGCGCGAGCGTCGTCGAGGTGGTCTGCAGCGATCTCGACGGGCTCGAGCGCCTGGCGGCGCGGCTGGCCCCCGACCTGGTCGAGCCGCTGCGCTCGCTGGCTCGCGAGGTCGCTCCCGGCGTCTTTGCCGAGCTCGCGCCGCTGACGCCGGCGACCGGCGTGATCGCGCTCGCCCGGCGCCCGGCGATCGATCCAGCCGACGTGCTCGCCGCCGCGCGACCTGAGCCGGTCGTGCTGCTGGAGGACCCGCGCGACCTCGGCAACATGGGGGCCTGCGTGCGCGTGGCGGCCGCCGCCGACGTCGCCGGCGTGCTGAGCACCGGCAGCCACGACCCGTGGTCGCCCGACGCGCTGCGCGGCGCCGCCGGGCTGCACTTCGCCGTGCCGGTCGCGCGGGTTGTCCGAATGGATCGGCTCGGCGCCGGCGAGCGCCCGCTGCTGGCGCTCGATCCCGACGGCGAGCCGCTGGCGCCGGAGCGACTTCCGCCGCGCGCGCTGCTGGCGTTCGGCACCGAGCGCTACGGCCTCAGCGACGAGCTGCTGGCGCGCGCGGATGCACGCATCAGCATCCCGATGCGCGCGGGCGTCTCGAGCCTCAACCTCGCCACGTCGGTCGCCGCGGTGCTGTTCGCGTGGCGGCTGTCGCCACACGCCCGACAGCGCCGGGCGCATGGCGCGCCGCGGGCGCGCGCCTAGCTCGGCGAGCCGGCGGTCTCGCGCGCGGCCGCTGCCTGCACGCCGTCGAGCAGTCGCCAGTTGCCGCGCAGCGCCACGCGCGCGCGGCTGACCATCCGCTCGGCCAGCGCGCTCTGGTCGTCGGCTTCGGCCATCAGCTCGGCGATCAGCTCGCGTGCCTGGCGCGCGTGCTCGCGGTCCAGGCGCTCGTGCAGCGTGAAGTACTCCACGGCCGGGCCTTCCGCGCTGTAGCCGTAGTGCTCGGACAGGCCCTCGAGCTTCGTCTGCGCGACCTCGGGCTGGCCGGCCTCGATCGCGTAGAGCACGGCGAGATGCTCGAGCAGCTGCTCGCCGGCCGTCCACGACCTCGCGCAGGCGTCGGTCTCGGCCAGCGCCGGCTGGGCGGCGTCGGCCGGCTGGGCGCCGGTCGCTTGGGCGAACTGCTCCCAGAGCGCCACGTGCGCGGCCTCCTCCTCGGCGTGGCGGCGCAGCGCCGGCGCATGCTCGGGACCGGCCTTCTGCGCGGCGAGCTGTGAGGCGCGTGCGAGCGCGACGACCGCCTGGCGGTACTCGCCGGCGTACAGCGCCAGCTCGCCGGCGCTCAGCTCGCCGGCGCTCCAGCGCTCATAGAAGGGGTGCTGGAGAACGTCGATCGCGCTGCGGGTCTGGTCGAGCCTGCAAAGGACGTCCATGGCGCTGCCTCCTGTGGCTAGGCCGGGTGGGCGGCTGCCCACTCGACGATCTTGTGCGAGTCGTACACGGCCGTGCCGTCGTCCAGCTCGAGCACGGGCACCCAGCGTTTGCCCGTCAGCTCCTGCGCGCGACGGCGGCCGGCGGTGGCGTTGAGCGCCGCGGGCAGCGGCGCGAAGCCGTAGGACTTGACCACCTCGGGGTCGTGGCCGGCGTCCTTCAGCGCGTTGTAGGCGTTGGCGCAGGGATGACCGCCGGGTCGCGGCGTCGGAAAGGTTCCCCAGCAGACGTAGAGCTTCATGAGACCGTCAGCGTACCTTCCATGCCGGCCTGACGGTGGCCCGGCACGGTGCAGTAGAACTTGTAGGTGCCCGGCTCGAGGTTCAGCGTGACCGACTTCGAGCCCCCGGTGAAGACAGGCGTCTGGCCGATCACCGTGCTGCCCTGCGCGACCGCGACGTCGTGTTCGATGGGCGATGTGTTGGTCATGTCGATCGTCACCTTGCCGGCCTTCGCGCTGAGCTGCTTGGTGTCGTAGGCGAGCTGTCCGGCGGGGCTGGCGGCGAGCTTCAGCGTGGTGGCGGCCGCGGGCGAGGACGCCGGCGCCGGCGTGCCGGTCGTGGCCTTGGGCGACTTGGCCGGCTTGGACGGCGGCTTGGCCGGCTTGGACGGCTTGGACGCGGTCGCAGGCGGCGTCGTGGAGGCCGAGGTTTCTTGTGCGGGCGGGCTCGTGGCCTGCGGCGCGGCCGTCGCCTGCGTGCCCGCAGTGCCCTCCGCGCCGGCGTTCTCGGCTCCTCCGGAGGTGATGACCGCGGTGGAGGCGGCGGCGATCACGAGCACGGCGCTGATCGCCATCACCACGCGCTGCCCGCCGAGGCTGCCAGGGAAGTCCGGTTTGCGCAGGCCCAGCAGCACGGAGACGATCAGCGCCCACGCCACGAGCAGGCCGCCGGCGATGTAGTAGGCGGTTTTGCTCTTCTCCGCCGCAAGCACCGGCGCGAGGTGGATGGCGAGCATGTGCACGGCCGCGAGCCTAGCCGATGGGACCCCGGATATGCTGCCCGGCGAGATGGTCGACGCGGTGCGCACAGCCGAGCAAACGCTGGAGGATCTGCCGGACTTTGCCTTTGCGGCGCACTACCGCGAAGTCGACGGCCTGCGCCTGGCGCACGTCGACGAGGGCGACGGGGCGCCGGTGGTCTTCGTGCATGGCGAGCCGACGTGGTCGTTTCTGTGGCGCAAGGTGATCCCGCCGGTGCGCGACGCGGGCTTTCGCTGCATCGCGCCCGATCTGGCCGGCTTCGGGCGCTCGGACAAGCCGACGGACATCGGCTGGTACTCCTATGACCGCCACACCGAGCAGACGGCGTCGCTGCTGGAGGATCTCGACGTGCGCGGCGCGACGATCGTGGTGCACGACTGGGGTGGCCCGATCGGCCTGCGCCTGGCCGTCGAGCACCCCGGGCGCATCGAGCGCATCGTGATCCTCGACACAGGGCTGTTCACCGGGCGCCAGCGCATGACCGATGCCTGGACGGCGTTTCGCGACTTCGTGGAGCGCACCGAGGACCTGCCCGTCGGCTTCCTCGTCCGCGGAGCGTGCAAGAACGACCCCGGCGACGAGGTGATCGCGGCCTACGACGCGCCGTTCCCGGACGCCGCCTCCAAGGCCGGAGCGCGGGCGTTCCCGCTGATGATCCCGCGCGATCCCGGCGCGCCGGGCGCCGCGGCCGGCCAGCGGGTGCAGGACGCGCTGAAGGATGACAAGCGCCCGATGCTGATCCTGTGGGCCGACTCGGACCCGATCCTGCCGCCGCACGTCGGCGAGCGCTTCGCCGCGGCGATCGGCGGACCGGCGCCGCGTCCGATCGAGGACGCAAGCCACTTCCTGCAGGAGGACAAAGGGCCGCTGATCGGCAGCCTGATCGCCGACTGGCTGACCGCCGGCCAGCGCTAGCTGTAAGACCCGAGCACGTTGGTTCGCTCGCCGCCAGCCGCCGGCCACGCGCGCGCGCCGGCCGTCAGGCCGTGTCCGAGCCCGAGCCGCCGACCGAGCTGGGGATCTGCGGCGCGTCCGGCCCTCCCTGCAGGCCGGGCTCCGAGCGCGCGGCGCGCAGCTCGTAGGAGCGGCGCGCGCCGGCGTCGGCGTCGGCGAGCACGCGGTCGGCCTTCATCGCGCGCGCCATGCCCTCGGACAGGCGCCGTGGCAGCACCGTGCCGAGGATGTTCGTGCGCTTGGCCGACTTGGGCACCCAGACTTCGACGAGCCCGAACTGCAGCGCCTCGACGATCGCGTCGGCTACGTCGGCGGGCTCGAGGTTGCTCAGCCCGCGCGCCTCGCCCAGGCCGGAGCCGAGCTCGGTCTTGACGACGTAGGGCATCACGTAGCTGAGGTCGATGTGCGCGCCCATCAGGCGCAGCTCGCCGCGCACGGCCTCGGTCAGGCCGACGACGGCGTGCTTGGTGGCCGCGTAGGTCGCGCCGCCGGGAGTGCCGAACTTGCCGGCCTGCGAGGAGATGTTGACGATCTGACCGCGGTCGCGCGGGATCATGCGCGCCAGCGCGAGCTTCATGCCGAAGATCACGCCGTGGACGTTGATGTCGACCATCCGCTGCGCCGTCAGGTCGTCCTCGTCGATGAAGCGGCCGATCTGCATGATGCCGGCGTTGTTGACGAGCACGTCCAGCGGGCCGAGCTGTCTCTCCGTCTCGTCGAGGAAGTCCGAGAAGGACTGGCGGTCGGTCACGTCCAGCTCCAGTGCGACGGCGCTGGGCCCGAGCTCCTCGGCGGTCTTGCGCGCGGCGTCGACGTCGACGTCTCCGATGGCGACCTTCATTCCCTGGCCGAGCAGCGCCTGGGCGGTCGCGCGGCCGATGCCACGGGCCGCGCCGGTGATCGCGGCGGTCTCTCCGGCGAGGATGCGGGGCTGCTTGGCCATTGTCTTCCTCCTGATCGTGCCGGCCGACGGCGCCCGGCGGGCGGTTTGGACTGAAAGCTAGCGCGACCTCGCCGCCGGCGCTGGTCGAACAGCCAGTTTGCCTGCGCGGCGTCAGTAAGTAGGGTTCTCAGATGGCCAGCTTCAAGTTCGAGGGTCAGCGCATCGCCTACAGCGAGTACGGCGGCGGCCCGGCGGCCGTCACCGAGGCGGGCGCCCGCGGGCGCACCGCGCGCAGCTCGCGCGCGGGCACGCGGCCGGTGATCCTCGTGCACGGCCTGCTGCTCTCGCAGGAGATGCACCGCCCGCTCGCCGAAGACCTGGCAGCGCGCGGCAACCGCGCGATCACGGTCGACCTGCTCGGCCACGGCAAGTCCGATCGCCCGCGCGACATGTGGCGCTACTCGATGCGCTTCTTCGGCGACCAGATCGTCGCGCTGATGGATCACCTGCAGATCGAGGAAGCGGTCGTCATGGGCACGTCGCTGGGGGCCAACACGGCGCTGAACGTCGCGCTGACCGCGCCCGAGCGCCTGCGCGGCATGGTCATCGAGATGCCGGTGCTCGACAACGCGCTGATGTGGAGCGCGCTGGCGTTCACGCCGCTGCTGGCCGCGCTGACGTTCGGCGAGCCGGTGATGAAGCTCGTCGGGCGCGGCGCCCGCGCCGTGCCGCGGCGGCTGCTGCCGCACTACGGCAACGTGATGCTCGACCTCGTGCGCCAGGAACCGGGCCCGAGCGGCGCGCTGCTGCAGGGGCTGTTCTTCGGGCGCATCGCGCCGCACCGCACCGACCGGCGCACCTTCCAGACGCCGACGCTCGTGCTCGGCCATCGCCGTGACCCCGTGCACCCCTTCTCCGACGCGGGCATGCTCGTCGAGGAGCTGCCAAACGGGCGCCTGCTGGAAGCCAACTCGCTGCTGGAGTTGCGCCTGCAACCCGAGCGCCTGACGGCGGAGATCGCCGACTTCCTCGACGAGGTTTGGGACGGCCCCAGCGCGGCGCGCCGTGCCAAACGCCCGGCGGCGCAGTCGCGCAAACGCGCGAGCAAAGCCGCCAAAGCGCCTGCACCCGCAAAAGCGCCGGCGGCCAAACGCCCGCCCAAACGCGCGCGCGCCACTGGCTGACGCTGCTGGCGCCTCACGCGACCAGGCGGCCGCTGGCTACTTGCGGGCGAAGAGTTCCAGTTCGTTGACGCTGACGCGCCCCGGCGCCTCGGGCGTGCCGACGGCGGAGGCGGGCGCCTGGCTGATCCACAAAACGACGAAGCGGTAGGGCTTCTTGGCGTTCTGCTGCGCCGTGGCGGTACTGCCGCCGAACTTGATGCGCGTGCGCTTCTTGCCCTCGGTCAGCGACGAGCTGAGCGCAACCCAGGCGGGGTCGGTGATCGAGCTCGGCAGCGTCGCGCCGTTGGCGCCGTACACCTGGACGGTCATGCCGGGAGTGGTCGTGACGAGCGTCAGGCCGGACAGCCGGCGCGCGGTGTTGAGGTCGATGACCAGGCCCTCGGCGAGCTTCGGCGCGTTCGCCGGTTCGACGAGCGCCGTCCAGCCGGTCGACGCGTCGCCGTCGATCGCCAGGCTGGGGTCGCCGAAGTTGGTGGCGGCGTAGGCGTAGGGGTTGTACGTGGACGCGGCGTTGGTGTCCAGCAGCAGCGCTTCGGGGTGGGCTTCGCCGGCGGGCACGGGCGCCTGTTTGGCCGATTTGCGGATTTTGACGGCCGGTATTTTGACCGTAGGCGTGACGACGCCGCCCAGGTGCTGCAGCGACGGGGCGACGATCGCCCCTTTCGGCGTCGGCACCGCGGAGGGGATTTTCGGCGCTTTGATCGCGCCGAGCCCGGCCAGCGGTTTGATCGTCGTGGGCGTGCCGATCTTGCCGGTCACGGTCGGCGCTGGCGCGCCCGACGGCGGCTGCACGGGCGTCGTCGCGGCCGCTGCGGGCGTCGTCGCCTGCGCGACGGTCGCCGTGGCGGTGCGCGGCTTGCCGTCGTCTTTGCTCAGCGCGGCATAGGCGGCGCCGGCCGCGCCGGCGACGAGCACGGCGAGCGCGCCGCCGAGCACGGCGGCCGAGCGCCACGTGGGAGAGCGCGTGCGCAGGCTGTCGGGCGCGCCTGCGCCGCACTGCAGGCACCAGTCCTGCCCGTCGGTGAGCGGCGCGGCGCAGTTGGCGCAGGCGCGGGTCGCCTGCTCGGCCGCGGCCGCGGGCGCCGGCGGGCCGTCGGCGGAGCCGGCGGTGGGCTGCTCGGAAGGCGCAGCCGGACGGTCTGCGAGCGCCGTGGGCACAGCCCGATTCTACCGGCCGCGCTAGCGGGCCGGCGCGGGTGGCCCGCCGGGCACGATGTCGCGGCCGGTCGGCTCCATGCGCTCGTCGAGCTCCAGCTGCCAGTAGTAGCGCGTGAAGGTCGTGCCCTCGCGGAACTCGCCGACGTGCGGCGCGACGGGCTCGCCGGAGGCCATCGCGACGATCAGCTCGGGATAGGTGCGCCCCGGCAGCGCGGCGTAGGTGGGCGCCGGAAAGGCGCCGCCGAAGCGCGTGTTGACGTCGGTGATGCCCAGGCCGACGTGCGGATCGCGAAAGACCTGGATGGTGGCGGGACCGGTGACGCAAAGGGCCTCCATCGTGCGCCGGCCGAGCTCGATCAGCTCCTCGTCGCGCACGACGGCGCCCTTGATCGACTCGCCGCCGCGCGACTCGAGCATGGTGCGCGGGATCGCGTTCAGGCAGCGCCCCTGCAGGTCGCCGAGGCAGTCGACCGACAGCTCCGGGCCGTCCATCGCGCGCTGCACCATCACCGGCTCCTCGACGTAGTCGACGAAAAAGCGCGCCTGCGCGGGATCGTCGGCGCGGTGGATCGAGCGCGCGCCGGAACCGCGCAGCGGCTTGATCATCACGGGATAGTCAAAGGAATCCAGGTCGTCGTCGGGCAGGACGGTCGGCGGAGACGGCAGGCCCAGGCGCGAGAGCAACAGGTGCGTCTCGTACTTGTCGTAGGTCGCGCGCGCGACGTCGGGCGAGGGAACGAGCGCGGGAAGATGACGTTCGGCGCGCGCGTGCGCGAGCAGCTCGATGTCGAGATCGGTCAGCGGCAGCACGGCGCCGACCTGGTGGCGCTCGCACAGCTCGCGCAGGGCGGTCAGGTAGCGCGGGTCGTCGATGCGCGGAACGGCGCAGCGCACGTGCGCTGCGTACTGCGCGGGCGCCAGCGGCGAGGGGTCGGCGACGATCGTCCTCGTGAGGCGGCTGAAGCAGGAGACGATGTCATAGCGCTTTCCGGCGCCCGTCAGCAGGACGGCGGGCGGGCTCACAGCTCGCCCTGCCAGCCGCCGGACCCGCCCTTGTAGAGACCGCCGCCGCCGAGCACCAGCGCGGGCGTGCGCAGCAGGATCTTCAGGTCGAGTGCCAGCGAGCGGTGCTCGACGTAGTACAGGTCGAGCTCGATGCGCTCAGACCACGGCAGCGAGGCGCGCCCGTTGACCTGCGCCCAGCCGGTGATGCCGGGCTTGACCGACAGGCGGCCGTGCTGGCGCGGCGTGTACTGGGCGACCTGCGCGGGCAGCGTCGGGCGCGGGCCGATCAGCGTCATCTCGCCGCGCAGCACGTTGACGAGGTTTGGCAGCTCGTCCAGCGACGTGCGCCGCAGCAGCGCGCCGACGCGCGTGATGCGCGAGTCGTTGGCGTTGACCGCGAGCCCCGCGCCGATGTGCTCGGCGCCGTCGACCATCGTGCGCAGCTTGAGCATGTCGAACTGCGCGCCTTCCAGCCCGGAGCGCCGCTGGCGGTAGATCGCCGGCCCGCGCGAGGTCAGGCGGATGGCCAGGATCGCCGCGAGCAGCACGGGCGAGCTGAGCGCGAGCGCGGCGAGCGCGAAGGCGATGTCGACCGTGCGGCGGATCATCGCGTGCCCTCCGCCGCGTCCCACCACGCAGGGGTGCCGTGGCGCAGCCAGTCCCACAGCCCGGCGGCGGGCGAGGCGGTCGTGAGCACGTAGTAGCGGGCGATCAGCAGCGGGCGCGCGCGCAACGCGCCGGCGAGCAGCGCGGCGAGCAGCAGGGCGAGCTGCAGCGCGAGCGTGACGACGTAGAGCAGCCCGGCGCCGGCGATCGAAGATCGGCCGGCGACCAGCGCGACGTTGGCGGCGAGCGCCAGCGCGTGCAGGCCGGGGCTGGCGTAGCGGAGCAGGCGGTGGGAGAAGATCATCAGCGCATACAGTGGGGGATAGCCACGGGGCGAGAGCATGCCGCCGCGCAGCACGATGGGCCAGGTGTGGCTCATCATGCGCCGCTTGCGGGCGAACTCGCCGAGCAGCGAGGGCACCATCTTCTCGCTTGCGCGCGCGCGAGGCTCGTAGGTGGCGCGCAGCCCGCGCTTGACCATGTTGAAGGGCAGCGAGAGGTCGTGGCCCATGACGGGGTCGACGACGATGTAGGAGCTGCGGCGCGTGGCGTAGATGGCGCCGTTGCCGGCGGTGATCGAGCACAGGCGCGACTCCAGCGCGCGCAGGGCCAGCTCGTAGCGCCAGTAGACGCCCTCCTGGTTGGAGGCGTCGGGCCCGACGGCGCCCTGCACGAAGCGCACCTGCCCGCAGACGTAGCCGACGCGCGGGTCGGCGAAGGCTGCGACGAGCCGGCGCAGCGCGTCGGGCTCCCAGGTGGAGTTGGCGTCGGAGAAGGCGACTATTTCTCCGTCGGCGCGCGAGACGGCCGCGTCCTGCGCGCGGATCTTGCCGCCGCGGGGCAGCTCGAGCACGAGATCGGCGCCGGCGTGGCGGGTGCGCTCGGCGGTGGCGTCGCCGCAGCCGTCGCAGGCGACGATCAGCTGCAGGCGCTCGCGTGGGTAGTCGAGCGCCAGCGCATTTGCGACCTTGGCGGCGATCACCTCCTGCTCGTCGTGGGCGGCGACGATCAGCGAGACGGCCGGGAGCCGATCGTCTTGGCGAGGATCTTTTTGATGGGCTTCACCCCTGTCGGGGCTCCGCAGGATGCGTTCGCGCTGCGATGCGCCGGCGGGGGCGAACAGCCGAGCTGCGGCGAACAGCGTCAGCGCGTAGCCGAGCTGCGTCCAGACGATCAGCGCGGCGCACAGCCAGAAGACGACTTCGAGGACGATCACGCGAGGATTCTGGCGGACTTGGGCGCCGGCCCGTGCGGCGCCGTCGCCGCCGGGCCGGTGAGCAGCGGCGCGCGGCGGGTAGTGTCGGGGCATGAGCTACACGAAGATGAACCTCACTGAGACGGCAGACAGCGCGCCGAAGTTCGGCTTCGAGGAGATGGGCGAGGCGCACTTCCCGCGCGAGGAACTGGATGCGAAGCAGACGGGCCTCTCCTACCAGGTGCTGAGGCCGGGCAAGCGCCAGCTGTTCGGCCACCGCCACGACAAGGCGGAGGAGGTCTACGTGGTGCTGAAGGGCAGCGGGCGAATGCGCCTGGACGACGAGATCGTCGACGTGGCCGAGCTCGATGTGATCCGCGTCGAGCCCCGGGTGACGCGCGCGTTCGAGGCGGGCCCGGAGGGCCTGCAATGGCTGGCGTTCGGCGCCCATCACGACAAGGACGGCGAGGTGGATCGCGAGTTCTGGCAGGACTGACGTGTTTCGGCGGGGCGCTTCGACGGCGAGCCGGCTCAAGCGGCGAGCAGGCGCTCGTACAGCGAGAGCGTGCGCCTGGCGATGCCCTCCCAGCCGTACTCGCCCGAGGCGAGCTCGCGCGAGCGCGCGGCGAGCGCGGCGAGCTTGGCGGGGTCGCCGAGCAGCTCGCGCAGCGCCGCGGCGAGCGCGGCCGCATTGCCGGGCGGCACCGCACGCGCGGCGCCGGCGGCGGCGATCTCGCCGAAGCCGCCGACGTCTGAGAGGAGCAGCGGCTTGCCGAAGGCGAGCGCAGTGAACAGCACGCCGGACTGCTCGATCTCGCGATAGGGGAGCACGACGAGGTCGGCGCGGCGGAAGTAGGGCGGCAGCTGCCGGTCGTCGATGAAGCGCGGCACGAAGCGCACGTTGGCCGGGGCGGCGGCGCGGAGCGCCGAGATGTCCATGCGCGGCATGCCGGCGATCCACAGCTCGGCGTCCTCGACCTCGCGCCAGGCCTCGAGCAGCACGTCGATTCCCTTGTAGGGGCGCAGCAGGCCGAAGAACAGCACGACCGTCTTGTCTGTCTGGAACGGAGGCGGCCCCTCCGGCGCGTCTGCGAGGTGGGCGAAGGCGCCGTGCGGGATCACGTGAACGCGCTCGCCGTCGACGCCGAGCTCGTCGATCAGCCGCGAGCGCCCGTGCGCGGAGTGCGCGACGATGGCGTCGAAGCGCTCGTACAGCCTGCGCTGGGCGTCGCGCTGCCCGGGCCGCGGTTCGCGCGGAAGCACGTCGTGCGCTGTCAGCACCAGCGGCCTGCCGCGCGGCAGCAGCCGCCCGTCGAGCTGCTGCACGGACAGCCACTGGAAGTGCACGACGTCGGCGGCGCGCGCGGCGCGGCGGTAGCGCAGCATGTCGGCGACGTGCTCGGCGAGCTTCAGCGCCCGCCGGGCGCGCTGTGCGCTGGCGCCGCTGCCCGGCACGAGCGCGCCGGCGCGGTAGAAGTGCTCGATCCGCTCATAGCCGCTCGGCGGCGGCACGGGGCCGTAGGCGAAGCGGCTGGTGTACAGACGCACATCGGCACCGGACGCGCCAAGCGCGCTGCACAACGCGTGGTCGTAGGGCGGCGTGTATGCGGAGGGGTCGACGACGTGGACCTTCACTGTGCGCAGACTCTAGGCGTGGCTTGCGACTGTCCCGGCGTCGGCGGGCCGTCGGACGAGGAGGTGTGAAGGTCCGTCAGATCATCAAGCTGATCGAATGGGACGGCTGGCGGCAGGTGCGACAGAAGGGGAGTCACCGACATTTCCATCATCCAACGAAGCCCGGTACGGTGACCGTTCCCGGGCACCGAAATGGTGACCTGAGCCTCGAACTGCGAGCTAATATTCTCAGACAGGCGGGATTGAAGCGATGATCGAGATCGACAGATACCGGATCCACGTAGAAGGAGGCCCGCCTTCCAACTACGGCGCGTACTCGCCGGACGTGCTCGGCTGCGTGGCGGTGGGCGACACGATCGAGGAATGCATCGCCGAAATGCGGTCGGCGCTGGCAGCACATTTCGAGGTGATGCAGGAGTACGGCGAAGAGATCCCGGACCCGTCCGGACCCGGGATCTACGTCAGGTACGACCAAGTCGCATAGCGGACGCAGGGTAGGGTCCGGCGAATGCCGGAAGTCGAGGTCTCCT
>Ga0105237_10000598_pt1 | contig 50348 bp, 17 predicted proteins | sample KBSC24metaG_FD_81520 | JGI IMG/M metagenome (GOLD analysis project Ga0105237, IMG submission 81520) | Corn rhizosphere microbial communities from Kellogg Biological Station, Michigan, USA - KBS C2-4 metaG | ecosystem: Host-associated > Plants > Roots > Rhizosphere > Soil | place: Michigan, USA... | reverse complement strand
CGACTCCACTTGTTCTTCGAGCGCAACCGGAGGAGGTTCTTCATCGAAGATCGCTTGCCGATTCCTGACGATGTCAAACGAGTGCCAATCCAAACGGCCCTCGTGGTATTGCTCTGCGAGCAGCACCGTCTGCGCCTGGTTCGCTCCTCGCTCACCCGCAACTGAGAACTGGTACTCGAGATGATTTTGCAGCCACGCCGAATCGCTTGCGCTCTCCGGTTGCGTAAACAGTCGCTGAAATTTCCGGGTAACGGCGGCAGCAAAAGTCGCCGCGACGGTTTTCAGCGCAGGATCGGCTGTAGGTTCGGAATCTACCCAAGTGTCATGCGTACCTTCCTGCACGGCGCGCCAGATGCCCACTCCGTCTGCAACACGCGCTTTTACCGACTGCTGAATCTGTTCTGCGTCGGCATCCTGCACGAATCGCGGCTTGCCGGCGACTGGCTCAGGCAAAATCCGTAATGGATATTTCTTTAGATACAGATCATACTGCGCGGCGAGGCCGACAGCGGGATCTTGCAGCATTCGCAAAAATTGTTTGCCCAATTGCACGGCAAACAGCACATCGCTGAAGACTTCCTCCCCGTTCTCGCGCACCGTCAAGGGTATACGCTCGCGTTCGACTCTCGTCTCCAGAGGGATCGTCTGCGGATCGTACGGAAATGGCTTTCCGTCGCGGAACGTCAGGCGATCGAGCGGCTCGTGTTGAAAGGCAATGCGCGACGTGACGCACGAAGCAGCATCTTCACCGTCAAATTCACCGAACTGCCACTGACGCGTCAGCATCCAAAGCGGATCGCGCACTTCAGCGCGCAGGCTCCGCGTGAAATCGAGCGTGCGCGGGCGCGCCTCCAAACGATTGAACGCAACGACTCGCGGCAAGCGAAAGATCGCTATGTCGCTGAGCACTTGACTGAGTAACAGTACCGGTTTAGCCATCGGTTTTACGTCAGCCTCCCAACCCGCCCCACATAGAACTCAGTCAAGATGACAAAATCAAGCATGCTCATCAGGTCGAGCGAGACGTCGTTTGAGGCCAACGTGCTGAACTCGGAGACCAGTGCCGGCGCGAACGCGTTCCAGGCCGAACCCAGCTTTTCGAGTTGTGCGGGTTCCACGGCCCGCCGCTTTGCACGCCGCAGAGTATCCGAAAGTATTCCCACCAGAGCGTCCCAATTCCACGAGCCGGTTTCTTCCGGCGTGACCGCCAACAGAAGCGTTTGCGGAGGCATTGCATTCGGCTGATTAAAGCGGAAAGAAATACCCGTCGTCTCGGTCGCCGTAGGAATTTCTTCCGTCCAATCGTCGATGAGTACGCCGCTTTGCCTCACGCCGGCGCGAAACGCGCTGTCTCCATGCGCTGCAATCGATAGCGTGTCGCGAGATATTCCAAACTTCTTCGGCGGGTCGTCGGCAGGCGTATTGTTCGGATCGAGTTTTGGAAACTCCACTGCCAACCAACTGTCCTTCGCGCGAAACGGAACCTGGACGGGATTGAGTTGAAGTCTCACGTCGTTGAGCGCATCGGCCAGCGTTCGCACGACTTCCCATCTGTAGAGCGGTCGTCGTACACGCGCGAGACCCTGCAACCACTCTTCGACAACTTCCTCCGCCGTTGTGCCGCCGGGCACAGCAGCAACTGCATGCGCCAGAAGTTCAGCACGAGCACCCGCGGCAGTGGCGAGATCGATTTCGTTATGACAAGTAAACCTGGGTAACCAGTTGAACGTTTCACCCAACAACACCTTCCCCGCCGCCAACAACAGCGTGACCGTCTGCTCGATCGACTTTTCCGGAGTCGCCTGACTGAGTATCGCGGCGGCGCGATCCAACACGCCGTCCGCGGGATCGCTGCGTCGCAAACGCCTGGCTACACGATGGGCACGCGCCAGCACCGCCCGCCTCGCCGCATCGTTGGTCAAATCAGATTCCGGCGGAAACGCATCGCCGATGCCGAAGTTTGCGACGGCTCGAAGTTTCTCGTGCAGGGTGCCGGCATCCGCGGGTGAAAAGACGACGGTCAACTGTTTCGTATCCGTAAACGTCAACTTCGCTTCTTCCAACTTGCTGAAAGCGGCACCGAGCTGGCCCACAAACGTTTCATCATCCGCAGGGTTGGTCACGTCTTTCAGAAAGACGAGTTCGACCGACGGAGCAGTTGGACCATCGATCGAGTCAGCCAGCGCGCTCAGATCGTTAAAGACGCTTTCAACGCGGCCGCGAAGCTCCGCGGCGTCATACCCTTTCGGGTTGTCCTTATCGACCGGAATGGCAGTCTCTTTCCCTCCAGAGGCTGGAAGAAAGTCTTCGGCGTCCAGCGACTTGCTTTCCGTTAACAGAGCGCGCAGTTGTCGGGCGAGCGGAAACAGTTGTGCGAAAGTCGTTTCGCCGGGCAGGACTTCAGGGTTGAATTCCACCACGACGATCTTGTCGTCGCCGATGTTGTGCGTGCTGCGGTAATGAAAGGCGATGCGTGTTTCCAGTTCGGTGGCGCCGCCCGTTTCTTCGGGGCTGATGTTTACGAGCCAGACGAAGTCGAGCGGTTGGACCAGAAGGTCGGCCAGCGTGACGGGATGTTCGTCGTGTTTCGCTGCACCCTCTTCCGCAGTTTCAACCCAATGGACCTTACAAACGATGTTCTCCGGCTGTTCGCCCAGGAGCGGAGCCACCCACTTGTTCATACCGGTCTCGGCTTTGGCCCGCGGCGTTAGCGGAGCGGGCGGCCAGGGATTGTTCACCGGCAACGCTTCGAGATCGTCGAAGTGCAAGGTTACACGGTTGGTAAATGTAAACTCAGTTCCGCGTGGTGTATTGATTACTTCAAGCTCCGGCGGGATGTGCGCTTCTTTTTGCGCCAATGAAACTGCCGCGACGCGATCGAAGTTGCCCCGCACCAGTTGAAAAGCATTCTCGGCCATCAGTAAGTCTTTCACAGCGTCAAGCGTGTCGCGCAAAGCATTCTGCTCAGCCACAATCGCAGCGCCCTGCGTGCTGTTCGGCAGTTCTGCTGCCTGCAAGATAGCATTCAGACCAAAGCCATTGGCGGCCGTGAGCGTCGCCTGCGACAACTTCAGGCCGTTGACTACGCTGTAAGGCGGCACGGTTTCAGCCGGTGGACCAGTGCCCGCCTGGACCACCTCGCGCGACTCGAAAGGAAATGCTTGCCGGAACGGGAGAATAAACTCGTTGAGTTCCAGCACCGGAATCTCGTTTGCGGCGGCACTCGCCGAGGTACGATCGTGTAGTCCGCGTTCAAACTGGTAACCAAGCAGCGCTTCGATTGGCTGACCGTTGCGCATTCCCTCGAGCACGAACTCCCCGCGCCGCACGCGCTCAGACGACAAGTTAACCGAAAACATCTCGGCTTCTTCCGGCACCGCATTGCTAAGGTAAGCATTCCGCAGCAAAGCTGCTGCCGCGGCGTGACTGAGCGAGGGGGCCTGAACGAAACCACCTTTCCTGGCGCCGACCAGCCCGGTCTGCCGAGACGTTATGACGTCGTCCTCCTCGAGGATCGGTTGGTTGTCTGCGGGCCGCAAAGAAGCCGGCAGACTATCCGCACTCAAAAACACTTTCGCCGACGGCTTCAGATTCTCGACCCAGCCAAACGCTCCCAAGTAAATGCCGGCCCGCCGGGCCTGGCCGGTGTCACGCTGGGCTTGTAGTCGTTGCGCAAAGAGTCCCGTTTGCCAGGCATCGAGACGGTAACTACAACAATCGAGGTGTTCGACGAAGCAACGTTCAAGCCGTGCCGTCGGCGTGCTCACCAAATTTAGTAGCGCGGTTTTTTGCTCTCGCAGAAATGAGGCTTCAACTTCAGTCGGCGAGGGCCCCGCCCAGATCCAATCCGCGACCGTCGTACTTGGAACCGGGTTCGTTGGCTCGGCAAGCTCGACGCGCGTGGCCATTAGTTCGAATTTGGATACGGCGGGTTGTGATGGGCGCACTCCAACCACCGTCGTGGCACTCGTGGCCTGCGTCAGCACCGGCTCGAAGTCTGTCCGTACCTGCAACCACTCATAGGCGCCGTTGTGCAGTTGCAGCAGGAGCGAATTTCGCAGCATCAGGTAGAGCAGTGCCGACGGCGGAGTTCCGCCGATGTCCTGAGTAATGATTTTTTGCGTCGTCTCCGCTTTGGCGAGGAAGTCAATGTAGTTAACCGTCAATAGATTCGTTTCCGAAGGCGGTTTGTTTTCGATCAGGTTGGGCACATCGAGCGCGGTGATGTAGTGCTGCCAGAGCAGGTGCAGACTCTTCATCTTACCGACTGTTGCGATTGCTTCGTCGACGCCCAGATTCCGCAGAAACACCCTCGCCGTTGCCGGCATCGCGATTATCAGCGAAGCCAGCTCGTTAGCGTAACGGCCTTTGTCCTTGAAGTTCAGGAGGTTGCTCAGATACTCAGCGCTGTAGCCAATGCGTTGGAAAAACTCGACGGATGTCGGATGCAGACCAAGGATATTCATCAACACATCCGATGAATCACTGCCCGGTTTGCCAACGAACGGAAGCGTGCCGGCGATGCCATCCCAAATCTTTTCGAATTGCAGGAGCAGGGCGTGCAGCTTCCTCAAGAAGACGGACGGATCCGGGAATGGGGCAACCAGCAAAATCGGACCAGGGTCCCTTACCGGATATTTCCAGCGCGAAAAGTCGCTGGTAAGCAGGATGCCGTATGGTTGGTTTCCGATTCGCACAGGCGGCAGCGGTCCTCTACCGGTCACAAATCGCGTAAAGAAAGATCGCGTCTGCCGCGCTGTTTCTGCGTCTACGACTGGCTCCATCCAATTCCGCAGCCAATAGCCCCATGTTCCGGGAAACAACGCGGTAGCCATCGAGGAAGCTTCCAACCAGTCCGTCTGATTCGCGTGTTGCACTGTCTGCAATGGTCCATACGAAATGCCCAAAGCATCGGCGATCAAGCGGCCGTCCGTTTGACTCTTTTTCGGATCCGGATCGTCGGGGTCAAATGCGGGCGGGTCGGTCGCAGTAAAGAAAGCGAGATCGTCGTACGGATCGTTGTCGGAATAACCGGTGCCGTTGCGTTCAGTGTTATTCGTCGGCGTGCCTTGCGGAACGATACTGAAGCCGTTCGGGCTGAACTGATGGTTATCGATCAGCTCCTCGAGCAGTCCGGCGCTGTCATGCGCGTTCGCGGAAAGAAAAACGCCGAGCACAAAAACCTTCGCGAAGCCGTTGCCGGCCTCAGCTTCGGTCAGTCTCACGCGGAAGCCCATGCCCTGGTCTACGGCCTTGTCGAAGTCAGACATCCAGTCGAAACTACTGCCGTACACGAGCACGTCGCCCTTCTCTGCGAAGCCCGCCTCGGGATCGACCGGTTCCGGACCAACGTACAACGTGTCGGGAATGACGTTACCGGTGATCTCGCGTGGAGGACCCGTTTCGGTACTGAACAACAGGAGTACGAAACGATCCGGCATTACATGCGTGCGCGGCGCGCGCGTCCAACCGTCGGTTTTGGTCAGGTCGTGTACAGGAAAACCGGTGATGAGCGTTCGCATGACTACGTTAACGCGATCGAACCAGTTGTTCTCGTCAGCTAACCGCGCGAAGGCGTCGCCGTCGTTTGCGTCAATAGCCTGCTGTAACGCTGTTCGAGTCGCCGGTGAGAGATCAAGGTTGAACAGGTCGTCGAAAAATTCGGCGTCGAGGGAACGCAGACGATCTGGCAGCGTCGTAGTCGCGGCGCTTGTAGCCAATGAATCGAAATCGGTGGGCTTGGTTTGCCTGGCAATCCAGGCGGAGCGCTGTCCACCAAAAAGATCGACCACGTGTCGCCAGGAGGCGCGGCGGCGATTGTCTCGCTCGTCACGAAGATGCTCGGCAGTTACCAACTCGGTCCAGTAGAGCTCACCGGCGACGACTTCGCTGTCTGTCAAAACTTGCTCGTGAGTATGGATCGCGACGTCGTCCGGATAAATTCTGACCCAGAGTTCGGTTTGCGAGAGACCTTCGACAGACTGCACAGGGACGAAAATCGTCTCGAGCCGCACCGGGAAAAGCAAAAACGGTGTGCGATCGTCGAGACGCGAAAGCGAGGTTCTGGGATGCGGATCGCGCGGGTATAGCTCTCCGATCGCCGTGTGTAACCGACCTTCACAATCACCGCAATCGTCAAGCAAACGCTTGATCGTAGCTTTACCAGTTTCGCTTTGAGCGTTGAGGCTGTCGACGTCCTGGAACGCAGGCTGTAACAGTTCGACCAACCGGCGTTGCGTCGCGGCCAGTTCCCCGCGAACGCTCTCGATCTCTCGTTGCACCTCTTCTTGTCGGGCCCGCTGACTGGCTTCGCGCTCCCGTAACTCAGCAAGAGCGTCGTTTGCCTTGTCGATGCTTGCAGTGACGCCGGCTTCAACTTTGGCGAGTCTCGACAACTCGGCCTCCGTGGCGCTTATTTCATCAACGGTTTCCGGGCGCGCGGGATCTTGTTGTTGAAGTTCAGCAAGGTCTTGGCGTAACTCGGCAATGCGACGTTGGACCGACGCCAGGTTCTGCTGTAGATGGTCGATCAACCGGCGTTGCTCGGCTAAGTTGTTGAACCACTGCGCAAGCTGCTCAGACTCTTCGCGCAACGCCGCCAGGCGAGCGTTGAGCCTCTCGATTTGCGCACGCACAGCGGCGACGTCACGATCGCGATCGGTATTGACGACGGTTTGCTTTTGGTCAGCGCGGAGAAGCTGTTGGTTCGTGCGCTTCGCCTCCAGGCGCGCGCGATAGAGCGCCTCGTCGCACTGCCGGCATTGCGCGCGTAACCCCGCAATCAATTTTACTTGTTCGTCAAACTCCGCCATATCCTGTTCAAATGCTTACGACTCCGTCATGTCGAGCATCTCCGAAGAGTGAACCGCTACCATGACCGGCGTTTGGAAAAGCTCGTAAGCCATTTCCGCCGAATTCCTGGCCCAGACGTGATCGGTCAAATCCTTGCTACCCGGTCTGTGAAAAGCAGGAGCGGGAGATCTTGTGACAAACGCCGGCTCGGTAGGACCAAAAAGGTTCCAGGCCAGGTTGTTCCAGGTATCCTTCGGGTCGTTGCTCGGATCGTCATCAGTGTCTTGTGTCGCTTCGTAGGCGATGTCCATGCCGAAGCGCGGTTCTCCGGGAACTTCCTGGATCACGAAAAACCAACCGCGCTTATCACCCGGAAAGTGGTTGCTGTCGACGGTCCCTTTCGCTTTCTCGATCGTCAGGTCAAACCCAAAGAAACGCAGGTCCGAATCAATCTCCGCCCGGAAGAGCGGGAACTTGTATTCCACGTCAAACTGCTCTGGCGTAGGATCTACTTCGCGAATCACATTGTTTCCGTGCCCGTCGTCAATTGCTTTCTGCGCGTAGATAACAGTATTCCGATAACGCTTCAACAACTCACCGCGAATCACCAGCACCACCTGCTTTTGACCTGGTTGCACATCGGCATCTGGACCGGGGTCAGGCTTATGCGCTCCCAACTCGCTGGTGGATTGCCAGGTGTGGATCTTTACGATGTCTTTCAACTTTTCGGCATCAGTTGGCGTGTCGGGGTTGCTGATACCTTTTACTTCCCAGAACTGCCGGAAGTAACTGCCCCGGAGATCGGTTGGAAACTCGCGCCAGAGAAGTTCACGGGCCATCTCGTGGTTGAGACCGACCATGTAAGACTCGATGAATTTCGGATTGGTTTCCAAAAGCGAAATCGTATCGGGTGGAATCAACTGTAAATTCGGAATCAGCAACTCCTTATTAATGTCGCGCAGAAAGGCATAAGTCGCGTCTTCAAAATCCGGGTGGGCCATCGCATCCACAATCTCTTCCGGCCGTTCGAAAGTACGACCCGGGATTTGGACGAAAGCAGAGAGTCGAAACGGAAAAGCAACGCGGGGATCTATTGCTCTCGTTAACGTCGCCCGCGCGCCGGTGACGTCGAATGCCCGCAGCGGTGGTAGATCAGGCGTACGGATCACGACACGTTGCTGTAGATCGATCGCGGCGCTTCTGAAGTTGCGCGCCTCGACACTGTCTGCGCCAGGCGTGGCTCCCGGCGTCGATGCGGGCGCAACTGTTTCGCCTTCCAGCACAACGTTGAAACCCGGTTGTGGCGGCGCACTTCTGACAGCAGCCTCTGCCTTAACGGGATCGACCAGCTCCTCAGCGGTCTCAGTATCTTCATTAATACGCTGCAACCAGAAAAACCCGGCCACTGCCGCAATCGCGAGCACTGCGACGATGGCCCAGACAATGGCCGACGCACTGAAAATTCCAAGCAACAGCAGCAGTACCAACACTACGATCAGAATCAACACGCGGTTCTTTATCAGCCACCGCAGGAACGGGGTCAGAGTGCGCGGTTGTATCTGGTGGGCCAGATCGTCTACGGATGGAATTCCGTCAGGAACACCGCGCGGCGGTGCGGGACTAATCTTTCCGTCGTTGATTGCAGTCACCAATCCCGAATAGTCAAACTGTTCTCCGCCTACGCTAAGTCGTTTCGCGAGTTTGCCGGCTGGTCGCGCCATGCGACGAAAAGCGGCGCTAAACACCGGCGGCTTCAGCCGGCTTTCGAACAACTGCTGGCGAATGGTCGTCGGGCTCCCCAATATTTTCGCGTGGACCATCGTCGTCGCGGCCAGCAATTTTTCCGGCGGTAGCTTGACAAAAAACTTCTCGTGATAAAGCGTGCTCACCTGCATGATGAACTGAAACGTTCGGATCTTCCGGTTGCCTTCGTAGACGCGCTCAACCTGTTGCCAGGCCTTCTGCATGAACTTGTCCTGTTCCTTCTGGACCACGCTGGTGCCAAATCCGGCCGGCACGCGCGTGCGCGGATCGCGATTCAGATCGTGGTACCAGCCCGTTTTAGTCACGTCCAACAAGACCTTGTCGGTCTTGTGCTGGCGCGCATGGTTTTGTCCGTAAAAGGGCACGGTCACGACCGGGTCATTCAGAAAATCCGCGTCCGAGCCTGGTGGCGCGTCGACGTCCGTCGCGATCGTTTCCGGCAAGTTGACCAGGATCTGCAACTCATCCTGAAAGGCGTTCGGCGTGAAGACGAGCGGCAACGACTTGGTGCGATCCGTTTTCAAGGCGCCTTCCAAACCCTGAACCGGCGGTTCGGCGGCAGGCAAGCCAGGACTCTCGCCAGGCGCGGGTGCCCTTTCCCGGCCCTCGGCATCAGCCTTCACGAAACCCGGGTGCGCACAATCCATCGAGCGGATGCCGATCCTCGCGTCGAGGATGCGAGGCTTAAGCAGTTCCACCAACGACTCGAAATCCGCCCGCTCGCCGGTGTTGAACTCCCAATCGTAGTAAATCGGTAGTTCGACGCCGGTCGTAGTCGCGTCCCACGCGGGTTTTTGCGCGGGCACGCCCGCGGTTGGTTGATCGAGGCCAGACAGTCGTCCCACTTCAAACGTCGGCACAAGGAACGCGTGATAGGCCGTGTTTGGTTCCAGGTGACGCGGCGAAAGCAGGCGGCTGTAAATTTTGTCCGGATCGGTCGTAACCGCCGCTTGCAACTTCTTCAGATATTTCTCGAGATCCGAGAGTTCGCCAGGAGCGATGTCCTGTTCAGTGTGGACGTGTGCGAAAAGCCAGGTTTCATTCGACGGTGGCAACGCACTTCGGCTCTTGACGGTGACCACTGGCAGCGGCAGCCGGGTATCGTCGCGTTGGAATTCGTCTTCCTTTAGTACCAGCAGAAAAATCCATGGTCGCAGGCGATTGCCGTCAGGATGGGCGGGTGTGTAACGCCAGCAGAAGTCTTCATCGTAGAACTCGATGAACGCCAGGTAATTCGGTTCGACGTTGGTGTCCCAATTTTTTGGCTCGGTCCGCACCACCATCTCGCGCATAATTCCGATGATGTCGCCTGGACCGATCAGCGCGAAGTCTTTCGCCGGTTGCGGCTGCTCGTTTATCGAGACGCCGATCGGCACCGAGGCGCGTTCATTCGGCGGCAACGGGGTGGCAGGATTGCCGAGCGTGTCCTGCTCCTTGATGTGCGCCGAAATTCCCTTGCGCGCCCAGGACTGAAATTGATACTTCGCGACTTCGATAGCCATAACGGTTTAATTCGGATTCAACTCGAAACCTGATACGACCTGAATTTGTCCGGCGAGGGACGGGTTCTGAGCAATCAACACCTGCTGTTGCTGATAAGCCTCGGCTTGAGTGGCAAAAACCACTGGTCCATCTGCACTCGTCACATGTGATTTCAGATCGGCGACATTCGCGATGGCGAAAGCTTCTCGCGGCAACACGACTTGCGGCGGTGCGTTCAACGATATTCGCGTTTGCTGTTGCGCCAATCCCGACTGCCGCACAGCGCTACCTTTGACCAGGCGGTCGTAGGCCAATACGAAGAGTTTGATCAAACCTTTAGGCACGATACGCTCGCGCCGCAGATAACTGAGTTCGTAGTCGACTGGACGGACCACCGGCAACGTCGTTTGCAGGTCGGACGTTGCGGTTAACTTGAACCCGCTCGGCAAACTGTCAAACGATTTCCGCGACAACTTTTCGCTATCGCTCAATTCGAGGAAGTTACCTGGCGCAAACTGTTCGCGAACGTTCTGGTAGTCGGCGGGTATCTCGACATTGTCGGAATTGGCGTGGGTGATCTTGAACTTGTTTTCGGCAAGCGGTTTTTTATTGCCGAACTTTTGAATCTCGAAATCTTCGAGCGGCAGCGAGCGCTGGCTGAAGGTGAGCACGCCGGCTGGATGAACGACCAGCATGTCAGTCGCGGCGGGTAGATCGATTTTTCGCAAACTTACGTGCAGGTGATTGTTCGGCGGCAAATCGGCGCGCCAGTTACGAGTGTCGGCGAGTTCGCGTTGCAGAACTTTGAGCAGATCTTCAGTCGCACCTGCGACGGCCGGCGGCGGGTCGCCCCACGTCGCGTGGAAGCCAACTGAGATAGAGAAAAACAGGAGTGACAGCGTCGCTTTCCCACGCGCATCCCACGGAGTCGGACCGGACAACGTGGCGTCGATGGTGACTCCGGCAATAACCGACGAGCCGGCTCGCAGAGCGACACCGCCCGAGAGTTTGGCGATGAATCGGAATGGATCGAATTGGAAGAGAACGTCGTAACCGAGGAAACCATAAATATTGAAGCCACCCGCTTCCGCATAAAGCTCTATGCGCGCGCCAAACTGAACTGTGTTTGAGGTGACCGCAAAATACGACTCGACCTTGAGGCGTGGATTGTCATCTGAGAGCAAACTGATCCCGATTCGCGCCATGCTGCGGAAGCCATCGGGCAACGCCGGGATCGTGGGCAGATCGCGGAAGTCCGGATGAAAACCACCGACGCTGAGCGCAAACGTCTGCGCTTCACCCCACGACACCAGAAACGCCATGCTACCCGTAATCGAATAGATGAGCAGACGCGAGTCAAACAGATCGGCGCGGAAGAAAATATAGCCGCGATCGAAATCGACCACGCCAAGGAAGTTAACCTGCAGCCTCAGGATCGGGGCCTCTTCTGCGGGCAGCACGGCTTTGAGCACGCCGACGATCGCAAACATCGGATCAGGCAGATCCAGCAGCAGGCCCAGCTCGACGGTGATGATCGATGGAGTTCCCCACCCCAGCTTCGCCATTGGACCAACAACGAAGTGATCCTGTTGCGGCGGGAAGAATTGTTTGATGTCGCTGATGATTCGCGAAATGTTGGCGATGACGTTTTCAGGAAAGAGGATGCTCTTGATGGCATTGGTGCGAATGCCTTCGGCCAACGCGGCCACGACGATGCGGCGGTTCAAACCGAAGATGCCGCCGACGCCGTTCAAAGTGAAACCGAAACTGAGTTGGATCGGTGTGAACTCCGCCGCGATCACGATCAGGAGCGAGAACCCTTTTGATCCGTCGGGCATCTTCGTGTTGATGATGCCGATTGCTTTGACGGAGAACAGCCCGTTGAAGTCGAGTTCGAGAGCGCCGGCATACTCTCCTTTTTCACTGTCCAGCATCAGGAACCCGCCGCCCTTGAAACCGCCTGCATTCAACGAGAGGCCCACGCCCTTTGGCGGTTTAAAGTCGACATCGAGATTTGCTGGTCCGAGATTGCCCGGATGAAACTGGATCGCCGTTCGCAGTCCGATGTCTTCGACCACGGCCTGCAAAGGACCGAGGTCAAATTTGACCACGCCGCCCGCGTCCAGAGTGATTTGATCGCTGCTGGGTCCGAGTTCGAATCTCAATCCATCGATCTCGATTGGACCAAGCGTAACGTGCGTTCCGATTTCGATGGCAAGCTTCGCGCCGCCTCTGAACGTGAAGCCGGAAAGCAACGTAATGCCGAAAGCCACCCCCGCCGAGGCGTCAATGTTCACGCCAGACAAGACCTTCTGCAGAAAACCATCGCCCTCACCAGCAGTAACGACGAGGCGTATCTTTTGCACTTCGACTTCAAAACCCGCGTCCAGCTTTTCGCGTGTCCCCGTCACGAACCAATTGACGCCCAGGCCCTGAATTGACAGGCGCGTGCCTCCCCTTGAGCCAAAGATGATCAGTTCTTCAGTACGGGTAGGTTTTTCCTGAATCTTGAGCGAGGCGTCGAATGAGCCCGTTACATTCAAGAGTCCTTCGGCGTTGAACGGCGGACGAATTACGATGCCGATCCCTCTTATATCTGCCGTCGACTTGAAAACCAGTTCGCCGCGATCGCACACGTCGAAATGAAATTCAGTAGCGCCGATGATGTATGGCATCAGCGCGAAGCCCTTCTTTTTGCCTCCTTGCGCTTCGGCGGGTGAGAAGGTGATACCAAACTGGCTATAGGTTTCCGGCGTGATGCCCTTTTGCAGAATTGGAAAGCGTAGCTCTCGCAAACCGGACGTAGTGTTGCCCAGCGCAGTTCGCCCCGCGTCTGACTGCGGATAGATACCTCCCGGAAGGGCGGTGGCCCGCATCACTTTTTCCAGCCGGTTGAGAAACTCGTCTGTGTTGAAGTCTGTGTCCCATCGATACACGTCATTGGCGATCCGGCCTGGGTCAGAGAAGATTTGGCCCAACCGGTTCCAATTGACCAACCTTGCCGGCTCCCCTGGCGCCGGGTTTTCTTTGTGCTCGATCAAACCGAGGAAGAAGAGGGTTTCGTGAAAGTCGGGTCTTTGCCGCTCGGCTAATTCCAACAGCAGAAAATCGGTTAACCGTCTGGGGAGATCGCCGATATTCGGGAGTCCGCCGCCACCACCTGCTTGTATCTGCGTGTGCAACTGGCGAATGGCGTCGACGGTTGCGACGATGCGTGTGAACAAGTTGGCGACTGCGGCGGCGATGCCCGCTTCGCCGGTAGCTTCGGCGAGAAGTCGTACTGCGTTGATCAGTTGATTTGCTTCGGTTGATAGCGGGGTTAATGCACCGCCAAACGCACCCGGCGGGATCTCGTAACCGAGTTTCCGGAAGAGCGCCACCGCCTGGTCCGGCGTGTTGACCGAGCGCAGCGGAGCGAGGGCCAGTCCCGCTTGAGAGAGAAGAGATTGCAGCGCGTCAGCCATAAGTCAAAGGTTTATCCGCTTTTAGGTTCTTGTGATCGGGCCCTGGTGATACTGACCTATGATAAATTCGGCCCGCACACCGGACAGTCCGGTCAGTAGCTGTTCAAAATTGGTCCCGCTGAAATACTGGGTTCTCAGCATTTCAAGAATTCGACCACAAAACGTGATATTACTTTTCGGGAATCGAACGATGTTATAGAGATCCAGTCGCTTATTTTCGTCGAGGAGAGCGAACGTTTGCAGGAGTCCCTCGACTGCTACGGATCGCTGATTGAAATCCTGAGGTAAGAGCGTGAATGGCAACATGTCCGGAAGTGTCATCGACAACAGCAGCGGTCTGATCGCACAGACGCCCGCTCCTTTCGAACCCGATGTCGCAAACTCTGCGGTTGCCGTATTCAGCGACACCGCCAACTGGTCCAGGTCCTGTTTGCGTTGTGCAGCATTCCTTTGCGAGGCTCCGTCATACACCATGCTGAAAACGAAGCGTTTGTAAGCATCGCCGGATTCGGGAGTTTGCGGTGCTACATTCTGGTAGTAGAGATTATGTTCGTTGATGAGTTCACGTAACACGTCGGGACTTCCGATAGAAGGTCCCGGCTGGTTAACAGCGTCGTGAATCATAGTCTCGAGCTGCGCACTGGCCGGCACGACTTCCTGGACCATGGAAAGTGTGGCTTGCTCCGCAGCCGAGCCATCGAGAATGCGCACCTGGATGTTGAGGGCTCCGACGTGGGTTGCGGTGTGAGCGATCTCGCCGAATTGAGATGTTTCAACCCTCGGAGGTCCGACGGTTTCGGTAATCGTCCATTCGAACGACGAAGCCGCAGCAGCGAGACCGGCATCTGTAATGAAAATCACCCACACGTTCTCTCGATTGATGACCACCGGCGAGGTGACAAACGACACTAATGCGCATCGTCCATCCGATGCGACAACGGCCTGCCCTAGATCAGACGCTTGCAGATTCAGAGGAATTCTACTTTCTGTCTTACGCACAGGCATGTTGAATCACTCTTAGCCACAATAAGGCACAAAATGCACACAAACTGATTCGACTCGATCATCCGTGATGTTCGATTCATCTTTTGTGCCTTTGCTTTTTTGTGGCATCTCTTCTCTTGTGCTTTTTCGTGGCCTCACCCAAGTACGAGCCACCTTTCTTTGATCCAGGCAAACTTATCTCGATCGAGACTGTTCAGAAGGGAGCCTGTCAGTATCAGGCCCGTACCGATGTAAGCCAGCATCCTTGCGTCCATCCACAGCCCGAAAACAGCCACACAGACCGCTCCCAGTAAGCTCAGGTAAAAAGGAGTCAACCCGTTTCGCCTTTCCGCTCCCATGAAGAGCGAGAGAGGATTAATAAATAAGAGTGCGACGAAAACAGGCAGTAGCTGGTGAGCAAATTGAAGTAGATGGATGTTAGTTATACCCAACACACTGACATACGCGGCCAGGCACAGCGGACACTTTGGGAAAAACGTGATCACGAGGGAAAGCAGAGGAGACATAAGGTCTCTCAATCTCGTGACTACAGAATGTGCAGACGCGGGCCGCCGTTTCCGCACTTGTTTTCGAAGTTGGTCGATGACTTCGGAAACATTCCACTGCAACTGCTGAAAATGATTTGCGATATTTCCATCCCGATCGAGAATAAAAAGCTCGGTAGTGTGTTGATTAACGATTGATCCAATGTAGTTGACGCCTGCATCAAAATAGCGAAGCAAGTCCGGCGTTCCTGTCTCCAATCTGAAGACACGGTTTTGATCGTCGAGCAACATTCCACGGTTTCGACAATACGAGTCGAGTCTGTACGGCTGATCGTATGTCGGGTCATAAGTAATGGCCGCGATTTTTACGTGGCCCTCCAGGCCCGCGTCCACGAGTGCTTTTTGTAGCTGACCTAACCTCGTAATCGTTAACGAACACTTGTTGGGGTTATCGCAACGAGTATAGAAAAACACGACGAGTGCAGGTTCATCGATGAAGTATTCTCCAAACGTCATCGTATGGCCGTCATGATCTTCAAGACGCAATCCTGCTATCTCAGCAGTTAATCTCTTCCGCTTGCGAAACGAAGTGCGTCGTAGCCGTTTTGAAACAGGCCACTCGCAACATCCGCTGCGAGCACCGTCTTCGATAACCGAAATCGCTTTACGAATTTCTGCGCGTACGTCCTGGCTAAAATAGCTGTCGAGGCAAAGCTCTTTTAGCTGCACGACGGATTCAAGTGCAGCGGAGCCCATCCATTGAAATGTCCTGAATATCTCCATTAAGGCCGTAGTCGTATTCGTTAGCGGCCAGCGCGGTTTATAGGTCTCAAAACTAATGGCATCATCCTCGAATTTCATGTTGCTCACAGCCTTGAGTAAATACGGAATGATTTCCGGGCGCGGGGCGGGAAGGCCGCGGATCGCAATTGCTGCCCCAGCCACAAGGTATGCGGACCGCCCAGTTTCGAGTGCTTCCAGGACAAAAGGTAACGCTGATTCTGGCAGGCCGTTATGCCTGAACGACTCAAATAAATAGCCCCTAATGCGGATTACTTCATTCGCACTTCTTTCCCGGTACAGCGGGTGCTGTTGCGGAAGGTATTCGAGGAGTCGGCTGCGATGCAGAGGAGAACGCCTCGCCCAATCGATGGCGGCGGCAATTTCATCTTCCGGGCTTTCTTTCCCCAGGAGACCGATGGAGTCTCGTGGCATGACCCTATCCTTTCGGCTTGTGCCTCATCGCCTTAGTGAGAAACCCTGTCGATTGTTGCTTAAGCGCGTCCGATGTGGTTAATGACCGGACCTTCGTGAGTTTTTGGACGAAATCGTCGTCGGCATAGAGAGCACTGGGATCGCTCTGATGCATCATGGCATTAAGACAGACTGCCCGCAGATCCGGCTCTTCTTGCTCATCCAGTACGATAGATTTCGCAAGGTGAGTGAAGTAGTCAGGATTAGAGGTCTTCATGGCTGTCGCGCTGGTCATGCGAACTTCAATTGGCTGTTGCTTGTCCGTCATCAGCGCTGTCAGAAGGTCTCTTGATTGCGCGTCATTTCCCAACACGTGGATGGCCTCGACTTTTGTGGTTTCATCGGAGCGAGGATCCTCCAATATTTTTCGCACAACGGGATAATGTTCCGCATGGATGTCGTAGCCGAGAAGTTGTATCGCCTTGGCCGTAGGAACGATCGGTTGTTCCCTTCCCGCGAGTCCGTCTAATAACCTTCTCTGGACGTATTCATCTTTTTCCTTTGCAAGCTCTTCGGCTGCACGTTCTTGGATTAAGGCATCTGGATCGTCGAGTAGGGAACGCAGCAGCGTCATATACTCGGGACGTAATGGGACAAACTCTCGTGAACCGAAGCTGAACGCTCCCAGGACGGATAGTATGGCTCGACGCAGTTCGACCTGATCGTCGGTGTCCTGCACTATCAAAAAACAATCTCTGATGTATTCGGTATTCCTGCCAATAGCTGATCGTGCTTTTCTTAGTACCAGCAGGCGCACCTCGGTGTCTTCCTGTTTGTTTGTGAGCAATTGCATTCCCTTCCTTACGTCCTCCACTTCCTTCACAGAAGGGATTGCCTGGAGCGCGGCCTTATATTCAGTCGAATTCTGCGTGCTTCTGAGTTTGCTCAGCCCGTTTTCAATTGCTTTCTCGTGAGCTGTCACTTGCTCCTGAGTTCTCTTGATATATTCGTCCTTATCAATCATTGCTCTATCCTAGACAAACGGCACATCGTCGTAATCAAAGTTATTGCTGTTGCCTTGGGTCCGACCAATGTAGTCGATAACGTCGGCGATGGTTGGCACAGGGGGCGGCTTGCTGGGAAATGCCAATTGCGGCAAAGGTCCACCCGGTGCAGTGGGTGGGCGGGGAGGTGCCGTAGCACCATTCCACGGCCACATAGTGTCCGTTACGAAATCTCCAATTCGGGCACCCGTACCCGGAGAGTAGGAGTTGCTATCAGATGCGTTAAACCGGTTCCTCAGCCATTGCCATTTTGCCCATAAGCGGTCGATATTGGAATGAAGCAGGAAAAAAAGTGGATCTTGCGTTGCAGTTGCTTGAGATCTGAGTGGGCCGGTGGAAATACTGTTGTGGGCAAAATCATGCGGATCGTTTTCCATAAAGGAGAAGCTGTCGAAGTCTGCGCCAAGCGCTAACGTTCCCGTTTCACTTTCAACAGGAGCACCAGAGGTGGTTGAATTGAAAGAAAGTATTCGAATAACACCCGTTACACCGCCAATCGCCCAATTCCTCAGCGGATTGGTGGAGCTGAACGTCACCCGCCCAACGCTGTTGGGAGTACTGCCCATAAAATCCGGACTGAATATATTGGGCGAAGGTTGATCGAAGTTCCAGTAAGGGACTGTGACACTCGGAAAACCGACCTGAAGGTGCCTTTCAAAACTCGACATAAAAGCTCTATGCCAGGGAAGAAAGGCATTGCGACGATGAATCTCGGGGTCTGCTGGCCCATTGTGACTGTCAAGGAAAATTTGGTAGACAGCGGTCGAAGCGTTCAATGTGGAGAACGCGTCCAGAAAGCGGTCACGCTCTCTCTCGGTCAGATTATTCGCATTCTTCCGAACGCGGACCATCACCGTTCGTTGGAGTAAGACGGTATTAGTGCTATCGACGAGCGAGATAGCTCCGTCCTGATCGTCGCTGCTCGGAGAACCGAACTTTCCTCCGATAAAGAAATTCACAGGCGAGCCATCGCCCGGCAAGGTGAGCAGAAGCGTGTTCTGCTCGGCCGAAGTGTAACTGCTTCGAAAGATCACCTGTCCACCGGCAGAGGTGTCCCTGTTTCTTAGAGTGAACGCTCTGTCTGGTTGAGGCTGATTGGTGATGCGAAGGCTACAGGCGGATAGAGTCCATCCAACATACGAGTTACCTGAAGCCGCATTGTTGATTAAGAGTTCAAATGGGCCAGTAATGGTTGGGGCGGGCGGGGGCGGAACTTGCCGCGCTCTATCAAGTCCGGTGTTGGCGGATCTATTCTTCTTTGTTGTGAGGCTGCCCATGAATGTTCAGCGTCTGTATGACTATTGTTCCGAACGCAGCGATATGAGGTGGGTCTATATCACAGCTCTTCGTAAGTATTCAATAGTTTGAAGTGAATCGTCACACTTCAAACAAATTCTCACCGCGAAGGTATTCTCGTACAATCCTCGAGCGAAAACTTTTCGTAACCCACAAATGGACCGCCGATCTTGCATTTCTGAACACTGTCATTTAATGATCTTTTTGAATCCTTGAGGTGAGTGATGAAGTGGTCTAGGCGTGTTGTAAGACTTATCGAGCTCGCGATTATTTTCGTATACGCGTCCGCAACATTTAGCCAGGACTCAACGGCACTTGACTCGGCGGCAAGGGAGCGCATGGAACGGGCACGCGCTTCGATCGTAACAGTAAAGGTGCTGGACCAGCGAAACGAAACAATCTCGCAGGCGTCGGGTTTTCTTATCCGAAAAGATCTTATCGCGACCGATCTTGAACTCGACAGGAATTCTCGTGTTGAAGTTACCACTGCGACAAAAGCCAGCACGATAAAAGTGTTATCTTCAGGTCACTATGTTCTTCCGTACGTGTTGGTTGAGACACAAGCGGAAATTTCGCCCTTAAGCCTGGGCGACGGCGAGCGAGTCGCATTGAACGATCCCGTATACATGCTGAGCGATTCGGGGAAGATCGTCAGTGGCCGGATCACAAGCATCACGACGATAAAGAACACTCGAGCGTTCTCGCTGAGCCTTCTTATCGACGCGAATAACAATGGCGCGCCGGTGTTTGATCGGTACGGTAAAGTGATCGGCATCGCCACAAAAAGTCCGGACGGACAGAGCGCTGGTTTGGCCTGGCCGAGTGATCTCCTGGACACGCTCAAGCACTTGGGTGAGCCCGGTGTGGGAGTCGGTAGGGGAGAGGGGCCGCGGTTTGGTGTGGGTGTCGCTTCAGGCAGTGCCTCCGCTGAGACTCGCGTTGATACAAAGCCGGTGCCTTTGAACAGACCAACCCCTCGTTACACAGAATCGGCTCGCGCTCACGGTATTCAGGGCTCGGTGGTCGTGCGTGTGCTGGTGGGCGAGGATGGCAATGTGAAGAGCGTCCGGGTGATTCGTGGTCTTCCCGATGGACTTACGGAAGCAGCGGTGACTGCGGCGCGTGAGACTAAGTTCAAGCCGGCGATGAAAGATGGCGAGCCAGTGCCGTTCTGGGTGGGATTGGAAATCAGCTTCAATATCCGCTGATGACTATGGCGGCGTGGAAGATTTGAGAACCGACGGGCCTTAGTTGGCGCAGGCGAGGCAGTTCGTGCTACAAACTCAGCGCCGTCGCGGCAGCACAGGTCGCACGCTCTCAGAGCGGGTTCGGGCACTTTGATGGTGGCGGTAAATCGTTGATAATCAAGGCATGGCGGGGTAGCTCAGATGGTTAGAGCGTGGGATTCATAATCCGAAACCACGGAAATTCTTAACTCTATTCACTAAAACAGGTTGCAGCCATAGCGGTTTTTCACGGGTTTTTGATAACTCTAGATGCAGCTATACGCCTATGCGTGTTCTTATCTGAATTCCCGTCACAGCACCGTCACAAGTTATGTAAGTCTCCCTTGGTTCCCAACTACCGTAAGGAATCTCAACGATCAGGTCGGCAGAAGCTCACGAACTATTCGAACTCAAGCGAACTGAATCATGTTTGCAATGCTGGCCAGTGATAGTCCTCATGACTTCCAGTCTATGGCGTTGCTCTGCAAAGAACTCTGGTGTTCTGTTGTTTGTCGGAGTCGATAAAAACGGGTGGCAATAAGGATTATTTACGGGACCAGGAAAGAGCAAGTATTCAAATCAACTGATGCAAATAATGCGAAGAATTTGGCTGGCAGCCTTTGATAATAACAATCTTCTTGTTCAGCATTCTCTGGCCGCATTAGATCCCACGCGACCTCACTATCCCAAAACCTGCAACCTGATAGTCCGCCTGGAGTGGACGACAGTCGAAGATTCCACCAATCGCGCCTATCAGTATTGAGCCAGCCGCAATTCGAAACCTACTCTGTAATCCGCAACGCGGAACTTCCTTTTTCGCAAGTAGATCTCTGCTGCTCAAAAATGTCTCGTCTTTTTGTAATGGATGACGTGGGATAAGACAAGAGTTCCGTGAGGCTATCGTGAACTCCAGATGGAAAGTAATTTAATTCGCGACGGCGGCTTCACCAACCCGGGATGCCAGAGGGAATTCCCATTCGGTGATGTAGTCCGCGTATGATTGGCAGGGTGAATTATCTCTTGTTATGACCGAATTGGCTCCTTCAGAAATCGTACTACCGCTCTACTCCTAACGCTTCGGCAATAACCGGCAGCAACTCGGCTTGTGCCGTCTGCACAAAAAAGTGATCCCCTGGAAACAGGTGAAGCCTATATGCCGAAGTCGTGTGCTCACGCCACGGCTCAAGGTGTTCGCAGCTAACTTCTTCATCATCGACTCCACCAAAAACCGTTATAGGACATGCCAAGGGCGGTTCAGGCTGATGTTCATAAGTCTCACAGGCGGCAAAATCAGCACGCAGGAAAGGAATTATCAGTTGCATCAATTCCGGATGATCAAGCACATCGTGAGGAGTACCATTCAACTGCCGAACGCGGTCAATGAATTCTTGCTCCGGTAGATCCCAGGCAGGCTCTACCGGATCGGGTATGTGCGGAGCACGTCGCCCGGAAACAAAGAGATGCACGGGCATTCTCTTATGATTCCTGCGCAACCAACGCGTAAGCTCGAGCGCTATCAGAGCTCCCATGCTATGACCGAAGAAGGCAAACGGTTTGTCGAGGTAAGGCCCAACCTCATGCGCCAGCGCTTCCACTATTCCCGACAACCGCTCCAACGGTGGCTCAGACAGACGTTCCCCGCGTCCAGGAAGCTGAACCGCGGTTACGTCTATCGTTTCCGGTAGAAGGCCCTGCCAGGAACGATAGGTATTACTGCTCCCGCCCGCGTACGGAAAGCAAAACAGTCTGACGGTTGCTTGTGCCTTTACTCCCGAACGCGCAAACCAACGCGAGCACAGTCGTTCAGGCATCCTTTGAGCCGTAGTTTGCATACGGATTTCCGCCTCAATTGGCCTGGGCTTGCTCTTCCATTTTCTTTCTAAGACTCAGCGGTCGCATGTCGGTCCAGATTTCCTTGATGCGGTCCAGACATTCCTGCTTCGTCCCAGTGGTGGCTTCATCTCTCCACCCCAACGCATTTTCTCTGTCGGCAGGCCAGATCGAATACTGTTCCTCGTGATTCAACACCACCTTATAAATCGTGTTGTCTTCTCTTTCATCATTCATCTCTTTACTCCTTGGTTCAGATTGTTGTTGATTTCAATTTTTGCCATCTTCATTCCATACGCAGCGCAGTCACCGGGTTGACCTTCGTGGCCCTGCGTGCAGGGATGTAACAGGCAAACGCGGCCACCGCGAGTATCATGAGTGAAGTGGCAACAAACGTCGTTGGGTCGGTTGCGCTAATGCCATAAAGCAGGCTGGAAGCGAATCGTGTCAGGCCAACCGCCGCAAACAACCCGATTGCGATACCAATTACGGCAAGACCCACTCCCTGCCGCAAAATTCTCTTGAGGATGTTACGCTGGTTCGCACCGAGTGCCATGAGGATGCCAATCTCATTTGTCTGTTGGGCCACCGTATACGACAGCACACCGTAGATGCCGAGTATCGCCTGTAACAGCGCAAGACCCGCGAAGATGCTCAACAGCCACATGTAAGCACGGCGCTGCACGACTTCGGCATCAACTATCTCCTCCATAGTTTTCAGATTCGAGATGGGCTGGTCGCGGTCGATGGACCAGATTTGCTCACGAACCAACGGAGCCAGTTGCGTTGGATCGCCGGTTGTGCGAATCGCCAATTCGGACGGAACAAGATTCGGCTGCACAAACTGCGGATAAGAGAGATACATGGCCGGACGAAAATCCGCATCTATCCCGGTGGCTTTCTCGTCACCAACGATTCCGACAATCGTAATCGGCGGCGGCGGGTTAGCTCCCCCGAGTGTGAACTGGCGTCCGATCGGGTCCTGCCCCGCCCAGAACTTTTTCGCCATTGCCTCGTTGATGACGCCGACATGCGCGGAAGGCCCATCCATACGCTCCAGGTACCGCCCTTTGCGGAGCGGGATGTCCATGGTCTTCAGATAATCTGAGCTCACAACGCGGATCAGCGCAAGCGGCATATCTCCGGCAGCGGGCGGCGGTTGACCTTCAATAATGAAGCCGCGAGAAACACCCCTAGCTGTCAGCGGGAGGACCGTGGTATAGCCAGCCGCATGGACTCCGGGTAGAGCTTGCACCCTGTCCAACGTCTGTTGAAGGAAAGCCAGCCGCTGGTCGGGATTTGGATATTTCGTGTCCGACAGCGACGTGCGCAACGTAAGTACCTTCTCTGGATTGAATCCCAATTTTACGTTACGGAGGCCTATATATGTTTGAATCATCAGCCCTGCGCCGATCACTAAAATCAGCGCCAGCCCGACCTCGGCGACAACAAGAGTTTTCTGCAACTTGCGACTCGCTCCTCCGATAACACCTCTCCCCGTGCCGCTCTGTTTCAAATGCTTATTCAGATTCATGTGGCCCGATTGGAGGGCCGGTATGGTGCCAAACAAGATGGCTGTCAGTAGAGATATGACAAGGGTGAATAGCAAGGCTCTGACATCCAGGCCGAGGCTGCTTTGTGAAGTGAGCCCAACCGGCACAAATATCTTCAGGACGCTGAAAGCCAGGGGGGCAAGAAGTAACCCTATGCCACCGCTGAGGAGTGCGATCACAAAACTTTCAGTAAACAACTGACGCATCAGCCTTCGCGAGTTCGCCCCGAGCGCAGTGCGTAAGGCAAACTCTCTCTTGCGTGATGCCATGCGGGCCAACATCAGGTTGGCGACGTTACTACAGGCAATCAGGAGAACAAATCCCGCTACTACCAGCAGCACCCACATCGCGGGGCGGACGTCTCCAACGATCTGTTCTTTTAACGGCACGAGAGCGATGCCGGCTTTGGCACTTGCCTCCGGATATTCTTTTCGAAGTTGCCCGGCGATGTTTTGCATGTCTGAGTCAGCCTGCTTGAAGCTGACCCCGGGTTTCAGTAAACCGACGACGCGAAGAAAGTGTGATGTTCGTCTGGTCGACTCGGCAGGTGTTAAGACTAGAGGTAGCCAGATTCGTGTGTCCTTATCCGGAAACTCGAAATCGGGCGGCATGATGCCCATCACCGTGTATAGCTCATCGTCCAGATGAATGCTCTGACCGATTACACGCTTGTCGCCACCGAACCGAGATTGCCAGAACGTGTGGCTGAGTAACACGACCTGCGATCCGGCCGTCTGCTCTTCATCCTCCCTGAACACTCGACCGGCGAGAGGTTGTACACCCAGAACAGAGAAAAGATTCGCCGTCGTGGCAATCGCATTGACCTCCTCGGGGTCACCTACTCCCGTCAGGTTGAATACACGATTGCGCACGAATGCCATCTGCTCGAAAGTCTGGTTTCGGTCCTTCCAATCTTTGGAACTCGCCGGCGAGGTGTGATTTCGCGGGAACCCGAAGTTAGAGTTGTCTTCCCAGATCATGACCACACGGTCCGCCTTTGCATATGGCAACGGTCGCAGCAAGACCGCATTCAGCAGGCTGAAGATCGCGGTGTTGGCTCCGATCGCGAGGGCCAGCGTCATGACGACGATGATGGTGAACAGTGGATTCCTTCGAAATGTCCTCGCGGTGTAGCGAATGTCTTGCAATAACGTTTCCATATGACTTCCCTTCTTTCTCCTTATACTTGGATGCCTTCCGGAGCTTTGAGCAGTCCTTCGACACTCAAAACCTCGAGATAGTCGTGAGCGTCACCCTCATAGTTCACTTGGCCGTAATCGAGCTTGACGATGCGATCCGCAACCGAATAGTAAGAATCATCATGACTGATGACGAACACCGTCTTACCGCGGCTTTTGAGTTCGGGCAGCAGTTGCAGATAGAAAATCTCCTTGAACACTGGGTCTTGATCCGCGGCCCATTCGTCAAAGACGTATATCGAACGATCCTCGAGGTAGGCGGTAAGCAGTGCGAGCCGCTTGCGCTGACCTTGAGATAAGTTTGTAGTCGAGAACACCCCGTTGCCGACTTTGACCACACGATCCAGATGCAGCCGCTTTAGATACTTCAACGCATTTTCATCGAGGTATGGGTCATTCAGCCCCAACAGGACGTTGAATAAATAGAAGTCGGAGAACACGACGGAGAAGAGTTGCCGAAAGGCTTCCGCGTTATGCGTATCGACCGCTTCGCCGTCGAGTTTGATTGCTCCTGACTCCGGAAGGTAGAGGCCGGTGAGCAACTTTGCCAGGGTCGTCTTTCCGCTTCCGTTGCCTCCGATGATAAAGACCAGTTCACCGGGCCTGAAGGTCAGGTCGATAGGCCCAAGGGTGAAATTATCTTCCACGTCTTCACGGTAGAAGGTATGCGCTGCACCCGCCAGCTCAAGCCTTCTCCAAGGGGCCGTGGCGGCGGGTAGCTCAACCTGGTCCATGTCACTCGCAGTGGGCACAAGTTTGAGTTTGAGCGCCTCTACGTTTTCTACAGCCACAGCGGCACGTGCCAGCAGTGGAAACTGATTGAGGAGCAAATCGAAGGGCGCGAGCATGTAGAGAATCGCAAGCGTGAAGCCGGTCAGAACACTCAGTTCGATATTGCTGAATCTTGGCACGACGAAGAGGATCAGGCCGATCAGGATAAAGAACAGGATCTGGCCCCAGGTGTTTGCCACAGCATGAATCAAACTCCCCACGATGTTGTGACGGCGGATCGAGGCAGCGGTCGGTTCAAGTTGTTGCGAGAGAAACGAACGCCGCCTGGCGCTGTGAATCTTGAGTTCTTTGGTCCCTTGCGTGAGGCCGCGAAGGTGTTCAAACAAGTCGTCCCACTCGCGGCGACTCTGTCGGAAGTGGCGCAGCGCTCCCGCGAGCGGTATCTGGTAGCTCGGGATGCCGATCGCCACCGCGGCGATGGTAATCAGCAACAACGGCCATGAAAGCCATCCCATGTAGAGGAGGCAGCTTACGACAACCGCACCGTGCAGGAAGAAGATCGGAATAGTACTAAGGGCGGTGCTTAGAGTCTGAACGTCGTCTGTCATGGTCGCGAGAACGCGCGCGGCCCCGAGCTTTTCCAGATCACGCAGCGGCGCCGAGAGAACCGCACGACTCAAGCGCATTCGCAGATCATAAGTACTGGTTTGTGCCAGATAGACCAGCAAGTACTGAGAGATGAATCTCGAAGCGGGTAGCAGCAGGCACAGACCGAGAAAACTCCATGCCACTACGCTCGATGCGGATTTAGTGGCGGAGAGCGTGGAGTTAATGAGAGCCAACAGTCCCGTGCTGGCGATGCCTCCGACGACACCCGTCAGGATAATCGTCACGAGCATCGCTTGTGCCCGCCTTCTGTTCGCGGAAGTACGTAGAAGAAAAGACAGTATCTTTATTAGGTTTCGCATGAATCCCTGCTCTATACCTTCGCGAGGGCAGTAGCTTGCACCTGGTCCAAACAATCTCCGAGTTCTCGTGCCAAGGTCTGAACATAGGGTTGATCTACGATGACGTTGTGTTCACCCGCAATATCACGCACCTCGATGCCGCCGCGGGCAATTCGTTTCCAACCGAGCGTTGCCTCTGAGGAATTGAGAATGTGTCCGCGTTTGGCACGGAAGAGGGTTACCTTTCCCGGATACGGCTGAGGCACATACATATTCTTCGCACGCGTGTTGCTCATCCCGGCCCTCGCGTAACGCAGCCCGGTCTGGATATCGAGTCCGGGTGGCAGAACTCCTTGCTCGATCGCATAGGCCAGTTGTTGCTCGAGAGTTCCCTGCTGCCGGAGTTGTTCGATCGACACGGAACAGTTACGCCGCGCAAAGCGCATGATTATTTCAGCCGAATCCCAACCTGTTAATGCTGCTTCGGCTGGATCTTCGTTCTTCGCTTCGCTCGCATCGAGGTGGGCTTCAAGGTTGGTATCGAGGATTCCAAGCAAAGCTATCGGTTCGCCTGCGGCATACAATTGCTGGGCCATCTCCAGCGCAACCAGTCCGCCGAATGACCAGCCCGCAATGCAGTATGGACCTTCAGGTTGCACCTTGCGCAACGCTTCGACGTAGTGCGCAGCCATCTCTTCGAGACGCCAGTCGGATGCCTCGTCACTCAACCAGGATTGTGACTGCAAAGCATAAAAGGGTTGGTCCGGGCCGAGGCAGCGCGACAGTTCGGAATAACAGAGCACCTCGCCACCCATTCCATGCACGCAGAACAAAGGCAGCCTACTCCCGGCGGTCTGAAGGGCGACCAAGGGAGACCAGATCTCGGGTTCGATGGTCGACCGCAGGACGTTTGCCAGACGGTCGATGGTTCCCATCTGCAAAAGGGTAGAGAGCGGCAACTCGCGCCCAAACTCTTTACGTATTTCTATCATCATGCGCACAGCCAAAAGCGAATGACCGCCGAGTTCGAAGAAGTTGTCTGTAATCTCAATCGGTCTGATACCGAAGAGCGCCTCCCAAATCTTTTTGAGTCGCAATTGCAGCTCGTCGCAAGGCACGACGTAAGGAATTTCCAAACTGGTGCCTGCTTCATCCGGCGAGGGGAGTGCTTCGTGATCCACGTTGCCGCTAGACGTTACCGGGAGGCTATCGAGTCTAACGAATAAATCGGGAATGGTACGTCTGCTGATAGACTTTCGGACTAGGTTCAGTAACTCTTCTACTCCTGGCAGGCTTTGATGATCGGCGACGAAATAAGCGACGAGATGAGAATCGCCGAGCGCATCTTCCCATTTCTTTAAAGCGACTTCACGAAGAGCCGGGATCTTCAATAACTCGATCTCGAGTTCGCTTAGATCAACTATCCGACCTGTGATGGCGATGCGTTTCCCAACTTCGCCGCGAAACTCTATGCGCCGGTCCTCCCGCCAACGCGCCAAATCGCCTGTTCGGTAAAATCGCGCGCCCGTTTCTTCACCGAATGAGCCCGGCAGGAGACGCTGCGCCGTTTCGACGGGATTGCCCTGATAACTCCATCCTGCGTCGACACCGATGCAGACTTCACCCGTGATTCCCACAGGCACAGGTTCTAGATCGCCGGACAAGAGATAAACCCTGCAGCCGTCGACGGGCGTGCCGATCAGACCTGGATTATCAGGAATGTCTCCATCTGCCAGCCGGCAACCACCCAACCATAATTCCAGATCGTCCGCTTGGTAGATTTTCACGAGACTCTCGACTCTGGATGAAAGCTCTTGAGCTACCCAGGCGGGCAGCGTCTTGCCGGCGACGATAGCTTTGAAGTCACTCCGTCCCTGCCAACCACCCTCCAGCAAAAGCTTCCAGGTGTGCGGAGATGCTTGCATGATTGTCCCGCCGGACCTTTCAAGAAAGTCACGCAAGAGTGGCGGTTGAGAGACGATCTCGGCATCAGGGATGATCACCGGGGTCCCGGACCCGAGCGCACGGATTAGCTCGCTTGCCAGTGCCTCAAATGTGCTCGCCGAGGCGACAAAAACATCGCGTGGCCCCGGCTTCACCAATGTGGTGAAACTTCGCGCCTGTCCAGCCATCACGTCTGCGAGAAATGCACTCGCCTTGTCTCCGGGGTGCGAAGTCAACGGATCGGAAACAACGTAGCTTGCACCCAACTCGAGTATCGCCATCAGGCTAATGGGAAATTCCAGTCCGCGTGCGGGCATGACTGCCACAACGCCACCCGGCTGGAGACCGTCTGCCGCAAGCTTGTGGGCCATGTCGGCAATGCGCCGGTTCAACTCCGCCCAAGTCAAGCTTTTCTCTCGCCACTTGACCGCGACCTCATCGGGATCGGAATCAGCTTTGTCCTTTATAAGTGCGTCCGCCGGCTTCGTAGCCTCAAGCGCGGCATCGAGGCCTTTCGGCAACAACTCTCCCTGCTCTTCCGCGGTGAGCATCGGTACATCCCTCAGGCATGCGTCGGCATTCGCGGCGAGGCCGTTTAGCAAAGTTCGGAGATGACCGGCGACGCGACCAATCGTTGGCTCATCAAACTGTTTAGTGTCGTAAAAGATACGAACTGTCAGCGGCTCAAATGGACCAACGACCACGGTCAACGGGTAAGCAGTCTCAAGTCGACTGTGCGTTTCCAACATTTGAATACCGGTTTCGACTTCCAGCGAAGCATCATCCGTCGGGTAGTTCTGTATGATCAGGAGACTTTGAAAGAGGCGCTGTCCCTGGCCCACTTCGCTCCATTCCTGGAATTTCAAAGGTGAGACCCATTCGTATTCGCGCAGTCGCGCAAGGAAACTCTGGAGGTCCGTCAGCATTGGCAGAACCTTCTCCGCGCTCGACAACCGAACTCGAACCGGCAGGTTATTGATAAACATGCCCAGTATGGATTCGACTTCAGGCACTTCCGTCGGCCGGCCCGAGACGGTCGTTCCAAAGAGCACATCGCCGGTTCGACAGTAGCGGCTCAGTAGCAACGCCCACGCGCCATGCACGAGCGTGTTCAGCGTCAGCTTATTCCGGCGGACGGAAGAGGCGATGAGGGCGCTCTCATCAGCGGTGAGTTTCAGCATCCAGGTTTTGTAAATTCCACCGGCCCTATTGCGTGAAGCAGGTGGCGAAACTACAGGCAACGATGTGGGACTATGGAAACCCTCGAGCGTCTCCCGCCAGAACTGTTCGGCAGACTCTAGGTTCTGCCTCTGGAGCCAGGCAATATAATCTCCATAGAGAGGTCGCCGCTGGAGTTTTGCGTCCGCACCGTCGCGGTACGCTCGGTATAGCTCGAAGACTTCCTGGAGTAGAAGATTTCTGCACCAGGCATCGAGCAGAAGATGGTCGTAGCTCCACACCAGGTGGTAAGCGTCGTCATCCAGCCGGATCATCGCGAGACGCATTAGCGGCGCGCTAACAGGATCAAATCCTCTGGCCCGATCAGCGCGCATAAATGATTCAAGCTTTTCTCCCTGGTCCGAGGCCGGCACCTCTCGCCAATCATGATGCTCAACCGGCATATGCGCCTGACGGACCACCACCTGAACCGACTCATCCAGCCCATCGGTAACGAATGCCGTGCGGAGCATGGGATGCCTGTTCACGACCTCTTGCCACGTCATATCGAACGCGGCTAAATCGAGATCGCCGCTCAGCGCAATGCCTTTTTGTTCGAAGCCCGCGCTTGAGCCGGGCGCCGATAGTCTCTGGAAGAGCAAACTCTCCTGAAGCGGAGAGACGGGATAGATATCTTCGATGCGACGCCGCTTTGCTACATTGCCGTTTCCCGTTTTGCTAAGGCTCGGGGCAAGCGACAGCAGCACTTTTTTAAGTTGACCATCATCCAATCGTGCCAGTGGAAAGTCTGAAGGGGTGTAGCGGTCAAACTCGTCCGGCGATTCACAAGCCAGCAACCCACGCAACTCTCTCAACACCGCGTCTGCTAATTCCTGGATTCTCGCTTGCGCGTAGATGTTGCGACTGTATGTCCATTTCAGATAAAGCTGTCCACCGGCCACAAAGCCGTTGATGTCGAGGAGGTGATAGCGTTGTGCCAGCGCACTGCGTGCGGCACCCGGCGCTTCTCCGGCAACAACAAAGCTCCCCGAATTGATGAACGACTGATCGAACTGGCCCAGATAGTTGAACTTGATCTCCGGCTGGGGCAGCGCATTGAGCGTGGCTGCGACTTCCAGGTCTACACCGAGGTATCTCAGCAGGCCGTAGCCGATTCCCTTGTTCGGAATCGCGCGCAACTGTTCTTTGACCAATTTGAGTGCGCCCAACACACTGCCGGCGCCGCTGATGTCCAACAGTACGGGGTAGTGGGTAGTGAACCAGCCGATCGTGCGCGAGATATCGAGATCGTCAAATAGTTCTTCCCGCCCATGTCCCTCGAGTTCGATAAAGAGGTTCGCCGAGCCCGTGACAGAAGCGAAGCCACGTGTGATTGCCGTTAGTAAGATATCGTTGATCTGCGTGCCGTACGCCTCCGGCATCTCTTGCAAGAGTGCTTGAGTCTCCGCGGCGCTGAGAAAGGTCTCAATACTTCTAGCTGAGGAAAATGAATTGTCCCCGCTACCGTCTCTCTCGAGGTAGGTGAGAGATGACGTTGCCGGTTGAAGCCAGGCCGGCAATTCTTCAACAAGCTGCCCGAGTACGGCGTGCGCGATCAAATGCTCCGACCATTGCCTGAAGGAACTGGTCTTCGGTGGGAACGCTACAGCTTCGCCAAGAGATAGTTGCCTGCAGGCGGTTTGCAAGTCTTCAATCAAGACTCGCCATGACACGCCATCCACCGCCAGATGATGGACCATGATCGCCAGCCGGTTCGTACCGTTTCCGCCGAGCTTGAAAAAAGCAAACCGAACTATCGGCCCGTCCGCCAGATCAAGACTCGCCTGTAATTTTTCTGACGCCTCTTCGACGGCTGCCCAGCGCTGTTCCTCCGGCAACTCTGAAAAATCAAACGTGACAAAAGACTCAGCCACTCCGCGTGCACCGGCGATCCCTTGCTCCCAGTTCTGCCCGTTGTTTTTGAAGCGCAGACGCAACGCATCGTGATGCTTCAAGAGATACGACACCGCTTTTTCCAGCAACGAGGACTCAATCTCCGGCGATATTTCCAGCAGCAGACTCTGGTTCCAGTGATGAGGCTCGGGAAGATTCTGTTCGAAAAACCAATGCTGGATCGGGGTCAATGGCACAGGGCCTGTGACTAGCCCCTGCTCCGCCTGTATTTCTACGTCGCTGCCCACAACGAGCGCTAGCCGTGCGATTGTCTGGTTATCGAAAATCTGCTTTGGCGTGAGCCGCAAGCCAATCCGGTTCGCCTTCGCGACTGCCTGAATGCCGAGGATTGAATCACCGCCCAGCTCGAAGAAATTGTCGTCGATTCCGACTTTCGGAACGTTGAGCACTTCGGCCCAGATGGCTGCCAAAGCCTTTTCCTCGGGAGTCCGCGGCTCGACAATTTGCACGCTGCTTTGCCTGTTTGCGTGCTCGGGCGCCGGTAAGGCTGCACGGTCCACTTTGCCGTTCGGCGTCAGCGGTAGTTTGTCGACGAAGACTATTGAAGAGGGATGCATGTAGTCCGGAAGCTTGCCTGTGAGAAACTTCCGCAACTCCCTCTGTGAAAGAGTTAATCCGCGTTGCGGAACGACGTAGGCCACGAGGTGGTTCTCGCGCACGACCACGACCGACTCCCAAACCTGTGGATGGCTTCTGAGGGTCACTTCAATCTCGCCTAACTCGACGCGGTAACCGCGAATCTTGACTTGATTATCGATTCGCCCCTGAAACTCGATAGTTCCGTCCGGAAGGAAGCGTCCCCGATCGCCTGTTCTATAGAGGCGTTCGCCAGCATCTTGACTGAGTGGATTAGGAGTGAATTTCTCTGCCGTGATATGAGGTTGCCCGATGTAGCCGCGCGCCAGTCCCGCGCCTCCGATACAAATTTCTCCTGACAGACCGAAAGGAACGGGCTCCAGATTGGTATCGAGCAGGTATATCTTACAGTTTGCCAAAGAACGACCGAGCGGCAGGCTTGCGGCGATGTCAGAGGGAGGCGGCCGCTCCAGTTCGAGTGTTATCACGCCGACGGTTGTTTCCGTTGGGCCATAGTGATTAACGATACGGCATTCGGGCGCTACTTCCCTCACCTTCTCGACGAGTCCCCATGGAGTCGCTTCGCCGCCGAGCACCAGCAGGTTACGCGGCAACAAATCCTGAGGTCGCCCTGCGAGTAGCAAGGCTGAGAGATGTGAAGGCACGATCTTCAGACAATCGACGCCCTCAGATTGTAAATATTTGCCAAAGGCCGCCGGGTCTGTGGCCGTCTCTTCGGAAATGATGTGCAGGGAGCCGCCGGTGCAGAGTGCCGAGTAGATCATCGTATTGCCGAGATCGGCGGCGAAGGTGGAAACCAGTGCAAAACCTGCGTCGCGCGGCAGGTCCAATCTCAGGCGCACCGCCTGCATGTAGTTGAATAATTGTCGATGCTCAACCGCCACACCTTTCGGCCGCCCGGTCGATCCGGAAGTGAATAGCACGTAGACAAGATTGCTGTCGTTAATCTCGCAGGATGGGTTCGCGACGCGGCAAACGGCTATTTCTTCTTCGTCGAGAAAGATCAGGCGAGCCCCCGTTTCAGACGGAAATGCATGGGCCAGGCGCTTATCCATCAAGATCATTCTTACATCCGCATCAATCAGTTGCTTACCGATACGATCTTTCGGAGAGGCGACGTCGAGGGGCACATAGGCGCCACCGGCCTTGAGAATGGCCAGTAGGCCGACCAGCAAATCCGCCGAGCGCTCGAAGAAGAGCCCAACTCGTTGTTCCACTTTTAGACCACACGCCAGCAGATAATGCGCGACCTGATTCGCGCGGCGATTCAATTCGTTGTAAGTCAGTCGCTGCTCTCCAAATATCACCGCGAGCGCCGTTGGATTGAGTTCGACTTCCTCTTCAAATAACTGGTGAACAGCCTTGAAAGGTGTGGCCAACGTCTCCGAATCGTTGCAGTCGAAGAGCACCTGCCGGCGCTCTCTGGCGGAAAGAATCGGCAGCGACTGTATGGTAGTGTCCGGATTCTTCAGGGCTGCCTTCAGCAATAGCTCATAGCGTTCCTCGAGACCATACTCCGACGCTGACGACAGATCCGCATCGAGATAAAACTCGGCGCGCAAGCGACCTGAAGCACGAACACAAGTGAGTTTCGCCTGGAATTTTTCGAGCCATACGTGCTGCTCCGCCAGTGTGAAACAGAGCCCTGCGTGATTCGATACTTGCCACTCGTCATACTCGAACCCGATCGGGAATTTATCGGGCGCACCAAAGTCGGCATACTCTTCCCATTCAATCAGCTTGTCGTGCAACTCCTGAGTCTGCTGCGCGAGACTGCTGAAGCGTTGCTGTCCCTGAATATGCACGCCCATCGGCAGAAGGCGCGCATACAATCCCATGCCCTCACGAAAGTCTTCGTATATGCGGCCGTCAAACACGTCGCCGATAGTCTGATTAACTCCTGAAGTCAGGCGCCAGGAAAGGGCTTGCCAGCCTGCCAGCAGCACCGACCTAACCGACACGTCCAACTGTCGTGACAGCGCGTCGAGCGCGCTAGTCGTCTCAGGATCGAATTCTAAAAATCTGACCTGGGGCTCGTGATTATCGGACTGGCTCTGATTGATTCCCGGAGAGGGTAAAGGCGAAACAGCGAATGACCTCTGCCTGGCCCAGAACGCTCTGCCGCGCTTGACTTCCGCGTCTTCGTCCTCCAAATGCAACCCTGCTTGCCACACGGAGAACTCGGCGTAAGCCAAAGGCTCGCCTGGAATTTCTTCTTCGAACGCGATCGACGCATAGGCGCGTCCGATCTCCTGGACGAGGTTTTTGAGGGTCACTGAATCAGCACACAAAGCGGGCAGCGTAAGCAACAGGAGATGGCGTTTCGGTTCGACCTTCAGCAACAACACGCGCAGCAATGGTCCAAACTCAAGATCGAAAGGCAGAGCGGCCTGCTGACGCATCAGTGCTCTGAGTTGCGATCTCAGTTCACCAAGCGTCAAGTCAATCGCCTGCGAGTCCTGCCAGTCCATTGCGACGAACTCGTGAATCGTTTGCGAAGGCAGTTTCAATCCGGGAAGCGTCTGAAAAGTGGTGCGCAGTATCTCGTGCCGCTCAATTACCAGCGGTATCGCCGCTTCGAATTGTCCGATATTGAGTGGGCCATCGATGAAGATTGCACACTGCGCGCGAAACACGTTCCGGTCTGAGTGCTCTAACCATACGCGCCGCTGTTGAGCTGAAAGCAGGTATTTACCAATAGACGTTTCGGGTGTTTGGGTTTCTATCACTATCAGCCCCCTTGCAAATTTTCCTGGGTCAACATATCGCCCATTGCGACCACGATTTTCCTGGCTCCTGCATACGGCAGCCGGCCGTGTGCGATAAGCATATTGTCGAGCATTAGAATGTCGCCCTTCTGCCACAAGAACTTGACTGCATTCTGCCAGTAGGTATCAATGATGGTTTGCACCGTAGCGTCGTCGATGGCTCCGCCGTCTCCGTAATAGACGTTGCGCGGCAGTTCCTCCAGCGCGAAAAATGAGAAGAGCGCCTCGCGTAACGACGGGTCAATACAAGAGATGTGGTGAAGTTGAAGCTGGTTGAAGAAGACCGTCTCATTGGTCTTCGGATGTCTCGCCACGGCGGCCCGGCGCTGCTTTGTTCTCAGGCTGTCGCCTTTCCATTCAAAATCCATCGACGCGTTCCGGCAATAAGCTGCAACCGCTTCGGGATCGTCGGTTCTGAAAAAAGCGCGCCAGTGAACATCGAGCGATTCGGTGAAATTCCGGACGTACATAAGTTGCCTGCGCTCGAACTGCTCTAACAACTCCGGAGGCAAGGCGTCATAGATCAAGCGACAGTCAACAATCGGGGTTTCACCACCGCTCTCGGCCGGCTCCACGCAGTAGAAGAACTGCTTCATCGGCCAGTGAGTCAGGTGAGAACTTTCATTATGGAAGAGGATGGCTTGATCATTTGGATAAGGTGTCGATTGATAAACCCGCTCGCTCTCCTGCTCACGAGGCAAGTCTCCATAGTCAGCAAAAATCCCACCGCTGGCCGCATCTGCAAAGCGCTCGAACTCCGGAATCGTATCCACGTTGAAACCCCGGAACAGCAGTGCGCCATGCTTGTATAATTCGGCTTCGATGAAGTCTTGATTGGCTGCGGCCCAGGCTACGAGGTCTATGTCTTTGACGTTTGGTTCCATGACCAACGGAAGTTTTCCGTCCTGCGTCAAATGACTTGTGCGGATCAACTCTATGTCGGAAAGGCAGACCGAACGCTGACTGCCGCGCATGAATCCCTTGCCTTTAACTTTCTCGAATGGTGTTTTTTCCGAGCGCATTTTTTTCCTCTTAATTCCACTGACAACTTTCAGTTGACTGAGTGTGATGTCCGGATGTTGAACTGCATTCTCCAGCAGGCTCTGGAAGTCCACTCCCATCTGAGCGACAGTTTCGGGCTTGAACAGGTCGGTGCTGTAGACCCAGGACTCGAACAGCTCAGCTTCTGTTTCGGTGATAAACAACGCGAGGTCAAACTTCGAGGTCTTTTGCTCGCCGTCTACAAATGTCACTTCCAGATCCGACAGTGAGGCTTCCGACTGTGGCGTGCTTTGCAGGACACACAGCACCTGAAACAAAGGCGAGTAGCTGAGACTTCGCTTCACGCGCATCGCTCTGACGAGTGATGCGAATGGGAGACTTTGATGGGTGTAGGCTCCCAGTGCGACCGTGCGCACTCGTGCCAACAGTTCGCGAAAAGTTGGATTACCCGAGAGGTCTGCGCGCAATACCAAATTGTTGACGAAGAAACCTATCAGCCCTTCGACCTCAATACGGTTGCGGTTCGCTACGTCCGTGCCAACTACGATGTCGTCGCCGTCCGAGTAGTGTTGCAGCAAAACGTAAAAAGCTCCGAGCAGCGTCATGAAGAGCGTGACGCCCTCCTGCGCACTCAGTTGTTTGAGCGCCGCCGATAACTCGCCCGAGCGACGAAAGCTCATCGAGGCGCCTCTGAAAGAATTCTGTGGGGGGCGGGGATAGTCGGTGGCGAGATTGATCACTTCGGGCGCGCCGGCCAACTGCTTCGTCCAGTAAGTAGTGAGCTTATCGAGCACTTCTCCCTGCAACCATTGTCGTTCCCACGCGGCATAGTCCGCGTACTGAATCGAGAGCGGCGGCAATTGTGATTGCAGCCCGTGATGGAAGGTGACGTACAGCAGGATCATCTCATTGGTGAAGACTGCAAAGGACCAGCCGTCGGTGATGATGTGATGCATCGTCAGCAGAAAGATGTGCGTCTGTTCGTCGAACCGCAACAGGCTTACCCGGAGCAACGGGCCGCCTTCCAAATCGAAGGGCACACCCGACTCTGATTCGACATATCGCTGTATCTCACGTTCACGCTCTGACTCGGGAATGGCTGCGAGATCAAACTGACGCAGGTCGATAGGAGTCCATGGCGAGATAACCTGACCTGGACCATCGTTCCCGCTGGGGAAGGTTGTCCGCAGGATTTCATGTCTCCTGACAAGCTCGTTGAGCGCCTGCTCCAGCGACGCCACATCCAGTGGTCCTTTCAAACGCCTGTAAATAGTGTTGTTGTATGCAGTGTTGAGCGGATCGATTTTGTACATGCTCCAGAGTTGTTCCTGGGCAAATGAAAGCGGCAGGACTGCGTTTCTCTCGACAGGTACGATCGGAGCTTGTTGTGCGCTGCCGCGTAACATCGTTCGTTCCACTTCGAGCGCGAAAGCTGAAACGGTGGGCGCGTTGAAGAGACTCTGCACGGGCATCTCAATCTGGAACGCTTTACGCACTCTCGAGACGAGTTGGATAGCGAGGAGCGAGTCGCCTCCGAGTTGGAAAAAGTTGTCGTGCGTGCCCAATTCCGTGATGTCTAATACTTCTCTCCACAAGCCTGCTAGCAATTCCTCGCCCAGTCCGGATGGTGAAACACCGCCTCGACGCGTACTCGACTTCGTTTCGTTGGGTGCAGGCAAAGCGCGCCTGTCCACTTTGCCGTTGGCCGTGAGCGGCAGGCGCTCGAGCCTGACGAAGTTTGCCGGGACCATGTAATCGGGCAGGCTCTCTTTGAGAAAACTGTAAAGTTCCGCCGCCGAAAATTGCGTCCCTGGATGAGGAACAATGTAGGCCGCGAGCCGTTGTTCGCCGGGACGATCTGATCGCAACTCGACTACGGTTTCGCGGACTGAACTATGACGACGTATGACATTCTCAATCTCGCCCAACTCGATACGAAAACCACGGACCTTCACTTGACGATCGACGCGACCGAGAAATTCAATCGAACTGTCGGATAAGAGCCGCACGCGATCCCCCGTCCGGTAGCAACGCGCTCCCGGCTCAAACGACATGTGATCGGGAATGAATTTTTCGGCAGTCAACGCGGGATGATTCAAATAGCCGCGGGCCAGTCCTTCACCCCCGATGTGCAATTCTGCCGGAATCCAATTTCCCACCTGATTCAGATTCTGATCGAGCAAGTAAACGTGGGTATTGTCTAACGGCTCGCCCAATGCCATTGCCGGTCCGCGAAGTTGATTACGGTCGCGATCCAACTCATGCGTCAAAGCGCCGACGGTTGTTTCCGTTGGGCCATAGTGGTTGAGTATCCGGCAGCCCGGAGACAGCTCGCGGACGTTATCAATCAGCGAATCACTCGATGCCTCTCCGCCAAGAACGAGCACGGCTCGCGGGATTACATCTCGTGGACGCGTCCCCGAGAGCAAACTTGAAAGATGTGTCGGAACGATCTTGAGACATTCGATCGCGTGCGTGGCAAAGTAATTTGCAAAAGCCTCAGGGTCGGCGGCCGTTTCCCTTGAGAGCACGTGAAGACACCCGCCATTACACAGAGAGGCGAAGAGGACCGTGTTGCCGAGGTCGGCCGCAAAGGTGGAGACCATCGCGAACCGTGTTCCGGCGGGGAGCGCCAGCTTCCGGATAATGCCGCGAACGTAGTTCACCAGTTGCCGGTGCTCGATCATGACACCTTTCGGCTTGCCCGTTGACCCTGAGGTGAACAGCACATAGGCGAGAGTTTTTGCGTGCACTCGAATCGTCAGATCGGTGTCGGCAACTGGGAGATGGTCCCAATCGCGATCTATAACGAAGAGCGCCACGTTCTGCTCGTCAACGTTCGTGGCAAATCGCTCCTGCGTGATTACAACAAGCGCTCCCGTCTCCTCCAGCAGCAGGCTGACTCGTTGTTTTGGCAATGCCGGCTCCAAAGGAACGTAGGCTGCGCCGGCCTTGAGCGTTGCCAGCAGACTGATAACCATCTCCGCCGAACGCTCGAGCAACAAGCACACGAGTGTTTCAGGCCCGACGCCGAGCGTTTGCAAGTGGCGCGCGAGCCGGTTTGCTTTAGCGTTCAAGTCGGCGTAGCTCAACTGCTGATTCTCAAAGATCAGCGCCGTTGCATCGGGCGTCTTTCTCACCTGGTCTTCGAATAATTGTTGCAGGGTGGTATCCGCTGCCGATCCGGTCGCGGTATCGTTGAACGCCAGCAACTCTCTGCGTTCGACGTCGCTCAGGATCCACAGGCTTTTAATCGACGCCTGCGAATTACGAGACGCTTTCCCGATCAATGCGCGAAATTGTTCAACCAGGCAATGCGCATCGTCCTCATGGACCATGCTGCGATCAAACTGAAGCTGAGCAATCACGGAATCATTCTGCTGCACGCAGAGCAACTTGATCCTGAAATGCTCGTGGCAAATATAATGTCCGTGCAGAGAGATGCTGAGGGCTCCAGCACCGAGCGGCGCAGGCCACTCCAAATACTCGAAAGCGGCCGAGGGCAAATTGTTTTTGCCGGAACTCCCATTACTGTTTTGAGGAAGAAAGTAATCAACCCACTGGTAAGAATCTTTCGCGGAATAGCTGGTCAGGGACAAAGCACCGGCGAACGTTAGGTCATCGTCGATGCGAATGCGCAGAGGTACGGCCTTGGCGAATAAACCGAGAGCGTCTTGCAGTTCCTCAATTCTTCGTCCATCAAGGACGCAGGCAACGTCTGTATCCTGCTGGCCGCTCAACCGCCAGAGTAACAACTGCCAGCAGGTCAACAGGAAGAGGTCGATAGTCGTACCGGCTTTGGACGCCGCCAGCTCAATTTGCTTGACGACCTCAGAATCAATTTCGACGTTTACGAATGAAAGCTCAAACGCCACGGAGTCCTTGGGGTCGAGCGCGAATGGAAGATTCAGCGGGGGAAAAATCACCTCGTTTTTCTGCTGCCAATATTCGAGCCCTGGCTTGCTCTCCTCGTCTTTCAGCAGTTCGTTTTGCCACTCGGAAAACTGCAGGTACTGAGTTACGTCCTCAGCGGGCAAAGATGGGCCAGTAGTAGTTAAGAACGCAGTTATCTCTCTCACCAAAGTGACGAGCGTCAAAGCGTCCGCATAAAGCGACGGAAGCCGGATTGAAAGGATGTGTCGCCCAGGTTCCAGGAGCAGCAAAAGACAATTGAGCGCGGGTTCGTTCGCGTAATCGTGAGGGTGTTTTCGATGTTTCTCAAGAGCGCGCTCGACCGCGGCGGTGGATTCATATCCGGCGCGGCTCTGCAGGTCTGTTTCCACCCACGAGTAGAGCGCCGCTTCGCCGAGCACCTGAACGGGAAATTTCAGCCCGGCCCTTTGCTGAAGAGTCGTACGCAGGATTTCATGCCGCGCGACAGTTCTCTGCACGGCGTTGCGCAGGGCGTCTTTGTCCAGCGCACCCTCTAATAGTATGGAGACCTGCGCGTTGTTGTCAGGCGTTCGCCGGTGCTGTTCCCACAGCTCGCGCTGTTGCGGCGAAAGTCTGAATCCACTAACAGTCATAAAAATCCTTGTCCTCAGTTGAGAAAGAATGCTCCGGCCGGCCGGCGAAGAAGATTATCGGAGGACGGGCAACGATAGTCGGTCACTCGGTTGCTCCAGGAGAAGGTGGTCATTTGGCATCGTCGAAGTACGGTGGTCTTCGCTCACAGCAGGAATTTCTGTCAGAGCTTTCTCATCTCTCAGCTCCGTCATGGACCTGCCGCTGTAGAATGCTACGAACTCGTGGCTGTCAACGTAGGCCGCGAAACCAACACGGCAGTAAATCGTCTCAGACCTTGGCAATCCTTCCGCCAGATCGCATGGCACTCCTGCCTCGATGGAACGCAGCAGGGTGGGCATGTCGAAGTGGAACTCCTCAACCTCGCGTTCGAAATACTCCGTTTCACCCACGTAAACCGTATTCAGATTCGAAGCGAACTCTGAGTCCTCGGGAATCGGGAGTGTCAACATCTCGTAGCGGAAAAGCTCCGTAAAGAAGGGCTGTAGATGCACCGGCAAGAGGGGGAGAATCTCCTCCTGCCACCAGCTTTGCAGCCTCGTCGTCAGTGTTTGGTGATAATAGAAGTATCGAGCGCCATGATGAGGATTCCCGCTGTCCATGGTTCGCACCATCAATTGTCGGCACTCCCAGATCCCGCGAACCACGTCATCAGTCTGGCGTCCGGCCCACTCATCGAGAGATTTCAAGACATGCGACTGTTTGATTGAGGCCAGCTTGCGAAGGGGAACCCAGATGTTCCGAAAGATCATGTTCTCGGCGAAGACGCGAGCCCAGAACAGGAACTGATGCATGAGAGCATTTTCTTCAATCGTCATGTCGGGATGACTAATGACGTACTCGAAGTCGCACTCTTCGCGGCGCATAGTAACCAAGCCGTAGCGGCCGCGGTTCTTATCGAAGTCAGTGTTTGGGAGGATCAGGTGGGGATAGATAGCGATCTTGGATACATGCTCCGAGATGCGATCATAGCCCTCGATGAAGGTATCCACGGTCTCCCCAGGAAGCCCCCAGATCAGCTCTGCATAGATGTCGAGGCCCTCTGCCCGCATCCAGCGCGCCAAGTCCTCGTACTCATTCAACTGCATGTTCTGCCGGTGCATGTTATCCAACGCTTTATCTTCCAGGCTCTGGAGGGCGAGCGTGAAGGAGCTCTTCAGACCCGCGCGCTTCATCTGCCTAACAATTTTGTAGAAGCGCTCTCCTTTGTTTTTGGCCCACGAAGACTCGATGTTCAGCGGGTACCCGTAGCGCTCTTTCACTCGAATCATGTCCTCAATAAAGGTTTCGTCTCCTGGAAGCATTCCCAGGTTCGCGTCACATAAGGCGATGCTCTCGACGCCCTCCCGGGCGAATAGATTGAGCTCCTCACGCAGCCGTTCACGCGAGAAAGCGCGAACCTTCTGACCTATGGCGCCGCCCCAGTAACAGAACGCACACTTATAGGGACAGCCGCGATTGGTCTCGAGGAGGACGACGGCGTAGTTCGCTTTACCGTACTTGTCGCGATACGGAAGAGTGCCCTCGAGGAAGGGAGACGGAATGTCGTCGAGATTAGCAATCCGAGCACGCTCGGGTGTAGTGACTACTCGGCCATCGCGCTGGAAGGAGATACCAGGAATGTGGTCCAATTCGTTCTTCTTGACCCCTCCCAAATAGGCCTGAAGGATGTCGCGAAATATAAACTCGCCTTCCCCATTTGCGACTATGTCAATCGCCGGAAAGAGCCGGCACAATCGCTCTGCCTGATTGGCGACGTGCGTCCCACCCATAACTATCCAGCCGTCTGGTCTAAGTTGCCGGTAGACCTCGGCGACTGCGGCGAAGCGATATAGGTTCCAGCCGAACACTGAGAAGGCCAGTATGTCAGGCGGGTCGTGTGTGAGTAATGCGTGGATAATCTCGGAGGCGGTATCGCTGCCGCGGAACAAGCAAATTTGAATATCCGCTGCGGAACGGATCTCGGGATCCGCGTAGGCCGTAGCCTTGATGTACCCAAGGGACAATGGCATCGAGACGGTGTCCATTTTCCACACGCCCTGATCCACCAGAATTACTTGAACTTTCGTCATCTGTGCCTCCTTCGGCCGTTGGCTAATCGGAAGGACCCTTATCGTTTATCGGGTCATTTTTTTAGGAGCGGGAGAGCAGTAGTACTGCACCCACGATAATGAGAATGATGTCGTAGACGTTGACGGCAAGCGCAAGCGGTTGCGCCCTAAGCGATTACAAACGAAGCAGAAAAGTGGGGACCGTTTCGGTTTGCGTTACTGAGAGAGGGTGATTGCTTTTGGCCTAACGCCTCGGAATTTACTCAGGCTCTTTTCCTGCATCATGATCCGGCCGCTCTCGTCAACAGGCTCGAGCAGTTCGAGCTCGTCGAGGCGAACATCGGGTCGCGCAACAACCATGCCGAGCAATTTCTCATAGCGCGCCGACAATCTTGCGATGGTGGCCGGCCCGAAGAGGTCAGTACGAAATGTCCAGCGACCGCCGACACCGTTGGGCGTTTCCTCGAGAAACAGAGCCAGGTCGAAACGTGACGTTTCATAGTCAACCGGAAACATGCTCAGCCTGGCGTCAGGCAGATCAGCCTCTTTCACTGGAGCATTCTGGAAGACGAACAGCACGTCGAACAGGGGCGCATTGCTGAGCCCTCGCTCGAGTCTCAGTTCTCTGGTCAGAAGATCAAACGGCAATTCCTGATGCGCGTAGGCTTCGAGCGCCACCTCACGCGTGCGCGCCACCACATCGCGGAAAGTCATCCGGCCCGTAACCTCTGTGCGCAGGACGAGCAGGTTCACGAAGAAGCCGATGAGACTCTCCGTCTCATTCCAGTTACGGTTGGCCACATCCGTGCCGACGACGATATCGTTCTGGCCCGTGGTCTTGTGCAAGAGGACAACGAAAGCTCCCAGAAGAGTCATAAAGAGAGTCGCTCTCTCTGTGCGTGAAAGCTCCTCGATCGCCTTCGAGATCTCGGGTGAAAGGCGGAAGGGATGGTTGAGACCATTCGAACTGAGCGCTTCGGGTCGCTCACGATCGTACGGAAGCTTGAGAGCGGGCGGCGGCCCTGCCAACTGCTGTTTCCAGTAAGAGAGATGAGTGTCGAGAACTTCCCCACGCAGCCACTGTCGCTGCCAATGTGCGAAATCTGCATACTGGATGGGCAGCTCGGGAAACGGCGAAGGCTGTTGCTTCACGTAGGCATGGTAGATTTCCGTCAGCTCCGAGGTAAACACGCTGATGGACCATGCATCACTGATGATATGGTGCATGGTGAAGAGAACTACACTCGTGCGATCGCTCCACCTGAGTTGCTTCACATTCAACAGCGGCCCCTTTTTCAGGTCGAAGACTCGTCTGGACTCTTCAATCGCGAGGCACTGCGACTCCACTTCCTTCTCGGCGTCCGTCAAATCGCTCAAATCAACGACTGATAATCGCAACGGGGCGGCGTCTGAAATTAGTTGTAGGGGCTCCTGTCCAACGAAGGTTGTCCGAAGAACTTCGTGGCGCCGGACGATCTCAGTCACGGCTCGCTCAAACGCTTCCGTGTGGAACAAACCGTCGATGCGAACCGCAATCGGAAAGTTATTGGCCCAACTATCAGGCGCCATTTCATTCATTATCCAGAGTCGCTGTTGCGCAAAAGACAAAAGCTTCTTGCTGTCGCTGGGCGCGCGCGTGATGGGAGGGGCTGCGAGTCCGCGGTTCTCCTTCCTTGCCGTGTCCACTTTTCTTGCAAACTCAGTCGCAGTGGGCGCGTCGAAGAGGGCGCGCAACGGAAGCTCTACGTCGAATATCTTTCGCACCTTCGATATCACCTGCGTCCCCAGCAATGAGTGTCCACCGGTTTCAAAGAAGTTACTCGTAGGCCCAACCGGCGCACCTAGAATTTCCGACCAAATTGCAGCGACCAGCTCTTCCGTCTGCGTCAGCATACCCTCGCCGGCTCGTTCCCAATCGGCGACAGTGGGCTTCATCGTCAGCAGGACTTTCCGGTCAACCTTGCCATTCGGTGTTAACGGAAACGAAGGCAGTATTGCGAATTCGGCCGGCACCATGTAATCGGGCAATCTCTCTTTCAAGAAGCTGCGTAACTGGGACACTGACTTTCGCGCCAGCTTTCCCCTGAGCGGATCGTTGGCATAAGACGCCCAGGGCTTGAGGCCGGCGGTTTCGATCGGAAAGCTCACTACTGCTCTCCCGTAACGCGTCACGCCATTTCGCCTGAACGCCACATCGTAACGACCATCTGCACCAGAGCCGCACCAGGTAATGTCCACGGAATAATTTAAGTCCTCGCTCAATTTCCATAAGTCTTCCGGGTCTATGCCTTCGGCTCGTGAACTTTCCAAAGCGCGTCGCAGTTCGTCCACTGTTTGTCCGTCGCCTTGCCGGGTAAGAGACTTGACAATCTCAACCTGCGATTGCAGACGAGCACTCGGCACACCCTTCAAACCAAGAAACTCCAGCTCGTGGTTCGCCAACCGTTGCTCCAGGGATCGCAAAGTTAGTTTCTGCTCATCCCAATCCAGCCAACGAGGCTGGTCCATCTGAGTGGGCTGACTTCCAACATGCAGAACCACGTCGTATCTGAATCGGGTAAGTTCGTTATGATAAGCTCCTCGCTTGATCTTGATTTCCACATCCGAGATTTGCGGCAGATGGTGTTTCAAGGCCTGGAAGAAAGCAGGGTCGATAACAAGTTCATTCTCCTCGCTGAGGGACTTCTGTATGTGCTGCCGTAACTCTGCCACGGAGAGAGAGGCCGCTGCACGGTGGAACTCAACGGAGGTATGGAAAGTTTCCAGCAAGGAAAGGTTTCGGAGATCACCAATAAATATATGGCCTCCGGGTGTAACTAGTTTTACAGCACGTTCGATCACGCGGAGTAAATAGTCAATGCCAGGGAAATATTGGACCACTGAATTGAGTATCAGCGTGTCGAACAATTCAGTATCAATTCCGGAGAGGTCCTCGGCCGTTCTCTCTAAAAGTTTGACGTGGGGAAGTTCCAGGCGCGTAACATGATCGGCGAGATAACGAAGCGCTTCCGACGACATGTCCGTGCCGTAATATTGCGTGCAGCCAGGAGCGATGCGGAAGAGCAGCAGGCCCAACCCGCAACCGATCTCCAGCACGCGCCTGGGTTGCAGCGTGAGGATTGACTCGACAGTCCGGTCCACGCATTCGCGCATCTCCGGCACCGGTATGGGAAGTCCTGTATAGCTGCTGTTCCATCCCGCAAGATTCAAGGTCGGGTCTGAATGCGTGGGTGTCAGCCTATAGGACTGGTTCATTGCCATTTGCCACTGCGAGACCTGTTCCTCGCTTTCCTGTGTTTTCGCTGGGTCCGGCGCGCCATCGTTATCCAGGTTTGGTGTAACGTAAGCCACCAGTCGCTTTTCACCCGACTCATCACCGCGAGCCATCACGACGCACTCGTGAACTTCCGGGTGCTGCTTGAGCACGGATTCAATCTCGCCCAACTCGATCCGGAAACCGCGAATTTTTACCTGGTGATCGATCCTTCCGAGAAATTCGATTTCCCCGCCGGGCACATACCGAGCCAGATCCCCTGTCTTGTATAAACGCGCGCCCTGCTGCCGGCTGAACGGATCAGGAATAAACTTTTCGGCCGTTAAATCCGGGCGTCTGTGATAGCCAGTGGCCAGACCCGCTCCGCCGATGTGCAATTCCCCCGCGACGCCCACCGGAACGAGTTGCAAGTTGAAGTCGAGTAAATATATTTGCGTGTTTGCGATTGGACCACCAATAGTCACTTCAGTCTGCGGCGATTCCAGTTTCTTGATTGCCGACCAGATGGTTGTTTCCGTTGGTCCATACATGTTCCAAAGCTCAGCGCTGCGCTCCGCCAGTTCAACCGCGAGCTTCGCCGGCAGGGCTTCGCCCCCGCACAGCGTTTTCAACTGCGGACTACCCTCCCAACCTGCATCAATGAGCATTCGCCAGGTGGCGGGAGTCGCTTGCATAACAGTCGGCTTGTCATCCGCAATCTTTGCTTGCAGCAGTTTTCCATCGGTAGCCGTTTCGCGGCTAGCGATGACCACACGGCCACCAACAGCAAGCGGAAGGAAGAGTTCAAGCCCGGCAATGTCGAACGACAAGGTAGTGACTGCGAGCAACACATCCTGTTCGGTGAACGACAACTGGCGTGACATGGAATGCAGGAAGTTGACTAAGGCACGGTGAGAGATCTGCACGCCCTTTGGGTTGCCGGTTGAGCCGGAAGTGTAAAGGACATAAGCCAGATACTCATTCGTCATCCTGATGAACGGGAGTTCGCTCTGCTCGTTTTCAATCAGCGCCCGATCCGCATCGAGATAGACTGTCTTAACTGCCTGCCCTTGTATCCTGCCCGCGAGCTTCTTTTCCGTTATCAGTAACGACGCGCCGCTGTCTTCGAAGATAAAAGAGAGCCGTTGAGGAGGAAACGAAGGGTCCAGAGGGAGGTAGGCCGCACCTGTTTTGAGCAAGGCCAAAAGGCATACCATCATCTCTATCGAACGCTCAACACAGACGCCCACCAACGCGCCTGGAACTACTCCCAAACTGATGAAGTAGCGCGCCAACCTGTCAGCGCGTTGATCTAGTTCACGGTAGGTTATCTCCTCGTCTTCATAGACGACGGCGACTGCGTGCGGAACGCGGCGAGCCTGGGCCTCAAAGAGTTGGTGAGCACACAAGTCAGAAGGATCGACGGCAGTATCATTCCATTCCACCAGCAGCTGATGTGTCTCGGCCTTCGTCAGGTAAGGTAAATCAAGCAGCCGCCTGTCAGGACCAGAGGCCATGCTTTCGAGCATCGTCTCCAGATGGTGCAGACTACGATCGATATTCAAACTTTCGAAACGACTGCTATCGTAGAACACGTGGATCGATAGCGTTTCGCCCGGCACCACGAGCAGCGTGAGCGGGAAATTGTTCTTCGGATCGTGCCGCACTACCCGCAATTCAAAGCCAAGGCGGTCACTGTTCGAGAGAGTTTCGACCGGTACGTTTTGCAGGACGATGACACTGTCGAAAAGAGGCACGCCACGAGGCACCAAACTCCACTCGTTGAGCTTAGCGAGCGGCGTCCACTCGTATTCCTGCTGCTCGAATTGCTTCGCCTGTAGCTGCTTAAGCCAGGGCACTAATTTCTGGCAGGGTTCTATTTTCACGCGTACGGGCAGTGTGTTGATTAGCAGTCCGACCATCGATTCAACGCTGGGCAACTCGTGTGGACGACCGGAAACTACCGACCCAAAAAGAACATCATCGGTGTTTGCATAACGCGCTAAAACTAACGCCCACGCTCCCTTGATCAGCGTATTGATCGTCAGACCGTTTTGCTTCGCCAACGTCTTCAGCAATGCTGTCGACCGCGGTGACAATTCAACCAGGGCCTCACCACGATCGCCGTTACCGGAAGCAGGCTTTGACGTCTGGTCGAGATAAAGAGGCGTCGGGCTGGAAAACCCATCAAGTTCCTTTCTCCAGTAAACCTTCGCGGATGAAAGGTCACGCTTTTGCAGCCAGTCGATGTACGCGCGATATGGTCTAGCCTTCGCCATCTCTAATGTCTCGCCGCGCGCATAGGCGGCGTAGAGTTCCAGGATCTCTTTGAATACGATTGAGACGGACCAGGCGTCCAGAGTGATGTGGTGATAGCTGAAGATTAGCGCGTACAGTTTCTTGTTCAGCCGTATCAAGCTGATTCGCATGAGCGGAGGATTCGCGATGTCATACCCGCGCGCGCGATCTTCTTCGAGAAACAGGACCATGCGCTGCTGCTGCTCCGCCGCCGAGAGCGACTGCCAGTCGTCCTCAGTAACAGGCAACTCCAGATGTTTGAGTACAACTTGCCGAGGCTTCTCCTGTTTCCAGACGAAGGCAGTGCGCAATGCCTGATGGCGGTTCACAACCTTCTGAAATGCTCTCTTCAACGCTGCTACATCGAGTTCCCGCTGAAGACGAAGCTCATAGACGATGTGGTCCAGATAGAGCCGTTCGGCCGGAGCGTAGAGCGTGTGAAAGAGCATTCCTTCCTGGAGAGGAGAAAGGGAGTAAATATCTTCCAGGTTGCTGGTCTTACTGGTTTGGGTTTGTATCATCTGTTGGCTCAAACTGTGCGATAAGATCTTCAAGTTCTGCCTGGCTCATATCAGCGTTCGGGAAATCCGCCAGACTAAGCCCGCCTGCACCCGCGGGTTCATCGCTAAAGGTATCCGCTGTTTCCAATGAGTCGTGTTCTATGACGCGAGCGATTTCTGCGAGTCGCGCAATGATCGGTTGCTCGAAGAAGTCGCGGACGTTGAAGTCGAGTCCGGCTTCTTTTGCGCGGGCGAGAAATTGAATGGCCTTGATTGAGTCTCCTCCGATCGCGAAGAAGTTGTCGGTCATGCTTACCTGTTTAAGATCGAGCAAGTCGAACCAGATTTCTGTCAACTGCCGTTCGACTTCGTTGCGCGGCGCCACATAGTCGACCGCTGAATCGTGCTGTTCTCCATGAAGTTCGGCGAGTGCGCCTCTGTCTACTTTTCCATTTGAGCTCAAAGGGATTTCATGCGTCACGATGATCTTCGGTGGCACCATGTATTCGGGGAGCTTTTGAAGCAGAAACGAGCGCAACTCTTCAGACAGATGGTCTGCTTCAATGGCATAGTCAGGCGCTTGCGCAGCAATACCCAGTGCCGGCCCGTTGTTTTCGTGCGTCACGGCGCCGGAGTATCTGGGTTCAATACGTCCGCCGAGAAAGCTATGCAGTAGAACGCATTTCGAGTCGAGATTGAGTTCCTGCCGGACTGCTTCGAAATCCAGCCAACCTATCGGACACAAGCCTATTCCGTCAGCCGGCGATACCGTCATCAAGTGCTGGCCCGTGTACCCTGCTTCAAGGAAGCACAGGTGTCGTATGTGTTCGAAGTTCGTTTGACCCGCGTTCTGATCTGCTATCAAGAAGAGCGAGAAGGCAGAGCGATCGAAGACAGCTTGGTTGACGTCGGCGTGGATCGCATTCGTAAGCTCAACGTCCGCCTTCAGCAGTTCGAGCCGGTAATTTTTCGGATCGTAAAAGTAAGCTCCGCCCGGCACTCCCTCTACCAGGTCTTTTTTCACATGAACGTAGGTGTGTACCGGGTAGTGTTCATCAGGCAAATAGCCCAGGTCCTTCAGTAAGCCCGTTCTGTCCGAATGGAATTGGCTGATCTGCCCGAGCAGCGCGCTGAGCGCCGTAAGCGAGACGCTCCGTGTCAGGAATTCACGATCACTTCGGCGGTAGGTAAAGCTCTCTTTGAACGACTGGTCGACGGTTGGTTTGACGAGTGGAATAGCGAGCTGCTCAGACTCTGGCTTTCGCAATCCCGCGGCCTTAAGTTTGAATTCGAGGCGATCGATTTTGTCGGTTAACGCCCCTGCCGTTTCGCTTGACTGACTTTGCGCGACAACTGACATACGCGCCCACGCCGACGCTTCAGTGTCGGGGGCAGCCGGTCGTAAGTCCTTGCGATTAACACTGCCGCCTCCTGCAAAAGCATGGACCATGATGTGGCGATCGTCGACGCCGAAGTGATTCCTGATCTTGTCGAAATCGAGGAGCCTTAGTGGATGCAATTCCACGCGGTTGTCCTGCGCCGTAGTGGTTAGAAGCTGGCCCATGTAGCCCGCTTCCAGTAAGCAAAAATCAGGTGAAAGCCGGTCGTACATCGGAACGATGGCGTCCATTCGGGCGATGAGGAAAAGCGCAAAGTCCAGTTGGTCAAAGCCTGCCTGATTTTCGGACGCGAAATAGTCAGCCGTAATCGCTGTTTCACTTCCCACAAGGACAAGATTGTGATTTTGGGGATGATAATAATAAACACCACCGCCGAATCCTTCGACGCGATCCGGCTTGATAAAAACGTAGGCTTGCACCGGATAGAGATTGCCGGCGGACGGGTAACGATATTTTGGCAGTGGCAGCCCGTCGAGCTTGAGTTGAAGCAGGCACGACAGCAACGCAGCGAGGTTCGTTAAGCCAACGATTTCACCGGGGAGTGTTTGTTGGTCCAGCGCCGGCAAGTCGCGCGTCGTTTGCAGCTTCGCGAGCGGCAGTTCGATGCACTGCTTACCATCATGAGTTTGCAAGGCGCCATGGCCGTTCCCATTGACGCCGTTATTCTCCGCTCCATTCTTCGCTACTACATAAGCGACGAGGCGACGATTGGTGCGATCCTTACCGACCGCCACCGCCACCGCCGTCTGCACTTCCGCATGTTGCTCCAGCGCCGCTTCGATTTCACCCAACTCGATCCGGTGTCCCTGGATCTTCACCTGCAGGTCTTCTCTGCCCAGGAACTCT
>Ga0105237_10000596_pt1 | contig 50456 bp, 43 predicted proteins | sample KBSC24metaG_FD_81520 | JGI IMG/M metagenome (GOLD analysis project Ga0105237, IMG submission 81520) | Corn rhizosphere microbial communities from Kellogg Biological Station, Michigan, USA - KBS C2-4 metaG | ecosystem: Host-associated > Plants > Roots > Rhizosphere > Soil | place: Michigan, USA... | reverse complement strand
CTGCAGCAGGCCACCGCAGCCGAGCACCTCATCGTCCGGGTGCGGCGCAATGATCACGGCGCGATGGCCCTCGGGCACCAGTTGCTCAACGCTGATCAGGGGCAACTGTGCCATATGGGGCGAGGCCTGCCACTGATGCAGCGGGGTGCCTTGGCCCACAATGGGATTGGGTTTCATAACTGCCACCTCCCTGGGGCGCCGCCCGCCACCTGCTCGCCGAGGGCGGCCAGGTCGCGTTCGGCATGACTTTGACGCACAAACACCGGTAAATCCGCCATCAGCTGGGCGAAGTGCGGGTCCTTGCAATAGGGCCCGGCACCGGTCGCGCGACCGACGTGGCGCATCACCTGCTCAACCGTATCCTCGAGGGCGGCGCGCACTTGCTGGGCCAGTTGTCGGGCGTCGGCCTGCGGTTGCCGGTCGATCTGTGCGGCGCTGGCCCGCAGTACGCAGGCTGCGCTGTTCAACGCGCTGTCGACCGCGCCCAGGTGGGCCAGGGCATGGGGCTCTGGGCGTTTGCTGCACTGCGCGCGCAGCACTTCGGCCAGGCGCTGTGCGGCGCCATACCAGCACGCGGCAATACCGATGCCACCGTGCCAAAACCCCGGGCGCGCCAGGTAGTCGCCCGGTGCGCCGACGGCGATGCCCAGGGCATTGTCGAAAAGGATCTCGACACTGCCCGTGGCCGCCATCCCCACGGCGTTCCAGCCCTCATCGGTCACGGTGATGCCTGGCTGATGCATCTGCACCGCGACCAACTGCTGGCGATCCTGTTCATTCCAAGCGGTGAGCAGCCCATGGCTGACCACCGCCGCGCCGGAGCACCAGGCTTTACGCCCCTCAAGGATCAAGCGCGAGCCATCGCGGCGCACGCGGACCTTGGCCGTCGGCGGTTCGGCTGCCCACATGCCCCATGTACTGCCCAAGGGCGGCAAGGGGCTGCGCAGTTCGGCGATAATCGCCAGGGCATCGGTATGGCCTTCGAACAACTTGCACAGGCGCAAGTCATGCCCGGCTACCTGCGCCAGGCCGCTGAGGCGCTCCAGGGTCTGGCCGCTGCCGGGCAACGGCAACTGATCCAGGCCTTCTGCCTGAAGCGCCTTCAGGGCGGCGCCGAGGGCCTGCGTGTCCGCATAGCCTGGGTAGCCTTGAAGGAATCCATGCAAGGCCATGTCACACCTCGTCGTCACGCTGCAATTCAAACAGCAACAGCGAACGGCCGGTGACCGCGTATTCATGTTCGAACTCAAAGCGCTCCTGGCCGCGTACCGCTGGCTGGTTGGTATCCAGCATGCAGGTCCAGAACTCACCTTGCGGCACCGGCGGCAGGCGGAAATTGACCATGTCATGATGGGCATTGACCACCAGCAACAAGGTGGCATCGGCGCCCGCGCGGCGAATCCCGGTTTCCTGGGCGCGACCATCCATCAACATGCCCAGGCAGCGACCATGGCTGTCTTCCCATTGCTCGGTCGTCATCTCGTTGCCATCCGGTGACAGCCAGGTGACGTCCTTCACGCCGATATCTTCGTTGTAGTCGCCCACCAGGAAGCGACCCCGACGCAGGATCGGATAAGCCATTCGCAGCTTGATCAGGCGTTTGACGAACTTGAGCAGCGCCTTGCCGTCGTCGTCCAGGTCCCAGTTGACCCAGCCGATTTCGCTGTCCTGGCAATAGGCGTTGTTATTGCCGTGCTGGGTGCGGGCGAACTCGTCCCCGGCCACCAGCATCGGCGTGCCTTGGGCCAGCAGCAGCGTGGCGAAGAAGTTGCGCATCTGGCGCAGGCGCAGTGCGTTGATTTCAGGGTCGTCGGTGGGGCCTTCGACGCCGTGGTTCCAGGACAGGTTGTTGCTGGTGCCGTCCTGGTTGTTTTCGTCGTTGTCTTCGTTGTGCTTGTCGTTGTAGGAGACCAGGTCGTGCAAGGTGAAACCGTCATGGGCGGTGATGAAGTTCACCGAGCTGTACGGGCGACGGCCGCGATGGTTGAACATCTCGCCGGAGGCGGTCATGCGCCCGGCAAAATCTGCAAGCTGGCCGTCGTCACCTTTCCAGAAGGCACGCACGGTGTCGCGGAAACGGTCGTTCCATTCCACCCAGCCTGGCGGGAAGTTACCCACCTGGTAGCCGCCGGGGCCGCAGTCCCAGGGTTCGGCGATAAGTTTCAACTGGCGCAGGACCGGGTCCTGGCGACAGGCGACGAGGAAACTGTGGCGCTCGTCGAAGCCGTCACGGTAGCGGCCGAGGATGGTCGCCAGGTCGAAGCGGAAACCGTCGACGTGCATTTCGTTGGCCCAATAACGCAGCGAGTCGGTCACCATCTGCAGGACGCACGGGTGGCTCAGGTCGAGGGTGTTGCCCGTGCCGGAGTCGTTGATATAGAAGCGCTTGTCGTCGGGCATCAGGCGATAGTAAGAGGCGTTGTCGATGCCGCGCATGGACAGGGTCGGGCCGCGCTCATTGCCTTCGGCGGTGTGGTTGTAGACCACGTCGAGAATCACTTCCAGCTTGGCTTCGTGCAGGTGCGCGACCATCTCCTTGAACTCGGCGATCTTGCCGCTGGCCAAGTAGCGTGGGTCGGGGGCGAAGAACGCGATGCTGTTGTAGCCCCAGTAGTTGGTCATGCCTTTTTCCAGCAAGTGCTGGTCGTTGACAAAGGCGTGCACGGGCAGCAGCTCGACCGAGGAAATGCCCAACTGACGGATATGCTTGAGCACGTCATCTTCCATCAGGCCGGCGCAGGTACCGCGCACCGACTCGCCCACCGATGGGTGGCGCATGCTGATGCCACGCAGGTGGGTTTCATAAATGATCGTACGGTCCCAGGGCACACGCACGGGCTGGTCGTTGCCCCAGGTGTGCGCCGGGTCGATGACTTTGCATTTGGGCACGAAGGGGGCGCTGTCGCGTTCGTCGAAACTGAGGTCGTCGTCCGGGTGGCCGATGGTGTAGCCGAACAGCGCCTCGGACCATTTGAGTTCGCCCACCAGCTGTTTGGCATAGGGGTCGATCAGCAATTTGTGGTGGTTGAAACGATGGCCGTTGGCCGGGTCATACGCACCGTACACGCGGTAGCCGTAAATCAGCCCGGGGTGGGCGTCGGGCAGATAGCCGTGGAAGATTTCGTCGGTGTATTCAGGCAGTTCGATGCGTTCGATTTCGACTTCGCCGGTATCGTCGAACAGGCACAGCTCGACTTTGGTGGCGTTGGCCGAGAACAGGGCAAAGTTGACACCCAGGCCGTCCCAGGTCGCGCCCAGGGGGAAGGGCAAACCTTCGCGGATCCGCGATGGCTCGTGGGCCGGGGCCGCTTGGTGGTTATCGGCTTTGCTCATTGTGTTGCTCCTGCAAGGGTCTTTTTTCGGGCCGAACGCGGCCGTGCTGACATGGTTCAGCTGACAATCGGGAAAGTGAAATGACCACCTGCCGACCGTATCGGCAGGTGGCTCATGAGGTCACGAGGCTTAAGGCTTGGGCTTTTTTGGCGCCGCCGGCTTTTTTGCCGCCGGGGGAGCCGGTTTGCTTGGGGCCGCTGCCGCAGGCTTGGCTTTCGCCGCTGGCTTGGGCGCGGTCTTGGGCTTGGCGGCCGGCTTGGGTTTGCTCGGCGTCAGCGCTTCGGCCTCTGCCAGCTTGCGCGCCATCTCCCAGTGGCGTGCATCTTGACCGTGGGGCTTGCCCTCGGACTCCCAGATTTGATGCGCCAATTCGCGAATGCGTTTGTCTTCAGTACTCATCACAATGCTCCTCACAGAAAATTTTCAGCTTTCTTGATCATCAGGATTGATAAAGACATTGACCGGGAAATCCCCCAGCGCAGTGCTGATCAACAGCTCCTTGTCTGGTGTGACTGCGACTGTATGAAAAAGTCCCTTCCAGTTTTCGGTTGGCGCGGCGAACGGTAATTTCACCCGTGTATCGCCCCAAACCCGCGCATTGATCTGGGGGTGCACACCCTTTTCAAGCAGGCGATGGGGCCAGCGTGGCACCACCACCAGCACGCGTTTGCCCTGGTGCTCGCGGCAAAATGCAACCACGTGTTCGGCGTGTTGGCCCACCACATCCAGGGGCGTGTAGCGGCCCTGTTGAAACACCTCGGGGTGGGCCTTGCGCAAGGCCAGCGCCTGGGCGATCACCGCCTGTTTGACCCGCCCGTCACGCCAGTTGAACAGCAACTCGCCGAGGTCGAGTGGTGCATTCAGCGCACGTTGCCGCGCGTTGAAATCCACCGGGCGACGGTTGTCCGGGTCCACCAGGCTGAAGTCCCAGAACTCATCGCCCTGGTACAGGTCCGGTACCCCAGGCACGGTAAGGCGAAGCAAGGATTGCGCCAGCCCATTGACCGCGCCGGCAGGTGCGATGGCCTGGGCGGCACTGGCGATGGCGGTGCGCAGGGGCAGGCCGTCGTCGCTGAGCAGCAGGCGCGAAAGGAACGCTTCTACCCCTTGTTCGTAGGTGTCGTTGGGGGCGCTCCAACTGCTTTGCAGCTTGGCTTCGCGCAAGGCTTTCTGTTGCCACTGCCACAGGCGCTGTTGATAGGCCTGGAGCGCTTCACGGTCGTCCAGATGCAGGTCCAAAGGCCAACTGCCGAGCAACACTTGATAGAGGATCAGCTCATCACCGGCCGACGGGCTACTGGTGTCATTGCGCAACGGCGCCGCGAGGGTGCGCCAGTGCTCCACCTGTCCGGCATACCACGGTGCGCATTCGCTCAGTACCGCGAGGCGTGCGCGGCTGTCTTCACCGCGCTTGTGGTCGTGGGTGGCAGTGGCCAGCAGGTTGTCGGGGAACGTCTGCAGCCGCTGTTGGTTGACGCGGTGGAAGTCTGTCACGGGGGCGCTGAACTGCTCGGTACTGAAGCCCACATCGTTGCGCGACAACAATACCGCCGAGCGATAGAACGCGGTGTCTTCCACGGCCTTGGCGGCCGCCGGCGAGGTCAGTTGCTGGAAGCGCACGCAGGCGTGCTTGAGTATCTTGCGCTCGCGACCGACGGGGCGGTCGCGCCAGGGTTGCCCGCCCAGCCATTTTTCCAGGTGATCGAGCACCGGCCAGTCGCCCTCGCTCAAGGTGCTGCGCGCACCGGCCAGGGCCTGCTGGAAAAAGACGTCGTCGCGCTCGCTGCGGCCTCGGGCGCTGATATAGGTGCGGTACACCGGGAAGTGCACGATCAGCTCCTGCAAGGCGCGGCGAATGGCGCCCAGGGTCAAGTCGCGGGTCATCACATCGTCACGGGCCACTTGCAACAGGGCCTGGGCCACGCTTTCAAAGTCGCCGCCCAGGGAGCCATTGAGAATCTGCTGACGCGCCAGCCGAGCCTCTTCGATAAAGGCTGAGGGCCGTTCGCTGTGTCGGGTCCACAGCTCGGCCAGCGGTTCGAAGCCCTGCGGGTCGTGTTGCAGCAGCGACAGTTGGTTCATGAATTCGTAGCCGGTGGTGCCGTCCACCTGCCAGTCTTCGCGCAGGGTTTCGCCTTCGCCGAGGATTTTTTCCACGAAGATCGGCAGATGGCGCTGTGGCGACAGTGAATCGACACGCCGGCGCAATTTGCGGCAATACCCGCGCGGATCGGCCAGGCCGTCGATATGGTCGATGCGCAGGCCGTCCACCAGGCCCTCGCTGATCAGCTCGAAGATCTTGCCGTGGGTGGCTTCGAACACCGCGCTGCGTTCCACGCGCAGGCCGCCCAGTTCGTTGACGTCGAAGAAACGCCGCCAGTTGATATCGTCGGCCGCGGTGCGCCAGCTGGCCAGGCGGTAGGCTTGTTGTTCGAGCAGGTGATGCAGGCGCTGGAAACCGTCGGGTTGGCGCCCATCGAATTCGCCCAGGCGGTGTTCGATGGCCTCGCGTACGGCGCCGTGGGTAGCACGCTCGACCAGTGCCTGCTTGAGCCAGGCGGCTTCGGCGTAGGCGTCGTCCTGATAGGCGAGGGCGCTGAAGCGGTCGGCGAGGGGCTTGAGCAGTTCATCAGTGCCGAGGATCGCCGCGTAATCCCGTGGGCAGACCGGAAAGCGATGCTCGTAGTGTTCGACGTAGAACGTGCCATGGGCGGCGTCAAAATGCAGGGTCAGGGTGCCGGTTTGCAGGGCTTCGCCGTAGTCGCTGCCAAGAAACGGCATGAGCAATTGGCCCTTGAGCAGCGGGTCGGGGGAGTGCCACTGGATGTCGAAGAACTCGCTGTAGGGGCTCAGGCGGCCCCATTCGAGCAGGTCGAGCCACCACGGGTTGTCGGCGCCACCGACGGCCATGTGGTTGGAGACGATGTCGAGGATCAGCCCCATCTTATGTTCACGCAGTGCGGCGACCAACCGGCGCAATGCCGCTTCGCCGCCCAGTTCCGGGTTGACGCGGGTGGGGTCGACCACGTCATAGCCGTGCATCGAGCCGGCGCGGGCGGCGAGCAGCGGCGAGGCGTACAGGTGGCTGATACCCAATTGGGCAAAATACGGCACCAGTGGCACCGCGTCGTCCAGGGTGAAACCTTTATGGAATTGCAGGCGCTGGGTTGCGCGCAGGGGCAGTGCGTTCATCGGTCACGCTCATAGGCTTGGTTGCGCGCGACGGCCAGCAGTTCGAGGCGGCGGGCGGCGCCGGCATTGTCGAGCAGGCTGGAGGCTTCGCCGGGCAAGCGACGGCGCCAATTCGGGTGGGTATCCGTGGTGCCGGGCAGGTTGGCTTGTTCTTCAAGGCCCAGCGCATCTTCCAGCGGCAGCAATACCAGCGGCGCGCGGGTATGCCCCAGGTAGCGCACACTTGCGTCGATCATGTGGTCGGTCTCATTGCGGATTTCATCGATGAAATTCTGCGGGTCCTGGCTCAGGGCCTGGCGCAACGCCTGGCGCTCACGCAGGCGGTGCTCGCGCCATTGCTCCACAGTGGGGGCGTCGATCAGGCCCAGTTGGACGTTCCAGTCGATATCGCGGCTGTGCCACCAGCCATTGAGGGTCGGCAAGTCGTGGGTGCTGGTGGTGGCCAGCGCGTTGTCCGGCCAGTCGAGGATCGGCTTGAACTGGCCATCGTGGCCTTGTTCGAACAACAGCACGCGCATGCCCAGGATCGAACGGCCAATGAGTTTTTCACGCAGGCCGTCGGGCACGGTGCCGAGGTCCTCACCGAGCACGATGGCCTGGTGGCGGTGGGATTCCAGGGCGAGCAAGCGCAGCAGGTCGTCCACCGGGTAATACAGGTAGGCGCCTTCGCGAGGCGAGGCGTCCATGGGAATCACCCACAGGCGTTGCAGGCCCATCACATGGTCGATGCGCAAGCCGCCGGCATGCGCAAAGTTGGCCCGCAGCATTTCGATAAAGGCCCGGAAGCCGTTGCGCTTGAGGCCTTCGGGGGAAAATGCGGAAATCCCCCAGCCTTGCCCGGCGCGGTTGAGAATGTCGGGCGGCGCACCCACGGTAAGGTCGGCGAGCAACTCATCCTGGCGACTCCAGGCCTGGCTGCCACCGCCGTCGGCGCCTACGGCCAGGTCGGCGATCAACCCGATACCCATGCCGCTGCCACGTGCCGCCTGTTGCGCGCGCTCCAGGCAACGGGCGATCAGCCATTGGCTGAACGCATAAAAGCCGATATCGGCCGCGTGCTCTTCAGCGAAATGCACCAGTGCCGGGCTCTGTGGCGAACGCCATTCCTGCGGCCAGTGGCGCCAGTCGAGTGATTCGCCCGCGGCCGCGCGTACGGCCTGCACCGCTTCGAAGCGGCAATGGTTTTCCAGGGCTTCACCGCCAGCCTGGCGGAAGCTCAGGAAGTCGGCGTGTTGCGGGTGGTGGCCGTGGCGGAAGTCTTCATACAAGGCACGCAACAGGCGCTGCTTGGCCTTGGCGGCGGCCGGCCAATCGATCAGGGTGTGTTGTTCCAGGGCGTGCAGTTCCTCCGCCAGGCCGCAGGCCTCAATGGCGTTACGGACTTCACGTTCGCCGAGGACGCAGCCAGGCGATGCATACAGGCTGTTGAGAAATAACCGGCTCGAGGGCGAGTACGGGCTATAGCGCTCGGGGTCGGCACTGAACATCGCATGCATCGGGCTGATGGCCAAGGCATCGGCGCCGCGCTCGGCGGCCGAACGGGCCAGGTGTTCCAGGGCCAGGGTGTCGCCAAAGCCACCGTCGCCGAGGCGGCGCAAAGAATACAATTGGGCACTCAGGCCCCAGGCGCGGGCGGTGGCGGTGTCGACTGCTTCGGCGACGCTGTAGCAGTGAGTGGGGGCCACCGCGAGGGTGAAGGTCTGGTCGTCGATATGCACCTGGTGATAGCCGAGGGCGATCACGCCGGGCAACACGGCGTGGCTGTCCAGGCGCAGTTGCAGGGTTTCGCCGTCTTCCAGGTGGACGCGGCAGGGGGTGTCGGGCGCAAAGAAATGCCCGAGGTCCAAGCCATCGCCGCTGTCGACGGTCATCAGGGGTGGCAAGTGTTTGTCTTGTTGCACCTGCTCCAATTCAAGCAGGCTGGCATCGACCTGGGCATCGTTGTCGGCCGGGTGACCCAGGCCTTTTAATACCGCGCGCAAGGCGTCGGCTGTCACGCGTTGCGGGCGGCCGTTGGCGTCGATCCAATCGACGGCCAACCCCGCTCGGCTGGCGAGTATTTCCAGGTTCGCTTCACTCAAAGGTGCTCTCCAACAGGGGATAAGGTGACACGCGCGCTGAAGGGCGCCAGGTGCGGGCCTTCATGGGCGGGCGTTTGGAACAGAAGCTGCGGCGGCGCGGGGCAATCGAGGGGCGCACGGCTCAGGTTCAGATCGATCTGTAACAGGCTGCCATTGCCCAGGCGCCAGCGCGCGCTGACGGCGCCGTCTGCCAGCACGTGCGCGCCCAAGGCCACGCTGCCCGGCAGGTGCGGCACGATATGCCGGTGGCGCAGGCTCAGCAGCTGGCGGTAGAAGTGGGCGTGTTCGTTTTCCACCAGGTTCGGCGCCGATTGCACAAAGGTGGGCAGCGCGTTGGGATCTGGGATGTGTTCGCGCCGTTCGGGGTCCTTGAACGCGGCGAAATCGGCGAATTCATTGCGCCGGCCCTCACGCACCGCTTCGGCCAGTTCGCCATGGTGGTCGGTGAAAAACAGGAACGGCTCGCTCGCGTTGACTTCATCGCCCATGAACATCAGCGGGATCATCGGTGACATCAGCAACAAGGTCGTGGCGGCCTGCAACGCCTGCGGCGAGCACAGTTGATGCAAGCGTTCGCCCAAGGCGCGATTGCCGATCTGGTCATGGTTCTGCAAGAACGCCACGAAGGCCGTGGGTGGCAAGTCGCCACTGGGTTCGCCGCGCTCATGCCCGTGACGGGTGGTGTGGCCTTGGTAGATAAAGCCTTCGCTCAGACAACGTGCCAGTTTGGCGGTGGGCTCCTGGGCAAAGTCGCTGTAATAGGCGTCGGTTTCGCCGGTCAGCAACACATGCAACACATTATGAAAGTCATCATTCCATTGCGCGTCGAAATCGTGCTTCAACAGGTGGGCCTGGTTGAGCTCGTTTTCCAGCACCAGCCACACATGCCGGCCGGTGTCCACCTGTTGGCGCACGCGGTGGGCCAGCTCCTGCAGGAAACCGGGGTTGTCGATGGCGTGTACCGCGTCCAGGCGCAGGCCGTCGAAGCGGTATTCGAGCAGCCACATCAGCGCGTTATCGAGGAAAAAATCCCGCACTTCGCGGCGATTGAAGTCGATACCCGCGCCCCAAGGTGTGTGCACATCCTGCTGGAAGAAGCCCTTGGCGTACTGGCCCAGGTAATTGCCGTCAGGGCCGAAGTGGTTGTAAACCACGTCGAGGATCACCGCCAGGCCATGTTCATGGGCGCTGTCGATCAGGTGCTTGAGCTGTTCGGGGGAGCCGTAGGCGGCGTGCGGTGCATACGGCAGCACCCCGTCATAGCCCCAATTGCGCTCGCCGGGAAATTGCGCCAGAGGCATCAATTCGATTGCGGTGACGCCCAGCTCGGCCAGGCGTGGCAGGTGTTTCTCGACACCGGCGTACCCACCCATCGCGCCGACGTGCAGTTCGTAGATCACCGCTTCATGCCAGGGGCGGCCTTGCCACTGGCTGTGTCGCCATGGGTAGGCGAGCGGGTCGACCACCAGGCTCCAACCGTGCACGTCCGAGGCTTGCGCCCTGGACGCGGGGTCAGGAACATCCATTTCGCCATCGATGTTGTAGCGGTAGCGCGTGCCCGCCGGGCACTGGATCTCTATCTCGAACCAGCCCTCTGCCTGAGGCAACATGGCGAGGGACCGGCCGTCTTCCAATTCAACGCTGACATAAAACGCGTCTGGCGCCCACAAGGCAAAACGCGTGTGTTGCGCGTCCAACATGATTGCGCCGTGGGGCCAGGTTTCCAAAGTCCGTAACGGCATCTATGAAGACCTCCCTTGATTATTTAGTGGTTTTCCCCAGAGCCTTGGCCACCAGTTGTTCGTAGAGTTCGGCGTAGGGTTCTACCGCCTGGCACCAGTTGAAGGGTTGGGTCATGGCGCGGCTGCGCATGGCATTGAGCAGGCCTTTGTTGGCGAACACCCTGAACGCACGGCTCAGCGCTTCCTCATAGCTTTGCACCGTGGACTCATTGAACAGGAACCCGGTGACGCCATTCTCGATGGTGTCCGCCAGGCCGCCGGTATTGCGTGCCACCGGCAGCGAGCCGAAGCGTTGGGCGTACATCTGGCTGAGGCCACAAGGCTCATAGCGTGAAGGCATCAGCAGGAAATCGCTGCCGGCGAACATGCGGCGCGCATCGGTCTCGTTGAAGCCAATACGCACACCGACTTGGCCAGGGAAGCGCAGCGCCAGCTCACGCATGGCTTGTTCTTCCTCCGGCTCGCCGCGCCCGATAATCGCGATCTGGCCGCCGTGCTCGACGATAAAGCTGGCCACTGCTTCGGTGAGGTCCAGGCCTTTCTGGTAGACCAGGCGCGAGACCACGGCAAAGAGCGGGCCGGTGGAGTCATGCAGGCCGAACAGCTCACGCACGTGGGCAGCGTTGATTGCCTTGCCTTCCCAGTCACCGATATTGAAGTTGTGGGTCAGGTGCGTGTCGGTGGAGGTTTCCCAGCTTTCATCGATGCCGTTGGGAATACCACTGAGTAAGCCTTGCTGGGTCTTGGCGGCGAGGAAGCCGTCGAGGCCGCAGCCAAATTCCGGGGTGGTGATTTCCTGGGCGTAGGTGGCGCTCACCGTGGTGATATGGCTGGAGTACGCCATGCCGGCCTTGAGGAACGACATCTTGCCGTAGAACTCCATGCCTTCCTGTTGCAGGGCGTGCGGGGGAATGCCCAGCTCTGGGGTCGAGGCCAGGCTGACCACGCCTTGATAGGCCAGGTTATGAATGGTGAACAGCGTTGGCGTGCGTGACCCACGCCAGTGCATATAGGCCGGGGCCAGGCCAGCTGGCCAGTCGTGGGCGTGCACCAGGTCCGGGCACCAGTGGATCTGGGCGAGGTTGGCGGCCATGTCGGCGGCGGCCAGGCCCAGGCGGGCAAAGCGGATATGGTTGTCGGGCCAGTCACGGCCGTTGTTGGCGCCGTAGGGCGTGCCTTCGCGCTCGTAGAGCTCGGGGCAGATCAGCACGTAGATGACGAGGCCATCCTTGAGGTCCATGCGCCCGATCTTGCACGGCGGCAACGCGGCGTGGCCGCCGAGTTCGCCGATGATATGGATCGGGTTGTCGCTTTCCATCACCTGCGGGTAGCCCGGGATCAGCACCCGTACATCGTGCAGGTGCGCCATGGCGCGGGGCAGGGCGGCGGAAACGTCGCCCAGGCCTCCGGTTTTGACCAGGTCGGCGAATTCAGAGGTGACGAACAAGACTTTCTTTCGGTTCGGGTTCTGACTCACGATCGGCCGCACAGTGTTGGGCAGGTCGGCCAACGAGGTGGGCCCCCCTGCCGGCTTACAAAAACGCTCTCCCTGAGTCTCTACAGCGGCACTGATCATAATTCTCTCCCACGTGTTGGTCGGCTAATGGCCCGCTGCCACTAGCTCCGAAGACCGCATCCTGCGGCCAGGCGCACAAGCGTTATACAAACTGGCAAGGCTTATGCCAGATGCACGGTCAGCTGAAATAGATTGGATGGACGGGCATCGGCTGTGAACTGCGTGCGCTCGCGCCACCTTAAAACTGGACCTACGGCAGAGTTGTAAAGTTTCGATTTTTTGCGGGGTTTTTGTTTTGGAACGGACCCATCAGTCATGAGTCTAGGACAGATCCCAGAGCCTGTAGGGTTTATGTGGGAATTTTGTAGGACAAAAACTTGTAACGAGGGTTGTGGCGAGCAGGCTTGCCCTGCGCTGGCGTGCGAAGCGCTCCCAAACGGTTTTGGCGGCTTGCACCCCGTTGCCAGTTTTCAGGGCCGTTTCGCGCCCCACCGCGGGGCAAGCCTGCTCTTCACAGAGAGGGTATTCCCATCATGAGTGCAGACCGCCCCTTATTGGTGCGTCAGCCGAGTAGACGAATGGGCGCTCCATCAGCCCAAGCCTGGATGCTTTCGATCATCTGCTGATAAAACTGCCGGTAGTTCTGCTCACTCACATACCCCACGTGGGGCGTGGCCAGTACGTTGGGCAAGTGGCGGAACGGGTGATCGACCGGCAACGGCTCTTCGGCATACACATCCAGCGCAGCGCCTGCCAGGCGACCAGCGGTCAACGCCTGCACCAGCGCCTGCTCATCCACGATAGGCCCGCGCGCGGTGTTCACCAGCCGTGCGCTTGGTTTCATCCAGCCCAGCGCCTGCGCATCCACCAACCCGCGACTGCGTTCGCTGAGCACCAGGTGAATGGTCAGGATGTCGGCCTGTTCGAACAGTTCGCGCTTGCTGACCCAGGTCACCCCGGCTTCGGCGGCGCGCTGCGGCGTAAGGTTTTCACTCCAGGCGATCACCCGCATGCCGAACACCTTGGCGAACTGTGCGACTTTCTGGCCGATGCTGCCCAGGCCGAGGATACCCAGGGTCTTGCCGTACAGGTCGCCGCCCAGGCCCACTTGCCAGTGGCCGGCGCGCAGGGCATTGGCTTCGGCGAGCAGGTTGCGGGTGGAGGCCATGATCAGCGCCCAGGTCAGTTCCGGCGCGGCGTGCTTGTAGCTGTCGGTGCCACATACCTGGATGCCCAGGGCCTTCGCGGCCGCAATGTCGATGGCGGCATTGCGCATGCCGCCGGTCACCAGCAGCTTGAGGTTCGGCAGGCCTTGCAGCAGGGGTTGATCGAAGGTCGAGCGTTCGCGCATTACGCAAATCACCTCGAAGCCTTTCAGGCGCTCGATCATCGTGGTGGTTTGCGCCGGATAATCGTGCAGGAAGTGCACCTGGCCGACGGTGTCCAGGACCGACCAGTCCACCACGCCTTGGGCCACATTCTGCCAATCATCAATGACTGCAATCTGTACCGACATTCACGAGTGCCTCGAAAAAGGTTGGATTAAAGGGTGCTCAGGCCCTGCAACAGTGCGGTGTGAAACTGGGCCGGTTCTTGCGTTTTCGGTGCATGGCCTAACCCCGGGAATTCCACCAGGGTTGCATGGGGAATACCGGCGGCCCGAGGTCTTTGCCGATGGCGGTGGTGGCGGACGTGCCGATCAGCAGCAGGGTTGCCATCCGCAGGTTCTTGAACGCGTAATACACTGGCCGGGTGAGGATCATGTCGCAAATCGACGCCGAGTTCCATGCCACCAGCATATGGCAGGGGAGGTCGCTCAGGCCGGCATATCACGCTCGTCCCGTTTGGCCGCACGTCATGGCTGCAGACACCAGGCCCATGTGTATGTATTTCTGTTGATACACCGCACGATATCCGGCCTCATGGAATCCCAAAACACGCCCGTGAGGAAGTCGCAGCCCTCTTCAACCCCCAGCCAGTAATATGAGTCATACGGAACGGGTAATGGCGAACCGTATACGGTCCGCATAAACGATATGCCATCGGCATAATAGATACCTACAGCGCCAGGTAATGATTTGCGCCAGGCGACGGCCTGGCTCCAATTCATTCCTGCACGATTTTCACGCAGTTGCCATACGTTGCTGACCTCTACACGGTATGACGCGGTATTGCCTGCCCTGTCTTCTACATCGATATAGGTGCTTCCGTTAGCCATGCCCCTGACCTTGCCGTCGTTTAAGTTGACCGTCGCGATACCTGGGTTTCTTGAACGGTATGAGTAAGGAGGCGAGCCCCCTTCTGCCTCGCGTATCTGGGCATTGCCCGGGTATTCCTGGCCGTTTCGCGGCCAGCCGGGAGCGACGATGGCTCGCCCGTTCAAAATCATGGTCGAGTTGCCAATAGTCAACGGCGGCGCTTTTAAAACGGAGTAGATCACCGGTGGAAACACGATCGCATCCGCCCGTTCTGGGCTGGTGCTGAACGCGGCCGAGAACTCCATCGTCAGCGTCGAAGCGTGGTCCAATTCATTGAGGTAAGTGGCCAGGATCGGATGTTCGTAGCGACCCTGGTTTATCCAGTCGCCATTGACACGATCACCCCCGCTGCCGTTTAGGAGGGTGATCGGGTAATTCACGCCGTTCTTTTTGCCTGTCAACGTCAGCCAAACCGGCCAGAACTCGGTAATAAAGTGCCAGGTGCCAATATGGGCGGTCGCCCCGTCAATCACTTTTGCCAGGTCGAGTATTTGGGTTTGTTGATCTGCTTCGTTGATACGGATGATGGTTTTCTGCAATTCATCCAACGGAATAGGCAGCACCTTCACGGTCAATATCTGAGAGTCCGGCGACGGTTCACCCCTGCGGGTGACCACGTACTTGAACGTCATGAACTGATCGCTATTGCCTATGTTGGCCGCAATGGCCTGCCGGGGGATGTCGAACACGACCTCTCCCGCTAATTCGTTGCCGAATTTGGCCGGGATGTCCGGCGAGCCTTGCCCTTGCCTACCGAGCATGGACACTTTGATGGAGTCGGTGTCGAGCATCCCCACGTAGCGCACCACCAGGTCGCTGCCATTCAGCGCATCCAGCGGCGCCAGCGTGGCCCTGCCTGGCCCGGTGATCGTGGCTCGGACCAAGTCCGGTGGTGGCAGGTCCATCAGGCCTCGGGCAATCAGCACGGACGTGATTTCGGAGTAACGCGTCGGTTCAAGCCCACGCTTGAGGGTGTAGGAAACAATTACGTCCTGATCAAGGTTGCGTTCGACAAAGACGTACGGCACCACGAACTCAGCGAGTTCGCCATCCCGGTGGACATCGTAGTCGACTTGGGTGCTGGCCAGCGGGCCTGTCCACCACAAGATCATCTGGTCGCCTGCGCGCGTGCTGGCGAAGGGGGCAATGACTTTGGCGCCATTCTTTACATCGTCCGGGTCCAGTTGAGCGCCCGATGCCTTTTCGATCTTGGGTGGGGGCATATCGCGTTTGGGCTCGCCCACTTGATAGGTTTCGCTCAGTGAGTCCTGCCCGGTGCGCAGAAGGGTGTAGAACACCTGCACGCGCAACCCGTCAAACCGCTTGATATCTTCACCCGGTACGGTGAACGAGAGCACGCCTTTGTCATTCGGGATGCTGTCAAACCGTTTGCTCTGCTTGTACTCAGTCGTGATGTTGGGGTTGCTGACCAACAGCGTGATCTGGATGAGGTCGTCGGGTCGCCAGGTGTCCTGTTCAAGAAAGCTGACGGTGGCGTTGGCAGGGCCTGGGGGGATAATGTCGCCTACCGCCTCTACCACCCAGGGGGCGGGCCATTTCAGCGCTTCACCGATAACCGACAGGAACAGATTGTGCGAGCGCTTGGTCGGCTGCCCGTTACCCTCCAGCAAGTAGTGAACGGTTGCGCTGCCACTGGCAATGGCCTTGACCAAGGCATTCGGTACGTCGAAATAGTAAGTCCTGCCCCCAGGTAACACCTGATCGTCAATATGGGGTACAGAGCCATTTTCATTGGTCCCGGCCCAAATCAGAAAGACGCGCTCGTAGATCCGGGCATTGGCGGCTGAGACATAGAGCCCGATTCTTACGTGTTGATTGCCCAACTGAGCCAAGTCGATGGTGGGGGCCGTATCGGGAAAATCCAACCAGGGAGGGTCCAAACGATCATTGCGCAGGTACACCGATATCCAGGTTATGACCGACCACAGAGCCCTTGGGTCGGGACCATTGCCGGTGGGGCCTATCACTTGGAAAGCGACTGGCAATTGCTCGCTGTCGCCGACATCGATAATCGTGGCGTACTCCACGGTGAGCTTGATGTCAGACCCGACGTCAGCGGGTTGCACTCGGTACTCTATGATCACGTTGCCCCAGGCCAGCCGAAGTAGATCATAGGGCGCCATATTCTCCCAGTGTCGGAACGTTATCTGAACACCGAGCTTGGCACGGTCATCATTGATACCGTCAATTTCTACATCGGGCGGCAGCACCAGGACCAGTTTTCGATTGCCGGGCTGGGTGGGTTCCGGCGCGATGCCTCCTGGACGACGCAGATTGACGCGCAACCGCAACGGCATGGTTTCCGAAGGGTTCCCACTGAGACGGATGACCCTGACCTGTACCGGGTCGGCCCACGACTCGCGAATGAAATTTTGGGAGATCGTAAAGGGGATACGGGTCAGGTTTTCGTCGCCGTCGCGAATCTGGTTGAACGCCACCGCGACGCCTGCCCAGTAAAACTCAAAGCTGGTGCCTTTGGGCGTTGAAGGCGGACGGGCAATATGCACCACCAGGGGAATTTCGGTATGCCGAATGCCGATGCCACCATCGGCCCGCTCGTGGTCGCCTACGATAGGGGGTTGCAAGAGCCCAATCTCGACCGGTGGCAGATCGGGTACAAACGGATTGACCGGTGCAGGGTGCTTGATCATGAGGATTTCCTCGCAGGCGTATGGCGAAATTGAACCTCTGCGCGAGGACCGCTGACTACTGTCAACTCTGACAGGTGGCGACGAATGGAACGAGAAGCGGCCGGTGTTGAGACCACTGGTCGCTACCTGTCAACTCTGACAGTAGCCATGCCCCGCCCATCATTGTTTGATAACACCAACCGCTCAATAGCGTCGCTTGAGTGTTCGCTTGATCAGTCGGAGAGAATCCATGGACATTGCCCTGGCCCCCCAATCACCCCGCCAACCCAGGCAACTCGATCGCCTCAATATTCCGGGTATGAAGCAAAACGTCATTGGCTATGACGGGGGCGTTGGCCTCTGGTTGCTGACGTATGGCTTGACGGTGGTGGTGGACAGGAACTGGCTGGCAAGCCCGGGCGATGTGATCAATATCGTGCGCATGCCCGATATGCTGCAATTGGCAACCCTGATGCTCAAGGAGGGCGATGAGGCGGCCAACCATTATTTCTTCAGCATTGAACACAAGAACCTTCCTGATGGTGAGGTGCGGCTGGGGTACGTGGTGCATTTCAAAGAGGGAGGCGAGGCCGCTTCCTACACCTTGAGCGTGTTGGTGAAGACTGACCTGCCGGGTGGAAGAAACAATAATCCACCGTTCCCTGGCGTAGGGCATTCAGAGCTCAAGTTCACCCTGTCGACCACGATTATTGACCCTCCGGATGCCATACGCGGGGTAACGGTGACAGTTGCCCCCTATCCGAACATGCATGCCCGGGACATGATCCATTTCTCTTGGGCAAGCGTCCTTATCATCCAACAAGTGGCGGGGGTTGGCCGCGAAACCGTGTTCAACATCAGTCGTGACCAACTGATGGAAGGGGGCGACGGCACCGACCTGTTGGTAGGGTTTTTACTGGTGGACCAGGTAGGCAACACGTCGACGGACAGGTCCGCAGATACCAAGGTGCAGGTGAACCTGGATAGTACGCGGCTAGAGGGCCCGGCCATTATCACCGATGGCCCCGTTGACACTATCGATATAGAGCGACTCAATGGCGAGGACCTGCTCATCGAGATGCACAACTCTGCAGCCATCGCCCCGGCGGGAAGTCTGTACGACATAGACTTCCGGTCCTACCCGCCCAACGGGGGTGTGATTGTGCATCGTGATTTTGAACGGGTCATCACGGCTGGCAGGACGGTCACGCACAATGTCCCATATGGTGTGGTGCGTGCCGCTGCAGGCGGCCGGGTGGAAATCAAGTATGTGCTGAGGAAGCAGAATCCTGCCGTCGATCTGTATTCGAGAATCACCGTTGCGAAGGTATTCGGCTCGATTGTCAGGCTTGAGGCGCCTTATTTTGCCGAATACCCCGGCCATACGGTGCATCCTATTCCCAACTCCGCGCTGGTGAGTATTCCCTATTACCCATGGCGTCAAGCGCAGGATAAATTGACCCTGATCATGCGCTATGTCCGTGGATTGAATGATGTGGTGGTGTTCAGCGAGTCGAAGCTGGTCGGCGACTCGTGGCCAGAAGGCGCCCCCGTGCAGCGTTTGATCTACCGCCAGGACCTTGAACGATTCGACGGGTACAAACCGTACCTCTATTACGTCGTGGAGCCGCGGATTGTTGAGGGTTCTACGCCGGAGTTGAATGAATCGTTGCGCCAGTTGGTACAGATTGGCCTTCCGGTCAGCGCCGACAGATGACTATGTCCAAGGCCCCGTCAGATAGGCTACGAGGCCATAGCGCGCTGTTTTGGCGATAGAGACCATAAGCAAGAAGCGCCACAGGGGTTCGCGCATCACCCCGGCCACCAAGGTCAGGGGGTCGCCTATGATCGGCACCCAACTGAGCAACAACGTCCAGTGCCCCCAACGCGCGTAATGGCCGCGGGCCTTGTCCAGTTGCCGGGCACTCACCGGGAACCAGCGTCGCGCCTTGAAGTGATCCACCCAGCGGCCCAACAGCCAATTGACCAGCGACCCCAGCACGTTGCCTAAAGTGGCGATGCCCAGCAACCACCACAAGCTGTACTGGCCGCTGAGCAGCAAGCCCACCAGCACGGCTTCCGATTGCAGCGGCAGCAGGGTCGCGGCACCAAAGGCCGCGACGAACAGCCCGAGGTAACCGACCAACACCGATCAGTGCGCCGGGTACTCGGCGACCACGACATCCTGGCCGTCACGCGTCAGGCCAATGACCTGATAGGCCTCGGCTTGACCGTCCACTTCCATCCCCGGCGACCCCATGGGCATGCCCGGTGCGGCGATGCCCAGCAGGTCGTCGCGCTTGCGCAACGCCAACACCTGTTCGGCGGGGACATGACCCTCGACGAATTTGCCGTCGATGACCGCGGTATGGCAGGAACCCAGGCGCGGGGCGACGCCCAGGCGTTGCTTGACCGCGCTCATGTTGGTTTCGACGTGGTCATTGACCTTGAAACCGTTATTTTCCAGGTGGCTGATCCATTTTTTGCAGCAGCCGCAATTAGCGTCGCGGTGTACGTCGATGGGTATCAAGTCGGCGGCTTGGGCCAGGGCGGTGGTGAACAGGGCTGACAGCAGGGCCAGGCGCAAAGGGGTTTTCATGGAAGGTCTCGTCAGCAGGAGGTGGCCATTGGGATGGTGGCGATCATGACCACGTCATCGCGGGCAAGCCAGCGCCGCCGGTGCGCGACGCCAGTGGTAATGTTTCAAAATTATACGAAGTCGGGATTTTCCAGCCGGTGCTTGAGCTGGTCCAGCGCGATCGTGGACAGCTCGATCATGCGTTCATGCAAGCTCGCCAGTTGCAACTCCGTCTCATAGGTCAACACGCGCTTGAACAGCGTGCCGCCGTTATAGGGTTGCAAGACGTAGTGTAGGGAGCCGTCGACAGCCAGGGAGGTGAACACGGTCTTGAACTCCCCAGGCTTGTGCGCGATCTGCACGCGATAACTCATGGGAACCCGTACACCCAGCAGGTCGATGACCTCGGTGAAACGCGCGCCGGCGGGGAGTGAGCCGCTGGTGCCGGTCTCGGCACCAAGGGAGGTGGGGTGCCATTCGTGCCATCGATCCGGTTGGGTCACATAGTCATAGACGGCGTCGATAGGGGCCTGGATAAAACGTTCCTGACTGATCCGCTCCAGGCGAATCGACTGCTCAGCGCGCATGGCACACCTCCTGTGTGGCGAAACTATGCACCGTGAGCTGTCAGAATAGTCCCACTCCCGCGTATTGCACGGGAGTGTTTCATCCATTTATCAGCGCACCTTGAATCGGCTCATCAACGCAATCACCCGACCGTTCGCATCCAGCAGGCTTTGTGTATTGGTTTCAGTGGCATGGCCGCTTTGTACCAGCTCTTCGACCATATGTCGGATCTGCACCATGCTGCGGTTGATCTCTTCGGTCACTGCGCTCTGTTGCTCGGCGGCCGTGGCGATCTGTGTACTGAGGTTGTTGATATGGCTGACCGAGCCAGCCATCTCATCCAGGCCGCTGTTCACCCGTGCGGTAGCGTCCGCCGCCGACTGGCAGCTGGCCTGGGTGTTTTCCATGGCCGCCACGGACGAACTCACGCCCGTGGTCAGGCGCGCGAGCATCTCATTGATCTGCGAGGTGCTGGCCTGGGTCCGCGCCGCCAGCGCACGCACTTCGTCCGCCACCACCGCAAACCCACGGCCTTGCTCGCCGGCACGCGCGGCTTCGATCGCCGCGTTGAGTGCCAGCAGGTTGGTCTGGCCGGCAATCGCGCCAATGACCCCGAGGGTTTCAGTGATGCGCGCGGCGTCCTGGCGCATGTTTTCCACGGTGTGGGTGGCACTGGCGACTTCACCGATCAACGCACTGACGCTGGTAGAGGCTTCACCCACGACCACACGGGAGCGGTCGGCGTGCTCATTGGCGCGCTGGGTGAATGCAGCGGTTTCGGCGGCGTTGTGCGCCACCGTGTCGGCGGTGGAGCTCATTTCGGTGATCGCGGTGACGGTCTGGTCGGTCTCCGAGGCATGCCGCACCAGGATACTGTTGGTCTGCGCCGAGGTTTGCTGCAATTGCGCCAGGCCAGACGACATGGCCCCGGTGGCCAGGGTCACTTCGCCGATCATGTTTTGCAGGTAGACGATAAAGCGGTTGACCGAGTGGCCGATGGCGCCGAGTTCGTCTTCGGCGCGGATGGTGATGCGTCGCGTGAGGTCGGCGTCGCCGGCGGAGAGTGCGTCGATGTTGGTTTTCAGCGTTTTCATGCGCTGGACCAACTGGCGAATCGCATAGGCCGCCAGCAGCACCAGCAGCAGTACCATGGGAATTTGCAGCAGCGCCAGGGTGCCGAGCACATCATCGCGCTGGGCGGTGATCAGCGAGGTGGGCAGGGCGGTCGCGAGGAACCATGGCGTGCCTTCGATCGGGCGCATGTAGAAGGTGCTGGCCACGCCCTGGTTGTCGAACTCGCTGCGTTGCAACTTCTGGTCACGCTGGCCAAGGGCTTTGCTGATCATGGCGGCGAACGCCGAAGTGCCGCTCAGTTCGCTGATGTTCTTCAGCACCACCGGGCTGTTGATACGTGTGCTGTTGCTGATGATCTTGCCGTCGCCTTCGACGATCAGCATTTGCCCGCCGATGTCTTTTTCCTTGCTCGCCACCAGGTCGTTGAAGAAACCCAGGGTCACGTCGATAGTGGCAACGCCATACGCCGCGCCATCACGCTGGATGGCCATGGCGCAGTTGGTGCGCGGCTCCTGGCTGGCGTCGTCCTTGTAGGCCGCGGCCCAGGCACATTGCCCGCGTGGCGCGGCGAGGCCGCCCTTGTACCAGCTCTGGTCGTAGTAGTTGGGCGCCGGGTCGCTGTTCCAGAAGGTGTTCACGGCCAGCTTGCCCGACGCATCACGGTGCCAGAAGGTGCTGTGCTTGTTGCGCCCAGGCGTGCGCTGGTTGGGCAGCGGCCAGATACCACCGCCGAACACTTTCAGCTCGCCATACTGGTCCACCAGGCCTGGCAGGACCTTGTCGATGGCATCGCTGTCGAGCAGGGGAATGGTTTGGGTGATGGTGCGTTGCTGGGCCTGGACTTTGTTCAACTCGCCCTGGATCTGTACCGCAACCTCGGCGATGCGATTGAGTACGACCTGCTCTTCAGTCTGGCGCAGGGTGGGCGCGACCAATTGGCCGATGCCCACGACGGTCAACACCAATAGCATCAGGACGAACAGCACCAGGAACACGGTGTAGCGAGCTTGGATAGAGCGCAGTGGGGGCATGGGGGTCGTCCTTACGAAGCGTTTATTGTCGACGCGGCTTTGTTAGAGCTTCGTAGGGCTATCGGCTTGGCGCGCAATAGCTTTAGGTACGAGGGTGCAAGGAAGTGGGAGCCCCTTGATAAAGGGGCTCCCTGGCAGGGCTCGTCAGATATCCAGCATTGCCATGACTTCCTTGGGGTAGCGCAGGCCAGCTGTGGCGTCGGCAGGGAAGATGGCGTCCAACGCCGCCAGTTCGGCCGGGGTGAGGGTGATCGATACAGCCGCTACGTTCTGTTCCAGGTACCTGCGCTGCTTGGTCCCGGGGATTGGGATGATGAAGTCACCTTGCGCGAGCACCCAGGCCAAGGCCAATTGCCCGGCGGTGACGCCTTTGTCAGCCGCCAGGCGTTGTACCTGTTTCACCAATTGCAGGTTTTTCGCAAAGTTATCGCCCTGGAAACGTGGGCTGAGACGGCGATAGTCATCGGCGCCGAAATCGTCCGGGCTTTGCAGGGCACCGGTGAGAAAGCCCCGGCCCAACGGACTGTAGGGCACGAAGGCAATGCCCAGGCGTTGGCAGGCGGCCAGGCAGCCGTTGTCTTCCTGGTCGCGGCTCCACAAGGAATATTCGCTTTGCAGCGCGCTGATCGGGTGCACCTTGTGGGCGCGTTCCAAGGTGGCAGCGGACGCTTCGCTCAGGCCCAGGTAACGCACCTTGCCTTGCTTGACCAGTTCGGCCATGGCGCCGACGGTTTCTTCGATGGCGACCTCAGGGTCAATGGGTGCTGGTAATACAGGTCCAGTGTTTCTATGCCCAGCCGCCGCAACGTGCCGTCGATGGCCTCGCGGATGTACTCGGGACGCCCATTGACGCCGCGCCGCGACGGGTTCGCCGGGTCGCGCACGATGCCGAATTTGCTCGCCAGGAACACTTGCTCGCGTTTGCCGGCAATCGCCTGGCCGATCAGTTGTTCATTGGTGTGCGGGCCGTACATGTCCGCGGTGTCGAGGAAGTTGACCCCCAGTTCCAGCGCGCGATGCAGGGTGGCCGTGGCCTCGGTGGTATCGGTGTCGGGGGTGTAGAAGTCGGTCATGCCCATGCAGCCGAGGCCGATGGCGGAAACACGTGGGCCGTTTTTACCGAGTTGACGAGTGTGCATGGGTGCAGCTCCTGTTGAGGTAGGCGCCTATTGTTACCCTCGACAAAACCGGGATAAACCGGCTAAAAGTACTATCACTATTCGTAAATTCTAAATAATCCATAGAGGTGGCGGGATTTGGACCGTTTCAACGCAATGCGCGTGTTTACCCGGATTGTCGAGTTGGGCGGGTTCGCCAAGGCGGCCGACAGCCTGCAACTGCCACGCGCGTCGGTGACGATCCTGATCAAGCAACTGGAAGCGCACCTGGGCGTGCAGTTGTTGCAGCGCACGACGCGTCAGGTCAGTCCGACCCTGGATGGCACGGCGTATTACCAGCGTTGCGTGCAATTGCTGACAGACCTGGAGGAAACCGAAGCGGTGTTTTCTACCCGCAGCCAGAACCCGCGCGGCACCCTGAGCATTGATATGCCGTCGGGTATCGGGCGCCTTATCGTGATCCCCGCGTTGCCGACGTTCACCTCGCGTTACCCGCAGATTGAACTGGAGATCAGCCTTAATGACCGCCCGGTGGACCTGATACGCGAAGGTGTGGATTGCGTGCTGCGCGGTGGCCCGGCCCTGGACGAATCACTGGTGGCCAGGCCGCTGGCAATGATGGACCAACTGACCTTGGCCAGCCCCGGGTACCTGAAGCGTATGGGGGTGCCCCAAACCCTGGACGACCTGGCCCGGCATCAGATGGTTGAGTATGTGTCCAGCGCCAGCGGCAAACGCTTCGGGCTGGAATTCGCATTAGCGAACGAGTTGCGGAGCGTCAACCTGGCCAAGACTGTCGCGGTGAACAGTTCAGACGGCTATTTCTCTGCTTGCGAAGCCGGATACGGGTTGATCCAGGCCCCCCATTATCATGCGATGCAGCAACTGGCCCGGGGGACGCTGGTGGAAGTGCTGCCACACCTGCCAGTCCCGACAATGGCCCTGACGGCGCTGTACCCGCCGCACCGCCAGTTATCACGGCGGGTGCGGGTGTTTGTCGATTGGCTGGTGGAACTGTGCGCGCGGCCCGGCAGTGGGTTACAGCGTTAGGGGCGGGCGCCTGCAAAACCGTCCCATTTATTACGATGCGTGGGCTTAGCGCTTCACGCCTGGCGCCTGGCCCTTGCGATAGGCCCCCGGCTGCTGGCCAATGACCTTGTGGAACGCCCGCGTAAACGCGGCCACCGACTGATACCCCACCTCCAGCGCAACATCGGCCACGGTCTGGTCGTTTTTGAACAGCTGGCAGGCATGGCGCATGCGCATCATCAGTAGCACTTGCCCTGGCGATTGCCCGCACAGCTCATTGAAGCGCTTGAAAAACGCCGAGCGCGACAGGCCGGTGCAGGCGGCCATGCTTTCCAGGGTCCAGGGCTCCGCCGGCCGGGCGATCAATTGTTCCAGCAGGTGCGCAAATGCCGGCTGCCGGCCCAGCGCGGCGAGGCCGCCCAAGTCGGTGTTGCCGATCACTTGTTGGCGCAGTACATACAGGAACAGCAGGTGGCACAGACGTTCGAGCAGGGTGGACGAGGGCGCCGGAGTGCGTTCGCACTCTTGCAGGATCAGTTCGAACAGGTTGCGCGCGGCGGTCAATGACGGGTCGCCGGCACGCAGGATGATCCACGCGGGCAGGCTGTCGACAATCATTGCGGACAAGCCGGATTGGAAGTGAAAGAACCCGCAGACCAGCCCCACGCCGTCGGTGGCCGCGCTGTCCAGTGGCACCATCGGACGACGTGGGCATTCCTGCGCACCCGCCGCCGTGGCTTCGCCGGACAGTCGGTACTCAAGGTCACGCAACAGAAACACCGCGTCGCCATTGTTCAGGTGCTGGGGGCTGGGCTCGCCGTCGATATGCAGCCAGCATTGGCCCTGCACGAGCAGGTGGAAACTGGCCCGTGCCAGGCCGTGGGTGCTGGCGTGCCAGTCACCGCAGTAACGCCCGACATGAAACAAGCTGGTCTCGAGTTCAAGGCTGTCTAATAACCAATCGACAAGTGCACCGGACGAATTCATCTAATGGAAAGACTCAAGAGCAAGTAATCGCTACTTTAGCCTATTGAGGCGTTTTTTTATAACCAACAGACTTGGTACACGAACCAATAAGGAGACCGCACCATGTCCCGCGTACCGCTGCTCACCCTCGAAACCGCTCCGCCAGCGGCCAAACCCTTCCTGGAAAATGCGCTGAAAGGCTCGGGTTTCATCCCCAACCTGCTGGCCGTGCTGGCCAATGCGCCGGCCGCGTTGGAGACCTACATCACCGTTTCCGGCCTGAACGCCAAGGCCGAGCTGAGCCTGGCCGATCGCGAAGTGGTGCAACTGATTGCCGCGACCACCCACGGTTGCGATTTCTGCGTGGCCGGCCACACCGCCGTGGCGCGCAACAAAGCCAAGCTGCCCGAAACCGTGATCGAAGCCCTGCGCCAGCGTGGCGAACTGCCTGATGCTCGTTATGAGACGCTCGCCGCGTTCACCCGCGAAGTGATCGCTACCCGAGGCGATGTGAGCGATGCCGGCTACGAGGCGTTCCGGGCCGCCGGCTACTCCGAAGGCCAGGCGCTGGAGGTTATATTGGGGGTCAGCCTGGCCACTCTGTGCAACTTCGCTAATGTGTTTGCCCGTACCCCGCTGAACCCGGAGCTGGCGCAGTACCGTTGGGAACAACCGGCCAGTTGAAGGCGCGCACGCGTCGGTGATGGTCATCTGCTTTAACAAGGTGAAACATGAATGCTTGACCCAATCTTGAGCCGTTGGCTCGATGTTCAAGCGCAGGCCCTGGATGTGGGCAGTTGCGACCCACAGGAAGTGCTGCCGCGGTTGGCAGACGCCAACGTGTTGCGAATCGGCGTACCCAAGCACCTCGGTGGCCTCGGCGGCGATGTGGGCGGGGCGGTGGACGCCATCGCGAATGTTGCCAGCCATTCCCTGGCGGCAGCCTTTGTGTGCTGGGGGCAGCGTTCGTTTATCGAGTATCTGTTGCACAGCCCCAACGAGCGGCTGCGTGAGCAGTTGTTGCCGGACCTGCTCAGCGGCAAGCTGGCCGGGGCGACGGGGCTGTCGAATGCAATGAAGTTCCTCTCGGGTATCGAGACCTTGCAGATCAGCGGCGAGCCGAGCGACGACGGTTGGACCCTGAACGGTCGCCTGCACTGGGTGACCAACTTGCGCAAGAACGGCTTCGTCGCCGCCGCCGCGATTGAACATGCCGACGGTGGTGCGCCGTTTATCCTGGCGATCCCGGACTCAGTGGCGGGATTGCAGCGCTCACACGATCTTGATTTGCTCGGCTTGCAATCCAGCAACACGGCCGCCCTGGGGCTGGAAGGTGTGGAGCTGAGTCGCGACTGGTTGCTGCATGAGGATGCACGCCAGTTCCTGCCGGCGGTGCGCCCGGCGTTTCTTGGCCTGCAATGCGGCATGTCGATTGGCCTGGCGCGTCGCTCGTTGGCGGAAGTGGCCTATCATCTGGGCGCGTCCCGCACCGTGTTGCGTGAAGAGTTGGAGGCGTTGCGCGTGACCCTCGATCACCTGGTCACCGAACTCAAGAAAGGGTTGCTGGCCGGACGTTTTGCCGCCGAACCGGTGCCATTGTTCAAGCTGCGCATCGCCCTCGCGGAAACCGCTGCGAGCGCCGTGCAACTTGAGCTGCAGGCCAGTGGCGGCAAGGCCTACCTCACCGCGCACGGCAGTGGTTTTGCCCGGCGCTGGCGTGAGTCGGCCTTTGTGCCGATTGTGACGCCCAGCCTGGTGCAACTGCGCACCGAACTGCAACGCCAGGCCGCGTTATGAGCCAGGCGGTTCTGACGGCCCGGGGCATTGCCCTGGGGTACGCCAGCGGCCCGGTGCTGCAAGGCTTCGACCTGCAGTTGCAGCCCGGCGAAGTGGTATCGATCCTCGGCCCCAGCGGTGTGGGCAAATCCAGCCTGTTGCGGGTGCTCGCCGGCTTGCAGGCGCCTCAGGGCGGCGGCGTACAGGTACTGGGCGAGCCATTGAGCGGCCCGCACCCGCGTGTGGCGGTGGCGTTCCAGGACCCAAGCCTGTTGCCGTGGCTGAGCCTGGAAAAGAATGTGGCGTTTGGCCTGGACTTCACCCGTCAGCCGCACCTGAGCCCCGAGGAGCGGCGCCAGCGCGTTGACCATGCCATCGCGGCCGTGGGCCTTGAGCATGCGCGCCAGCAGTTCCCGGCGCAGTTGTCCGGTGGCATGGCCCAGCGCACGGCGTTGGCCCGCTGCCTGGCGCGCCAGCCGCAAGTACTGCTGCTCGATGAACCCTTTGGTGCCTTGGACGAAGTGACCCGTGCCGACATGCAGCACCTGTTGCTCAAGGTCAATCGCGAACAGGGTTCGGCGGCGGTGTTGATCACCCACGACATCGACGAAGCCTTGCTGCTGTCCGACCGCATCCTGCTACTGGGTAACCGCCCGGCGCGCACGCTGGGCGAATGGCGGATCGACCTGCCGCAACCCCGCGAGGAACAGGTAGAAGCGATTGGCGCGCTGCGCATCGAGATTCTTAAAACCCTACGGCAGGCGAGCCGCCCTCAACCCAACCCCCTTGACCTGCTGGAGCCTAGCCATGTGTCTGGATGACCTGACCCACTCGCGCCGTGATTTTCTCAAACTCTCTGCGGTGCTCAGCGCCGCTGGCGCCTTGCCGCTGTTGAGCAGCCTGCAGGCACGCGCGGCCAATGAACCGGATGCACCGGTACGCATCGGTTATTTGCCGATCACCGACGCCACGCCATTGCTGGTGGCGCATAACAATGGCCTGTTCGAGGCCGAGGGCATCAAGGCCGAGCGCCCGGTGCTGCTACGCAGTTGGGCCCAGGTGATCGAGGCGTTTATCTCGGGCCAGGTCAACGTGATTCACCTGCTGTCGCCGATGACCGTGTGGGCACGCTATGGCAGCCAGGTCCCGGCCAAGGTCGTGGCATGGAACCACGTCGGCGGTTCCGGGCTGACCGTGGCGCCGGGCATCACTGACGTCAAGCAACTGGGCGGTAAGTCGGTGGCGATTCCGTTCTGGTATTCGATCCATAACGTGGTGGTGCAGCAACTGTTCCGCGATAACGGCCTCACCCCCGTTGCCCGTGCGGCCGGTGGCGCGATTGCCGCCAATGAGGTGAACCTGATCGTGCTGCCGCCCTCGGACATGCCGCCGGCATTGGCCAGCAAACGCATCGACGGCTACATCGTCGCCGAGCCGTTCAATGCCCTCGCGGAAAACCTCAAGGTCGGTCGCGTGCAGCGTTTTACCGGCGATGTGTGGCGCAACCATGCGTGCTGCGTGGTGTTCATGCATGAGCATGACCTGGTCAACCGCCCGGAGTGGTCGCAGAAGGTGGTGAATGCCATCGTCAAGGCCCAGGTCTGGACCCGCGACCACCGCGAAGAAGCGGTGAAGCTGTTGTCCAAGGATGGCCCGAACCGCTACACGCCGCATGCCGAACCGGTCTTGAGCAAGGTCCTGGCACCGGCGGCCAGCGACCGCGCTGCGTACCTGGCGGAGGGTGCGATCCAGCATGCCAACTGGGACGAACATCGCATCGACTTCCAGCCCTATCCCTTCCCCAGCTACACCGAGGAACTGGTACGGCGCCTGAAAGACACCTTGATCGAAGGCGACAAGAAGTTCCTCGCCGATCTCGACCCGGCCTTCGTCGCCAAGGACCTCGTGGATGACCGCTTTGTGCGCAACGCCATCGAGGCCGTGGGTGGCATGAAGACCTTTGGCTTGCCGGAGGGCTTTGAGCGGCACGAGGAGATCGGCGCTTGAACCGAGGTAAAACCGTAGCGTGGCCGGGCTGGTTGCTCGGGTTGGGAGGCTTGGCCGGGTTGCTGTTGCTCTGGTGGCTGGGTGTGAAGGTGTTTGGCGCTGCCGACGGCTTGTCAGCGCGTTTTTCACTGGCGGCCACGTTCGGCAGCCTGTGGGAGTTGTTGGGGCGCGGCGAGCTGTACCTGCACATTGCGGTGAGCCTCAAGCGCATTGTGGTCGGGCTGTTTCTTGCCTTGCTGGTGGGCGTACCGCTGGGGTTGCTGGTGGGCAGTTCGCGCAACCTGGAGGCTGCGACCACGCCGGCCTTTCAGTTCCTGCGGATGATCTCGCCCCTGTCGTGGATGCCGATCGTGGTGATGCTGATGGGCGTCGGGGACCAGCCGATCTACTTCCTGCTGGCGTTTGCCGCGGTGTGGCCGATCATGCTCAACACCGCTGCCGGGGTACGCCAGCTGGACCCGCGCTGGTTGCAGTTGAGCCAGAGCCTGAGTGCCACGCGCTGGGAGACGCTGCGTCGGGTGATCATTCCAGGCGTGGTCGGGCATGTGTTGACCGGAGTGCGCCTGGCCATCGGCATTTTGTGGATCGTGCTGGTGCCGTGCGAGATGCTTGGGGTCAGTGCCGGGCTGGGGTATTACATCCTCGACACGCGGGACCGCCTGGCTTATTCGGAACTGATGGCGATGGTGCTGCTGATCGGGCTGCTGGGCTTTGCGCTGGATGCGTTCGCGCGATGGTTGCATCAGCGATGGGTGCATGGAGGCTGATCGCTCAATAGACAAAACCCCGGGAGATTCGCCCCGGGGTTTTGGTTTTACCCTGCCTTACACCTTAACTTGAATTTGCAGATCGCCCGCCGTGTCATCCGTTGTGGATAGGCGTGCCGTTGTGTCTCTTTGTTTGCCCGCCTTGAGCCCCACGCTCTGGGCGATGTCTGCCTTCTGGTAGACGCCGATACCGATGCCGCCGGTCAATTCGGCAATGCCAGGAACGCCTTCGGTGGTGTTCATGTGGGACCGCCCGACCCACACGACCGATTTCCCTCCCAGTTCATTTTTCATCACTTGCCTGGCCCCGTAATAGTTCACCTCTTCGAGGCGCTGTTTCGACAACGCGATGTATTCCGCTGAGGATTTGGGCAGTGTACTCAGCCCGGAGAAATAACCCTTAGTGTCTGAGTGCCGAGTCAGATAGCGATGCTCGAGAGGCATGATTTCGATATCGAATTCTTCAGCGGCTTTTTTCAGTTCATCGTAAAGCGTGTTACCCCCCACCCTGCTCTTAATGCCTTCCACGAGTGATTCATCATGGATCAGGCCATACGCGTCGAGCGTTGCGCCTTCCACGTACAACGCTCTGACGTCTCCTTCCTTGAAGGTTTTCATGGCGTCACGCATGGTGATCAGGCTGGCGACTTCTAAATGGTCTTCTCCAAAGACCAGGACGTCAGTTTCTTTCAGGGATTTGGCGATCAGCTCGTTGGGGGACATTGCCGGCGTGATATCAGGAAGCGCTGGGCGTGGTGGCATGCCGCCCGCCGCCATATCCTGGAAGTAAGCGGTCTTTTCAAGCGAGAACTTTTCTCGGGTGAAGCGGATTCTGTCGGGTGTGAAATGGTCCTCGATCAGGGCTCCACCGGTATGGGGGCTGGTGGCGTACTCATCCATAGGCAACGGAACCCTGGGTTGAACGCGGTTTTGCATGGGGCGATTGGTTCTGCTTAAAGGATCGTAGCGCATGCTGTCACGCGCGCGGGGGGAGGGCGGCATCATCCTGTGCAGCGGGTTGAATGCCTCGATCGGCGCTCCGTAAGGTTTGCCCTTGTCGGGATCATAGGCATACCGTTGGCCATCAAACAGGATGGTGCTTCCCTCGACGGTTTGGTCGGCAGCCTTGAAGGTGCCTTGGGTAATAGGTCCATATTCGGCACTGGCGACATTCAACACGTTGTGATGACGACCTATGCGCTTGACCTGTTCAATCCCGTTGTCGATCAGCCTCGCACCGCCTTGAACCAGATCGCCTATACCACTGAAGGGGTTGAGCTCACCGATGACGGTGGTCCCGAGTATTTTGGCCACCCGCAGGGCCTTGGTTGCGGCACTGACGGCCGAGGTTCCGGCTTTTGTCACTTTCGCTGCCGCCCCGGCGCCGGCAGTGACGAAACCAAAGATATCCATGCCCAGGTCTGTCGCGCCATCCAGGTAGTCACCGTTTTGAAAGTTGACAATGGCCGACCTGAGTGGAATCAGGTCCAGTAAAAAGTTGACCAGTTTCCACTCCGTGTCCATCTGCTGATCGTAGCTGCTAGCCCCCTTGGCCTGCCGGACCACGTCCTTGCCGGCAATGTCCAGGTGTTCGACAAAGGCATCGGCAATGGACTGTGTTCGGGCACTTGTGTAGCTCGAAGGCGTGGGCGGAGGAGAACTGACGGTCTTGTCCTGGGCGAAGTCGGCCTCAGGCGAGGTGGTTGGTGTGAACCGCTCAATCGGGTAGACCAGGCTGGCGTTACGTTCGTGCTGATCGGTCAAAACGGTGGTGGGAACCTGGGTCACGCGCCCTTGTTTCAGGTCGATCTTATACACCGTCTCGCCGCTTGGCCCTGTGGCTTTAACCAGCAAATTGTCGTTTTTGCGGTGAAGGGTTCTTCCGGTAAATCCTAGCCCCAGCTTGTAGGTATTGTGCTGGTAGAACTCAAGTTCCCCATGCTCCAGGTTTTGCCTGTCGGCCAGGGGCAATTGGGCAATCATGTGTTTGACCGCCGTAGCAATGCCCTTTTTTCTTGAATCGATGGCTTGGGTGAACTGATCGTTGAAGGTGCTGTTCACGTCGAATTGGAGGGACTCGCCTTGCGTGGCGCGGAGGATGCGTGGGTCTGTGCTTTCCCATTCGTACTGGTGCAAGCCACTCATGGCGATATCCAGCAGCGAGTGGAAGCCTGCCGGGGCACGATTGGGGTCGTAGAGCGGCTGTATGTGGGGTTGCTTGGTGTTCTTGACGCTCAGCAGTTTTTCTTCAAAGGGCACATCCGGGCCGAACCGTTGTTTAAGTGCGGCCAGGGCAATGTCTTTGCGGCTGGGCATTTCAGCCTGGATCTGGGTGGACGCCTCCAATCGTTCATTCGCCTGTTGATTGAACGCGCTGCGGACCTTCTCGACGTCGTCGGGGCTGTAGCGATCCGCTTCTTGCTGGGAGAGTGCGCCACTCACCACGCCCCACACCCGCAGGGCGGCGCGTTGTGCCTGTTGGGTCATGGCTGGATCTTGCAGGCTGGCGTCTTCGGCGGCATTCATGACCTGGGCAAAGCTCATGTTGGGCACTTTGCCCGGTGTCTGGGCTTCTATTGTTGCCGCGGCGATCGACAGGTTGACCCAGGCAGGGCTGCCATAGGTCACGTTGCTGGGGATGTCCTTGATCAGCAACTCGGGCGCCTTGCGGGCCAGCATCAGGTAAGCGCCGACGTTGGCCATTTCGGCCGTGGCGTGGCCTTGCGCGCTCAAGTGCTTGCTCAGGGCCGGGAATATGGCTGATGCGGGTTTGCCCCAATGCTCCGACTGTGCCAGATCAAACCCGGCAACGATGTTTCGATGGGGCGTGCTGATGGACTGTGGGTCCAGCATCAGATTGAGCGCGGCCAGTGTGTAGTCATTGACGCTGGTGTCAGTCGCAATGCCGTTCAATTGAGTCTGCATGGCTTGCCCCAGCGCTTGTGCACGGGGGGTACTGAGCAGGGTTTCCAGCACCTTCGCTGGATCACGTGCGGCTTCGCCGGTGAGTGGCTGATTGCTGTTGAGATAACCCAGCGGGCCCAGGCTTGTCCCCATCGACGGTGGGTTGGGGTGGAGCGTGACATATTGCGTGGCGGCACTGAGCAACGTGCGTTGCTCCGCGATACTCAGCGGCAGCGGCCAGGACAGGGCACCGCCCAGATTGCCCAGGGGGTGTTCAATGGCCCTGCTGAGCACGGCGTCTGCCAATGCGGTCAAGGCGAAATGGCTGTTCGGTACAGCCACGCCTATGGAGGTGATGAAGGCCTCCATTGTCGTGGCATGGCCGGGGGCGACGGGATAGGACGAGGCGGTTTGCACATCCATGGGGGTCGACTTCAGCGCGGCCAGGATCTCCTGCGGCGTGGCGTTTACACCCAGGCGCTGGGCCATGTCGTTGAGTTTTTGCCCCAGGCTGCGCAGGTTCTGCTTGTCTGCCAGGGTTTGCGCCAAGCTGCCACTGGCGGTGTCGGTGGTTGAGGGGTTTGTTTGGGTTGAGTCGGACTGTTCGGTGTCGGTGGTGGGGTTCTGGTTGCCCGGGAGGGCGGGCGTGGGTGTGTCGATCAGGAGGGGAGGCTGTTGGGGCAGAAGGTGCGGTAAGGGCGTGGAGGAAAGACTTGTCATCGGAGGGTACCTTTTCAGACGTGCCGAGAATAAGCGCCTGCCAGTAGGAGGATCCCTGTTCCCCAGACGCCCTTTTTGGGTGCAAAAAACACCCGCGGGGGTTCCCTCTGGAGATACCGTGTTGTGTAAGGCTTAGTGTTGGTTAACTTTTGAAAAAGTCCTTGCGGGTGTGTGTCAGTTGATGCGTCTGTGGCTGACCCACTGCTATCGGGGGCAAGCCCCCGATGAGGGAGTGTCAGTTGATGCATCCATGGCTGACCAGCCGCCGTTACCGCAGAAACGGATAGGCGGGAGCCTGCCCCTCAGCGATGGTAGTAACCCGGCCCGCCGCCTTCATAGCGGTGGTCATGCCAGCCGCCGCCGTGCGGGAATATGATGCAGCCGCTCATGCTCAGCATGATCAGCAGGGGAATCAGCCAGGTGATTCGACGGAACATTTCAAAATCCTCCAGGGTTCTCACGGGGTGACATCAGGCCGGCTCAATAAAAGCATCGAACAAGCCAAAGCTTTTCATCGCCTGTAACATGAGACCCTGCCGACCCCATTCCATCCCCGTCATCGGGTATGTGCCTGGCATGTTCGGCGATACAAAGTGGATACATTCTCAAGGTTCAGGAACCCGTCATGACCCAAAAGCAACGCTTGAAATATTCAATCCTGATCTCCCTGGTGGTACTGGGGACGATGTTTGGCCTGTCCTACCTGCAGAACACCGGGGTTATCAGCGAAAAAACGTTCCAGTACATCGCCATTGCGGTGGCGGTCACCGTGGTGGTGATCAATGGCGTGATGCGTCGTAAGGTCAAGCCTAACTTCTGATTGACGTCGTCGAGTCAGGCGCGGCCTTCGAGCACTTTGGCAGCCTCTTCATGGAGGCTGTAGCTTTTATCGGCATTGAGGGTGATCACGCCCTCGCTGCACAGGCGCTTGAGTACCTCACGCACGCTGAGGAACGACAAAGGGATGCCCAGTTCCAGCAAGTGGCTGTGCACGCCGCGTACCCCAAGGGTGCGCTGGTGGTCGGCGGCCGTGAGCAGGGCGTCGATGACCTTCAGCCGGATCAGGCTGGTGCGCAAGCCGAAACACTTGAGCAAATGCCGAATTCGTTGGTTGCCTTGCTGCTCAGGCGCTTTGCCGAAGGCTTGTACGCCGCTGCCAAACGTGGCATCGGCGGTCGTTGAGTGTCCGTCCGTGGGCAGTTGCGAGTTGTACATGCAAAAAACTCCTTATCAGAGCCTGATCAGGAAAATGATGGCGCTCTTATTCAATAAGACGAACGAGTGAGCGAAATCATGAAGTGCCGCATGTAGAAAATTTGTCGGTATCGGTTTTGTCACAACGCAGTCGCGTTCAATGAACGGACTTCGTCGCTAAATTATTCACGGTCTGTTGCGTCCTTACGGTGGGGGAATGACCCCAGGCAAGGGTGTTCAATTTGACTGTGGAGTCTGTGTGATTATTTCCAACCGGTTGTCCAGGATGTGCGTGGCGGGACTGATGCTGGGCTTGAGCCTGGCTGCATCGGCGCGCGAGCAGGTGGCGCAGGCGTCCGCCGATATCCGGCGCACCAGCTTCGGCGTGCCGCACATCCGCGCCAGCGATGAGCGTGGCCTGGGGTTTGGCATCGGTTACGCCTACGCCCAGGACAACCTGTGCCTGCTGGCCAATGAAGTGGTCACCGTCAATGGCCAGCGCGCGCGGTTCTTCGGCCCGGAACAGGCGACCCTGGAGGAACGCAACAACCTCGCCAGCGATGTGTTCTTCACCTGGCTGAATACCCCCGAGGCCGTAGCCGCCTTCTGGAACGCGCAGAGCCCGGCGATCCGCCAACGCATCGAAGGTTATGTGGCCGGCTACAACCGCTATCTCAAAGAGCAGGGCGCCCCGGCGCCATGCCAGGCCGGGTGGGTGCGGCCGCTGGTGGTGGAAGATCTGGTGAAGCTGACCCGTAGGCTGCTGGTCGAAGGCGGCGTTGGCCAATTCGCCGAAGCCCTGGTTGGTGCGGCGCCACCCCAGGCCACCGCCAGCGTGCAGCGTCGCGCAAAGGCGTTTGAACTGGCGGCGGCCCAGCAGCAGCGCTTCAGTCTCGATCGCGGCAGCAACGCCGTCGCGGTGGGCCGTGATCGTTCATTTAATGGTCGTGGCATGCTGCTGGCCAACCCGCATTTCCCCTGGGTGGGCGGCATGCGTTTTTACCAGATGCACCTGACCATCCCCGGCCAACTGGATGTGATGGGCGCGGCGCTGCCGGGTCTGCCGGTGATCAACATCGGTTTCAACCAGCATGTGGCCTGGACCCATACGGTCGACACGTCCAAACACTTCACCCTGTACCGACTGACCCTCGACCCCAAGGATTCCACGCGCTACCTGCTGGACGGTCAATCCATCCCCCTGGCGAAAACCTCGGTGACGGTGCAAGTCAAACAGGCCGACGGCAGCCTCAAGGCCGTGTCCCGTACGGTCTACAGTTCGAGCTTCGGCCCCGTGGTGCAATGGCCCGGCAAGCTGGATTGGGACAGCCAGCATGCCTTCAGCCTGCGCGACGCCAACCTGGGCAATGACCGCGTGCTGCAACAGTGGTACGCGATGAACCGCGCCCCCAGCCTCAAGGCACTGCAAACCTCGGTGCACACCCTGCAAGGTATCCCGTGGGTCAACACCGTGGCCGCCGATGATCAGGGCCAGAGCCTGTACATGAACCTGTCGGTGGTGCCCAACGTCAGCGCCGCCAAACTCGCCCAATGCAGCGACCCGCGGGCCGGCCTGCAATTTATCATCCTCGACGGCGCCCGCAGCGCCTGCGCCTGGGACATCGACCCGCATGCCGCGCAACCGGGCATCTTCGCCGCCGCCCAACTGCCGCAACTGCAGCGCACCGACTACGTGCAACATGCCAACGACTCGGCCTGGATGGCCAACCCCAAGGCGCCCTTGACCGGCTTCTCTCCAGTGATCAGCCAGGACCACATCGGCCTTGGCCCGCGCGCGCGCTTCGCCGTGCAGCGCCTGCAATCCCTGGAGCAACGGCCGATCACGGTTGCGGACCTGCACAACATGGTCATGGACAACGAAGTGTATGTGGCGGGCCAAATCATGCCCGACCTGCTGAAATACTGCGCCACGCAACTGGGCAGCGATGCTGTCGCGTTGCAACCGCTGTGTACCAGCCTCAAACACTGGGACCGGCACGCCAACCTCGACAGCGGCCTGGGCCTGGTGCACTTCATCAACCTGGCGGAGCACCTGCAACACACCCCCGATGCCTGGCGCGTGGCTTTCGACCCGGCCGAACCATTGACCACCCCCCGTGGCCTCGCCATCGACCGCCCCGACGTTGCCAAGGCCTTGCGCGAAGCCATGCTGGCCTCTGCTGCTGAAGTCGCCAGGCTCGGTCTCAGCGCCAACAGCCGCTGGGGTGATATCCAAGTCTCCGGGCAAACCCCCATCCACGGCGGCCCGCAAGCGCTCGGCATCTATAACGCCATGCAAACCGTGCCAAGGGCCGATGGCAAACGCGAAGTGGTCAGCGGCAGCAGTTACTTGCAAATCGTCAGCTTCGACGACCTGGGGCCGAACGCATTGGGCGTGCTCGCGTTCTCCCAGTCCAGCAACCCCGCGTCCAACTATGCCAAGGACCAGACCCAAGCATTCTCCGAGAAAAAACTCCGCCCGCTGCCATTCACTGAAGCGCAAATAAAGGCCGACCCGCAGTACCGGGAACAGGTCATCAAGGAGTAGGGCGCACACGCAACCCCTTGATGACTGGGCAGAATATTTTTTGAAATCAAGGGGTTGCAGGCATAAGCAAATGAGTACATAATGGCGCCCATCGAACGCAATGAGGCGTTAAAAACTTCAATGTATTCAATGAGTTAGAGTAGAGGCAGGGTTTTATAGCCCACTCATGTTTTTATACGGTGAATGTCAGCAACAACGGCATTGATCGTTTGAGGCCGAGTAGCAAAATGGTTATGCAGCGGATTGCAAATCCGCCTACGCCGGTTCGATTCCGACCTCGGCCTCCACTCTTAGAAACCCCGTAGATTAGCGTCTACGGGGTTTTTTATTGTCTGCGATTTGGTCATCGCTTCCGCAACCCTACCTTTTTTCGGGAAATTTAAGATGCCGTTATCGGTATGCCTCTCCGCGATTGGACGTGGGATTGTGCTCGATACCAAGGAGCCTGAGCGTCCACTAACGGCCGATTCTGTTGAAAAAGTCGGCCTTGGTTCCCACGACAGAAAAGTACGCATCGGAGATTGAAATTCTTACTTGTGGCTGAGGCTTCCAGGATCAGATTTCACGTAGCTGCGTGCAAAAAAATGGCGTTTTTCCCGGTCGATTTCCGGGCAGTTTGAGCGGAGCGACTTTTTCAACACTATCGGCCAAAAGCAGACGGTCGACCGCCTATCGAAACGATGATAGTTCTTGAGCTTCCTTGCATGATGTCAAAATGATATTTTAGATTTCAGACACAAACCACATCTGGTAACCACATGGACATTAGTGAAAAAACAGCCGCGGGTTCTGCCATTGCTACTGGTGCGGCAGCTGGCATAGCGAATGCCTCAATAGTTTATGGTGGAGCTGTTGCGGCAGCGAATGCGGCAGGCCTGACTGGTGCAGCCGCAACCAGTTCCGCATTAGCAACACTCGGTGGGGGTGCGGTCGCTGCGGGTGGTGGTGGAATGGCCGCTGGCGTCATGGCTGTGGCCAGCGCGGCAGCGTGGCCAGCTGCCGCAATAGCGGTTGCAGGATATGGTGGCTATCGCTTGTACAAGTGGCTTAAGTAAGCGGTTCATTCCGTAGCCTAAAGCCGGCGCCCCCAAAGCAATGCCAGTACCAGCATGAAGAGCTTGCAAGCATTTCTGTCAAAGTGCCTACGTGATAAAGCGGTAGGGAGAACCAGCGTCGGAGCCCGGAATGGTCCCGGGGCATCAGTGCGTAAACTGAAAAGATAGGAGATAACGATGGCATACAGAGACGATAGCGACCTTGAATTTCTTTCCAAGGTTGATTCAGAGTCGCTGAACGACTTGGTCTATTGCCTTGTGCACGACAAGGATGGAACCACCAGATTGACGGAGGAGTTGTCCACCACTGATGTGTACAAAGCTTGGTACCCCGACCACCAGCGCTACTGGAAATTGATTGCCGCCGAAATTCAGTGCTTTGGCGGTAATACTTTTGCAACGATGTTCCGGGGTGGCAAAGGTGTTCTTTATAAAGAGATACTCCAGGATGTGTGTGACAAGCTGAAAGTTAACTATAACGACACTTCCAGCGTAGAGAAAATCGAGCAAAACATGCTGATGAAGATTCTCACCGACGCCGTTGAAAAAATGACGCCAGCAGAGTTGAAAGAGTTGGCGGATGCCGTTGGGGTTAAGAACGCCAGCTTGCTCACGTCTGAGGCAATGCTGGGAGTTTTCCAAGCCGTCTTCAAGGCCGGAGGCTTCAAGTCCTACCAACTGACGCTAATTATTGTGAACGCCGTTATCAAAGCACTGATCGGACGCGGGCTGAGCCTTGCCGGGAACGTCGCACTGACCCGAACGATGGCAGTGTTGACCGGCCCTATCGGTTGGGTAATTACCGGAGCGTGGACTGCAGTCGATATCGCAAGCCCAGCATTCAGGGTTACTATCCCTGCTGTTATTCAGGTTGCGGCACTCCGTCAGAAATACCTTTATGAAAAGCAAGCGTCCCAGGTCGAGTTCAGCTGAATTTCCACACAGTGGATAACGTGTGATGCTGCCTGCTCGTTGGCGCTGTATAAAAGCTGACGTAGGCAGCATCCAAAAAGGTGAGAAGCTTGGATCGCGCCTCACATTCCGATTTATCCGGAAATCGAAACGAGTGTCGACAGTTTTTAATACCTCGTGGATTACGGTGGTTCTGAAAAAACGATTGCTTTACGTATTTTTTAGTTTACTACGATCCGCACAAGGATCTCGACCTCATTTGCAACAGTGCAATAGGTGCAGTGCTTCAGTCGATTAAATAGGTAGGGTTTCTCTTATTGGATCGGATCGTTCATTAGCGGCCCTGTACAGTAGCTAGGCCGGCAGAATACACGAGGAGGAGCTCTCTTAGCCCTTGTAGCGCCAGAGTTCAATCACGGCGCACCGAAAATCAACTATAATTGTAAGTTCTCACCGGTCGCTATGGCTCGACTCCAGCCTCTCATGATCGGCAGAAGGCGGCCAGAAGCGGACCTTAACTGATGTAACCTTGTTGGTGTGACCTGCGGTGACGGAGCAGATCGTAGCCTAGATGTCCGGTATTATGATAAATGGAAGCTTGAATAGACCCGGAGTGACAGTAGTGCTCAATCATCTTTACAGATTTCGCCCTGTCAGTAGCCTGCTTGGCGGTAACAGAGAAAGCGAGTTGGAGGGGGGGTATATCTATTTCTCGCCACCGGAAAAGCTCAACGATCCACTAGAAGGGCACCGAGAGGTCATATGGAAGGGGATTCGGTCGTATGGGAGAATTTTTTCCAGCACTTCATGGACTGCTTACTCATTCGAAATACTCAATATTTTACTGGAGAGTTTGAATCTTTAGATTTTCCGATATATCCAAATTATGATGTTCAATCAGTGCCGCCTGAAAATTACAAAGAAATAGCTGGCCTTGTATCGAGATTTTTTGACTCGCCAAATGTAAAGAGACATATCGCGGTTTTGGCATTTAAGGAGCGAGAGGTAAGTCATAGTGAGCTAATGCTGCACCTGCGGTCGATTCAGTCCTTTGCGATGCATATTATTTCTGAAGTATTAGTGTCCTACAACGTTGTTGAAAAAGGCTACGGTATAAATGGCGCATCGCATGAAGAGTTGCTGACAGTTTCTACCAATCTTCTTAATTATTTCGAAGGGCTATGTGATGAACTGTTAGAAGCTGAATTCGATAGTTCTGCACTGGCATTTTTAAGAAGTGATGATTTAGTAAAAAATTATACAAGATCGAAAATAGGCGAATCCAAAAATTGGACGCGGCTTTGCATAGATTTTCCGGAAGAGTTTTTGGCATCAAGGATCAGACTCACAACCTCTGAATGGTTTGTAAGCTGTTTCATGGATAACTGTGAGAACTCGGCAATCTGGGGTACTTATGGCAACAACCATCAGGGAGTCTGTCTAAAATTTAAGGTGAATAATGATGATGGGCAGCCTGGAATCTCGCTCATGAAGCCCGGACTAAAGCAGGGCATAAAATGGTGGTCTCAAACCAAATTTTACTTCAGCAAAGTCTCCTATACAGAAAAGAGCCCTGATCTTGATTTTTTTTGTAGCCTAGCTGGATATGACGCTCAAGAAGTTATAGATAAATGGTATACCGATAAGCGCGGAAATGTAAGCTCGCGAAAAAAGGATGTTTTTGAAAATTATTCGCAATGGCAGGCTAATTATCATAGAGATAACTTTAAAAGCCTTACAGTAAAAACAAGGCACTGGTCGAATGAACAAGAGTACAGGCTTATTCTAAAGTCTCAGTTTGACTCCTATATTGACGAAGATGATAGAAAGCTCCGTTACACCTTTGATGATCTGGACGGCATTATATTCGGGATAAAAACCGCTGATTCAGACAAGTATAAGCTCATTGAAATGATAGAGAGAATGTGCCAGACAAGAAATCGTGAAGAGTTCACCTTTTACCAATCGTTCTATGATCCTTCCGCTGATGCCATTCGTTACCGGCCAGTTGCTCACGTCGGCAAACAAGGTGTTAGAACGCATAGGGACTGAGCACCGATCCCAATCTGGCCGCCGGTTTGATGAGAAAGTTGCGACTGTTCAGAGCGATTTCATCGAAGCTCGAAGTGTCCGAGATCTGAAAACCTGCGGTCTTTCGAGCGTCCATTCCCTTTCCAATCGCTACCCAAACGAACTTTTCCGCTACCGTCAGGACGGTCAAGAGTGACCATATGCTGCCGTTTGTGCACTAACCTTGATCCCAAGCGGTCCTAACGTGTGACTAAGGAACAGGCTTTGGCTGGTTCCTCGAGGGAAGCGAACGGCTTGAACCATCTGTTACCTACTTCATCTCGATAGTCCCTCCTTAATCATCATACTGGATGGCTGCAAAAGATCAGAAAGAAGCGCGTCGTCACTAGGTAGTTCTTTGCGTGAAAGGATAGCCTTGCCAGCTTCGATAAGAAGATTCCAGGCTTCTTCCCACTCTTCGTGGGTAATATTATTACGAGACCCGTGCGCGATTTTGCTTCTGATGTCATACGATTTTTTGAAGCGAGCATGGTAACTTCGCCTGTCCCCGGTGGCATCTACAAGCTGAGCAAGATAAATAGATAACCGAAACGACAGTTCGCTCCCAACCTTTGGAAAGAGCGCTTCTAGGCCACACCAAATGTGTAGATATGATTGAGAGGCTGACATCAGCATAGGCGCAGATTCAGCTGCTTCACGAAATGCCACAAGTTCCTTTTGTCTGCCCTCCATAATTTTCCATGTTTTAGCGCTTTCGGCTGCCTGTTCAAATGCCGATTCAGATATCTGTGCCTTTTCTTCGAGATAGATGAAGGAAAATGAAAGCTCGTGCGGCCACATCTCAACCTGAATGTCTTCTGACTTGGGACCGGACTGAAGTTCTGGTGGCAACCTAGCGGCCAGCGAGGGGTGGTCGCGAGAGCTTATGCCCGCGTATTCGTCTGACGAATGACTGGCGGCAAATGGGACGATAAATGGCGTTATACCATTCAGGTATAGGCCTATTCGAAGCTGACTGACATGTCGCATTGCGACATCTAATGAAGGAGCATCTACGCAAAGCTCCAAGTGGCACCCAGACAGAAGGGCGTCGGCAAACTGAAATGGAAAATGTAGCTTATGTTTCGCGCCCAAAGTTGAGAGATCAGGGAGATTGGCCTTCCGGAGGCGGCGGGATAGCGTGAATGGTGCGCTTACTAAGCGCTCGCTTGTGAATGAAGGCGTGAGGCCTAGCAGCGGGAAGTAGAAGTTCATGTGATCCCATTTGGCAATGCCAGCTAGCGATTATGCTAAGGGCCGGCCCTGGTCGGCCCCAGCGAGCGAAGTGAGTGAGTTAGGCGTATTGTTATAATTTATTCGGCCTGTTTTGCTGTGTATTTTACGACGTAGGTTCCGACTTCTAATAAGCCAGACTTTCCTATTAGGTGAACGTTAAAGTCACTTGTTTTCCCAACTCCTGAGGAAAGGAGCAGTTTGCTTAAGTCGGAGGTTGGGGCGCCGATTAGCTCAACTTTCAATTCAGGTAAGTTTGTAAAAGGAGGGGTAAACTTACCTGTTGCTGTTGCATTCTTTGCGGGCCGTAGAACATTTATTATCAATTCGCCTGATTTTTCTGTATCAGTATTCGTTTGTATGCTCTGAGTGATCTGGGCAGCAGGACCTCTATCGATTGATGGGAATATTGCCTTTGCTTTTGCCTCAACCATGGACAAAGTTAGATTTGCAACTTGATCTTTTTGAAGTTGGATTAGTTCGGCGATTTTTGAATCGAGACCTTCTTTTTCTCCGTTAGCCCCGGCCAGCGCTTTGATTTGGGACGATAACTCATCGATTCTATTGTTTAGTACTGCACTGAGATCAATGGCTTCTTGATTGGAGTCGCCGCCCGTCCAGTATCCAACAGCTCTACGAACAATTTCAGTTATTTCTGACTGAATACTAAGAACTGCTGTTTCAATTTTTGTTACGGCTTGCTGTGTTTGGTCCGATGATTCCTTTGACTTTTTATAAAACTCCCAAGAAAGCCATCCCATGAATATGGAAACAGCAAAAGCGGCAATAGCTAGCCCAAAGGATATTAGTGAAAATAAATCTAGTTGGTAAATTCTCGGTGGCTCTGACGCTACGTCGGCTGCAAGACAGTTTCCTGACAGCAAGGCGAACGCCATTATTGATTTATATTTCACTGACTAGATTACTCCGAAATATTACGATTAAGCTAAGGGGCCGACTTCGCTGGTCCCACTGAGTGAAGCAAGTCATTTGAGCGCATTGTGATAAGAGTGCAATAAGTAACTATAAGTAGATGACACATCGGGTGGTGGGGTAATATTTTCCACCATGTGTGTCTGATTACGTTCCTTGTACATAGATAACTCCTTCAGCAGCTTGATAGTCGCGATGGAAACGCGGCATGAGGGCAGAGAAAAAGCGATATGGCCTGTATGGAGATTACGAAATCGCGAGCAGCGTGTCCATGGCCTGTTTTTGGCCGGTTACTACCGATCTTGACGAGGCATTAGCTGCGTTCACCGAGAGGCCGCTTCTGGCCGGTTTCTGCCTGTCACCAAACGGCAGGAGTCGGCAAAAAACGGCCAAAAGCGGTCGCCCAACTGCTTCACCCTCGCTTAAGGACCAGCCAAGTGATATACCGCGCTTGGGTCTAATGCATGACACAAACAGGCAGTCTCAAGATGCGATTCTCAATTTATAGCGGATTGGTTTTGGTGGGCTACTCGGCGCTCGATTACGGAGATCCCCCGATGGGCGTTGCTTTCGGCCAATTCGAACCTGCCGATGGGTACGCAGCTATCCAGAACCAGTGCTCCACGAACCATCACGACCAGACCGTTCTGGATCTTTCTGTTCAGACCGAAGCGGGTCCGGTCATTCCATGTGCGGGTCTGGCCATCTTGGATTACTCCGAAGAGCTCGCGCCACCGTGCATCGAAGTGAACATTTTCGGCATTCCACATCCGCTCTATGGCGAGCTGTTTCCTCAGCACGTCACCCTGTATGAGCGCCAATTCAGCTAATCGGAATGTCCCGCCGATGTCCGCTTCGGATTGTGGGCTCAACCGGCCAAATGCGGCCGTCAGATGTCTACGGAACTAGTTGCGCTTCAGACCCATCTCCCGTGAGGCGTCCAGAAGCAGGAGGGGTATCATGCAGACTGCGCCTTCCTTTCTGGGGCGTAACCGCACAGGTAGCTCATCGATGGGGAAGGAACTGTGGTAGACGACTCTTTCAATTTTGACGAAGTTTCTGCTTACCTTGATCACTTGATAGACACCGATCCTGATGAGGCATTGAGGCAAGCGAGAGCGCTAAGTCTTGAAGGGCCAAATCGCCCCAACAAGATGCAGCTGCGCGCTGCTACGTTGGTGAATGCTGGAGTGCGGTGCCGACAGCATGATGCGATCAATGATGGGCTTGCTCTCTACCGTGAACTCCATAGCCAGTACCCCACAGCGAATACCGTCTTCAACCTAGGCACTGCGATAGTCAGCTCAATTGGCTATTCGCCGGATGGGGCCGAGTGGTTGGATCATAAGGAAGGCACTAGGCACGCCCGCTCGGAGGCCAGGGCATGCTTTTGGAGTGTGGCTCAGGATGCCAAAGCAAGCGCGTCCGCGCGGACGCAGAGCTGGACGAATCTCGCGAATCAGTTGGCAGATAGCCAACGCTGGAGCGAGTGTCACGATGCGCGACTTGCTGCCATGGCTTTGGATCGAAAAAACGGCGTTGCTGCTCACGCCGCTGCCAGGTACCTGATTTACTGCTACCAAATGGGCCTCTGTTCGGATCTCGCGATACTAGAGGCTGCTGCATACGCCAAGGTGGCACGGGAAAACCGGGATCGAATCATAGAATACGCGGGACTGCAGGCAGCGGATGGCATGCTTAGCTTTCTCAATCGTTTCCAAGAGCCGCCGCCAAGGGCACCGCATAGCGACCCATTCATTTCCTGGGTTGAGAAGGAGCGGTTAACTCTCGGCCCGACTGTTGAGCTTGTAGATTCCGAAATGAGCAAGCTTGATTGGTTGCGGTTGCCGGGCATTCTGGAGCGAGAGAATGGAAAAGGAACAACGCCTCCACCGATATTTGCGATGTTCAACCAGATGAAAGGTGACTTCATACTAGCCCGTGATCTTGCCTGGCGTTCTCGCGATGAGGCCGGGTGGCCTACCTCGGGGTGCTTCGATGACACCTTGGATTACGCCGTATATGGCCCAGCTACGTCTGCATTAATACTTGCTCACCGCACAGCTATAGACCTCCTGGACAAGGTTGCCGCCGCCGCGAATCACTACTTCGACCTAGGTCTGAAACCGCATGAGATCTTTTTCGGGAAGATCTGGCGCCTACGGCGAAACAAGGAGGGCGAAAAACTACTGACATCTAAAGTCGAATCCATAGTTCGAGAAGGCGTGCATGCTCTTTATGGCCTGGTCGAACTGGCCGATGACTATGAGGCCAAGAGCGGCATTCTGCGTCCCCTGAAAGACCTACGTAATGCCGGAACGCATCGCTTTGTGGTCTTGCATGACCTAGGAGATATCACTCAGTGTAGACAGGCTGCCGAAGTCGAACATCATGACTTTGATCGATTTACTGCAACGGCCATGAGCGCGCTTCGCGTAGCCAGGTCAGCCATTCAGATGCTTGCGTTGGCTGTCAGTGAACAAGAAGAACTGTTGATGAAGTCGAAGGAGGGGCTCATTGGTACCCTTGAGGTTTTTGATCATGACTGGATTCGAGGGCGGGATGATGATTTCGAGACTGATAATTTTGATGGGATCGATGGAGTTGATCAGCCGCCTGCGTAATTGCATCCATGTGAACACACGTTCACATTCGACGTGACCGGTCACTCGCATTCGATCTGACCAGTCGCACGCATGTCTAATGAGTGAAAGTACCCATCCACGACTGGCAGCTAATGACACATAACCGACATTCACCAACAAAGGTTGACGGATTTTACTCGGCTCCGTCCTGATGGCACATTAGCATAGGCTGCAGCCCTGCACCTTCATCGAAAAGGAAAGATATGTGAGCCATCTACCCTTTGAAGAATGGTCCGATCAGATTACTAGGTCGGTTCAGACTCTGAATGAGGATGTACATGCCCTCAAAGTCAACAGCGCGACGGATAAGCAAGTTGACGCACTGATTCAATTGCAAGAAAAGCAGATGAATCACCAGGCGAGCTATACGAACCTCATCATGGTTGCTGGTTATGCTGGATATTTCGCGTTTTGGTCAACGCTGGTAACCAAACTGCCGCAATGGATTTTCGCGCTATGCGGTCTGTTGATGACTCTCTCACTGACTTTGTTCATTGCTTGGGAAATCATCAAGGCGTTTTGGACTGGCAGGTACTTGCATCAGGTGCAAAAAATTTTGGGTAAGCCTCGAGGTCGCCAAACATTATCGGAGCTACAAACCTTAGGCAGCACATTCAGCGCGAAAGGGCGTAGATGGTGGATGTGGTTTTTCGCTACCTCCGTAATTACAGGACTTTCTGCTGCCTCAGTACTGGTCATTTATTTCGCGGTGGAGCTGGTGAAAACTCTGATCACCGCTTTCTGTGCAGCCTAACGAGTTTCTATAGCTCCCGACGCGCCTAATGCAGCGCGCCGGCCTGCTCCAGCAACCATGGAGGGCCGAAAGGTCCTCTATTGGCCGACTTCTGCCGTTCGTGACGGGCAGAAATCGGCCAGAAGCGGACGGTTCCCGAAAAACATCATTGAAAGCAATTTGCTACTATCGGGCGCTCTTGCCCATTAGCGCGACGTAAACCTTAGGTTCTTCCATGTTCGACAGAAGCGACTTTGATCAACTCTCCAGTGAGCAACTGACTTTTTGGAGAGCACACAATGATTGTCCCGGTCTCTATTACGTCACTTATCCAGGAATCGCCTTTCGATGCCCTGCCTCTCAGCAGATCATCAGGATAACTCGCGCCCCCAAACGGCAAGGCGAAAACGGATTAAACTTCTGGCTTCACGCGGAATGGATGGATTGGCGGCCTGGAGGAGAAAGTTATTTCCCAGGCTACGTTTCTGACGCTCAGTTTGAGGAAATCTCGGAAGCTGTTTTCAATCAGATCGTTGTGGATCAGGCGTTTGAATTGATCGCTCCGCTCAAACAACCGCTGCATGAGTCGACCGGTTTCGTCGGAGCGTTATTGATGTACTCAATGAAGACAGAGTTCATCGTTTCGCTGTTCGCGGAGTATGACGACGAGTACATCCATTTCTATTGGGACACGACTTCATGAGCGGCAGCTAAGGGTCGATTGCAGCACTTCGAGACAGGCAGCAATTGGCCGTTTTGAGTCGGTCGCAACAGGCAGAAAACGACCCTCAACTGCCTGTCAGTACCGGTACAAAGCCTATTCAGCCATGATCAGCTTGTAACGCTTCTGGTACTCATCATAGGGGAGGCCCTGTTTTTCAAGCTGTTTAAGCTGTTGCTGTTGGTACACGTCTTTTGTCATGAGTACGGCATCGTTCCCAGAGTTTGATTCCTTAACTCCCTTCAAGACTGCGGCACCATTTGGAAACAGCTGATTAGTCAGCTCTGTGATTTTTTTCTCAGCATTAATGAATTTATCAATGACCCGACCACCACCCCAACGCGAGTCATATTCAGCTTGGCCAACCTGCTGGCCGTACTGATAAACGCGGATATCCGCATAGCTCATGTAAAGAGCTAAGTCCCACGACCAAGTACCGATATAAGTCGTTGAAAGAGGGCAGCTGGAAGGGTTACTACCTGGCGGAAGCTGGCGCGTATGAAATCCTTTGTTTTTGAGCTGGTTTTCATAGGCAGTGTTGAACCCTTCTCGCAGTCCTTCGGCAGGGATCAGACAGATCTCTGGCGTCATCTCGGAAGAAAGCTCAGCAGGCGTCACGGTTTGCTTGATGCTGCAGCCAGATGCCAAACAAGTTGCCGCCAGGATGATAGGGATATAAAGAGTGCGCATGGGGACCTCCGTGTCATGAATGAGTCTCGGAAGGTATCATGGGCCTTCCCTGTCAATCTGAGTTGTTTGTGGTTGTGCGTGCGTTCACGCCCAAAAGTAGCCGCTCATGAGACCCCGCAAACTATAGAGATGCTAACCTCGCCTGGGCCAAGCTGACTCAAACGACCTGAGAAATTCCGGGAACTGAAAATGGAAGAAACGCTCTCTTCGATATTTATGCGCACTAAAGGAAAGCCCATAAATTTCAATGGGAAAACCGTGGTTGCGATCATGGAGATCGAGATCACGAAGCCCAGAACCGTCTTTTCAATTCGCCGATTGGGTGCTACGAACGGTCGAGTGCAAGGGTTAGCATTAAAGGCGGTAAGTGGGCAGATCGTCGTCGACGGCTCTGGCGATGGCTATCCCGAGATAATTTTGTGGTCTGATACCAGTCCTGATGCTGTGGAGATAGAAGTGTTTTCCAAATTTGGAAGTACTTTAAAAATCTGGAACGTATGGAAAAGCACTTTTGGCATGAATGCATGGGTTGGCAATACAGGAATTCACGTCTGCGAGCCCGATGGCAAGATGATATTGGAGTGTAGCGACGGTGTTGGTGATGTCGACTTCTCCGATTATGTGGTTGTTTTAGAAGAACGATAATGCCGATAGTTATGTCCGCTATGCGTCGATTGTAGCCGGTCGCGACAGGCAATAAACGACCCAAAGTGAACGCCCTAGAACAAAAGGGCAGTCTCCTCCCTCCGACAATTCAAATCTCAAACGCGGCTTCAGCAATCAGAGTATTAAAGTCGCACAACGGATAGAGGCCGCCCAACGCGTTTGTGTGCCTGCGACGTTTTCACTGACGATTTCGTGGCGCGGCCCTTTTCAAGGGTCAGCAGTGATACCGTCTGTGCTGCATTCCTGGAGCCTGCTGGATGAATCGTCAAAGCCCGCCTCACCTCGTCGCAACGCCTTTAGCCGCACCAGGCACTAAAACCCCCGCCGCCCATCCACCTATCTGGCATTACGGCCCGAATATACCGGTCGTTGGCAGCACTGGTCTGGGCCTTTTTGGTTTCTTCGTGGGGTTGCTTTTGCTGTTGCCGGGCTACGGGCTGGTGATGTTGGTTATTCTCGGCCTCGAAGCCATGCAAGGTGTGCCGCCCAGCCATGGGACGAGCTTTACGGAGTCGTGGCTTATCCTGCCCCTGCTTGGCACTGCGGTGCTCATGGGGGTGATGCTTGCCTGGGCTTCCTCTGCGCCTCGAGTGCAGGCCTTTACGTTCGACGAAAACCAGCAGCTCCTTACACTCACTGTCACCCATCGCGTCCGTAAACCCATCGAAGTGCGCGTGCCATTCAGCGACATCATTTATATCTGCCCTTACGTGGTCGCCATGTTTGATCGCCATGGCCATTTCAGCGTCGTATGCCAGGGACCGAAGGGCAATGTGTCCGAATATCGATTGGCTGAAGGTAGTTCTCTGGAAGAAATGGAGTTTCATGCAGCCTGGTTGCGGGGGATGATAGGGGAGCGGATGCACGAACTATTGAATCTGGACAAGTGAAGGGTGCATGCCCCTCCTGGCACTGCCCAGTTGCACTCGCATCCCAGTCAGGCGTCGGGCCTGAGGATGCATTGGTCTTTTACTTCATCCGCGTACACACTGAGCTTTTCCTGCTGAGCCGACAGGAGCGCGCATATTCTCATCAGCGCTTGAGTTTCAGCCGGTGTTTTGCCGCCTGCGGCTATCGCTGTCAGTTCAACCACTGACCATCCAATCACCGCTGCCGCATCTTCCAGGTCGTAAAACAGTTCTTGCTGAGCAGTCCTGGGCCCGTCGAGCCCCTGTATCAGTTCTTCCATTTAATTCTCCGGTCGGTGCCGTTCAAGTTCCTCGAATTCCAGGCATGTTCTTACCCGGTGACGCATACAGCGACACTCAAGCTGTGGGTGGGCAGTGTGTACCGCCCACCTTACAAACCCTACCATCAGGTTACACGATAGTCGTGACGCACTTTGTTTTGCGCTGTCATACCGTGCGAGAAGTTAATCTCGTCAAGTAAGAGAGTGTGGTCATGAAGTTAAGTTATCTAACCAAGGCAGTTGTGGTTATCGCGCTGCTGTCGACCTTGTCCGGTTGCTGGATGTTCATGCCTCCGGGCGGCGGCGGTCATGGCGGTGGCCATGGTCCTGGCGGGCCTGGTGGTCCTGGCTTGCGCTGATAGCAGGCAATGGAGGCAGGCCAAGGGCTTGCCTCTTTTTTTTGCATCGGCCAAATCCAAGGCAAAGAAAAGCCCGGGTATGACTCACCCACATGGGTTACAAATCAGTTCACGCACATAGGTAACAGTTTTTAACTGGCAGGGTCGATTTCGTGAGGATCTGACCATGCCCTGGAGAGAGCTGAAACCTATGGACCT
>Ga0105237_10000594_pt1 | contig 50494 bp, 34 predicted proteins | sample KBSC24metaG_FD_81520 | JGI IMG/M metagenome (GOLD analysis project Ga0105237, IMG submission 81520) | Corn rhizosphere microbial communities from Kellogg Biological Station, Michigan, USA - KBS C2-4 metaG | ecosystem: Host-associated > Plants > Roots > Rhizosphere > Soil | place: Michigan, USA... | reverse complement strand
CAATCTCATCTGCCTTCGTATCCTTTGCGCAGCCCGAGATGGAAATTCTCGACGGCGAATTTGCCGTCTTCGGTGACGATCCCATCGAGCCATGATTGCAATACCCTTGGGGATTCGACCAAGGTAACGGTCCCCCCTTTACCGATGCCTCGCCTTGGTGAGCATGATTTCGTTGCCCTCGGGATCGGCGCACATGGCAAGGTGAGCGGGTTCCTCGGGCGTATCCTCAGGTGGGCGCAGAACCGTGCCGCCGGAGGCTCGAAGCGCATCGCAGGCTGCGAAGAGATCGGCGACCTGGAAGGCCAGCCCGGTCCAGGTGCGCTGGCCTTCGCCGCCGCTGTGGATGCCCAGAGTGGAACCTGCGATGCGCAATTCGGCCATGATCTCCGATTGGCGGACGATCTCCGCGTCAAAGACTTCGGAATAAAAGCGGACCGCCCGCGCCATGTCCTGCGCCCAGATGAGATACTTCAGCTTTTCAACATGCATGCGTGGATGATGGCGAGGCTGGCCACGCGAGACGACCGGAATCGCCGGAACCGCTTCAAAAACTGTGGGATATGGGCCAGCGAATCACACGAATGACGCGAATTAAGGCCCCCGCATTCGTGCTATTCGCGTGATTCGCTGGCCTTACGCACCTTACCCCTATTTTGGCGCTTTTTCAGAGCGCCCGCTGATCGGAATCCGCGAGGCGGGTGGCCGAGGCGATGAACCAATAGACGCCCAGCGAAAAAAGGAAGAACGTCACAGAGAAAGCGCAGACTTCCAGAGCTTTCGTGGGGTGCGTGAGATCGGAGACCTTTTCGGCAATTCGCCACGGCCGCACGAAGACATCCCAGCTATTCAACCGCAGGAAGCGGCCAAGATAGATTCCGAACGAAGCGAGGGCCAGCATGCCCACGGAGAAAATCCAGCCGAGGCGTTTTCCCATCCGCGCCCGCACCATCGACTCCATCTCGCCGAGCGAGACACATCCCAGGAACAGGCCGGTGCAGGCATGCGCCATGATCAGCAGGATATCGAACCACTTCGGCACTCCATCCTTCGAGTATTTCCCGATGTGCACCATATCGGTGACGATGTAGGAGGCATTCGGGAAGAAGAGGAACCAGCAGACCACGCAGAACCAAAGCCAGCGCTGCCGCGGAACGGCCGCCGCCCGCAGCCAGTGGATCGCCATCGTGAGTCCCAAGGGAATCCAGGCGAGGAGGAGGTTGAAGAAGAAGCCGGCGAACCGAAGTTGCCGGGCCCAACCGCAGCGCAAGAGCAACAATCCGCCGCAAACAGCCGTGGCAAAAATCAAGGGCGGCATCAGGCGCGCCACACGCGGCCAGGACTGGGCAGGCAGGGGGCGTCGCAGAGCGTCTCCGGGCAACATGCGACGCAGCTTGCGCAAAATTGTCCCAGGATGCAATGCACAAGGGCCGGGCACGCGAGCCCGTGTTTTGAGAGTTGCCCACCTTCCTGAAATTGCGAAGGTCTGGGGAATGTCCCAGTTTCCTGATGAAGAATCCGAGGAAGGCGAATTCGATCGGCAGGAGGATGCCTTTCGCGATTGGGTGAGCGCCGATGGCTCGACCCCGTATCCCGCCGAGAGCGGGCGATACCATCTCTATGTTTCGCTGGCCTGCCCGTGGGCCAGTCGCACGGTGATCGTGCGCAAGATCCAGGGCCTGGAAGGCTCCATCGGCCTGACGGTCGTCGATCCCATTCGCGATGAACAGGGCTGGGCCTTTCGCGAGGGTCCCGGGTTCAGCCACGATCCGATCAATCATTTCAAGTACCTGCGCGAGGCCTACACCGCCACTGACCCGAGTTTCGACGGCCGGGTCACGGTGCCCGTGCTCTGGGACAAAACATCGAAGCGGATCGTGAACAATTCCGAGGACGATATCTGCCGGATGTTCAATGACGAATTCGGCGGGTTGCTCACCCAGGACCTCTTTCCCGACGATCTCGAACCGGACCACGAGGAACTGTCGAAGCTCATCTACGAGAGGGTGAACAACGGCGTCTACCGGGCTGGATTCGCGAGCAAGCAGGCCGCGTATGAACGCGGCTGCCGCTCGCTCTTCGAGGCCCTCGACATGCTGGAAACACGGCTCGCCGGCCAGCGGTATCTCTTCGGCAAACGCATTGTGGAAGCGGACTGGCGGCTCTTCTGCACGCTGGTGCGCTTCGACTCGGTGTATCACGGCCACTTCAAGTGCAACGTGCGGCGCATCGTCGATTACCCGAATCTCCAGGGCTACCTGTGCGATCTCTACCAGCAGCCGGGCATCGCGGAGACGGTGAACTTCGATCACATCAAGCGGCACTACTACTACACGCACGACGACATCAATCCCACGCGCATCGTGCCGATCGGGCCCGCGCTGGATCTCACGCAGCCACACGGGCGGGGCGGGATGTAGGAAGAAGAAACGTTGGGCTCCGCCGCCCGTCCGTGGTAATCGCTCACGATGCGAATTCTCATTTTGCGTGGTCTCCTCGCTTTTGCGCTCCTTGGTGGGGTCCTTTCCCCCAGCGCCTGGGCTCATGCGCGGTTGCTGCGCTCGGAGCCGGCCAAGGATGCCGAGCTGGCTTCCCCGCCCGACCACGTGAATCTGTGGTTCGGCGAATTGCTCGAGGATGGCGGGTTCAACGTCGTAACCGTCTACGCCGCCAGCGAGTTGGGTGCGGCCAAGAAGCACGACCTCACGGCGGACAAACCGCACGTCGACCCGAAGGACCGGACCCGCCTGACCGTAAAAGTCACGGCGTTGCCACCCGGCGATTACATCGTGGAATGGCGGGTCCTCTCCAGCGACGGGCACAGCGCCCCGGGGCGCATCAACTTCCGCGTTCGGGCCCGCTAGCCCCCAGGCGTCGATGGAGCATTCCGCGCTGCACGCCCTGTTGCTCACCGGCCTGATCGCGGCCTTGGGAGGCCCGCTGGCCATGTGCTGGATCATCCTGCCCTCCAGCAGGTCCCTCGCTTCCGGCCCGGAACGGAACACGCTCCTGGCGGGCCTTGGAGCCAGCATTGCCAGATGGATTTTCATTGGCGCGCTCGTGGCGGCGCTCACGAGTGTCCTGGATCTCTTCGTGGAAGTCGCGGAACTGCGGGGTGAAACCGTCTTCGGCGGAGCGGATCCCGGACCCGTGGCGCGCTTCGCCGTTCATACCGGCGTTGGATGCCTGGCCCTCGCGCGCATCGGTCTGCTGCTGCTCACGGCGATCGCCGCCCGCCTTGTGTGTCGAGGCGGCAACGAAGCGGCGCCCCCGTACGGCCGGTGGCTGCCCGTGACCGCCCTCGCTTTGGGCGCGGTCGTCGCGACGAGTTTCGTGAGCCATGCCGCCGCGCAACCCGAGAACCGTCCTCTCGCCCTGGCCATGCAAATCACCCACCTGGTGGCGGTCTCGAGCTGGATCGGCATTCTCCTGCACCTCTTCCTCGCGCGACGCCATTTGCTGGACAGCCCCTCGCCGACGCGGGCCGCGCTGGTCGCCGAGATCGTTCGACGCTTTTCTCCCCTTGCCCTGGCCACCACTTCCCTCCTGGCGCTCACCGGTGTCATCGCGGCGTGGCGTTTCCTCGGATCGACCGGGGCGCTCTTCACTTCGGCGTACGGGCTCACGCTCCTGGTGAAGCTGGCCGTACTGACACCGGCGCTGGCCGCCGGCTGGGTCAATTTCCGCCGGGTCCGCCCGGGACTTCTGCAAACCGGAGGAGACCGCTCGCAGCCGCTCGCGCTCTTCGGCCGCATGCTCGAACTCGAAGTCACCGCCGGGATCTTCGTCATCGCTGTCGCCGGCATCCTCGCTTCCATCGCTCCTCCCGGCAGCGATGGCAGTCTGCAACTCACATCCGCGCAAACGCGCGCCGTCCTTACCCCCGATTTGCCCACGACCCATGTGGAAAACTGGACCGCGCCGGAGGATCCACGTGGCCCGACCCTCGACGACCTGCGCTATTCGGAATTCACCCACAATTGGTCCGGAGTATTCGTCACCCTGCTCGGGATCGGCTGGTTCGCGCAAGGGACTCCGGGACGCGCGAGCCTCTGGGCCGCCCGCGCATATCCCTTTCTCCTCGTGCCATTCGGCATCGCCATCTCCGTCCTGGCCAATCCCGAGTTATGGATCATGCGCTCGGTGAGTCCGTGGAGTGCTTTCACGAATCCCAGCCTGCTCGAGCACCAGCTCGCCGCGGTGCTGATCTTCGTGCTCGCCTGGCTGAGCTGGCGCGACCAGCGGAATCCGGAGCGGCTGCGACCCTTGGGCTATCCCCTGCCCTTGATCATGATGGTCGGCAGCCTTTTGTTGCTGGGTCACGCCCACTCCGATCCCGCCATCCCGGGCGACATCGCCAACCTCATCAACGTCCAGCACACCGCCTTCGGGGCCTTCGGATTATTTGCAGGCACGTCCCGGTGGTTCGTCCTGCGGGGCGTGATTCCGAAGCGGATCGGGAATCTCCTCTGGCCGGCAGGCGTCATCGGCCTCGGCCTGTACATGGCGTTCTTTTACCGGGAGATTGTCTGATTCGAAGTCGACTACGCGGCCTCGACCTGTGACGAGTTGGCTTCCGCCTGCCCACTGAGCGCCGTGGCCACGATGGAGATGAGCTCGCGAGCCAGGTACGGCTTTGGCAAATAGTTGACATCCTTGCGAAACTGCCGGTCATCGCTGAAGAGCGCGACACTGTACCCGCTGCTGTAGATCACGGGCAGGCCCGGGCATTCCGCCAGGATGCGATCGGCGAGGTCGGCTCCGGAAAGGCCGCCCGGCATCACCATGTCGGTCAACAGAAGATCAATTTCGTCGCGGTGCTGCTGCCAGAGGATGAGCGCGGACGGACCGTCTGCAGCCTCGATCACCCGCAGGTCAGACTCCTCGAGAACCTGCCGGGCCAGCGCCCGCACATCGCTGTCATCCTCGGCCAGGAGGACCGTACGGCCCGCGATCGACTCAACCGGCGCGGTCAACGCCGGCACGGACGCCTTTGGGGCGGGCTCGGTGAGAGGGAAGAATACGCGGAAGGTCGTGCCATCGCCCGGCGTGCTCTCGACTTCGACCCAGCCGTCGTGCTGCTTCACGATGCCGTGCACGGTTGCCAGGCCCATCCCGGTGCCTTTGCCCGTCTCCTTGGTCGTGAAAAAGGGCTCGAAGATTTGACGCATGGTCTTCTCATCCATGCCCTCCCCCGTATCGCTCACCTGCAGACAGACGAATTCTCCCACTCGCGCCTCGGGCACGCGGCGAACGTATCCGGCGTCGATCCCGGCGAGTTCGGTCGAGACCAATATTTCGCCGCCGCGCGGCATGGCGTCACGGGCGTTGACGACCAGGTTGAGGAGCACCTGCTCGATATTGCAGCGGTCGCCGTAGATCGATGGCCGCTCGGCGCAGTGTTCAAAGCGGAGATGGATGCTCGCGGGAATGAGGCGGGCGAGCATGGCCGAGACGTTCGCAATGACCCCGGCCAGGCAGAGCGTGCCCTTTTCCATGACCTGCTTGCGACTGAAGGCCAGGAGCTGGCGGGTGAGATCGGCGGCGCGCTCGGCCGCATGCTGCACGGCAGCCAGCGAGTCGGCCACCTTGCGGTCGAGATTGGCGCTCCGCAGGCGCATGCTGGTATGCCCGTGGATCACCGTGAGCAGGTTGTTGAAATCGTGCGCGACGCCGGCGGCGAGGTGGCCCACCGCTTCCATCTTCTGCGCCTGCTGGAGACGCGCCTCCAGTGCGCTCTGGTCGGTGACGTCTTGAAGGATGGCGAGAACGTGCGGGCCGGTTGCGAGCGCGAAGGGTTCCAGCCAGAGCAGGCCGTGCCGGCGGTCGCCGTTGCGCGTGCGGAATTCGCACTCATAGCGGCGTAGCGCTTCGCCGCGGAAGAGCCGGGCGGCCGCGCTGCGGCGAAACTCTTCGGGGGCCTCAAAGCCGGCGTCCCACAGCGGCTGCCCCACGATCTCCTGCACTGACCGTTCCGTCGCGGCGAGGAGCGCGGGGTTCGCCTGGATGACGCGCTGGTCAAAAACCTGGAGAATGGCGGTGGGGAGTGGACAGGCATCGAAAGCGCTCCCCAGGCGCTCTTCGGAAAGACGGAGCGCCGCCTGCGCCTGTTCGCGCTCGCCAATTTCGGTGGCGAGTTCGAGATTGAGCTTCAACAGTTCACTCGTGCGCTCGCGCACCAGCCGGTCGAGGTCTTCGAATTTCGCCGCCGCCTGCCGGGTCACGATCCACTTCTTGGTCATCGCGTGGGCGAGCTGGAGCACTTCGATGTTGTCGAAGGGCTTCTTCAAAATGACGAGCCGGTCGGAGTTGCCCAGTTTCTCGACGATCTCCTGCCACGAGTAGTCCGAATAAGCCGTGCAAATGACCACCTGGAGCGCGGGATCTTTCGCCCAGATCTGCGTAATCGTTTCCACGCCGTCCCAGCCAGGGGGCATGCGGATATCCACAAAGGCCAGCGCGTAAGGACGCCCTTCAGCCAGTGCCGCCTCCACTTTCGCCAGCCCGTCCTGCCCCTGGACAGCGCTGTCGAGATCGAAGGCGGTTCGCGATTCGCGCTTTTCGCTTCGCCCCAGCACCGCGCTCAGCAGGTCGTCCGTCGCCTGGTCGCCGTGCAGGCCGCCGAGGAGAATTTTGCGGAAGTCCTCATGAATCGCGGGATTGTCATCGATGATGAGGATACGGTTGTTGGCCTCCGTGGCGGTGGTCATGGCGTCGTGGATTTGAGAATGCGGCAGCCCGTGGCGTCAGCCGCCGGCTCGGCCGGAGCCAGAGGCAGTTCGAGGGTGAAAACAGCGCCGGCGCCCAGTCCCTCGCTTTGGACCTTGAGCGCCCCGCCCATCTCCCGGGCGGCGAGCGCGCTGATGTGCAGGCCAAAGCCGTGGCCGTCGCCCTTGGTGGTAAAGCCGTGGCCGAAAATGCGGTTGAGATTCTCCGCCGCGATGCCGGTGCCGTTGTCCCGCACGGAGATTTGCACGGGGCCCTCCTCCCGTTGGGTGATTCCAAGGACCAGTCGCTTGCCCTGCGGGCCATTCGCCACCATGGCTTGCTTGGCGTTCCGGAGCAGGTTCACGAGGATTTGCAGCGTCTTATGGCGATCCACGATCACCATCGGCACTTCCTCCAATTCCCGCACGACCTCGACGCCGTGCCGAACCATGGCGGAGCCTTCCAGCTTCAGCGCATCCTCGACCAGCGTGGAGGCGGCCAGTTTCTCGGAGATCCCCGAAACCGTGGCGTGGCTCTGTTGCAGAGCCACCGTCTCGCGGATGTGGCCGACATGCGAGACGAGAGACCCCGTCTCGGCGGTGAGCGTGGCATGCTCGGCCCGGAGGCAGTCGGCCAGCCGCCCCAGCAATTCAGGAACGAGCCGGCCCCGGGGATCCGTGGTCAGAAAGTTGGCCAGGCCGCCGTTTTGCGCGCGCAAGAGCGAGACTACTTCGCCGAGCGCCGAGACCTGGGAGGCGCGGACGGTGTCGCTAATCACGCCCGCGGCGACATTCACACTATTGAGAACATTGCCGACGTTGTGCAGCACGCCCACGGCCACTTCAGCCTTGCCGGCCTGGCGCGAGGCGTCGACGAGCCGCCGGTTCATTTCCTCGTGCTGGCGGGCGATTTCCTGGCGTTCCGTGATGTCGCGCAGAAAGGCGTTGAAGAGATAGGTATCGCCCCAGCGCACCGCCGAGATGGTGATCTCAATCGGGATCTCCCGGCCCTCGCGATTGAGAGCGGATAGCTCCATCCGATGGCCAATCAGCGGCCCTTCGCCCGTCTCCAGGAATTGTTGCAGCCCCCGTTGGTGCGCCTCGCGGAACCGGGCGGGAACAATCCGCTCGGAGAGCAACTGGCCCAGCACTTCCGCACGCGACCAGCCAAAAGTTCTTTCCGCCTGCTCGTTCCAACCGATGATCCGGCCCGCCGCATCCATGGCTACGTAGGCATCGTAAGCAGTCTCGATCACCAACCGCAGCCGCTGCTCGCCGTCCGCCAGCGCCTGCTGCGTCGCTGCCGACTCGGCGGCGAACCGAAGGGTGCGGGTCACGGCGCGCTGGGTGAAATGGATGAGGAAGATCACCTCAAAAAGAACCCAGCCGCCATGTTCGAGCGAGCGCCACCAACCAGCGGCAGCGACGCCGTAAACGGATTGCGGGAGAAACAGGCCCCGCAGCAGGTGATCCGCAACCACCACTCCTGTCGCGGTCAGCAGCACCGACCGGTCCAGGTAAAAGGCCAGGATCGCCAGACTCCCAAAGACATGAAAGTGCGTCTCGATCCGCCCACCTGTGAGATGGATGAAAAGAGCCGAGAAAAGCATTTGGGCCACCGCCACGACGTGACGGGTGATCGCCGCATCCGGCCGCAGGCGCATGAAGACCAGAGGCGCGCTGGCCAGCAGGGCGCCTCCTCCGAGCGCGGCCCAGACATGAGGGTGGATGCTCGACGTCAATCCGGCCCAGGCGCGCGGCGATACCACGCAGGCCAGGCCGATGGCGAAGAGCCACTGTGCGGGGAAGAGCCAGAAAAAGATCCCGCTTGTCTCGTGCCGCTGCTCGCGCAACCGCTCCCGATAAACGGGTTCGGCCTCGGGTGATAGAGCGGCTCCGCCGTTGGCTGAGAGGGCCTCATGAATGCGAGTGGAAGTCTTCATCTGGAAGTTTCGGGGGAAAGGAGCGGGCAACCGAAAGTCAAAGCGCAGCCCGGGCCCCGTTCCTCACCGTGCATCGATGCAAGGATGGCGTCTCCGCCCGCACTTGGCCCTTCGTGCCCGCGGGCGGCGGTGATTCCGCCGCTGAAGCGGAGCGCACCTGTCGCATCATAGAAGACGACATGGCCGGAGGTCTCCGCGCCAAAAACCTGGGCCGTCTTACCGTCCACGTCCGCCAGCACGCGCACTCCGGGGATGGCCGCCGCCGCAGCCCAGGATCCGGTACGCTCCCAGCCCGGCTCCACTCCTTCAGGTCGCACGAAGAGAACCCAGGCATCCGCATCGATGCGGGCCATGAGCCGCGCCATTTCCGCGAGACTTGCCCTCGTGCAAGGACATCGAGGATGCGCCACCATCACGAGCGTGGCCCGCCCCGGCCGCGGCTGAAACGGGGCGTCCGCCGGCCAATGCTTGGGGGCGGGACCCGCGCTGCCTGGCGTCGAAGAGTAGCGCCATAGTACCTGAGCTCCCAGCGCCAGCCCGGCACACCACAGAACCAGGAAAGCGCCGAGGAGGTTACGGTGGAAACGGGAAGAGGACACGGAAATGGGAAAGTAAAAATACGGAACCTGCCATAAGCGTTTTCCATGCCGGATGCGTTTCCCTTGGGGAGCGGCTATCTTCGTCCCTGGCCGAGGCGAACTACTGTAAAACCCAAACCACACGTCAAGATCCACCCACTTCTTACTGGCGCTGATGAAAGACGCCGCATCAGCAAGAGTCGCGTCTACGTAGCGGTGAATTTATTCGCCGAACCGCGTGTTGCACCAAGACACGGCCCTCGCTCGATCGCTACGTGTACTTCAGCACTTCCTCGATCGTCGTCTCACCCTCGAAGATGCTCCGCAGCCCATCCTGGCGCAGGGTCGTCATTCCGAGTTCGATGGCCTTTTGTTTCAGGACAACAGACGGGGCCCGCTTATTGATCAGTTCGCGGAGCGGATCGGTGATGTCGAGCAGTTCGTAGATCCCTTTGCGGCCCTTGTAACCGGTGTGATTGCACGCATCGCATCCCGCCCCGTAGTAAAACGTCTTATCCCCGATCTCGTGCGGGCTCAGTCCGAGTTGCGCCAGCGTGGCTTCGTTGGGCTCGTAGGCGGTCCGGCAACTCAGGCAGATTTTGCGGATGAGGCGCTGGCCGAGCACGCCCTCGAGCGACGAGGAGATCATGAAAGGCTCCACGCCCATGTCGATCAGGCGTGTCACGGCGCCGGGGGCGTCATTGGTGTGCAGCGTGGTGAAGACGAGGTGGCCGGTGAGCGATGCCTGGATCGCAATCTGCGCCGTTTCCACGTCGCGCGTTTCACCGACCATGATGCGGTCGGGATCCTGGCGAAGGAAGGCGCGCAGCGTGCGGGCGAAGGTCAGGCCGATGGCCTCATTCATCGGCACCTGGATGATCCCCTCGATGTCGTATTCCACGGGATCCTCGGCGGTCAGCACCTTGGAGTCGATGGTGTTGATCTTGTTCAGGCAGGCGTAGAGCGTCGTGGTCTTGCCCGAACCGGTGGGGCCGGTGACGATGAAGATGCCGTTGGGTTTCTCGATCGTCTTAATGAGATAGTTGTAAATGTAATCGGGCATGCCCAGGGCCTCGATGTCCAGATTGACGGTGGTCCGGTCCAGCACGCGAAGCACGACACTCTCGCCAAATTGCGTGGGGAGCGTGGACACACGAAGGTCAACCTGCCGGCCCGCGATGTTCTTCTGAATGCGGCCGTCCTGCGGCAGGCGGCGCTCGGCGATGTTCAGGTTCGACATGACCTTGACGCGCGAGATAACCGGCAGCGCCAGGTGCCGCGGCGGTGGCGACATTTCATAGAGGGCGCCGTCCACGCGGTAGCGAATTTTGAACTCCGTCTCGAACGGCTCGAAATGGATATCGGACGCGCGATCCTGGATGGCCTGGTAGAGAATGAGATCGACGTAGCGAATGATGGGCGTGGCGTTGGCTTCCGCCTCCAGCGCCTTCATGTCGATGCCGGCGCCACCATCGGCCAGTTCGATTTCCCCACCGAGCTCCTTCAGGATATCGTCCATGCTCCCCATGTCGGTGCCGTAGTACTTCTTGATCAGATCATCGATCTGATTCAGCGGCGCGACCATCGGCTGGATCTCCTTGCCCAGGGAAAACCGCAGGGATTCCGCCGTCTCCGGATTCAGCGGATCGGCGAAGACGGCCTGGATCGTTCCCGCCTCCACACCGACCGGGAAGACGCGATTCATCAGCGCCAGACCGGCGGGGATGAGCCGGATGACTTCGGTGGGCGGCTCGAATGACGAAAGGTCCACACATTCCAACCCGAGATAGTCGGCGATCGTCTGGTAGAATTGCTCCTGCGTACAGAGCTGATAATCGACCAGCACATCCGAAAGGGATTTCCCGGTCGTGGTGACCTCCCGGATGATGTCCTCCACGGAGTAGCGATCGACGACGCCTTGTTCGACAAAGATTTCGAGGACTTGTTTCGTGTTCATGGATGGAAGCGGGGAATTATTTGCGCGGCCTTTGGTCGCCGATGAGTTGATTGGCGGCCTGCGGATCCTGGGCCTTGCCGATGACCTGGTCGTAGCTGATCGCGCCCGAGAGGTAGTGCTCCACGAGCGACGACTCGAGCGAGACCATGCCGAATTTGGACCCGGTCAAAATGTCGTTCGGGATGCGGAAAGTCTTGTTGTCGCGAATCAGCGCGGCAATGGAGGGCGTATTGATCATGAGTTCGAAGGCCGCCACCCGTCCGTTTCCATCCTGCCGCGGCAGCAGAAGCTGGGAAAGCACGGCCTTCAGGTTGCTCGCCAACTGCACCCGGATTTGCTCCTGCCGGTCCTCCGGGAAAGCATCGACGATGCGGTCCACGGTGCGCGCCGCGCCCGTGGTGTGCAGCGTCGAGAAGACGAGATGCCCGGTCTCGGCGGCGGTGATCGCCGTTTCCATCGTCTCCAGGTCGCGCATTTCACCCACGAGGATGACATCCGGGTCCTGGCGCAAGGCCCGGCGGAGGCCCTCGGCAAAATTGGGCACGTCGACCCCGACCTCGCGCTGGTTGACGATCCCCTTCTTGTGGACGTGAAAGTATTCGATCGGGTCTTCGATCGTCATGATGTGCTCCGGCGTGGTCGCATTGATCACGTCCAGCATCGAGGCCAGCGAGGTGGTCTTGCCCGACCCGGTCGGACCGGTGACCAGCACGAGGCCACGCGGCAGGTGCAGCAATTCCGAGACAGCTGGCGGGAGGCCAATTTCCTCGAGGGACATCATCCTCTTCGGGATGGTGCGCAGCGCCATACCGACCTGGCCCTTTTGCCGGTAGACGTTGCCGCGGAAGCGGTCGTTTCCACGGAAGGAAAAGGCGAAATCCACACTGCCTTCCTCGGACACCCGCTGGAGGTTCGCATCGCTGGTCACCGCCCGCGCGAGCGTCTCCGTGTCGTCGGGGGAAAGGGGCGGAAGCTGAAGCTTGCGCAATTCGCCATTGATCCGCAGCGCGGGCGGGCTGCCGACGCAGAGATGCAAGTCCGAGGCGCCTTCATCCACGACGAGCCGCAGCAGATCTTCCATCGGCACGAGCCTGGGCGGAGGCGGCGGCGTGGCGGAAACTGGCGCCGGCGGTTGAGCCATGGATTGCGGGAGAGATTCGGCTTTTCGGGAGGGAAAAATAGCCATGGGAGAATCGGGTCGGTCAGTTGGCGTCCGACATCGTCACGCTGATGACTTCTTCGGCGCTCGTGAGGCCGGACAAGACCTTCCGAATCCCATCCTCGCGCAACGTCCGCATGCCCATCTCCCTGGCTCGCTTGCGCAAATCGATCGTGGACGACTTCTCGTTGATCATGTGCCGCACTTCGTCGTCGATCAGGAAGATCTCGAAGATGCCCATCCGCCCCTTGTAACCGAGCTGCTTGCACTTGTCGCAGCCCTTGCCCTTCATGATGGTGGCTTCGGAAAGCTGTGAGGGGTCGAGGCCGAGCGACTCCACCTCCGATTCGCTCAGTTCCGCCGGTTCCTTGCAGTTCTGGCAGAGCTTGCGCACGAGGCGCTGCGCCATGATCGCCCGCACCGCCGAGGAGACGAGGAAGGGCTGCACGCCGATGTCGACAAGACGCGCAATCGCGCTGGGCGCATCATTGGTGTGGAGCGTGGAGAAGACAAGGTGACCCGTGAGCGAGGCATTGATGGCGATGTTCGCCGTCTCCAAGTCGCGAATCTCACCGATCATGATGATGTTCGGCGCCTGGCGGAGCATCGAGCGCAGGGCCGCCGGGAAGGTCATGCCGATGTCGGCATTCACCTGCACCTGGTTGATCCCGGCCATCTGGTATTCCACGGGATCCTCGACGGTGATGAGCTTCTTGTCCGGCTTGTTGATGTAATGGAGGCACCCGTAAAGCGTGGTCGTCTTGCCCGAACCGGTAGGGCCGGTGACGAGCATAATGCCGTCCGGCAACCGGAGCAGGTTCTCCATGATTTCCTGGTCGTCGGAGAGGAAACCGAGCTGCGGCAGGCCGAGGGAGAGCGAACCCTTGTCGAGAATACGCATGACCACGCTCTCGCCGTGACTGGTCGGAAGGGTTGAAACGCGGAGATCGATCTGCTTGTTCTTGCCCATCTTCACCTGGATGCGTCCGTCCTGCGGCAGGCGCTTTTCGGCGATGGACATCGACCCCGTCATGATCTTGAGCCGCGAAATGATCGCCGTCTGGAGTTTCTTCGGCGGGTTCTGCATCTCGTGCAGCACACCGTCGATCCGGAAGCGGACACGGAAGCGCTTCTCGAGCGGCTCCAGATGAATATCCGAGGCCCGCATATTGTAGGCCTCGAGGAGCATCATGGAGACCATCTTGATGATCGGGGCATCGACGGTATCGCCTACCGCCATCGTCGACCCGCCCTCGCCGGAGATTTCGATGTCGGTGTCGAGGTGACGCGCAAGTTCATCCGCCGCCTCTTCCGCCGTCCCATAGTACTTGCGGTAGGCCGTGGTGATGGCATCCGGCGTGGCGCAGACGAACTCCAGGTCGCGCTGCAACATGTGGTGCAGCGAATCGAAGGTGTCGAAATTCAGCGGGTCGCCCACCGCCACCATGAGCCCGGTTTCGGACAGGGCGAGCGGGATCACATTGAATCGCTTGGCGACCTCGCGAGGCACCAACTGGATGACCTCTTCGCTCACTGAAAGCGCGGACAGGTCCACGTAATCCATCGCGGCGTGGGCCGCGATGGCGCGGGTCACGTCCTCCTGGGTGACGATGCCGAGCCGGATCAGGACCTTGATGACCGTCTCCTCACCCTCCCGTTCGGCTTTGCCTCGTTCAAGTTGGGACTTGGTGATGAGGCTCGTTTCGAGCAGGATCTCTAGGATGTAGTCGTCGTTCTGGGTCACGGGGAGGAAAGTTGGGGAAAGTTTTGGAAGCTAAGCTAAGAAAATGAGGATCTGCGAGATGAATCACTTTGGCGCTTCTCTCGGCTGGGATTTAAGTAACGAGGGGCTGTCGCCTCTGTCAACGGCGTCCGACCACAAGGCGAAGAAAGTCGCGCGTTTCCAAACAAAAAAAGGCGGATTTGCGGCAACGGGGTTCCAAAGTCGGCCGGAAGCCGCTCCGCGGCTCGTCCCATGGCGACCACCAACCCGGCAATCGGGAATCACCGAGTGCACGCTATTGTCGCTCCTTCGGAGGTTTGGCTTTGTCCACATACTCCTCCATGTGCTCGCGAATGGTTTCGATCTTCCAACCGGTCAGGCGGGCGAGATTCTGCGCCTCGGTCTCACGGGCTTTGGGCTGGTCAGCCAGGTACTTTTTTGCGTCGGGGCAGGTGGCCTTGCCTTTCCACGGATGACGCATGATGTAGCGGCCCTGGAACGTCTCCTTGTCGCCGGTTTCCTGAAAGACGAGGTCTTCCGGGAAATGCTCCCGGTCGTAGCGCAGGTGCAACCGGGTGAGAAAGATCTGCCCTTCCTCCGGCCGATCCGGGCCTTTCCCGCGCAACCAATCCGCACCGAATTTCCGCAACTCGTCGTTCGTCATCGGGTCGGCGGCGCACGGATCGCACCACCCCATGTCCCAGGCGTATTCCGTGAAGAGCACGCGCATGTCCTCCCGCTGCACGGCGCGGGCAAAGAGGTCGCGATAGAACCGTGGAAATTCGTCCCGCACGTAGAGTGGCACCTCCAAATCGCTGGACAACTTCACACAACGGTAGTTGGTGGTTTCCACACGGCCCTTGCGCGTCAGCGTGTAGATGAAGAGTTCCTGCGGTCCCGTGGCGTTCACCGTGCCGAGCCGGATGGGCAGCATGAACTTTGGCGATTTGAATTCGACGCGCAACGGTCGCAGGTAGGCGAAGCCGCCAGCCTCGTGCCGGGCAATGTTCACCTTGGCCACGAAGAACTTCACGTTCTGCTTGATATAGCTGCCGAGCACAGGGCCGGCGCCTTTCGGGATCTTGTAGCCGTTGGTGGTCAGCCACGTCTCAAGCCCATCGCTTTGCTCGGCGGACAAGACAAGAATATCGTATTCCCCAACGCTGAATTTCTCTTCGATTTTCACCCCGAGTGCTTTGCCGCCGTCCCCATGCTGCATCTTGGCCGCGGAACCGGGCGCCGGCATAGCCAGATCGTACATCACCCTCTGGCACGGATCGTCGTCGAAGTATTCCACCAGGCGCGGGGCGGAATAGGCGTCGATGTGGTCGATCGCCGCCTTGTCCACGACTTGCACCGCCTCTTTCTTGATCACGGTCGGCACGGGAATCACGATGGCGAAATCCTTTGGCTCGCCTTCGTAGTCGTTGGCCATCGTCAGCACGGTGCGATTACCGTCGCGGGCCAGCACCACTTGGGACGCCTTGTTGAAGAGCTTCGAATCGGCCTTGGCGACGTAGAAGCCGCAAAAGGCGCGCGCCATCACGGGGATGAGGAGAACGAGGAGGAAGGGTAGTTTGGTTTTCATGCGGTGGCGGGGTGAATTTCCGGAACGGGCGAATCCGCGGCATTCTGCCGGCGGCAATCCCAGGAATACCGGGTGCCGGGCAGCAGCAGATCGATGAGCGGTGTGATGCAGGAGAAGGCGGCCAGCGACCACAGCAGTCCGTTGGTATGGAACAGGCGGAACTGCCAGTACCAGGCGCCCCACGCGACGAGCGCCGCGAACAGGATTCGGCCCAGCCGGGAATCCGGCGTGGTCTTCGGATCGCTGATCATGAAGAACGTGAACAGCAATAAAGCGCCGCTTTGCAGGCGATGGAGGGGAATGGCCACCGGCTCTTCCAGCCAGAATGACCGCGCGAAGACCAGCCCCAGATAGCACCCGGCAAAGGCGAAGGTGACATCGCTCCGCGCCGCGCGCATGACGACGAGTCCGCCGAGACACGCCATGAGGAAAGCGAAGAACGCGACATTGCCCCATTGCCCCGGAGAGACCCATACCCGGTCGTCCGTGGCCAGCATCATGACGACCAGGCCGAAGTTGGTCGGGTTGAAAAGGTGTTTGGCCCGCCAGCGCAGGAGGAACTTGCTGGCGACCGTGACGACCACGGCCGCGCCGGCCAGCGCCAACGAGTTCGTCCGCAACAGCAGACAGAGCGACAATCCCGAAATGAGCGCGCTGCGCGGCTCGAACCGCGGCAGTTTCCACAGCCGCGAGCAGGCCCACTGCGTCAGCAGCGCCCCGGCCATCGTCACCACCACCTGCGGAAGTGAGATCTCGAAATCAAGACGGGCTAATCCATAAATCAACAATCCGGCCAGGACCGAGATCTGGTAGTACCGGGGGTCCATGCGCGGGTGATTGTGCCCGGGCGCACGGTGGGAGAAAAGCTATTTCCAGCGCCTAATGAGCGACGAGGTTGATAGTGGAGAGTGGATAGTCACCCTCAATCCGTCACCGCACCCTGGCTGGCCGTGGCCACCTGCTTCGCGTACTTCGAGAGCACGCCGCGGGTGTAGCGGGGCTTCGGCGCCTTCCACTTGGCGAGGCGCGCGGCGAGATCCGCTTTCGGGATGTCGAGATTCAGCGCGCACTTGTTGGCGTCGATCGTAATCGGGTCGCCGTTCCTGACCACGGCCAGCGGACCGCCGAGCGCGGCCTCCGGCGTGATGTGGCCGACCACGAAGCCGTGCGAACCGCCGCTGAAGCGGCCGTCGGTGATCAAGGCGACGTCTTTGCCGAGGCCTTTGCCCATCACGGCACTGGTCGGGCTGAGCATTTCGCGCATGCCCGGACCGCCCACCGGCCCTTCGCTGCGGATCACGATCACGTGACCCTTCGTCACCCGGCCATCGAGGATGGCGGCGAGAGCGTCCTGTTCATTTTCGAAAACGATGGCTTTGCCGGAGAAAGTCAGCCCTTCCTTGCCGCTGATCTTCGCCACAGCACCGCCGGGAGCCATGTTGCCGTAGAGGATCACGAGGTGGCTGTCCTTTTTGATCGGGTTGTCGAAACCGCGGATGATATCCTGCCCTTTCGGGTAGGGCTTCACGCGCTTGAGATTCTCGGCCATGGTTTTGCCGGTCACGGTCAGGCAATCCCCGTGGAGCAGGCCGGCATCGAGCAGCATCTTCATGAGCGGCGCCTGGCCGCCGATGGCGTTGAGTTCACTCATCAAATACCGTCCGCTCGGCTTGAGATCGGCCAGCACCGGCACGCGTTTGCCGATGCGGGTGAAGTCGGCGAGCTTCAGGTCCACCCCGGCGGAATGCGCCATGGCAATGAGGTGCAGCACGGCATTGGTGGAGCCACCGAGTGCGATAACGACGGTGATGGCGTTCTCGAATGCCTTCTTTGTCATGATATCGCTTGGGCGGATGCCGCGCTTGATCAGTTCGAGCACGGCGCCACCGGCTTCCCGGGCATCGGCGGACTTCTCCTTGCTGATGGCGTTCTGTGCGGAGCTATTCGGCAGCGACATGCCCAGCGCCTCGATCGCGCTGGCCATGGTATTGGCCGTGTACATGCCGCCGCAGGAGCCCGCGCCGGGAATGGCCTGCTCCTCGACGAGCGCCAGCTCGCGTTCATCGATCTGCTGGTTGGCGTATTGCCCCACCGCCTCGAAACAGCTCACCACATCCAGATTCTTGCCCGCGAATTTCTCCTGCCGGTCCTTGCGCAGGCGCTTTTCCGCGAGGATGCCGGTAATGCAGCCAGGCAGGATCGTGCCGCCGTAGACGAAGATCGCGGGCCGGTTCAGCCGGGCGATGGCCATGAGGCAGCCCGGCATATTTTTGTCGCAGCCGCCGATGGCCACGAGGCCGTCAAAGCCTTCGCAGGCCATCACCGTCTCGATGGAATCGGCGATCACCTCGCGCGAGACGAGGGAGTATTTCATGCCCTCGGTGCCCATCGAAATACCGTCGGAGATCGTGATCGTTCCGAAGATGACCGCCTTGCCGCCGGCCGCGTTGGCTCCCGCTTCGGACTGCCGGGCGAGCTGATCGATGTGCATATTGCACGGCGTGACCATCGACCACGTGGAGGCAATGCCGATCTGCGATTTCTTGAAATCCTCGCGCGCAAAACCGACCGCATGGAGCATGGCCCGGCTCGCGGCCCGCTCGTATCCATCGACGACAAGCTTGGAGTGCTCGCGGTGCAGGCTGGCGCCGTTCCTGGAAGCGGCGGCTTTTTTCGATGGGGTCTTGGCGGTGGTGGTCATAAACAAAAAGGGGGCGCGAACGTAACCGCCCCCGCAACACTTGGCAAGAAGCGCGGTTTCATTCGGGCATTTCATCCCCTGCCCCGCCATGCCATCGATCAAGCGACGCATTCCCACGGGCGGCTGCGTTGTCCTCAGCACTCTCTGCGGCTGCCTTTTGGCCATTCCGGGCCTGCTTTGCGCCCAGGAGGCGCCCGCGTCATCAGCCGCCTCAACGATTTCGCCAGGAGCCTGGCCCCCTCCGTTCATGCGAAATCTCCCGCCCGATTACCTGGAGCGCGCGCGGGCGAGCCTGGCCGCGGGCGTCAGCCGCCTCGGCCGGATGCGGTCGGATACCTCGCAAAGAGCGGACTCCATTGGGTGGATCCGCTATGGCATGCCTTCGCTGATCCTTGGCCAGCGGGTGGAGGAGATCAATCGGTTCTTCGAGTCGGATAAATTCGCCGTGTCCTCGAACCCCAAGTTTGGATTCAGCCTTTTCGGAATCAGCTATGTACGGATGTACGGGCTCATGAATCAGCAGACCGGTCCGATGAAAGGGCTGCTGTCACCGAAGGCGCAGGAGAACTTTGAGAAAGGCTTCTGGGCTGTAGCCCGGGCAAATACCCGGCTCGTCGAAGCAAAGCGGGATGTGTGGGATATGGAAGGTTCCGAGAACCACCACCTCTCGAGCAAGTCCTGCGACTTCCTGGTCGCGCAGTTCCTCCGAAGTCTGCCGGCGTATGCGAGCCAAGAGCTCGATGACGGCTCGACGCTCGCCGAGCAATACGAAGCGCGGCGTGCCTATTTCCTGCGCTGGTTCGACGAACGCGCGAAACGCGGCCAGTTCGTGGAAGCCGGTTCGCCCAGCTACCAGTCCGACAGCATCGCCGCGCTGTTCAATCTCCGCGATTTTTCCGAGGACCCGGTGCTGCGCAAGAAGGCCGACATGTATCTCGACCTGACCCATGCCGTCATGGCCGAGGAGACTCTGCTCACGACCCGCGGCGGCTCCAAGAGCCGCGTGAAAGTCGGCCATGAATACGACGCAGGCTTTTGCGAGCGCGGCTACGACCTGCTCTTCAATGCCCCCGGTCGCACGTATGTGCCGCTGGGAGTCGGCGCTTATTCGACGAGCGACTACTATCCACCCCCGGCCATCGTGAACCTCGCCCGGGACACCACCCACCGCGGCCCCTACTCCTTTGCGATGCGCTGGCCGGGACCAGTGGCCGAGAGCGACAAAAATCGCGGTGCAGATCCCGACGGCCCGCTCTGGCGGTCGCTCGACCCTGAGCGCAGCGTGCTGCGCTCCGGATTCGCCACACCCGAGTATCTGCTCGGCTCGGCGGCCGTCGATCCCGCCTGGCTCGACGACGTGAGCATGGGCTTCCGCTGGCAGGGCGTCGTCTTTGCCAGCAACCCACTGGCCCGCATCGGCTTCGAGGTGAAGCCGGCGAACGATCAGGATTGGCACGGTTTCAATCCGTTCTTCAGCATGCAGGATCGCAACATCCTCATCACGCAGAAATGGGCGCCGGCGCCGCCCAATCCGCCCACCGCCATGCCCGCCTATTTGCGGGTTTACTTCAGCCCGACGCTCGATCGCGTGGAGGAGACAGGAGGATGGATCTTTGTCGAGGGCGGCGGCGCTTTCGCGGCAGTGAAGGTGGTGTCCGGCGGCTATCACTGGACGCCGGCCTGGAATCATGCGGACGATATTCAAGGCGACCACAAGGCCTTCGTCACCCTCGACACCGGGAACTCCCCCGTCATTTTGATCGCCAATCAGGCCGCCGACTATCGGAACGACTTGGCGGCTTTCAAAACCGCGGTGACAGCGCAGCCCATCCGATATGCGGATGGCGTGCTGCACTTCGCCACCATGACTTTTTATGGTCCATCTCAAGTCGGCGAAGTTGCCGGCCAGAAAGTCAGCCTCGCCCCCGCACGCGGCTACGACTCTCCCTTCATTCGGTCCGCATGGGGCAGTGGCCTCATCTACATCCGCAAAGGGAACGACACGGAAATCCTGGATTTCAGGGATCCGGCAAATCCGGTCAAGACGGTCGGCGCATCGGTCAGCGCCGAGTTTCCGCCCGGGGTGGGAGACGCGAGACCCATCGTGTTCGATTGATCAAAATCTGGCGCTGCGGAGCCTGCTCACATTAGCCTCCGTCGATGCCGACGCCTCCGTTGAAACCAGCCGCTGTCGAAAAGGCGATTCGAGCGCTGCTCGATGACGCGCGGTTGGCGGATGCCGCCCTGCGCGATCAACTGGAACAGCTCGCGCTCGCGCATCCGGCCTTCAATGGCTTTACCTGGCTGTGGGGTCCCGCGCTTTACCGGCGCAACCGCATCCTGTTTCGCCCGTTCATCCTCGGGCGCTTCAGCAATTTCATCATCGTCTCGCGGCACAAATGGAAGCCCGTGAAATGGAAGGGCGCGATCGGTCAGGCGCTAGAGGCCTGGATCGCGGAGGCGGATCGAAACGATGACGTCGAACTGTTTCGCCGTCTCCTCGTCTGGAAGCTGACTCCGCCGGGTTCCGGACGCCTCGACAGCAACACCTTTCGCGACCAACTCCTGCGCCGCTTCAAGGCGGCCGATTCACCGGCAGTGCGCCAGATGGTGCTGCAAAAGTTCGACACATGGTTCGCGCTCGACGAAGCCACGGCGCTGGCGATCTACGGCGCCGATCCGCGCGCGGCGACTCCCTACATCCTCCGGCGGCTGCCATGGAGTTGGTTTAGCGAAAAGCGCAACCTTTGGGAGGTCCTGTGGAAGCGGGCCCTCGCGGGTGACGATCCCGATTTCGCGTGGGCCCTTTATCGCCGCCAGGCGCCGCTGGCGCTCTGGGAGAAAGACGCCATGCACCTCTGCGGGGCGCACCGTGAACCGGCGCAATTGATGGAGGAACTGGAGAAGCGCCATCCCCAAGGCACGGGGCTCGATCTCGGCAAGGTCTTCACGCGCCTGCTGGAAAAGCGCGGGCGCGACGTCATGCCCTATATCATGCGGCATCTGCGACAGGTGGCGTCCCGCTGGCTGGGGTTCGGCAGCTACGGCGCCATGCTCGATCTCGCGCGGAAGAAGCAATGGCTCGACTTGTGGTCGGCACTGGTCCGCATTTGCGCCCGCTCGCCGGAATTCAACAAGGAAGTCATGACCTTGCTCAATGACGCGGCGCTGCCGGAGAGTGAAGTGCGGCGCCGGTTGCAGGCGCTCGCGGGAGTGTCGCGCGAGATGAATCTGCCCGGCCTGGGCTTCGCCCGGGTCCATCAACTCGATGAAGCCGCCGCGCTGCGGCTCTATCAGCGATTTCCGGACATTCTGCGCGGGCCTTTCAAAACCCACCTGCAAATCTCGCCGTGGGGCGAAAAGTATCTCAAGCTCATCGAGCATTTCATCGCCGTGAAGGACGAGGCCTTGATCGATTTCGTAGCCAGCCGGCTCGTGACACGCGGGGGGTATTTCGGCCAGACGAAGAAGCTGGTCCCCGAGATCGAAATGATGGCCGGCTATTACGAGGCCCTGCGCGGCAGGGATGAGGCCGGGTTCTCGCGCCGGGCGGCCAATGCGCTCGCCCAAGTCCCGGCATTTTCGATCGTCCACTACAACGATCTCATCCGGCGCAACCGGCTGGCCCGGTTGCTCTTCGAGCGCTCGGCCGCAAGTTACCTCGCCGATCCTCTTGCGGTGAGCGACCTCGTCGAAGGCGCGGAAATCCACGTCATGGCGCTGGGCTATCGCGCGCTCGGCCTTGACGACGAGCGTGCCCGCGCCCAGGCGGCCAATCACCTGACGCTGCTCCTCGGCACCCTGCTGCGCCCGCTGCAACGCGCCACTCGCATGCTCGCATTCCGGGCGCTGCTGAACGCCGCGACGACTGCGGACCATGCGCGCATCATCCTGCACCGGGCCCGCGAAGCGCTCGACCTGCCGGACATCAAGTATCCGAAGGAGCAACTCATCGGGTTGATCGGGTCGCTGCTCCATCGCTGGCCCGAGCTGCGGCGCGAGCACGAGCAACCCGTGGTCTACCGGAGGCTGGCGGCATGATTCCATTCTTCGTCGACTACGCCTCGCCGAGCGCGTTTACCTCCGAGCGCGACCGGGCCCTGGTCGGCATGACGGTGAATGCGCGGCGGCCCGTGCGTTTCCACGGTCGCGTGATCAAGAACACCATGTTGCTGCGCTTCGCCCTGCGCGCGCTCGGCGAAGCGATCTGGTCCCACGACGCCTGGCTCAACGATGCCGATATCTTTGCGCTGCTCGATCCCGTGATCACGGTGCATCCCGACCGGATTTTTTTCGAAGCGTTCAGCCAGGACCAGAGCAGCTACGTCATGCTCATCCTCGATCCGGGGATGTTCGAGACTGAAGGCGAAGTGCGCACCGGCACCACCAATGTCGATTTCACCGCCTGGCTCTGGGCCGCCCTGGCCGAGTTGCGTTCCAGTCGAGAGACGTGGCTGCGCATCGATCCGGGCGGTTTCGACGTGGCCACCCAGGGCGTGGGCGGGCGTTTCGAGCAGAAGGTGGATCTGCCCGACGATTGGGTACGCGGCTTTCTCCAGTTGCAGGGCGCCATGGCGATGCCCGGCACGCGCCTGACGGTGCGCCCGGTCGATCTGTTGGCCGCGATCCGTTTCCTCCGATTTACCAAAGCCAAAGTCTCACCCCGCGGACTCCGCTACGAATTCGCGCCTGGGGAAGACGCACGGATCGTGCTCGAGCCCTGGGAGCACGCGGTGCCCCTCCGGGGCGCGGAGCACACCTACCACGAGCCGCGTATCATCCGCACGTGGGGCCGCCGGCGGCTCAAGCTCATCGAGCCGCTGCTGCCCTTTGCCGACAGCGTGGACGTCTATTTGAAGGGGCGCGCCCTTCCGAGCTTCTACGCCGTGAAGCTGCCCGGCATGACTTTTGTCCTCGGACTTTCGGGCTGGACCGGCCATCGCTGGACGGAAACCGGCAGCTTCGACTTGCTCAGCGATCCCCAGGGCGTGGATCCGGCGCTCGTCACGCAGGTTTGCGCGCTGCTCAGCAGCCGTTTCGCCGCGGGTGTGAATGAACTGGCCGAGGCCACCGGCCAGCCGCGTGCCATGATAGCGCGCGCGCTGGAAAAACTCTGCCGGCAGGGCCGCGCCATCTTCGATGTGGAGACCCGCGCCTATCGGCATCGCGAGCTTTTCGAGCAACCCATCGACGAAGCGAAGCTCTACCCGCCCGACCCGCGCCGCGAACGCGCCGCAAAGATTCTCGCGTCCAATGCCGTGCGCATCACCTCGTGCGAACCGCAGGAGACGCGCAAAGCCCGTCGGCTCAAGACGCCCGAGGGCCCGCAGGTCCGCGACGTCGTGCATCGGGAATGGCGCGTCGAAGGCGTCGCCGGAGACCAGGAGGCTGTATCCATCGTCGTGAACGACCTCGGCCGGATTATTTTCGGCACCTGCCGCTGCAATTTCTTTCAGGAGCATATGCTGAACAGGGGGCCGTGCGAGCACATGATCGCGCTCTTCACCGCCAGCGACAGCGCCCGGCGCGACCTTCCCACCTCCACGGCCACGGCCGAAGCCGCTCTCCACCAGCCCGCTGCCAAGGAAGACGCGGACCACGACGAAACTGTTGACGAAGCCGACGAAACCGAAGATGACAATGACAAATAAGGTCCGGCGGGCCGCGATCAGCCATCCATACCGCGGTGTTTCGCCGCGGTGGCGCATTGCCGCCCATACGACGCCACGGCTCCCATCGTACAAAACGGCGGGAGGCCATGAGTCCAGAGCCTCGCGAGTGATCCGCCGCCGGGCCTTATTTTCTTTTTCCCCGGTCGCGGAAGGAGGCCGTCCGTGAGCTTGCTCGGCTGGCTGGCGCATCTCTTCACGCGGAAACGGCGGCGCGACATCTCGCGCCTCGAGGCGGATGGCGATGAGATCAGTGAAACGGTGGACCTGAGCGGCGGTCCGCTGAAGGAACATCACCGGCGCCTCGCCATTCGCGACCGGCGGCTCTTGCCGAAGCCCAAAAAGATCCTGCCGAAGATCGGCCGTGGCAAACGGCCGAAGTACATGAGCTTTGACGAAGCAACCCGCCTCTTCGCCGGTACGCTGCGCACGCGCAATCGCGAATTGCGCGACCTGGCCACCGACGAGGAACAGCTGGCCCGTTACAACCTCCCTCTCTGGCGCACCGAGGAAGACGTGGCCGCCGCCCTCGGCATTACGGTCAAGAAACTCCGTTTTTTCTCCACGCATCGGGAAAAGGAACTCACGCCCCATTACGTGACGTTTGCCGTGAGAAAACGGTCCGGGGGTGAGCGCCTCATCATGGCGCCCAAGCGGCGGCTCAAGGCGCTTCAGCGCCAGATGCTCGCCTTGCTGGTCGAGAGACTTCCCGTGAGCGAACACGCCCACGGATTCCGGCGCGCACACAGCGTCCGTTCCAACGCGGAACCGCACGTCGGCAAGGCCGTCGTGGTCCATCTTGATATCAAAGACTTTTTCCCGTCCGTCACCTTCGCACGGGTGCGCGGCATGCTCATCGCGCTCGGCTACAGCTATCCCGTTGCCGCGACACTCGCCGCGTTCATGACCGAGAGCGCCCGCCAGCCGGTCGATGTGGACGGCCAACTCTATCACGTGCCCGTCAGCGAACGCCATTGCGTGCAGGGCGCGCCGACCAGCCCCGCGCTGTGCAACTCCATCCTGCTCCGGCTCGACCGCCGCCTGTCGGGACTCGCCCGCAAATTCGGCTTCACCTACACACGGTACGCTGACGATCTGTCCTTCTCCGGCGACGCGGATCACCGTACCGCCCACGGGCTGTGCGTCCGCGCGGCCCGCATCGTCGAGGCGGAAGGATTCACAGTCAACGCGACCAAGACGCGCATCATGGGCCAAGGCCGCCGTCAGACCGTCACTGGCGTGGTGGTCAACCAACAGCTCGGCCTATCCCGCCAGGAACGCCGCCGCCTGCGGGCCATGGCGCATCAACTTGCCAGGCAAGGCCCGAGTGCCGATCCGGCGCAAGTGGCGTATCTCCGTGGCAAGCTCGCCTACCTTTCCATGCTCAATCCGGTGGAATCCGAAGCTTTGCGCAAGCCGCCGATGCAGTAAGGGAGATCTTCACGGAGATCTTCACGATCTTCACACCTGCCCGTGAAGATCTGCTGGGCTGATAGGATGAGATAGATACACACCCCCCTCCCCTTTAGGGGGTGTGTATCTATCTATCTGTGAAGTGAGAGATCTTCACGACCGCCGTGAAGATCTACCTCCCGACCAGTCAACGCGGGGCAGGGTTGAATGGCGCCTTCCACGTGGAATGGATGGGCCGCACGCGAAACTTGATAGGACCCGCGTAAGGTTTCGAAAGGTCCGGCGAGAAAGTTTGCGCCACTGCGGTGAAAGTCTCGCGCGCCGGATAGATGGAGATGACGTGCCACTCTGCTTTTTCATTGTCCCGTGCTCCCTCGATCACGACACCATCCGCGGGAAGTTCAACGGGCGCCCAACTGAGCCGAAAAGCACGACTGGTCATCATTCCCGGGTGATAAGGATCGATTTCGGCACCGATTTCTTTGGGAGGGACGCTTTTCACCGCGGGGGTGCGTTCCGTCTGCAACCAGACACTCATCATCTTGAAGGCCGCAAGTTCCTCGCCCGTTCGGGGAATGGAGAAGACGATGTCGACCTCTTCGTTCGGAGCATTTAATTCGGTCTCCGGGCCCTGGACATCCACTGCGAGATGCCCGTCCCGCGATACAGGGACGTCTACCGTCTCCGACAAAGTCGGACCACCAGCCGATGCGACTTTCCATCCCGGAGCCACAGCAATCCGCACCCGAAATCCGTCTGGCACGGGACCGACCATGTCGTTTTCGTCAATCGAGAAGCGTAGATCGTATCTCCGCCGCTCTCCCGGCCCGAACAACGAGCAACCAATGGGGAATGGATATGGGTAGTTGATGTCGATCCTGTTTCGCGCGTCGTACAGCCAGTTTTCCTGATCCTCCTCGCTTCTCAGGACGGTCTGCGGGTGTGAAGTCGCGTCTCGCGGGTCGTAGCCATGGAAGATCTCCAGACCGTCACAGACCCCATCGCCGTCTTCATCTCCCGGCATCAAGGCACTCGCGACTCTTTCGTAGAGACGGACGATGCGCGGCGATCTCAGGCTGGCCGGCAGCAAATCTGGATGGACCCACACCATCCAGCCCAGCCCGCCGAATCCCACGGCACAAAGGAACGCCATACCCATGACAGCCAGCGCCAGGCGGAGAAAGAAATGACGCTTGCCAGACATCAGCGACGCACCGCTGGTATCCGCGTCACGGTTTGAGCAGCCAGCCGACCGGGTCGGCATTCTTCTCCCCTTCTCCGAGCACGAGCAGCCGCCCGGCCTGCTGCCGGGCGAGGTGCAGGGCTCCGGGCAGGTCGCCGTATTTGGCGGCAGCCGGCAGGAAGGCGGGTGACTGCAAATCCAGCACGCCTCCGAATCGGAATCCGCCCGTCTCGATCGCGGCGCTTCCGATCTTTTCCGGCAAGACCGCCAGGGCCACCGCCGCGAGCGGGCCGGTGCCGTCGAGGGCCACAATGCTCTGCAGGCGCCGCTTCGCATTGTCGGCCGGCGGTTGAAAACTCAGCACCGCGCAGACATCGTGAACGCGCTGGGCGAAGACGGCGGGGTTGTAGCCGAACGTGAAGGCCGCGGCCTCGCGAGGATTTTTCACCCGGCGCGTCTTTTCCAGCGGCTGGCCATCGGCCTGAAACTCTCCCTGGCCAAAGAGGTCGACGCCCACGACCGAAGCTCCGGCATCCAGCAACCGGCAGACTTCCGGGCGCAGTTTACCCTCCGCGGTGAAGAGGCCGGCCTTGCCGCGCTCATCCAGCCATAGGAACGCGCTGTCATCCGGCTTCGCGGGGTGGATCTCGATGACCGGCAGCGCATAGCTGCCATCGTTCGCGGTCAAAATCCCCGAAGCTGCACCATAGCTCGTTCCGCCAACCTCCAATTTGAATTCCTTGAGCGATTCGACCTTCGCCGCCTTGGGCCCAGCCCAGCCGATTAGCGAACGCCACGCCGGCCCCGTGATCGACGCTCCCTCATTCGGCGCCTTGGCTATTTGTGCCTGGGCATCGTCGCTCCACCACTTCAGCAGCTTGCGCTCAAAGTCATCGCCGCTCGCCGGCGCGGGATGTTCCGCATCCCACACGGTGAGTTGCTCCTGCTTGAGCAGCGGATACTCGCGCTCGACGAGGCGCTCGGCCGGCAGACCAAGGTGGAAGTGTTCGTTGAACCATCCGTAGATATTCCCGCGGCTGACGGCGTTGTAATTGTGACCGAAATTGAGATGCGGCCACAGCGTCACGTTTTGCGGCGCGCCCATCAGCCCGTAGAGCTTCTTCAAATCCGGGAAACCCTTGGTCTCCATCTCCTTCGTCCAATCATTGGCGCAGGTCATGCCCTGGGGCTTCGGCGCAAAGAGCGCGGCGATCTCGATATTGCCCGTGCCGACGCGGAGCAGGCTCGCGTTCTCGCAGGTGCAACCGCCTTGCATCGCCGTGCTCACCATCACGGCCGGGCACGCGACGGCCAGCCGCGGATCGACTGCCGCCAGCATCATCGTCTGCGTGCCGCCGCCGCTCGCGCCGGTGCAGGCCAGCCGCTTCGCATCGACATCGGGCAGGGACGTCAGGAAATCGAGCGCCCGCATGGAATTCCACGTCTGGAGGCCGATGATGCTCTGCGCATGGGCCTCCGCTTGCGGGCTGAAGAGGCCCCAGTTCTCGCGCGTATTCATCTCGGGGCGCTGCTTCGCGAATTTATGCGCCAGCTCGTAGCTGATCTGCTGCGCATCGCAATCGCCCTGCATATCGTAGACGAACGCGACGACGCCCATGCGCGCGAGCTGCACGCCGATCGATTGGAACATGCTGCGCCCGGCTTCCGGCAGCAGCTCGCCGCCGCTGTCGAGTTCCTTCTTCATCTCCGCGTCGGAGCGAATGGCAAACCGCGCATTCCGCCAGTGTCCGTGCGGACAGAGCACCGCCGGATGCGCTCCCGGCGCCTTCGGACGAAAGAGCGACCCGGTGACGAAGAACCCGGGCATCGACTCGAAGGATACTTTCTCGACCGTGTACTCGTCGCCCTCGATGCGGCCATGGACGGCGGCGTTCAGCGGGTTGCGTGTCGGCTCGGGAAAGATCCCGAGCGCCACGCGCATTTGCAGCCGCACCTGCCCGGCCCGCTTCTCCCAGGCTTCGCGCGACTCCGGCGGAGTGAAGGGGAAATAGCCATCCAGATCCTTGAGGGGTCCGAGCCGGGCGTCCTTGGGCAGCTCTCCGGGCGGGAGGACCCGGGGAATCTCCGCGGCAAAAGTGTGCGCCCCCAGCGCGAGCAGCGCCGCAGCGACGATGTAGAAGCGGCATCCTGCCGCTTTTCCCAACACCCCAAGCGGCTCGAAGCCGCTCCTCCTTTCTTTCCGCCGCATGTTTGGGAGCCGGAGCCCGTTTTGGGAGATCGAGAAGAGGGGGAACTTCATGCGGCGGATGTTTGCACCTGGCGGCCCGCATGGCAATCATGAGCAACAAGATCCATGACCCTCGCGGAAAGACAGCAACAACTCATCGAGCGCCTGCGCCTCATCGAAGACGCGCACGAACGGCTCGCGGCCATCACCGCCCGGGGCAAAAAATGGCCCGCGCTCCTGGAGGAAGAGCGCATCGACGCGCATCGCGTGCCAGGGTGCGTCTCCCGCGTCTGGCTGGTGGGATCGCTCGAGGAGGGCCGTTGCCGCTGGCGCATGGACGCCGATTCGCCGCTCGTGAAAGGACTCGTCGCCCTCCTGTGCGAAACCACGCAGGGCGCGACTCCCGCCGAACTGGCCGGCTTCCAGCCGGACATCGTCGCCGCCCTGGGGCTCGACCGCCAGCTCTCCCCCACCCGCCTCAATGGGCTCCAGGCCGTGGCGGAAACCATGCGCGCCTTTGCCCGCCATCATCTCGCGTGAATTACCTCGACGCCCACAACCATCTCCAGGATCCGCGCCTGGCCCGGCGGCGAAAGGAGATCCTGCCCGAGTTGGAACGGCTCGGAGTCACGCGCGCCGTGGTGAACGGCACCCGCGAGGCCGATTGGCCGGCCGTAGCCGCCCTGGCCGCCAGGCATCCGTGGGTCTGGCCTTCCTTCGGCCTGCACCCGTGGTACGTCGCGGAACGGACAACCGGCTGGGAAAACGCTCTGCGCGAGCAACTCGCGGCCCACCCGGCGGCGGGCGTCGGCGAGATCGGGCTCGATCGCTGGATCGAAGGTCACGATGACGCGATGCAGGCGGAAGTCTTCACCTCACAGTTGGCCGTCGCCGCCGAGTTGGACCGACCCGTGACGATCCATTGCCTGCGCGCCTGGGGTGCTCTCGCCGAGACCCTGCGGAAATGTCCGCTCCCCGCACGCGGCTTCCTGATTCACGCTTACGGTGGATCCCTTGAGATGATGCGGGAGTTCGCCGCACTCGGTGGCTACTTCTCCTTCAACGCTTATTTCCTGCACGCGCGAAAGGTCGCCCAGCGGGCGGCCTTTCAGGAGATTCCCGCGGATCGTTTGCTCGTCGAGACAGACGCTCCCTCGATGGCGCCGCCCGACGAGCGCAATACCCACCCGCTCAGTGACATCTCGGGCGAGCCGCTGAACCACCCGGCGAATATCGAGCTGGCTTATCGCGCGCTGGCGGAGATTCGGGACGTCTCTGTCGAAGACCTCGCGCAGCAGATCGAACGCAATTTTGGCGCGTTGTTTGGCTAATCGCCCCTCGCGTGCTGCTTGTTTCTCAAGTACTCCCCGGCCCCGCCCAGAATGATGTCCGCCACCCGCTTTTGAATCTCCGGGTCGTGCACGTCGACCGGCTCGCCCCTCCGCTCGCCCTCCAGCCAACACTCATTCTGCACGATGCATTTCACATCCGGCAGTTCAGATCGAATGAATTCGGTTTCTTGGTCCATTCAGCAGCGATACGCATGACTGCATAGCAGGAATGGCCGCCCTGTCAATACACAACGAGACGTAAAGCGTTGTGGAATGGTGGTTAGCGACTCACCACCACCCGTGGACCCGGCCCAGCCGCGGGGCATGCCTATGGGTTCAGGAGTGGTGAGACCTCGGGATGGAACCCGCCAACCTTGCTTCGATCGCCTCCATCAACTCAGTGATTCCAATCGGTTTCGCCAGCGCCACGATGCCCCCGATTTCGGTGGTCCCCGCGGCATTCCCGGCAATGGCCCCCGTGAGGAACATGATTCGTGTGTCCTTCAAGCGCGGGTCGCCTAGAATCTGCCGCCCGACGTGCGAGCCGTCCACCTTCGGCATCACCAAATCCAGGAGAATCAGATCCGGTTGGAACTCGGCAGCCGCCTCCACGGCATTGGTGGGGTCATTTTCCGCCCGCACGATGTATCGGCCAGTCCGTTCCAGGTTCACCTGCACTAGGTGCGTGAATCCCTCCTCGTCGTCGACCAGGAGGATGCGTTTTTTGGCATTGGCTTTCGTAAGGGCACGCAAGGAGAGCACCGCCAGAGAATCTCCAAGTGAACATTTAATTGAACCAAATCGGAAAGATACGGGGATTCCGTACCTCTGCCGCTGCCGGGCCGTGGAGCCAGCGAAAGCTGGCTACTCCGCCGGACGGTAGGTGTACGTCGTCTGCCCCATCGCGTTCGTGTGCGCTTCCTGTTTCATTTTCGGCTGGGAGGTTCCGTCATCGGTGCAGGAGACGAGCAGCACTGTGCCGAGGGTCAGGAGAAGGATACGAACGAGCATGCCCCCACCTTCAAATGCCGGCGTAAAAACGCAAGCTCCGCCTGCAACGGGCGCCGAGCAACGAGCACCGCGCAACGGGCACCGCGCAACGGGCACCGCGCAACGGGCACCGCGCAACGGGCGACGAGCGACGAGCGACACTGTAGTGGCGGTCTATGACCATCGAGGCCATGCGCAAGGTTCGAAGCGCGAATTCTGCCGGTCGTAGACCGCCGCTACAGCGCGGTCACGCGACGCGAGGACGTGTGCACCTGCCTGATCAGCGGGATCGCAGACGGCACGGTCTTCATCGTCACGCACGTTCGCTCGGAAAAATCCGGTCCGATGGCGTGTGTTCCCTCCGAGAGTCGAACTCGGATCCCCGGTTTAGGAAACCAGTGCTCTATCCACTTGAGCTAAGGGAACGCCTGTCGCTGAGTGACTTACGCCATTTTAACGGTTCGGATTTTGCAAACTAAGACCAAAAACTAAGACCAAGTCCGCTATTTTCCGGGGCCGTTCATAGGCGTTCGGCACATCGTCGAGTATGACTGCAAAGGCGTTTGCGCAAGATCAAATCCTCTCGAATCTCTCTGTGCTTTGCGTGAGCCAGACGCCGCAACCCCTTTCAACTGAGGCGTTCCATCTACTCCTTCCGAAGCGCTTGTTCTTAACACGCTGGTGGAGCATGCGGCTGGACGTCGGTTCTGATTGGAACCCTGGCCGTCAGCAGTGTGCCCGAAGACGGCGCGCTCTCGATCGTCAACGTGCCCCCGAGCCGCTTCATCCGTTCGCGCATGCCTTGGAGGCCGAAGTGGCCTTGCTGAATGCCGGGAGCCAGGTCGGGGTCGAAGCCGGTCCCGTCGTCCCGAATCACGAGCGTGAGGCCGTTCTCAACGACGCTGAGACAAAGGGTGATGTCCTGCGGTTTCGCGTGTTTGAGGGCGTTGCTGATCGCTTCCTGCGCGATGAGAAGGAGGTTGCCGGCGATGAAGTCAGGGATGGGCAACGTGACGCTGTCGGCTTCGACGCTGATGCGGACGGGCAGCCCGAGCGCGCGGTCGTCGGCGACGCGTTGCAGCGCTGCCTGGAGGCTGCCGCCCTCGAGCGGATTGGCGCGCAGGTTGAAGACATTGCGCTGCACGTCCTCGCGGCTGCGGGTGAGGAGTTGGCGGGCGAGACCAAGGTGGTAGGCGCTGCGAGCCGTGTCCTGGTCGCGGAAATCCTCGGCGGATTCGAGTTGCAGTGCCATGCCCGTGAGCGTCTGCGCCATCGTATCGTGCAGGTCGGCGGCGAGCCGGGTGCGCTCACGTTGCGTCGCTTGAAAGTCCACCTCGGCATCGCGGCGGGCGCGGACTTCTTGCGCGAGCTGCCGGCTGCGCGTCGCCACGAGATGCCGCAAGACACGGACCCAGACCAGCGCGAGGAGCAGGCCGAATAACGAAAGCGCGAGCGCGATCGCCAGCCGGCGTGCCGTCCACCACGGGGCGGCGCGCACGACGCGGACATCGTCGGCGGAACGCAAGAGCACTGCAAACGCCATGGGGGCAAATCCCTTGTCCGGGATGAGTCGCTCCTGCTGGAAGGTGAGCTTGCAGATGCCGGTCAATTCAAGCTCCGACCCCGGCGGGATCGTCGCCAACGCGTCCGCCGGCATGCCCTCGGCCAGCGTGGCGGGCACGAGGCTGCCTTCGTTTTCAAAGAAGAGCCGCCCCGGCCTGCCAGGAACGTTTTCAAAACTCACGAGCCGTCCACGCATCACGACCAGGCGCCCATCGTAGTCGTTGCGTTCCTCCCCGGGCGCGCTGACGGGGAACGATTGAATTTGGGTTCGCGTGGCCGGCGCCGGGGCGGGCACGGTGCCATCACTTTTGAAGCGGAGAATGGCCTCCGTCATTTCCGCGTAGTGGTGTCCGGTAACAATGAAGCCCGCGGCCTCCAGCACGGTTCCGAGCGGGAAGACATCGCGCTGCCGCGTCTCCACGCGCACCCCACGCGAGCCCGTTTGCAGGTAGAGAAAACGGCCCGGTTCGAGGTAGGTCAGCACGCCTTCAACCCGGCGCATATGGAGCGGGGCGGTCGAGGCGGGAAATCCAGAGATCTCCTGCAGCGGCGTGAGCGGAAGGCTGAAGGCATCGCCCAGCCCACCGGGTTTTATCACCTGGAGGTCCGGCGCGTTGCTCGTCAGGAGGCGGACCGATGTGATTTCGCCTCGTGAGTTAAAGAGGGTCGCGCAAACTCCGGCCACCTGCACCTCGGCATCCACGAAGCGTTCAGGATTTTCTTCCGCGCCGCGATCAAAGAACCAGAAATACATTTGGCCCTCGAGGTTCGCGATGGTGAATTGGAGCATCGGCCCCACGTGATGCTCGGCGAAGCGTTCGACGACACGCACCACACCGGTCACCGTGACCCGCTGGCAATCGAGGGCGCCGGTTCCAAGTTCCGCGAGACTCGCCGGGCGGGCGGGCGGCAGTTCCTGCCGGCCCACCACGCGCACCCGCTTCGCCACGAGGATGGAACTCAGATCCCCGGGAGCGGTGTGACCTGAGACTTCCACCAGATCGCCCACTTGGGTCTCGGGCAGAGGCTCAGTCGCCGACTCTCCGCCGATGTCCACCCAGAGCCCCGATTCGTCATCCACGACGAAGCTCGTTCCATGTTTGTAGAGGACCACGCCGCGTACCTCGACAGGCAGACCCCGCTGGGCCTCCTCGCGCGGAACCATGCGCACGTCTTTGCAGCGACGGAGGACCGGCGCCTCCGTCTGCGCCTGAGCCAGGCGGATGAAAGCGATGAAGGCCAGGATCACGAGGAAGCGCTGCATCGGAGTTGCCGAGACTAAGGCCGGACGAGGCGCCGCGGCAACCGCGCATCACATTGCCCGATCTGGCTATGGATGGCGCGGCGTTCGTGGCGTAAAGGTATGGAAACCATGTCCTGCCCCGCGCCGATCCGCATCATGCTCGCCGATGATCACTCCATCGTACGCATGGGTCTGGCCTCAGTTCTCAGCGTCGAGCCCGGGATGGAAATCGTCGCCGAAGCGGAAGACGGCGCACAGGCCGTGCAGGGCTATGCCGAGGCCAGGCCCGATGTGCTGCTGCTCGACCTGCGCATGCCCGGCGGCGTCGACGGACTCGCGGCCTTGAGGCAGATCCGGGAGCAGTGGCCCAAGGCGCGGGTCATTGTCCTGACGACGTCCGAGTTCGATGAAGATGTGCTGCGCTCGATGGAAGGCGGAGCGGTCGGCTACTTGTCCAAGAATGTGTGCCGCCGCGAATTGGTCGCCGCCATCCGCGGGGTGCATCAAGGCGGTACCTGCCTGCCGGATGCCCTGGCGCGGCGCATGGAGGAGTTGACGCAACGCCGCCAGCTCACGGGGCGTGAACTGGAAGTGCTCGAGTGCATGCGGCGCGGCCTGACCAATCGCGACATCAGCCTCGCGCTCAAAATCAGCGAACACACGGCGAAAGCCCACGTCTGCGCGATCCTCGCCAAGCTCGGCGCCGCCGACCGGGCAGAGGCGGTCAACATTGCGTTCGAGCAGGGCGTGGTGCGCGCGGCGCAGCAATAGCCGATCGATATTGCCCGATCGGGTAATACTAAAGCGACGCGTGATGGGCCACATTACCTCGTCACGTTTCAAAAATGGCACCCCCTTGATGTCCCCTTCCTCCCTTCGAACCGGCCTCGCACTTCCGACCCTCTGGCTGAGCATCTTGATCACCAGCGCCGCTGGCGCCGAACCGGCGCGGGATGACACGGGCTATGCGCAGATCGTGCAGCCGTTCATCCAGGAGAATTGCGTGGGCTGTCATGGCCCGAAGAAGCAAAAGGGCAAGCTGCGGCTCGATACATTGGCCAATGATTTCGGCGATCCTGCTACGGCGGCAAAATGGGCGGATGTCATCAACACCGTGGGCGGTCACGAGATGCCGCCGGAGGAGGAGAAGCAGCCCAGCGCGGAGAGCGCCGGGAAGTTTGTGGACTGGATCACGGCCGGGCTGGGACGCGCGGAGCTGGCGAAGCGCTCGACCACGCCGGTCATGCGCCGGATGAATCGCGCGGAGTACAACAACACCATCCGCGACCTGTTCGCGTTGAACTTCGATGCGGCGGAAAAATTCCCCGAGGATCCACAGGCGGGTGGCTTCGACAACATCGGCGCCGCGCTCACCATCTCGCCGCTGCATCTCGAACTCTACTACGCGACCGCGCTGAAGATTCTGGATCGCGCGCTCGTCGAGGGCGCCCAGCCGCCGGTGCTGAAGTGGCACTTTGAACCGGAAGAACATACGGACAAAAGCGACGGGGCACGGGTGAAGCGCGATGGACAGACGATCATTCTCGGCGCCGGGATCAATGCGAAAGAGAACGGGTTCACCGTCGTGCATCACAACAGTTGGAACAGGGTTGTCGTGGTCCGCGAATTCAAGATGCCGTCCGCGGGCGAATACATCATTCGCTTCCGCGCGGCGGGCCGCGTGCCGACGCGCTCGCAGGTGCTGGAGTCGGCGAAGTTGTTGCTGGGCGAGCGGCGAGACAAGGAGAAGGCGAACGGAAAAAGCAACCCATGGGCGGATGAGATGTACGCCCAGGATCTCGCCCAGGTGGAGACGCACCGGATGTACGACTACGGACCGCCGCGGGTGAAGATCACCACCTCGCTCGGCGGCACTCCGCGCGTGGTTGCCGAGATGGACGTGGATGCGTCGGAGTCGGCCCCGAAAGTCTATGAGGTGCGCGCCGATTTCACCACGCAGAAGGCCGGGGTGAAGTTTGAGTATGCCTACAATGTGCCGACGGTGCTGGGACACGAATTGCAGGAGCGCCTGGAGTTCGCGCAGCCGCTGCTCCTCATCGATTGGATCGAACTCGAAGGTCCGGTGAATGCGAGCTGGCCGCCGGAGAGCCATGTGCGGCTGCTCGGTCCGGAGCCGTCGCAGCCCGCTGACGAGAAGCAGCGAGCGACTGAGGTCCTCACAAAGTTCATGACGCGCGCCTTCCGCCGCCCGGTGACGGCAGACGAGGTCGGCACGCGGGTGGCGATGTTCGAGGCTGCGAGGGCAAAGAAGCCGTCGTTTGTCGAGGCGCTCAAAGTGCCGCTCGCTTCCGTGCTCGCGTCGCCGCACTTCCTTTTTCTCGTCGAGCCGGAGCCCTCGGCCGGAAAGGAGAGGAAACTCACACCCTACGAACTGGCCTCGCGGCTCTCGTATTTCCTTTGGTCATCGATGCCCGATGACGAACTCTTCCGCCTCGCGGCCAGCGGCGAAATCGTCCAGCCCGCCGTGCTCACCGCGCAGGTCAATCGACTGCTGGCTGATCCGAAGAGCGAGGCCTTCGTCAAGAACTTCACCGGCCAATGGCTGGGCCTGCGCAAGGTCGGCGCGAACCCGCCCGTGGCGAATATCTATCCCGAGTATGATCGGCATCTCGAGACATCCATGGTGCGCGAGAGCGAGGCCTTTTTCAGCGAGATCCTTCGAAACGACCTCGACGCGCGGAACCTGATCAAGAGCGACTTCGTGACCATCAATGAACGGCTCGCGCGCTTCTACGGCATTCCCGGGGTGAAGGGTGATGAATTCCGCCGCGTGCCCGCGCCGGTGGAGGCGCATCGCGGCGGAGTGGTCACACAGGCTTCGATCCAGACGATCACCTCGAACGGCACGCGAACCTCGCCGGTCTCGCGTGGCGTGTGGGTGCTGAAGACGATGCTCGGCATCGACCCCGGCCTGCCGGTTGCGAACGCCGGCGATCTCGCCTCGAAAGTCCCTGGTATCGGCAAGGCGACTGTGCGTCAGCGGCTGCAGATTCATCGCGAGGCCGCCTCCTGCGCGCGCTGCCACGATAAGATCGATCCGCTCGGCTTCGCGCTTGAAAATTTCAACGCCGCCGGCGAGTGGCGTGACCATGAGGCTCAATCCTGGAACGGCAGATCGGCGAAAGACGACCCCGTCATCGACGCCAGCGCGCGGATGCCGGACGGCACCGAGTGCAAAGGCGTCGAAGGTTTGCAGGCGCAGCTTTTGAAACAGGAGGACCTCTTCTTCAACGCGCTGACTTCGAAGGTCTTCACCTACGCCCTCGGTCGCGAACTCGGCTTCTCCGATCGCCCGATGGTCCGCGCCGCGACTGCGGATATGAAGAGCCACGCCAACACGCTCCGATCGCTCATTCTGGCGGTCGTCGCGTCAGATCGCTTCTCGTCCAAATAACGCCTCCATCATGAATCCTCTTTTCCACACCCCGCTTTCCCGCCGCACCGTCCTGCGCGGCTTGGGCGTCGCGCTCGCGCTGCCGCTGCTGGAAGCCATGCTGCCGCGCTCGGTCCACGCCGCCTCGACGCTGAAGCCACTTGCGAAAACCGGAGCCAAGGCGAAGCCGCGCGTTGTCTTCTGCTACGTGCCCAACGGTGTGAACATCCACGAGTGGATTCCCACGGACAACGGCGCCAACTACACGCTCTCACCCTCGCTCGAAACGCTGAAGGAGCATCGCGCGAATTTCACCGTCTTGAGCGGACTTTCCCACTACAGCGCCGATGGTGGGCATACCGGCGCGGATACATGGCTCACAGGCGCGCACCTGAAATCCGTCGCGGGAAAAGACTACTCGAATTCCATCTCGGCTGATCAAGTCATCGCCGAGGCCATCGGCAGCCAGACCCGTTTTCCCTCGCTCGAACTCTCCAACGAATCCGGCACCGGAGCCGCGCTGGCGACTCACACGCTTGCCTTCGATCGCAACGGCACCCCGCTGCCTGCGGAGAACAACCCGCAGCGCCTGTTCGAGCGGCTCTTCGTGCCCGACGACGCGGCATCGCGCGAGGCCACGCTGCAGCGCTACGCCGACAAGCGCAGTGTGCTCGACACCATCCTCGGGGAAGCGAAAGCGTTGAACAAAAAGCTCGGCAAGGCCGACCAGCGAAAGCTCGACGAATACCTGGCCTCCGTGCGCGAGACCGAACTGCGCGTGCAGCGGCAGGTGGACTGGGTGGACGTGCCCAAGCCGCAGATCGACGCGGCTGGGCTCTCGCTGACGAGTCAGCCCGCCAGCCCTCGTGACCGGCCTGGCTGGATCGAGGTCATGCTCGACCTGAGCTATCTCGCGCTCGCTACCGATCTGACGCGGGTGATTACTTTTGAATGGTCGCGCGAGGCCGCCGGATTCGGGGGCAATGGCGAGGGCCATCACGAGTTGTCACATCACGGCGGCGATGCCGGCATGCTGACCAAACTCGCCGCCGTTGACCGCTTTTACCTCGGCTGCCTCAACCGCTTTCTCACCCTGCTCCAATCCACCGGGGAAGAAGGCGGCAACCTGCTCGATCACACGACCGTCATCTACGGCTCCGGCATGAACAACGGCGACCGGGGCGGCCATTCGCAGAAGAACCTGCCGCTGCTCGTCGCCGGTGGCACCGCGTGGGGCCTGAAGCACGGCCAGCACCTCGCGCACGACCCGGAGAAACATCCGCCGCTCTGCAACGTGCTGCTCACAACCATCCAGAAAATGGGCGTCGAGACCGACAAATTCCAGGAAGCCACGGGGACACTCACCGGGTTGGTGTGATCGCGCCCGCAGCCAATTTAAATTCGTGGACATCGCAGACAGCCCATTCCCCGGGCCTGCTTCCCTGCGTTCCGGACAGTAAAGGCTAACCTGCTTTTTCTCTAAAACCCCCACCTACTAAGCCCATGCCCGAATTCTCCCCATTTCTCCGCGGGATTTGCGCTGGCGCCACAGCCGTGTTGGCCTTGGCGACCTGCTCGCTCGGTTCAGCCGCTATTCCCTCCGTTCCAGTCCCGCTGATCATCGATACCGCCACCGCCACCGATTGCGACGACGCCGGCGCTCTCGCGGTGGCCCACGCGCTCCAGAATCGCGCCGGGTGCGTGATCCTCGGTGTCGTCGTCAATAACAAGGACTCCTCCTCCGTCGGCGCGGTAGACGCCGTCAACACCTGGTATGGACGGGGTGATATTCCGCTGGGTGCCTATGAAACGATCAATAACGGGATCAACGGTCGCGATAGCTGGGACCTCTGCGCCGTCCTTCACGCCGTGCGCGGTCTCGCCAACTACCGGACCGCTGTCACCGTTGGCTCCAACGCCATCAGCACCGACGGCACCAACGCTTGGGTGGCCTCGACCGCTAAGAACCAAGCCCACTCCGTAGCCTCGATGCCGAAGCCCCAACTCGCCGCCATCCTCGCCGACCTGATGGACGCCCCGCCGCTCCCGCGCACGTCGCACTCTCCGGTTAAGGTCATTTTCGATACCGATTTCTCTACCGATTGCGATGATGCCGGCGCGCTCGCAGTGCTGCATGCACTCACGGACAACGGGGAGGCCGAAATTCTCGCGACGGGCGCATCTACCAGATTGGCCAAGGCCCCCGGTGCCATCGATGTGATCAATACCTACTACGGACGCCCCGATCTACCCATCGGCGCGACGAAGGTCGGCCCCACCTTCGCGAGCAGTTACGTTGATTATCTGTTCGACAATTTTCCGCACGATACGCCCCTCAGCGCCTCTGTCATGGATGCCGTCGCGACTTACCGGCAGGCGCTCGCTGCCCAGCCGGACGACAGCGTGGTTTTCATCACCGTCGGCTACCTCACCAACATCGCCGAATTGCTCAAGTCTCCCGCCGACGCATACAGTCCGTTGACCGGACAGCAATTGGTCGCGGCAAAGGTCAGGGAATGGGCCTGCATGGGGGGCAACTTCTGGACGAAGTCCACGGACAACGTGAACTTCTCCCGCGACACCGCCTCGGCCCAATATGCGATCGCGAATTTCCCGAAGAAACTCACCTTCGTCCCACGGGAAGTGGCCAGCGTCCCCAGCCCGCTGCGTGCCGGCGAAGAGCTCAACGAGACTCCGCTGACCAACCCGGTGCGCATCGCATACCACAAGTATTTCCATCGAACCACGGGCATCAACCAGCACTGCGCGGACTTGGCCACGGTTCTCTATGCGGTACGCGGAGCCCGTGACTACTGGGATCTCCACTCGACCGGTTCAATGACCACCGTGAACGCCGACGGTACCTTCACTTGGAACGAGTCCGTCGAGAAGGACCACAACTACCTCGTGATGAAAGGCGGCAACGGCGTGTATTCAAACAAGACCTACGTCGAAGGCGTGCTTCGCAACCTCCTCAAACAAACCCCTGCCGTCGTGGTGGACGCTGCTCGAGCTCGCGCAGGGCGCTGAGGCGGAACTGCAGCGGTTGCTCGATGAGTTGACCGGGTTGCCGTAACGCCGGAGTACTGCGGCGCGGGGAACCGAAGGCGGCCGACAGGGACCGCGAGGGGCATAGCCAGATCGGGCAATAGCGGGTCGGAGCGGCGAACGGCATCTTTGTTCTATCGTCCCATGAACTCCCGCGCGTTACGTCTCCCCAAAGCCATCACCGAAACCCGTTCGATCCTCCGATCATCCTCACTGATCACCAAATTCCTCGCTGTCGCCGCAGCCGGGTTACTGCTCGGCCATTCCGCCCGCGCCCAGACCACCTACGATTGGACCGGGACCACAAACGGCAACTTGTCGGGCACCACGACGAACTACTCGCCCAACGGAACTCCCGGATCTTCGGATGTCATTCGCTGGAATGCGGCAAGCTACACGACTGCACCAACCGCAAATGCCAACATGGGCATTGGAGAATTGCTCTTTGATTCGGGCAACACGGGGGGCGTCACTTTTGGAACGGGGGCGTTAACGCTGACGCTGAGCGGCATTTCCGCCATCGGGATTCAATTGAATGCCGGAACCGGTACGGTGAGCACGGGCAGCGCCAAATTCGCGATCGGCGCATCCCAATCCTGGCTGAACAACTCGAGCAATACCTTCACCGTTGGCGGGACCATCAATCTAAACGCGAATACCCTGACGATCGATGGCTCGGGAGCTTCCACGCTCAGCGGAATCATGAGCGGCACCGGTGGTTCCCTTACGAAGGCTGGCACGGGCACGCTCACTCTCTCTGGCGCCAACACGTATACCGGTGGCACGACCATCTCGGCTGGCACCATCAAAGTGAATAATGCGAAGGCGCTGGGCGACAACACAAGCGCAGTCAGTGTGACGAGCGGGGCGGTCCTCGATCTGAACGGCATTACGATGACCAACACCAACGCCCTTGCCCTCAACGGCACGGGCATCAGCTTGGGCGGTGCGCTTACCAATTCCAGCAGCACAGCGGGCACTTACGCTGGTCTCGTCACCTTAGGAAGCGACAGCAGCATCATCGCCCGCGGTAGTGGTGGTATCACCCTTTCGAATGTCGGCACCATCACCGGTTCCGGCTTCAATCTGATCGTGGGCGGCGCCAATAACACGACCGTCGCCAGCATCATCGGCACCGGTGCAGGTGGGCTCACGAAGCAGGACGCGGGCACGCTCACGCTCACCGGCGCCAATACCTACACGGGAACGACGACGGTGAATGGGGGCACGCTGACTCTTGGCAACGGCACCGGCGGCTCGCTAAATGCCAGCTCGACACTGGCAACGGGAGGCAACGGCGTTTTCAATTACACCGGAGCGGCTTCCGCGACGCAGACGGTCGCCAGTTTCAATGCAAATCAGGGATTTGGGACGGTGAATAACACCGTGTCTGGTACGACCCTCAACTTGGGGGCCGTCACGCATAGCGCCCGCGGCATGGTCTATTTCGGCAACACCACGGGGATGATCGCCAGCACGACAAACGACGCCACCGGCATCATCGGGCCATGGGCCTTCCTAGGCACAGGCACTGGTCTGGATTACGCGGTTGCGAATGGTGCTGGCGTGGCCATCTCCAGCCTTGGTGCGGCCACGACTCTTCCGTCCGCCGGTCCTGGTGTTTCGACAACCAACTACATTCTCGCGGGCGCGCAGGCTCAAAGCGCGAACACGGTGGGCAACACGCTTCGTTACACTGGAAACGCGCAGTCACTGGCCTTGGGCACCACGAGCCTGGGCTTGAGCGGCTTGATGAATGCCGGCACCGGCCTCTTGACGATCTCCGGAACAGCGGGCAATCCGGGTTTGGTCACGACTGCCGAGCTGGACATTGTCGGTAATACGTCCGGCATCACCATTTCCTCGGTCATCTCGGGCACCGGCTCGGTGGTCTCCGGGGGAGTGGGGACAACCGTGGCGTCGTCCGCAACTTCTGCTACTGGTCTGCTGACGTTGAGCGGTGCCAATACCTACAGCGGTGGCACGGTCATCAATTCGGGCGCCTTAAGGGCCTCAACCAGCACGGCGCTCGGAACGGGGGACGTGACTGTGACCAATGGCGCGCAACTGCAACTGAACGGCGGCGTAACCATCGCCAACACCATCAATATCAATGGATCCAATGCCCTCTTTAGCGTCACTAGCGGGGGCACGCCCAACCTAACCGGCATCGTCAACTTGCAGGGCAATGCGGGCATCAACCTGGCGACCAACAGCGGCAACGCCGCCATGACACTCAGCGGAACCGTGAACTTGAACGGATTTACCCTGACGGCCAACACGGTGAATATCTCCCCTGCCATCATCATTAGCGGCGTCATCAGTGGCAGCGGCGGTATCACCAAGGCTGGCGCCGGAGTGCTCCTGTTGAACGGCACCGGCACCAACACCTACACTGGCGCGACGGCGGTAAACACGGGAACTCTCATTGCAAAAAGCGCTTCGTCGCTGGGCACTGGTGCCGGCGGTGTGACGGTCGCTTCCGGGACGGCTTTGATTTATAACGCCTCGACCGACGCTCAATTGGCGATCGCCGGAACGCTGGGGATTACCGGCACGGGTACGACGATTGGAGGATCCATCGGCTCCACAACCACCAGCGCCGAAATCAACGTGACAGGCAACGCGACCACCAATGCGGCTGCTGTCGCTGTCAATATATACGGGATTAACGGTGTCTCGCCTGTGGCGGGCACGAATACCTATACGCTCGTCCATGGCGGCGGCGCCGGCAGCACTCTGAACAACGCGACCTATTCGCTCGGCAAGGTGTATAATAACACCAACTTCACCGTTGGAGCATTGTCCAAATCTGCCACCGACCTTCAGGTCGGGATCACCAGCGCGACAGCGTTAACTACCGCATTCTGGAGGGGCGGGACCGCCAATGGGGCCTCTGTCTGGGCAGTATCGGATGGCAGTGCCAGCAGCAACTGGACGAGCACGTCCGGCGGCTCCGTTCAGGCCTTGGTGCCTGGGTCGGGAACCGATGTCACCTTCTCGGATTCCACCGTCACGACCGCACCGACTGCCACTACCTTGGGCGCGGACATGAGCATCAAGAGTCTGACGCTCGCTGATACGACCAACGTCGTGGGCCTGAATGGTGATGGGAATACATTGACGATAGGGACAGGCGGAATCACGGCCAATACCAGCGGTAAGGGCGGCACTATCAGTGCCCCCGTGATCTTGGGGGCCGATCAGACGTGGACGAATAACTCTACCAGTGCATTGAGCATCGGTGGCGCTATCAGCGGTGCGCATTCTCTGACGAAGGCTGGCACGGGGACCGGGGGTGTGATTCTTTCCGGCGCGAACACCTACACCGGCGCGACGACAGTGTCGGCTGGCCTGCTGACGCTAAGCAATGCGCTGGCATTGCAAAACAGTGCCTTGGACACGACTAATAGCACAAATGGCACCTCGACGGCCGGTTTGAAGACCACGGTGACCACGTTGACTCTGGGTGGTCTTACAGGAACCAAAAACCTCTCATCGCTCTTTACCACCACCTCCGGCGGTTACACCTCAGTGACCGCACTGACCCTCAATCCCGGCGCGAGCGTGACCAATAGCTACTCCGGAGTCATCGCGGACGGAGCGGCTGGCATGACCCTCACCAAGACGGGCGCAGGGACCCAGACACTCGCCGGTGCCAACGCCTACACCGGCGCGACGACCGTCAATCAAGGCACGCTGATCGTCAGCGGCTCGATCAGTGGCAGTGCGACGAGCGTCGGCAGCGGTGCCGTCTTCGCCAGCGGCAACAATCTCACCTCGACGGTGAAATCCCTGGGCGTTGTGAGCGATAGCTTCGGCGGGGGCAACGGCGGTTCGGTGATCGTCGGCGGCACGACAACCAGCGGGACCAACGGAATCGGCAAGCTCAACGTGGGTGGCGCGCTCGATCTCGGCACGACGGGCACCACAGGGAAGGCACATCTGGCCATCGAACTCGGCGGCACCACCGCAGGTTCCACATATGACCAGGTGGCGATCACGGCGGCAGCGGGAGTGTCATTGAACAATGTCCAACTCGACCTGTCCTTGATCAACGGTTTCGGGGCGATCATCAGCAACGACACGAACACAGGTCTCTTTAACGGCGATACCTTCTACATCGTCATCGGCGCGAATGCCCATAGCGGCACGTTCGCCAACGCTGCCGCCCCTGATGCTTTTTCCAACGGCTACAGCACCATCTTTGCCGTCGGCGGTCAGGAATTCGCCATCAACTACAATGCGGTCTCCGGTTCCGGCTTCAGTTCCACGGGCGGAAATGACATAGCCCTCATGGCCATTCCCGAACCCGGCTCCGCGGTGTCGTTCCTGGGCGGACTTGGCGGTCTGCTCGGTGTGCAGCGCCTGCGTCGCCGTCGCTCCTGAAAACTTGTTGGTTCCAGCCGGGCTCTTCCTGACGCGGCAGGCCCGGCGCCTGACAAGCCAGGCAGCCGCATGCCGGGAATTTTGCTCCCAATCTGCCTTTGTTCCTCGCTAAGTTGGACGGTAGTGCCTCCAATCCCCCCTGCCGAAGGACGCACCGGCGAACCTCAACCTCTACCGGATTCCGCTGTCGTAATTGACGACAATCTGCGTGTAGCTGTCGGCCAACACCTCAACGCTTTGCGTGCTGCCCCGGGGAAATCTTGCTCCAGGGTTGGGCGGCAGACCAGTGACGGAATAGCTGCCCGGCGGCGCGTCAATGCTGAAGGCCCCCTGATCGTCGGCGACCGCTTGGGCGGTGAACGGCGGCCGGATGTAAAGCACCCCCATTTTGCGGATCTCCGTGACCTTGATGATCGCACCCGGCAAGGGCGCCACATTCGGAATATTAGCTCGACTGACCGGCGTGACCGGCCCGACCTGCGCCAGACCTTTGATTCCCGACGTAAGCGGCGGCGGCAGGACGATCGGCCCGCCGGTAACGTTTTTCACCTCAAAAGAGGCGGTCGCGGAAAAGACGGGTGTCCCACTCAATGAAGCCGTGAGTTGGTATTGGCCGTCTGGCAGGAATGTTCCTCCTGGATTGAACGGAACGAATATGCTGGCCCGCCAGCTTGATTTTGCCTTGAGGGTCAGAGTGACCGCAACCGGGTTCGGCGGCGGGTCGACTACCCCTGGCACCGACTGCCAGACCAGATCCTCGTTGCTGTTATAGACTCGGAAAGTGACCTTGTTATCGGCCCAAAACTGGAAGGGGAAAGTGAACGCGCGATCCGCGAGCGTGTTATTGGCAAGGTGAAAGGTCGCCCAAAAGCCAGGAGCCAACGCCGCAGTCGTCGCGGTCGCGGGCGCCGCAGCCACGTTCAACGGAATGGCGATCGGTTGAGTCGGATCCACGATTGTCGTGACCGAACCCAAGCTGAATTTTATCACATCGAATTCGTATCCGGGGGTGGTGAGCGTGGTCACGATCCCGGCGCGCACTGGCTGCACGGGCGCGGGCGGCGTCGGCAAATATCCGCCTTCCCCGAGCCCATTTTGATTTCCCCCGATGATCCCCTGTCCGAAGGATGCGAGGTGCATGAGAACGAAAGCCGCGAAAAAGGGAGGAACTCGGCGAAACATTTGCGGCTCTTACTTCGCTTTCTACAGAGTGTCAAACACGTTGTTCTACGAAGAATCCACAATCAGGAGATGGATGGCAGCCTCGACCGAAGAGATTGAAGCGTGGCGGAAGAAAGAGCAAACGAAGGAATAGCGATTCAGCCAACCGGGAATCACGTACGCCTGCCGCGCCGTGGATGAAGCATACGCGAAATGAGCGATTGTCTTTGTCCGCTGGAAAGGATCAGGGTCCAATCCCTTCTACTTTCCGTCCTTTTTAGTTCGTTTCCACGGCGCGTCAAAGGTGCCGTGCAAGCCAACGTAGACGTGCAGGTCAGGACCGCCGCTGGCTGATTCACGAAGGCTCTTCCCAATCGCCATTTGAAGCGCCAGGTGGTGGGTAATCTCCCGCTCGAAACCGACGTTCACCGCGAACTGGTTGCGCACGCCCTGTTCCTCCGCGTGCTGCACGTAGACCTCGCTCAGCAGCCGGGTTTTGTCGTTCACCTTGCAACGCTGGGCGAAACCGACGAACCAAACGTTGTTCCGGTGCTCGGTGACGCCGTTGATGCGCGGGTCACCGATGAAATCGAGGCCAAAATTGAGCATGCCGGTGAACCAACCCCAGGTCTTTTGGACGGGGATGAGGAATTCGTAGTCGAAGCGACCCGTGCCCAGACCACGGACCACACTCCCATTGTGGAGTTTCCACTCACCCTCGACCGCGATGGCAGGCCGCGTCTTCGTCTCTTCGAGCACGACCCATTTCGTCGCGACCGCGAGATCTCCAAGTCCCCGACCGCCTTCCACAGAAAGATAAGGAACCTCAAGGGTCACCTCGACACGGTCGATGATGCCGTAATCGAATTCGATCGTGGGCATCTGGCGCGTGATCGCGCCCCCGGTGGCCACGTAATCGTAACCCGCGTAGATCTCGAAAGTATCCTTTTCCGCTACTTCAGCATCATCGGTAATCAGGGGTGGGGCAGCGTGGACAACCGCGCAGCCACCCGCCAAAAAAGCACTGGAGAGCATCCTGCGGATCGAGAAGCGTGGCATAGACGAGATGTAGGAAGCGGAAAATCGAGGGCACCGAGTGAGCGCGCAACTTCCTCGCGGCAGTTCCCACAAAGCGTGGGACCTGTTCAGTCGTCGCCGGTCGCGCGGGGAAAGGCATCATGGATGTCGCCTTAGTCCGGGTGCAGGTACCGGTGAACGTGGCGACGAAAAAGGCGGGCCGCGGCCTTCAATTGAAACCGATGCGCTGAACCTCTCAGCCAGGTTTGAGGCACCGCCATGCGCAAACTGCTGTGCTTCGACCGGCTCACCGTTTCCGCATAAAAGAAATCACAGCATTCTTCATGGACGAGCGCGATCGGCACGGTCGCTTTGCTGCGTTCTTGATCCAGCATGGCGGCCAGCGTCTGATCTACGCGTTCGAGGGGGATCCGAAGGGTCATTTTGGTTTGGAAAGGTGGGTGCCTTCCCAGGCCACACCCGTTGTTTTTTGCCTCCCGTCCCAAGTTGGGAAGCGGAACCACTTGACCTCATCCATGCCGCTTCGTCAGTCAGGACAAGGCCTGATTGCGGTATCGGCGAGGATGGCCCTGAATTTCGACCGCTGGATTGCACCACGGGCCATTGAGCACCGCGAACAATCCCCTGCTCACTCCATTTCGATTGGTTCACTTCGACAATTGGATTCGGTACTCGCCCGGGGCCAGCATCCGGTTCTCCACGGTTCGATAGCCATCCAACCAAAACGTGTATTTCACGGTGTCTTCCGGCGCCCAAGTCCATTCGTAAACGCCATTCTCGTCCGCTCGATTCGGAATCTGTGTATTCATGACGTTAGGATGCCGAATGTTATACAAGGCACGCTTGCGATGCCACGTCTCCAGGCTCACGCTGACCAGCGAAAGTGGCTTGTCCGCTTCATCAACGAACTGAATTCGCAAAGTTTTTCCAGGCTTGAGCTGAAAATTTACTGGCGCGTCTGAAGACCCAATCACCATTTCCTTTTGTTCGGGAGACCAACCCGGTGCGACCACGGTTAGAGTGATCGTTCCAGGTGAACTGGGCGTAAAACGATACTTTCCCGCGGCATCGGTCCGGACCTCGTCGCGTTGAGCGTCGTCATCACTAAAGGGGTCGTCGCCCCGAATGACGACGGCTTTTTCGATGGGTTTACCGCCCGGATCGGTGACGATGCCTTCGACGGAAATCCCCCGCGACATGACAATGCGGGCGGTTTGTGCCCGGAGTTGCCCGGTCGTCACTTTCTGGACAGTTTGGTACCCTTCCCCTCGCTGGGAATCACTCACGAAATCCGGATGATTCAGCCTGATTTGGAATACTGCATCGTCTTTGATCGGCGCATTATTCAAGGTCCAGTAACCGCGGGAATCCGTGGTGGCTGCGCGATCGCCATACGCCAGCCACGTATCGATGCGGATCAGCCCTGTGTCATCACTACCTTCGTAATTGTCGCTCTCCCCACTCACCGAAACCTGGACCTTGGCGCCGGTGATCGGAGCACCTTTTTCATCAACGACAAACCCGCCGATGTTCCCGCCTCTTTGCAACGTAAATGTGACCTCCTCCGGAAATGTGACCCGATTTTTAGCCGTGACTTCCCAGTTCGCGAAGGCCGGAACGAAACCATCTTTGGATGCCCACAACCTTAAGATTTTCATCGAAGAGGGAAGCCTGAAGGTGACACTTCCTGATCCGTCGGTCGTATAGTCCTGGTTGGCCTTGAACTTCTCATCGGTCCAGACGGAATGATCAACTCTGACCCCGGCGAGGGGCTTTCCATCGGCATCGCGTGCGTGGACGGTCATGCTCCCCTTTCCCTTCCTGCGTTCTGCGACGGACGCCGCGAGATCGGGTGCGGCTTTCGCCAGGCCCTGCCCTGGGCCGAGCAGCTTTTCGAGAATCGGCAAAGCTTCTTCCACGGCCGCGGCCGCGACCATCCCTTGCCGATCGATGATCCAAACACTGGGAATCGACTGCACGCCGAACCTGCCTGCGACTTCGCTCTCCCAACTTTTTCCGTCGAAATATTGCGGCCACGGCAAATGGTTCTTTTCCACAAACTTCAGCAGCGCCTCCCGATTCGAATCCAGACTAATCCCGATGACCTCCAGTCCATCGTTTTTCCAGCGCCCGTCGGCGGTCTGGATCTCCGGCATCTTTTGCACGCACGGCTCACACCAAGTCGCCCAGAAGTCGAGTAAGACCACCTTGCCCTTCAGTGCCGCGAGATCCACCTTGCGCCCATCGAGCGCGGTAAAGCTGAGCACGGGAGCGGGTTTTCCCTTGGCGGTCAGCCTGAACCGCGCTCCCTCAATCTCGGCCCGGTCCTTGTCTGTCGTCACCAACAGTTTTGCCTGGTCGATCAGGTTCAGCACCTTGGCGTTGTCCGTGCGATTGAGATAGTACGTCGTCGAAAAATAGAGGCGTCCCAACTCCGGCGTGCCGGGAAACCGTTTGGCAAACTGCGCCAGCAATTCATCGATCGCCTCCTCGACATCCTGGCCATTGCTCGGAACGGGGACCAGCGAATCGATGGTTCCTCCTCTCGCGATGATGCCAATCATGTTCAGTTGGTAACTGTAGATCGGAAGCGCGACGGCGGGTGAGAGGTCGCGCTGGGCGAGGATTTCATTCACCCAGGCGAGCGCCTGCTTCCCGGTCGGTTCCGGAGCCGTAAGGCATCGCAAAATGGATTCGATCATTTCAGTCTGCACCGCAGGCGCCCCTGCGCTCTGCGGAAAACGCTGCAGGAATTGCCGATCGGTTTCCGCGAGGTTCCACAGTCGCGGATACTCTACGGCCCAGTAGGCCTCCCAGAATTGGCGGTAGGCTTTTGCGTACACCGCGGGACTCTCGAAATCTTCGAGTTTTGGCACTTTCCCGGGCTGGGGCGTTGGCACCCGCAGCGCGTTCAATTTCTCCGTCCAGGAAGCTTCCTTCTCGAGTTTCGCCGCGGCCGGCTCAGCACCCTCCACTGGCACGAACCTCAACGCGCCGCCCAGGACGGCGAACCCAACAGCAGTGGTTAAAACAAAAAGGGTCTGCGCGCGGGTCGGAGAAGCGCGATCGATCCATGCATCCAGCAAGCGCGCGACCCGTGTCCGTGCGGAGGAGCCGTGAGTGATGGAGAGCGCCAGGCCATGGCCCTTCGGCGGCGTCCGCAAATCGCGCAGCAATTGAAACAGCTCTTCGGCATATGTCGCCGCGTCCGTCGCCAGCGCCACGCGGTCGTCCGTCGCATCCTCGATCAGCGCGCGAAATCGCCGTAGTCCCAGCCAGACCAGCGGATTCAGCCAGCATAAAGTCGCAATCGTCCGCGCCAGAAAAGTCAGCGAAAAATCGCCGCGCTCCCCATGTGCCTGCTCGTGGCGCAAGACCACCCGCAGCCGTTCCCTGCTCCATCCTTCCGCATGCGAAGGCAGTATGATCCAGGTTCGCAACCAGCCGAAACTGATCGGCGAATGCACTCGAGGATGCAGGCGCACCCGGCTGCGAAGGCTTTTCAACTCCGCCGCGAGACGGGCCACGTTG